>Ga0208459_1000456_pt1 | contig 45456 bp, 36 predicted proteins | sample AD_UKC087_MetaG_FD_184433 | JGI IMG/M metagenome (GOLD analysis project Ga0208459, IMG submission 184433) | Active sludge microbial communities of municipal wastewater-treating anaerobic digesters from USA - AD_UKC087_MetaG (SPAdes) (version 2) | ecosystem: Engineered > Bioreactor > Anaerobic >... | reverse complement strand
CATTGAAATTAAACAATTGCGTAGAAGAGCGGGTGAGGATTCTCTTTTGGTTTCCTCCAATTGTGACGAAATCTTCACCGCTGAAGTCGCGTATCCATTTGGTGACGCTGGGACTGTTTACTTGCGTGAGAATCTCGGACACGTAAGTGTTAGAAGAACAGGTCTGGGTTTGACCGACAGCTGCGCTGATTGGCGCGGATAATAACAAAACCAAAGATACCAAGAGCAAAACCAAGCTCAACTTTTTCATAGGCGTCCTTTATTTGGGCTGATAATTCAGGCGTCAGACAACGCCGTAAGCGTAAAAAGTGGGGATAAAGACGGTCGCCTGCCCGCTTAGCCAGGTTTCACGGGCTTTGGCCTTTAAATCGAGGATTTCATCCACGGGGGCCAGCCCGCCCAAATCGTAGGCAATGATATCCCACTCAGCGTCAAAAACTTCGGGGCTGGGTTCCTTCCATTCCCCTGCCAGCAGCCCAACATTCACATTCTTTAGCCCCAGGTTGCGGAACATTGCGCCCATGCGGCGGCCGATGCTCAGGTCTACGCCCTGAAATTCCAGGCTGTGGTTCTGCACCTCGCCAATCTTTTGGAAGATTTCCGGGTAATCGATACGGGATTTGTAGTCTGGTTCGGCGAATGCAATGACGTGTCTTCCTCGTTTGGTTACGCGCGCCATTTCTGCCAGCGCGCGCTCTGGTTCTTTTAACCAAAGCAGCAGGTAGTGGCAGACACTCAGGTCAAAGCTGTGGTCAGCGGCTGGGATATCGTAGGCGTTTCCGCAGATGACGGTGTTTTGGCTGTTGTTCGCCAATGAAAAGGAGCAGCGTTTGGGTTTAAATTCCAGGCCCACCACGCGCAGTCCGCGGCGTTCAAAATCCGGGAATAAAGCGCCAGTTCCACTGCCCACTTCCAGGATTTGCTCTCCAGGCTGGGCGTTGACCTTGTTAAGTAGAAATTGGCGCAGCTTTGCCGTCCAAAGCGCCTGAAGAACATAGCGGGAATGCCAGGAGTGAATATTCATGCTAAGCCTGGTAGCGTCGCTTCCAAATCTCGCGCCAGCTGTCTGTCAGGAGGTTTCCAAGGTATTTGTTGTACACAGGCTGAGTGCGCAGTTGGCCATTGGGGGCGAGTTCCAGCGTGACAAATTCAGCTTCGGTGTCTGGCGCCGCGGTAAAGTTTTGCTCAGGGAGTAAAGCGCGCAAGTCCAACGGCAGTGGCAAATCGTTAATCATCGGGAGTCCGCTTTGCAGAACGGCTGCTTCCGCCTGGGCAATCGCTGGCGAAACTTCTGCATTCAGTGGAATGAGTGTGAAGGCATTTACTCCCAAAGACGTGAGTTCCGCGACAGTTTGGTCATAGTTGCTCTCGGGATGGATAATCAATCCAACGCAAGTGTATAAATCCAAGGGAAGGATGTTTCGCAAGGCCGAAAGCAGGCGCTCATCGCCGGGTTCGTAAGGAACAAAAAGATGGTCCAGACCGCTATTAATCAAGGTCTCGACGTAGCTTTCGTCGTTTAGTTTGCTCCCGCGGCTTACCAGACCGGTGACCAAGCCTAAATCCTCGCAGTAAGCAAGCAATTCAACCAGGTCGGCCCGCAAGGTAGGTTCGCCTCCCCAAAAAACCAGGTGTGGGATGCCAGCCTCGAAAGATTTGTGGATGATTTTCTTCCAGGCCTGTGTATCAAGTTCATCAGCGAGAGGCACGATTTCCTTCTCACCTTCAGTCGCGGCGGTGAGGCAGCAGTCAAGCCGATAAGGAGCAGAAATTTCCTGAAACTGTGTGTGCGGTTCAAATCCAAAATTAGTGGTTGGTTCCTGGTCCGTCTTGCGTATAAAAGAAAGCAGCTGCTGATGGAAAGACACTACGTCAGTAGCGATGGTGTCTACCGGCGCAGAAAATCGTTCAGAGACCAGCTGGGTGATTTGCCCGTCCTGTTTACCCTTGATCAGGTAATAAGCGAATTCCGTAGCAGTCTGGTTGAGGTGCAGCACGGAAGACGCGTTCACAATCAGCACGCCTTCGCCGTCCGGTTCTACTCTCAAGTGCAGGCGGTAAGGTTCGGGGTCATCTTTTGGGCTGTGATAGGCATAAAAACCAGGTTCCAACGGTTGGTGGGCGGGTTCCTTGGAGAACAACTGCTTAAAAAAGTTAATCATCGTGCCTCCATCAAAAGAGTTCTGCTGTGATAGGTTGAACGGATTGGTGGGCTCGCGCCAGAGGGCAGCCGCCGCCGCATTCCACCAGGAAATCGCAATTCTGGCACCCTTCCGGGATATTTCTTCGCTCGCGTAGTTCAAGCGCAAGCGGGTGATTCCAAATCTCATTCCAATCACTCTCAAGGATGTGTCCCAGGGATTGATAATAAGATTGGCAAGGGATGACCTGGCCGTCAGGTTCAACGCACATGTTGTATAAAGCAGCCGTGCAGCCCTTAATTCCAAGGCTCAACAGCATAGGGTTAAAGTGGCAGTATTGGGTTGGCGTATACCAGATGAGACGCTGGTCGTGTTCACGCGTGAATCGGGAGGCAAGCTCCAGTAACGGCGGTAAATCCGCTTCGGGTAAACCGCTGTTCACAGTAGCGCCGTGACCTGAATATATCAAGGCATTCAGACCAACAGTAGGAACCCGCTCCTCCGCCAGAAACGAGAGAATGTTCTCAAGTTCCGCGGCGTTATCGCGTAATAGGGTAGTGTTGGTCATCAGGTATATTCCAGAGTTTACCGCGTTGCGCAAGCCAGCGCGGGTATCTTCCCACGCGCCCGAAGCCCGTACCATTTGGTCGTGCGTGGCTGGATTAAAGGACTCAACCGTAATCTGAACGTGATCCAGTCCGGCGCTAACCAAGTTGCGCATAAGAGCTTCATCAGCCAATCTTCTGGCGTTCGTATTCAGACCTGTGACCAATCCAAGCTTTTGCGCGTAGGCTACCAGCTCCACAAGGTCATCCCGCAGTGTTGGCTCACCGCCAGTGAAAACGACATGAGGGATGCGAAGTTCCCAAACACGATCCAGAATCGCTCTCCAGGTAGCGGTTTCCAATTCGGGGTAGCTGCGTTCGCGGGCGTTGTAACAGTGCGCGCAGTTATTGTTACAGCGATAGGTAAGCGCCAAGTCCATGCGGTAGGGCGCCGATAATGTCGCTGAAAACGGCATGTGCTTTTCCAGCCCTAAATCACACACCGGACATAAACCGCTTTGTTCATCCACCAGAGCGTCCACTTGGCTGGAAATCCTGGCGTAATCCTGCGAAATCTGGCTTTTGGGGGCTCTAAAAAGCTTGCTGAGCGCGCGGACTGCTTCTTTCTCGTCAGCTTTACTCAGATGATAGTAAGCCATCTGGAGCGCGGTGGGGTTAAGATGCACAACCCTGCTGGCGTTCACCACCAGCAAGCCGCTGCCGTCTTCATCCAAGCGAATATGCACCCTGGATTTCGATCCATCTTCCGCGATATCAAACTGGTACAAACCAGGCGCGGCAGGAGCAAGCGGTTTTTTTCCGAACAGCGAGATTGACATACTCCCTGCCTGGGTTTAACGACCGCCGCCAGCGCAGGCGCAAGCGCAGCCAGCACAGGCACAAGCGCAGGCGCAGGAGTGCCCACCGCCACCGCCTCCGCGGAAACCACCGCTGCCACTGCTGGAAGACGCCGTTGGAATCGGAATGGGGTTCGTCTTGTTCGTCACAGCGCTGGTAAAACCGGTCAGGTCGCCGATAGCGCCGGCGGCCATGCTCGAGGCGCCGTTAATCATCGATGCGGCAAAATCAGAACCAGGAATATTTGGCAGGGAAAGCGAAGGTTTGCTCCCACCCGAAGGTATACCTGTTCCGGTGCTGGCTGGCATGCTCAGTCCACCACCTCCGCTGGTCTGCGCTGCAGGCTGCCAGCCGGGGTTATAACGCGGCCACCACATCGGTACGATGACTGGACCACCGGAGAAGGTTTCTTCTGTTTTGGTATTGAAATCTTTGTCCAGCATGGTCCATTCAAGAGTGTGATCATATTGCGCGCTCTTGATTTCAGGCGTGTTCGCGTCCTGAACAGCTTTCCAGGCGCGACCGATAATGTCTTTATAGTACGCGACCGTCTCCGCCTTGCTGAAGCCTTTCATTTTGGCTGTCACGCTCTTTACCAGGTCTATAATGGTTGTCTGAAGCGCGCGTTTTCTTTCGGGTAGTTTTTCCTCAAGGAATGCCAGGATGAAACCTTGTTCATAATCATACAGACCTTCTGGCAAGGGTTCGCTCGGTTTGATGGTGAGAGGCTCTTTCTGCGTGACGGTGATGGCTTCTTTTTTGAGCAGCCCGAACATGACCATGGTCAAAATCTTGTCAAGCGGTTCTTCCATGAGGATGCCGGCTTCTACCGCGGTCAGACCGCGCTTGATGCCCTGACCTTCGATGGAAATTTTGGGGGGCATGTAGGCCATTTTCCGTTTTTGTTCCGCCTTGGAACCTTTCACAATCCCAAGAATGATTGTTCCGACAAAGATCAACGCGCCAATGCAGCAGAAAACCGATCCGATTGAAAATGGAAAAGCTCCTGAGCCTGAGGATGGTTGTTCTTCTTGTTGTGTGTATTCTTCCTTGCTGCTGACAGCCTCTGCTGGAACCACGGACGCGGGAAAAGCCGTTCCGAAGTAGTAATTTGTGTGTACATTCGCGTTTTCGGTGTACCAGGAGTAGTACACCCGGCCATCCTGCGTGGTGGAGGCTTCTGGTTCGTCACTGCCCGGCCAACCCGATGGCGTGTAATAAACCCCATCGTTAACGCCAACATCGGGAGGGAGAATCAGAGTCATGCGGTACTTGGTCGCCGACGATCGGTCATATTCAGCGCCAAAGGTGTTGGGTGAAAACTGGAAATTGACGTAGTTGTCGCGGTCGCCCTGGTCATAAGGGAACAGGACGCCGGTGATCCCTGTAACAGTGGCGATCACGGTGCCAGTTTGCCCCGGTTGGATGGCCAGGTTTTTTAGCGCGAGCTCCGCGCCCCTCACGTAGGCGGAATTGCCAATCTGCGGAATGTTCTGACCATTGATCGTGCCGCTGATGTTTTTTATGCTGTATTGGGCAATTGGCAGACCGAGGTCAATAAAATCAATCGGATCAGCGGAGGGGTCATTGTCGAACACCATGTAATAGCGCAGCGTCAGGCTGCCGTCTTTTTCCAGGTAGGCTTCCACTTCGTACTCGCTCACCGTAAAGCGGTAAGTCTGCGCGGAAACCGCGGCAGGGAAAATTAGCGCGGCAACCAGCACTAACAACAAAATAAGGTTGCGTGTCTTTTTCATTTTTTTACCATTTAGGTTCTTCGGTCAATTGGTAGGTGGTTCCGCAACTGTGGCATGTAACAACAGGCGCGCCTTGAATCATTTTTATGTCATCGGCTGCCAATGGAGAACCGCAGGATTGGCATTTGATGGCATCCATCTTCACATTTCCGGGCAAGTCCACATTTAGTGAAATATTCTGGGTCGTTCCGGCTGCTTTAGCGCCAATGCGCGCGCCAAGGATGATGGCGACGAACGCGATAACCAATCCAACTATCCCGACGATCAACCAACTTGTACTCCCCGAAGGACTGAACGCGCCGAGTATAAACAGGAAAGACAAAACAATAAGAATTCCTGCAACAATATAGAGTATGGTTCTGGCTGCTTTCATCCTGTCACTCCTTTATTTGTCATTGTGGAATTTTTCACAACCTGGTAAATTTTAGTAGGAAATCGTATGGATTACCTAATATAATATAGATATCTAGTGTGATGATAACATCAAATTTGTATCTTGTCTGCGGGACGAGAGCAAACAAAGGATAAGGCGCATGGGTAAACGGGACATACCGGATATTGTAATTCAGAGACTGCCAGTATATCTGCAAGCACTCAACCAACTGCTTAGAGAAGGGCGCGGCATCGTCTCCTCGGCGGAGCTTGGGCACCTGGTGGACGTTTCCGCGGCGCAAATTCGCAAGGACCTTTCGAATTTTGGCGGTTTTGGCAAACAAGGCAGCGGCTACAATGTCATCAGTCTTATTGAGAATCTGCGGGCTATCCTGAATCTGAACCAAATATGGCCGGTAGTAGTTGTTGGCGTTGGGAGTCTTGGCCAGGCTCTGCTGCGGTATCAGGGCTTTTCCCGCAAAGGTTTTGAAATTGTCCTGGCCTGCGACAATAACCCTGACCTGATTGGTACGAGCATAAGCGGGATTCAAATTAGTGACATTAGAAATCTTGAGGCAGACCTGGGGCGTTTAAATATCCAGATGGCAATTCTGACTGTTCCGGCAGGCTGCGCGCAAACGGTCACAGATATGCTGGTTTCTTACGGGATTAAAGCAATCTTGAATTATGCTCCGCTGGTGGTGAAGGTACCAAACAACGTACATGTCATCAACATCGACCCGGTCGTAAAGCTTCAGACCTTAACCTATTACCTGAATTCAGAAGATTAGGATAGTTCGCCCAGCAGGTGCAGCAGCACATCCAGGTTTTCCAGCCGGTCTACCCGGATTTTTAGCTTTCTGTGTTTGTCAGTTGTAAGCTTCAGCCATCCTTTTTCCACCTGGGTCGAGCTGATTTGGCTTAGGGGTAAAACAGAATTTCCAATAGTAAGAGTGTCCTGACTTAAAACGATTTTTTTCCCAAATGTAAGCTTGCCAGTTTTGGATAATTGTTCGGAGGCAAAATTCGCCAGAAACGGGAATGCTTTTTCACGCGTGCGGTTGACCAATTCTTCGAAGCGGTCCATGCGGGCTTCGATTGCCAGTTTGTTCCCAATCGCGTCAATTAACTCCATCTTTTCCTTGCGTCTGCCCGGTATGCCCAGGAAAGAGGCCCGAGAAAAAACCAGCTTTGCTTTTTCAAGGGAATCCCAACGGAGTTTCAGATCGCTGCTCCCATGCTGCTTGCGTATGCCATCCGGGAAAATGGAAATGGTGGTCTTTTTGCGGGGAAGGTTGGCGAAAAAGAGCCAGAACAGCAGCAAGAGCACCAACGGGAGCAAAATGATAAAGACTTTCCCGTTAATCCACAAGACCGACAGTCCAAATTTCTCTAAGCGCGGATAGAACCACTGCCAGGCAGAGTACCCAAACGTGCCCAACGCGATTAATAACACCAAACTCAGAAAAAAACGCCAGCCGCGGGCGCGGCGGTTCTTGCGATCTGTAAAAACTGCTTCTGGGTTTAGTTCTTGGGCTTGGGTATCCATTATTAGGCTCAGTTTTGTTGGCTGCGAAGAATCAGGTCAAGAATGCCAAAGGCTTTGGCGGTTCCTTCCACTGTGCAGGTAACTGGATTATCTACAATATAGGCGGGGATTCCCAGCGAAACCGTCAGATATTTATCCAAGCCCTTCAAAAGCGCGGTTCCGCCGCAAAGGGCTACGCCGCGGTCAATAATATCCGAAATGAGTTCTGGAGGTGTTTTCTCCAAAACGCGTTTTGCCGTCGCGGCAATTTCCTCCAGCGGAGCTTGCATAGCTTCCACAATCTCGTTTGTGGTCAGACTGACTGGCTTTGGAAGGCCAGTCACCTGGTCCTGCCCCTGAATCTCCATGGTCTTTTCTTCCTCGCTGGGAATTGCGGCCCCGATGCGAATTTTCAGGGATTCAGCGGTGGGTTGGGCAATAATCAAACCATATTTCTTGCGGACATACGCGCAAATCGCATCGTCCAATTTGAGTCCAGCTACCTGGGATGTTTCCGCGCTAACGATGCCCGTCATGGAAATAACCGCTGCCTGCGTGGTTCCACCACCAAGGGAGATGAGCATATTTCCAGTCGGGGTGTTGATCGGCAAGTCCACTCCAATGGCTGCCGCTAACGGTTGCGGGATCCAATTCACTTCCCGGCTGCCAGCCCCCAAGCCGGCTTCTTGCACGGCGCGGCGTTCCACGCTCGTAATGCCGTAGGGCACGCTGATGATGATTCGTGGGCGGAAAAAGATCGTGGGTCCTGTCACTTTTTTTATCAGAATGCCCAGCAATTTTTCGGTGAGCTCGTACTCGGCAATCACACCATTTCGTAATGGCCGCACCACTTCGATAGACTCAGGAACACGGCCAAGCATGCCTAAGGCTGTGGTCCCATATTCCACCAACTTCATTTCATTGGTAATAATCGCGACAATGGTGGGTTCCTGAACCAGGATCTGGTTGCCTTCCGCGATTTGCGTGTTAAATGTTCCGAGGTCTATGCCCAGTTCACGAGAAAATGCTGCCATGGATAATCCTATAAAAACAAAATTTAAATAATTTTACCATCCCTGAAAAGTTGCTGCGAAAACCGCCAAAGCACGGTGCCTCAACGGTTGAAGTATTGCAAGGCCACGCGAAGCTTTTCTTCAACCGTATCAGGTACGTCCTTAGGCAGCGCCTGGATGGCGGTTTGCGCTTCGACTATGCTGTAACCCAGCCCAACCAGGGCTTCCAAAACCTGGTCCTCAGCGGTGCTGGTGGCTTTACGCATATCAAAGCCGGCGTCCGCGCTGATGCGACCTTGCAAGTGGATGACGATTTTTTGGGCAGTTTTCTTGCCAATCCCAGGCACGCGGCTGAAAAACTCGGGCTGTTCACTGACAACAGCCGTGCGGATATTGTCGAGGGAAAGCGTGGAAAGAACAGCCATAGCCAACCTCGGACCGATTCCTTCAGCTCCAAGCAACAGCAAGAAAAATTGTTTTTCCTCCACTGTTCTAAAGCCAAACAACGCGAGCATGTCTTCACGAACAACTAAATAGGTATGCAGGAAAACAATGTCGCCCGCCTCAACTTCGGAAAGCACGGATTTTGTCACAGTCACATCAAAACCGATGCCCTGAATATCAAGAATGAGGCTGTCGGTATGTTTGGATTGTACTTTGCCAGTAATGGACGCAATCATAGCTGTGCTGTCCTTCGCGCGCGATGTTGATTATAAATTTCATACAGGATTATACCCGCGGCCACAGATAGATTGAGCGAATCACAAGCGCCTTCCATGGGTATGCGCACAATCTGGCTGCATAAAGAAAGATATCCGGGCGGCAGTCCTTCCCTTTCACTGCCCAGCAGCAGAAGGGAGGGGTGGTGATAGTGAGCGCGCGCGTAATCCTGCGCGCCTTTATCGGAGGCGCCAATGATAGAAATTTCGGGATGGTTGGCAGCCCACTGCTGAAATTCGACGAATTTGGATTTGATCAGCCGAATGGTAAATATTGACCCCATTGAGGCTTTCACCGCTGCCGAATCGTAAGGGTCGGTGCAGTCATCCAGCAAGATCAGGCTGCTCGCGCCAACCGCGTCGCAAGTCCGCAGGATAGTCCCCAGGTTGCCGGGATTCTGGACTGCCTGCAAGCCGACCCAAAGTTCATTCTCCTTGGGAGCTGCCTCATTGAGCGAAACCCAGCGCTGCCGGATGACAGCGGCAATGCCTTGCGGGGTATCCTTGCGCGCGAAGGAATTGAAAACGGGCTGACTTACCTCAAGCGTTGCGATGTCCAGCGTGAGCGCTTTTGCCAGCAAACTCTTTCCATAGTCGCTAACCAACAAATCCGGACAGTAAATAACTTGCTGAATATCGGCGTGAGAGTCAAAGGCCTGGCCGACAACGCGCAGCCCTTCAGCCAAGAATGTCTGCGTGATTTTTCGCTCTTTTGCCTGATGCAGCTTGCGAACCGCGACAATACTGGGATTGGAAAGGCTGGAAATCATCATTGATCACTGCTTTCCACGCGGTTATTAAACGTGAGCATGCCGATGTGACATAACGCAACCGCGAGGGCGTCCGCGGCGTCATCTGGTTTGGGGATTGCGTCCATGCCCAGAAGGACGCGCACCATCTCCTGCACCTGGTTTTTATCCGCGTTGCCGTAGGAGGTTACAGCAAGTTTGACTTCGTTGGGAGTGTACTCGGCTACCTCAAGCTGCGCTTGAGCCAGGCACAAGGTGATCACGCCGCGTGCTTCACTTACCGCTGAAACCGTTTTTAAGTTCTTTTGGAAAAAAATCTTTTCCACCGCAGCGTGCGTAGGCTGATATTTTCTGAGTATTTCGTGTAGCTGATCGTAGAGAAAAGATAAACGGCTGGAGGTTGTCCTCACAGCCGTTGAATCAATAACACCAAAAGCAATCAATTGGGAATTTCCCGCCTGGTCGACATATATTAGTCCATAGCCAGTAATGGCTATCCCAGGGTCAATCCCCAATACCAGCATTGCGTTTTATTCCTTCTCAAGATCAGCGAGCGCTTCCTCGGTAAGTTTGAGGTTGGAATAAACGTTTTGAACATCGTCGCTCTCTTCGAGGGACTCAATTGTGCGCAGGATGGAAAGGGTTTTTTCTTTATCCAGTTCCATTTCCTGCTGCGCAACCATGCGCAAGCCAGCTTCTTCGGGCTTAATGGCGAACTTTTTGAGACTATCTCCAATGGTTTTGAAGCTTTCCACGCCGCCAATGATCTCAATGTAGCCGTCTTCCTCGACAACGTCATCAGCGCCGCCATCCAGCGCGGCTTCAAAGACCTTATCAAAATTCTTACCATCAGATTTAACTGAAAAAACGGCTTTTCGATCAAACTGCCAGCTGATAGAACTGGTGTCCGCCAGATTTCCACCAGAGCGCGTGAGGATATGGCGCAGTTCTGCAACGGTGCGGTTGCGGTTTTCGGTCACGCATTCGATCATGGCAACGATACCGTGCCCAAGCGTGCCGCCGTAGGTCAATTCTTCAAGTTCGGCCGAGCCTTTATCCTCGCCCGTACCGCGTTTAATTGCGCGTTCGATGCTGTCTTTGGGCATGTTGCTGGACCGGGCACGATCAATCGCGAGATAAAGGCTGACGTTCATGGAGGGGTCACCGCCCCCTTCACGGGCAGCCAGTGCGATTTCCCGCGCCAAACGCGTGAATACCGCGCCCTTTTTTGCGTCGGCTGCGCCTTTTTTGCGCTTGATTGTGGACCAGTGCGAATGTCCAGACATAATAATTCTCCTCGGTTTTTACTAGGGTGTGCAATAAAGCAACTTATTATACCATTTGCGTCGGCGAGTGTATAGGCGCGTACAGCACGACTAGGTTCTTGTGGTGGTAGAGGACTCTTATCGTTTTTGTCGGACAGTTTTATCTTGTACGCATGCTTTTCTATAGGCTGTTGGTATCACCGATAGGGCATCTTAATCTGTAAGCTTTAAGGAAGTTCTTGGAAATTCACACAAAGTCAGAAGGATTGACTGAAAAAACGAATTTAGCGCAAGGAAATTTTGGAGTTTCAATATTGAGGATGGGATAAAAACAAACATGCATGATTCCTCCATGCTTTAGATATCAAAAGTTCTGCTGTAAAACACTAGATTGAAAAAACAAAAAAGGTTATTTGTTGTCAGAGCGTTGATTCTGTTTGTTGACCTTGTGGATCAAGCGCTCGCGACGGTGACTGAACGCAGCCAGGCTTTTTGTTTCCAATTCTTCGTTAACATGGTTTTGCAGGTGTGTAAGAGCTTGTTCGGTACAAACCAACGCTTTCCCAGGTTCACCGCAGTGGTGTTCGTAGTACTTGGCAAGTTCTTCCAAAGCTTCGAGAGCGCCTCGTTCGGCTGCCTGAGACCAAAGCTCCGCGGCCTCTGACAGCCGGTTCTGCCGTTTTAACAAGCGCGCCTGCGCGAGGTGAGGTTCCACATAGGGCTTGGATAAGTTGCCAAGCTGGCGCCCTTTTTCGTATAGAGACAGGGCCGCATCCGCATCGCCCAGTTGTTCTACTAGCCGCCCAAGGCTGGTTAAATCCTGACTGCTGCTGTTTTCCCAGGCGGCAGGGTCGCTAAGGACGTCGGTGAACAGCGCGAAAAGACCTGCCAGGCTGACAACATCTTGCTCGTTATGGACGAAGATGCCCTTGAGCGGCTCAGCGTCTCCTTCTCTCAGATACTGGCTGTAATACTCAGGAATCAAATAACCAGGAACTTCATCACTATCTCTTGCCAGACCGAAAATTTTGTTTTCAATATTGCCCAGCGTGCATTGCTCCAAGCGCGCTTTCCAGATGCGGCGGGTAAGATGCAGCAAATCAAGGTGCGGCAATTCCTCAAACGGACTGGTGAACCCTTGCAGCACGTAGCGCGTGTTCAAAATCGGAATATCGAAGGATTTGCCGTTGTAAGTCACTACCGCGGCCATATCCACGCAAAACGCTTCTAGAGCAGCCAGCAGCGCGGCTTCTTCGGCTGGACCGCGCAGAAAAAACTGCTCCATCACAAAACTGTTTCCGCGGTAACGGCCTACGCCTACCATAAAGGCCATTGTGCCCGTTCCGCCCGAGAGCCCGGTAGTTTCGGTATCCAGGAAAATAAAGTTTTCGATGCTGGTTTCTGCCAGATGGGGAGCGCGTGCCCAGCGCGCAATCCCATGGGTTGGATTGTTGGGCAGCAAAGGCTGGCTTCCAAGTTGGTAATCGCCGCTATATTCGTGCATGGCTGAGAACAAGCTGCCATAGTTAGTTTGCAGTTCTCTGCCAGCAACCACCTCTTCAATTGGTCTGCGAAGGCTGCGTGTTCTGATCGCATCCGCCTGAATACCGAGACTAAGCCCCATTCGCTTGAGTTTATCGCTTAATGAACCAAAATCCATTTCACACCAAACCGCTCAACAGGGCAAGCGCTTCCTGTTTGCCGCCGTGTCCTTCTTCGCCAATCGGACCGACACAGGCCGGGCAGCCCTCTTTGCATTGACATTCTGAAATCATTTCGATTGCTTTGGCGATCCAAAAATTATGCCGTTCGAACAAACGCTCCGAGAGGCCAATTCCTCCGGGAACATTGTCATAAACAAGAATCGCGGGTCCGCCGTCCGCCAGCACGGAGCGGGCCTCAGCCAACATGCCCAAATCTTCACGATCACACATAACCAGCAGCGGCGCCAGATTCCCTAGCGCGTACGCCGACCCAGCCAAACCGCTGCGCAGCCTTACATTTTGCTCGGCTTGTCGATGGCAGGAGGGGCATAACGTGATGAGATTAGCAGGCGCGTTTGCTAATTCCATATCTTCAAAGGTCTTAAAGGGTTTGATGTGATGCACATGCAGTTTATTGTCATCGCCTTCTGTTCCGCACGCACGGCAGCGGTGACCATCCCGCATCAGAATGCGGCGTTTCAGAGCGTTCCATCCCGCGCCGTACTGATTGGCATCCGCGTTCCAGAGTTTTTCTTCGCGCAGTTGGTCAACAAAATCAGGCGTAAAAGTGAGCCAGCAGCCAGATGTTTCCAGAAAAGTCGGTGGGAGGTCCACCACGCCTGTACCAATTGTTTCAGCGCTAAACCACCGAATTTTGCGATAGCTGTTGACTTCCAAACGCAGGCTCAGGTCCCCATAAGTGTTCGCATAGGTTGAGAAGGATTTTTGTTGGTGAGGCATGAATGCTTCGATGGTAGTTGATACGTTTGGAATCGTGTAATACTCTGATTGCGTCGGCTCCAGCAGGCATACACCCTTCTCCAGGTCCAGCGTTTGCACTTCGTACGTTTCCGCTTCCTGAAGATAAATAGCCTCCGGATGCACCAGCCACTTCGCGCTGGCCGCGTCGATTTCCCCAATTACCTGTGAGGAATCCCCTGAACCGACGCGCAATGTGATGACATTTGGCGTGCTGCTGCGTAATGAAACGCTGCCAGCGGCAAACTGATCTGCAATCCAGAAATACTTGCCATTTTGCAGATGCAGCACGCCCGATTGAACCAGAATCCCCAGAAAAGCTTGAAGCAAATCTGCGGGGAGGCTGCCGTAGTGGTCATCTGCCAGGAAAGGCAGCTCGAAAGCGGCACACTGCAAGTGCTGCATCAGGATCGCGTAATTGTTGGGATCGAGCAGCGCGTCCTCAGGCGACTTCTCAGTGATGTACTCAGGATGATTTGCCAGATATTGGTCCATGGCTTCTGGGGAGGCAATAAACATGGCTAATGAAGCTTGCTGCCGGCGCCCCGCCCGGCCAGCGCGCTGGCGTGTGGTCGCGATAGAACCCGGGTAACCGACCAGAATTACGGATTCCAGGCTGCCAATATCGATGCCTAACTCAAGCGCGGACGTGGCGACTACGGCTTTGATGGAGCCTTCCTTGAACCCTGCTTCGATTTCTCGGCGGTCACTTTTAAGATATCCGGAACGGTATCCGCGAATACGCGCGCGCATCTCTCTCGGCAAGCTGTCGTAGAGATAAGCCAGAATCATTTCCACGCTGCGCCGGGAACGGGCAAAAACCAAGCTTTGGAAATTATTCGCGAGCAGCTTCCTGGTGAAGTGGATGCCGGTCTGCAGGCTGCTGGCGCGCAAGCCCAACTGCTCGTTCACAAGGGGAGGATTGTAAACCAGGAAGTGCCTTCTACCGTGCGGGGAGCCGTCCACGTCAATCAGCGCGGCGGGGCTTTCAATTAGCTTTTCGGCAAGTTCTTCCGGGTTACCAATTGTCGCGGAAGTGAGAATAAACTGCGGATAGGAATGGTAGAATGCCGCCACCCGCTTCAGCCTGCGGATAACATTAGCAACGTGCGAGCCAAACACGCCGCGGTAGGTATGCATTTCGTCAATAACCACATATCTGAGCCCCGCGAAAAATTTCCGCCAGATGGTGTGATGCGGGAGGATGCCCTGGTGCAGCATGTCCGGATTGGTAATGATGATGTCCGCGTTTTTCCGAATCTCCGGCCGATGCTGCGCTGGGGTATCGCCGTCGTAGATGGCCGGGCTGGGTCTGAGCGCTCCATCAGGCGCAGAACATAAGTCTTTCAGAAGCCGCAGCTGGTCCTGCGCCAGGGCTTTGGTGGGAAAGAGGTAGAGCGCGCGCGCCGAGCTATCTTGCAGAAGCGTTTGAATGACCGGGATGTCGTAACAAAGGGTTTTTCCACTGGCAGTGCCGGTGCTGATGACCACATGCTGACCGGCAGCAATTTTCTCAAGCGCTTGCGCCTGATGGCTGTACAGCTGGCTGATCCCACGCTGTGTCAGGTTCCAGACCAGGTGCTCTGGTAAATTTTCCGGAAAATTCTCGAAGCTGGGCGCAGTTGGCGGAGCTATTTGCCAGCAGGTGGTATTTCGGACAAACTCCGGGTCTTGCTGCCAGATGCTGAGGAGCTCATCAATATCCATACGGACATTTTACCGACTGTGCTTTTCGGTTTGGGCGCCCTGTACAGCGACCTTCTTTTTTATTGCATTTTTTACCAGTATATCCAGCACAGTGTAAACCAGACCGCCCAGGTGCGTTGCCAGAAAGTAAAAAAGCTTGGCTTCCAGACCCGGAACAATGATGTATTTGTTTTTCTGGACACCAAGAACAATGCTTTTTGCGACCTTTTCCGCCGGGAAAGGTTTGTCTGAGCCTGCGATCATGTGCGTTTCAAAGGGTTTGAACTGGTTTTCCCAGGCAAGCTGAGGTGTGTCTGTATCCGGGGGAAAAACGCACGAAACATCGACTCCGTAAGGTTTCATCTCTGAGCGGAGGACGTCTGTGTAACCTTTGACTGCAAATTTCGCGCCGCTGTAGGCTGTGTAGCCAAACATGCCAATTACGCCTGCTAGTGACGAAATATTTACAATGTGACCGCTGCCCCGGCCAATGAAATCCGGCAGCAGGGTCTGGGTCACATTTACCGTGCCGTGGAAATCGATATCCATAATCCAACGGAAGTCCTCTAGTGGAGTCATCTCCGCGTAACTGGATTTGGCAACCCCGGCGCAGTTTATCAAGAGATCTGGCAGGCCATGCGAGCTGACTAAATCATGGATGGTTTGCTTGATTGCAGCGCTGTCGGCGACATTAGCAGTGATGGGGATAATTTTTTGTGAAACATCACGTCGGAAATGTTCAATTTTAGTAACAGCTTCATCCAAGCGCTGCTGCCCCCGCGCTAGAATCGCTACGGACATCCCTTGAGCGAAAAGTTCGCATGCCAACGCGAGACCAATTCCGCTGGAACCGCCAGTAATCAGTGCAAGTTTTCCATTGAGGTTTTTCATAATCAGTGTCCACAGGTATTGCAGCTGCCGCCAGAGCAGCTGCCGCAGGAATGACCAGAATCGGTCAGGCTTTTTCCGCCGCTAAAGGCGTTCACTTTGGAGAGTTCGCGCCGGCTTTCCGAACATGCGCAGTGCGGACACTCTGCCGGCAAGTCTGCCTGGCTGTAAGTGCGGATTAGTTCAAAAAGCGTGCCGCATTGCCGGCACTGATATTCATAGATTGGCATAATTGGTCCTCGGTTTGTTCCTGTGTTCTGGAATAGACAAAATAGTAAACCGGATCTTACGGGTTGGCAAGCTCAGTGTATTGCTTGCGGATGGCAGGGATCAGATATTCTCCAAAGGCGCGTTCCTGGTCGTAATCGGGCTGCCAGCCCCAATCCCAGCGGGCAGCGCTGTCGTCCACGTCTTCCGGCCAGGAGTCAACAATTTTCTGTCTGCGCTGGTCAACTTCAAACCCAATGCGCGCGCCGGGAAAGGCTTTGGTCGTGATTTCATAGATTTCCTGAGCGGTTGGGTTGAAACTGGTCACGTTATAGACAAACTGGGAGAGCTTTTCGCGCTCAACTTCCTCGAGCATGGTCAAAGATTTTATCGCGTCCGGCATGACCATAAAGGGCAAGCGGGTGTCTGGCCGGACGAAACAGTTATACGGCGACCCCTTCGCGGCCGCGTGCAGCATTTCGGGACCGTAATCGCTGGTGCCGCCGGTTGGGATAGTTTCCGCGCTGATGAGCCCGGGAAAACGCAGGCAGCGAAAATCGACCGTTGGTCCAGAAGCGAAATCCGCGGCAAGTTGGCGGTAATGCGTGCTGTAATAGCGCCCAAGGTGCTCGCAGTAGAGCTTGTTGCAGCCGTACATGGTGGTTGGGAAGGTGTACTGGGTCTCTTTGACCTTACCAACCTGCGTTTTACAGGCCAGCGAGTCCATCCCATAAGCTGCGATGGAGCTTGGGTAGATAAATTTAACGGAATTCCCCTGCCACTGCGATTGTTCCACCGCCAGCCGAAGCAGGTTCAGCGTTCCTTCAACATTGATACGATGGGCAGTTTCCGGGTTGTATTCGGCTTTTGTCGAGAGAATGGATGCAAGATGATAAATCGTGCGGATCTGATGTTCCACCACAAGCCTGCCAAGCAGGATTTGATCGAGAATATCGCCCACAATCCATTTCGCGACCATAGACCGCAGAGGCTTATCGAGAGGATTTACGTCAATCGCGACAATCGGACAATTCATAGCCGATACGTGGCGGATTAATCCGTGGCCGATTTCTCCATTTGCTCCGGTAATGAGAACAACTTCCTCTCGCATTTTTTCTCCTTGGTTATAAAGGCAGTGTTAGGGACATCCGCCGAATGGGTTTTCCGGTTTTCCTGCCGACCTGCACAACGACAACCGCCATATCATCATGCGGTTGCCCTAAATCCTGGGCAATAGCTTGGTTTAGCACCTGATCGGCAATTTCGTGAACTGTTAATTCCTGTTCGTCCAGTACTGATTCCATCAGGGAACTCCACTCGAGCGGCTGGCTGCAATCCCATCCGGCCGTGGCGACGCCATCTGAAAACATGATAATAATAAAATTGTTTTCAATTGGGAATTGGTACACGTTGGGCTGCAAAGGATTGACTTCGTCGCGGCCTTCATAACTGGTGTAGCTTCCCTCGCTCTTGCGAATCATGATGACCGGCAGATCGTTGTTTTTGGTAAGGACAAGCGTCTCGCTTTCCAGATCGCAGGAAAGAATGCTCAAGCTTAACTCAGCTTCATTGTGATACTCAGTTTTGAGAGCTGAGAGAACCGCGCGGGAAGCTGCCCCGTCGTGGATGCCTTCGAGTAAGAGCGAAAGCACGCGGTGGACCGCTTTCCGTGCCACAAATCTGGACCGGTTCCCGTTAAGTTTCCCTTCGCCCAGGATGACAGAAACGCCGCCATTTGGCCGCTCCACAATTTCCACCTGGTCGCCTTGTTCCGGAGACGAAAACCGGTCCACTTTTGCGATTGCTATTTGAATTTCCATGCTGTAATTCTAACCCAATCTGTGTCAGCAGGAATGGCAAGGCGGGTGTCAGACCGGGTATACTACCTGCTATGGTGGTTTATGGAAAAAAGCTGGCGGAATAAAATTCTTTTTCTCGGCTTGCTAAGCTGTTTACTGCTTGCTGCCTGCAGAAGTTCAACGGAAACAGTTCAGCCAACGCCCACGCGAACCGACACTGCTGCGATGCAAGACCTGAGCATATTACGCATCCATGAGCTTCAGGGCGCGCAGCACCGCTCGCCATATGACGGCAAAAGTATATCGGGCGTGGAAGGCATTGTCACTGCCATCACCGGCAGCGGTTTTTACCTGCAGGAACCCGTGCCGGATGAGGATGAGCGCACCTCAGAGGCGCTTTTTGTATCCGCGAACGCGTTTGGTGGTGTTAGAGTTGGCGATTTGGTAATAATAAACCAGGCAAAAGTTCGGGAGTATAACCCGGCTGGTTTGGGAGAGAATTCACTGACGCGTACTGAGCTTTTCCAGGCTTCTTACGTTGTGCTATCCAGCGGTAACCCTTTACCGGAAGCAATAGTGATAGGAGAAACCGGGCGAAGGATTCCCAACTATGTTATCGAAAATGACGTGAATGGTTATGCCAGCAGAAATGGGGAGTTTGACCCCGCCCAGGATGGTCTGGATTTCTTCGAGAGCCTGGAAGGGATGCGCGTCCAGGTCAATGATGCCTTGGCGGTGTCGTCGACCTCCTCTTATAACGAAGTGACAGTTGTAGCTGACCTCGGAAAGAATGCCAGCATCCTTTCAGCCCGGAATGTGCTAGTGCTGCGCCAGGACGATGCTAACCCGGAGCGCATCATATTGGATGACGCCTTCATTAACATGCCGACTATTCGCGTGGGTGCGCGTTTTACAGCGCCAATTATCGGGATCATGGACTACAGCTATGGCAATTTCAAGCTCCAGCCAACCCAAAAGCTGCGTTTTGAACAGGGGAAAAACCCAGAGGAGTCTGTCAGCTACCAGCTCGGGGAAAATGAGCTGGCTGTGGCCACTTATAATGTGGCGAATTTTAATCCCATGATTGCTCCTGAAAGGCTTTCAACATTGGCGGAGCACATCGTCAAGAATCTGCGCAGTCCGGATATCATCGCGCTGCAAGAAATTCAGGATGACGACGGTGAGCTCGATTCTGCTCAGACTTCAGCTGCCGGGAACATAAACAAGCTGATCCAGAAGGTCAAGCAGCTAGGCGGACCCGACTATCGCGCGCTTTCGATTGACCCGCTGAGGAACGCGGATGGAGGTGTTAACGGCGGTAATATCCGGGTCGTGCTCCTTTATCGTGAGGACCGGGGTCTGAGCGCGATCAACGCGCAGGCAGGAGACACAGCCAGCGCTAACCAGGTGTTGAACAAGGCCGGAAAACCCATATTGTCACTCAACCCCGGACGTGTCAGTCCGCAATCTTACGCGTTCAGGGATAGCCGAAAACCTCTCGCCGCGCAGTTTCGATTTTTGGACCAGGATGTTTTCGTCATTGTTTGCCATCTTAACTCCAAAGGGGAGGATGGTCCCTTGTTTGGCGACCAGCAGCCGCCACCGCTGGTGAGTGAAAGACAGCGGCTTGACCAAGCGCGAGAGATTAATGCTTTTGTACGAAACATCCTGGCTATTGACCCCAACGCCAATGTTATTGTTCTGGGGGATTTAAACGATTTTGCCTGGAGTCCGCCAATAGAGCAACTTCAGGCTGGCGCCCTGGTCAATTTGATTACTTTGCTGCCGGAAAATGAGCGGTATACATACATCCACGAGGGCAACGGGCAGGTTCTCGACCACATTCTCGTGAGTGTTGCGCTTTCGTATAAAGTTAGTTATTTCGATGTGCTGCACTTGAATTCTGAGAACGTGCCGGGTTTCCGTGTTTCTGATCACGACCCCGCTTATGCTGTGCTTAAATTTGATTGATGAAAAATCTTCTCCCAAAATTCCTGATCTTTACCTTTGTTCTAATAGCTAATGCGTGTAGCAATAACATAGCAATCCAGAAAGAAACAAATGCTCCCGTTAATTCTGTCCTCACGCCATCTCCCGTTGTGAAAGATTTCACTGCGCTCACGGGAGCCCTTGCTGGACTAAGCGAGGTGGAAGTTCGCGAAATTCTCCTGCCCGAGCCGTATAACGCCGCAAAAATGGAATTTTCTGGCTTAGCCTGGTGGGGGGAAACCCTGGTATTGCTCCCACAGTACCCAGGCAGATTGGGGCAGGACGGCGAAGGTCTGTTGGTCACTATTTCCAAAACGACCTTGATGGCGTACCTCTCCTCCGATAATGAAGCTCCGATCGAAGTCGGCACCCTCCGCTTTGAGGATGACGGGCTTTCCGAAAGTTTGCCAGGATTTGAAGGATACGAAGCTATTGCCTTCTCAGAGGAGCGTGTTTACGTCACTATTGAAACCAACGCCGGCAGCGCTATGATGGGTTACCTGGCAGTCGGGACAGTCGGGGAAGACGGAAGCTCTATTAAATTGGACTTACAGAAGCTTGTGCCGCTCAGCCCGCAAACCAAATTTAAAAACGCGAGCGATGAAAGCCTTGTGGTTTATAACAACGCGATTTACACAATTTTCGAAGATAACGGCGCTGAGCTTAATCCCGGCGCTTTTGCCCGCGTTTTTGATCAGAACCTAAATCCGTTACCGGTGCTGGAATTTCCCGCGATTGAATATCGGGTAACCGATGCTGCCGAAGCCCTGCCAGATGGCACCTTTTGGGTGATGAATTACTTTTACACTGGGGATGTCCATCTTCGGGCAAGTTCCGATGCCATTTCAGAACGCTTTGGAGAAGGAGGTTCTCACCAGCGCTCTGATCGGGTGGAGAGAATCATTACTTTAGCAATCAAAGATGGTCAAATAATTCTGCTTGACCAGCCGCCAATCTACCTTAAGCTGACCTTCGATGGCAGTTCCCGCAATTGGGAAGGTTTGGCGCGCTTGGATGACATTGGTTTTTTGGTTGTCTCGGATAGTTTTCCGCGGACAATTTTGGGATTCCTTCCTGATCCACGATAAAATAATTATGGATTGGCTGAAGAAGAACAATGTTAACCTTTTCATAACCCACAGAAAGGAAAAATCCTGTAAAATGAAAGGGTGTTTGAAAACAAAACCAATCTGCAAGCTGGCTCCTGGAGGTTTCATTGGCTGAGAATACAGTAACGCACCAGTCCCACCGGAAAACCCTGAAACTCATCAAGCTGCAGGAACAACTTACCGGTTATCTCTTTATCCTTCCCGCTCTAATCGTTATCTTAATCTTTGGTATATTCCCGATTGGCTACTCCATTTACATGAGCCTGTTTAATTGGCAGGTTACCAAAGGACCCTTTATCGGTGACAAAAACTACCTATTGATCTTCGGTTCCTGGTGGAATTTACTGGTGCTTGTAACCGGATTAGGCTTAATCATCCTCGGATATTTTGTCTGGGGCAAGGCTTTCCAGTCCGTAAGTAAGGGAGGGCGGCTGGCACGGATCGCGGGCGCTTTGGTGCTTGTCCTCGGTGGCGTCATTTTTGTGACCGGATGGGGGATGATGTACGAGACAGGGAACAAGGATTTTCTCAACTCCCTGATTGTGACTATATATTACGCGCTGGGGACGGTGCCGGCTGAGATTATTCTCGGTTTGGTACTGGCCTATATCCTTTACCAGGATATCATCGGCAAGGAAGCTTTCCGGATGATTTATTTCCTGCCTTACATCACGCCTTCCATCAGCACCGCGGTCGTTTTTCAGATTATCTTCTCGAGTCGGGAGACTTCGCTCGCGAACCGATTAATTGGCTTTTTTGGCATTGACCCGCTGAAGTGGCGCTTTGAACCCAAACCGGTTCTGCGCTTGCTGGGCATAAACGTTTCCGGTTTGGCAGACGGGCCAAGCCTGGCGCTGCTGACAATCATTATTTTCGGCATCTGGTCCTTTGTTGGATATAACACGGTGATTTTCCTTTCTGGTCTTGGGAATATCCCCAAGGAAATCTACGAAGCGGCTGAGATTGATGGCGGCAGCAAGTGGGACCGTTTCTGGCACATTACCATCCCAATGATTTCCCCGGTCACCTTTTACCTGACGCTGATTGGATTTATTGGCACATTTAAAGCCTTCAATCACATTTACGTGATGCGAACTCCGAGCGCGCAAAATTCAGTTGTCACCACAAGCTTGCTGGTCTTCGATCGTTTTTATAAAGCCAATCAGTACGGTGTTGCCACAGCCCAGGCAATCGTCTTGTTCATCATCATCCTGGGTCTGACGTTAGCGCAAAACAAGATTATGGGAGAGCGGGTCTTCTATGGATAATTCAGCAGCACTGCCTACCCTCAAAAAAAGTAAGAAAGAAATCCACGCCGGCAGGATTCTGGGTAAGATTGTTCTTTACCTGATCCTTCTGATGGGGGCACTAATCTTCATCTTCCCCTTCTTTTGGATGATTTCGAATTCGCTAATGACCTTAGGGGAAACGATTACCCGCCAACTCCTGCCAAAAGTCCCCCAGTGGATTAACTACAAAGAGGCTTGGGACCAAGCTAATTTTTCAAAATACTTTGTAAACAGCGTGCTGATAACTCTTGGCACCTTAACCGGACTTCTCTTCACTTCGATTCTGGCAGGCTATGCATTTGGTAGGATAGATTTCAAAGGAAAAAACATTCTTTTTGGCATTTTTCTGGCAACGATGATGATTCCTGAATCCGTCACGTTGATCCCCAACTATCTCCTTATCCGCGGAAATGTCATCCCGCTCCCGGGCGGCACCTGGATAAATACCTACTGGGCGCTCACGATTCCCTTCATGGCTAACGCGTTCAGCATTTTCCTGCTGCGTCAATTCTTCGCGCAAATCCCGGATGAACTTTGGGACGCCGCACGCATTGACGGCTGCGACCATTTGCGCTTTCTCATCCAGATTGTGATGCCAATCAGCAAGGCGCCCATCATGACAGTGCTCCTGTTTGGCTTCACCGCTTCGTGGAATGCCTTCCAATGGCCGCTGCTTGTCACCACCAGGGATACCTGGCGACCGCTGATGGTAGGCTTGTACGGATTTGTGCAAGAAGCCGGGCCTTATACCCACTGGCTTATGGCTGGCGCGGTGATTACGATTATCCCAATCCTGATTGTTTACTTCTTGACACAAAAGCAATTCACCCAAGGAATTGCCACAACAGGATTGAAAGGATAGGATATAATAAACATTTGGATATTGCGAAGGTATATTCTCACCCTTCGATATCGCTTTACTCAATTAGTCAGATTCAAAATGGAGGTTTTGAAAAATGAGAAGAACGAGTGTTTTGTTTGTGGCAGTCATCCTGATTGCCTCCCTGGTGCTCGGCGCTTGCGCTAAAGCAACAGAAGCCCCCGCCCCGACCGAGGCCCCAGTCGTGACCGAAGCCCCGACCGAAGCTCCAGTCGTGACAGAAGCCCCGACCGAAGCCCCAGTGGTTGATCCTTGGGCTGGCGTTGTTCCCGCCAAAGAAATTGTTTGGTGGCACCAGCACACCGGCTCCAAACGCGAAGCCGCGATTGCAAAAATTGTAGAGGACTTCAACACCACCAATCCCTACGGCATCAAAGTAACGGCGGAATATGCCGGAAGCTATGGCGATATCTTCAACAAGATGCTGCCGATCCTGAACACCCCTGATGTGCCCGATGTGGTTGTTGGCTACCAGAATCAGGTCGCGACCTATCAACTGGCAGACGCCATGTTCGATATGAACGAACTGATCGACCATCCCGAATACGGTATATCCAAAGAAGAGCAGGATGATTTCTTCCCCGGCTTCTTTGCCCAGGACGTGCTCTCCCTGTTCGACAACCAGCGCCTTGGCCTGGCCCCCAACCGCTCCATGGAAGTCATGTACTACAACATGGACTGGCTGAAAGAACTTGGCTACGATGCCCCGCCCGCCACTCCCGAACAGTTCAAAGAAATGGCCTGCAAAGCCGCTGTGACCCCCTTTAGTGGTGCCACTGAAGGTGCAGCTTCTCCCACTGGTTATGAGCTGAGCATTGATACCTCGCGCTTCGCCAGCTGGACCTTCGCGTTCGGCGGCGACATGTTCGATTACACCGCCAACCAGTTCACCCTGAACAGCGATGCCGCCGTGCAAGCCTGGACTTTCATCCAGAGCCTGTTTGCTGATGGCTGCGCACGCCTCGTCACCGAAAACTACGGCGACCAGACCGATTTCGGCAACGGCACTCTGCTCTTTGCCGTTGGTTCTTCCTCCGGTCTGCTTTATTACGGCGATGCTGTTAGCGCTGATGGAACCCCCTTCGAGTGGGGCGTATCCGCTATCCCTCACACCACCGCTGATCCTGTAATGAACGTCTACGGCGCCTCTGTCTCTATCCCCAAGTCCACCCCTGAACGTGAATTGGCTGCCTGGCTGTTCGTCAAATACTATACCAGCGCTCCTGTCAACGCCGAGTGGGCTACGGCTTCTGGTTACTTCCCCGTGAAAGCAAGCATTGCAGACCAAGTTACCGCTGAATTTGCAGGTAACAAAGATGCATACGGGACCGCTATCTCCTTGCTTCCTTACGGCGTTTTCGAACCCCCAGTGCCTGGTTACGATTTCGTTCGCGACAATGTCATCGAAGTTGTGATGACCAGCATTGTTGACGACGTCACCGCGGACGTCAAGGCTCTCCTTGACGAAGCGAACGTCAACGCCAATACCATCCTTGCCGAGCAGATGGCTCAAATCAAGTAAGTTTTCACAAAAGTTCGTACAAACCCCTCAGGTTAACCTGGGGGGTTTTCTTTTTGTGATATACTCGAACCAACGGGGATGCCAGGTCTCGACGGGAGAAGCTGGTTCCGGATTGCGAGCCGAGAGGTACCGACCTCGATAAATCAGTACAAACAACAAGTGCCAAAAGCACAAACTACGCTACCCTCCCTCTCGCTGCATAAGCGGGATCGAAGTAGCTGACCTCCATATTTGAGGTCACGTCTCCTGAGGCCGTCCTTCCGGCCGGAATCAGTCAAGGCGTCATAAAAGCCGGAATGCTGCCAGGTGCGCCGTGAACCTGGCCTAAGAGGGCTTTCGGGCTCAAGCGGATTGTCTGCGTAAAGTTTGGTCAGTTGACCTTTGCGCGGATGAAAATGAATAACTGACTACGCTCGTAGAGATCCGAGGGTCTAATCTTTCGGACGCGGGTTCGACTCCCGCCATCTCCACCTAAAAAGAAACCGGTTTGCGCCGGTTTCTTTTTTTCAGTCGAGGGTGTTTGGTCGATTTATTGCCAAGTTAGTACTTGGCATAACCCGGATTACCCGCCAATCAAGTTCTTAAACCCGTTTTCATCGAGGATGGGAATACCAAGTTCCAGCGCTTTAGTGTGCTTAGAGCCGGGATTCTCACCCAGCAACAGATAGTTGGTCTTCTTACTGACCGAGGAGGAAATATTTCCGCCGTGCTCCAGAATCAAGGCTTCCGCTTGCTCGCGGCTGAGGCTTGGCAGCGTGCCAGTAATAACAAAAGTCAGGCCATTGAGGGCTTGGGAGGAAGCTTGCTGCCTGAGCTCAGCCGTTTCCTGCGGCCAAACGCCGTACTCCCGGAAGTTTTCTAGCAATTCCTGGTTATGCGCCTGCGCGAACCAACTGGTGATAGATTCGGCAATGTTTGGGCCAATGCCTTCCAGATTTGTCAGATCCTCTACAGATACACGTTTTAGAGTGTCGAGGTTTTGGAATGTGCGCGCAAGCTTTCGCGCGGCCACTTCTCCCACCCCATGAATGCCAAGACCGATAATCAGCCGCTCCAGGCTCTGCTTCTTGGAAGCTTCGATAGCCTGCAGAAGGTTATCCGCTTTCTTCTCACCAAACTTATCCAGGCGCAGGAGTTCCTCGCGGTTCAGCGTGTACAGGTCCGCGGCAGAACGGACCAGACCGCTTTCTACCAGCTGGGCGACGATTTGGGAGCCGAGACCAGTGATATCCAGCGCTCCGCGGGACACATAGTTTTCGATGTTCCGCACTAATTGGGCCGGACAGCTGCTGTTCACGCAGTAATATGCCACTTCCTCGGGCACTTTCTGAATCGGAGAAGCACAGGAAGGACATACGTTTGGGACAGTGAAAGGTATTTCAGTGCCAACGCGTTTTTCTGGGAGGGGCCCGAGTATGTAAGGGATAACTTCTCCCGCGCGCTTCAGGAGCACCTGATCACCGATGCGGATATCCTTTTCCCTGATGAAATCAAAGTTGTGCAAAGTAGCCTGACGCACAATCACACCACCGATGCTCACCGGTTTAAGCATCGCGAGAGGAGTAAGCACGCCAGTTCTGCCAACGTTTACCTGGATATCCAATAAAGTGGTTTCAACCTCCTGGCCCGGATACTTAAAAGCCAGCGCGCTGCGCGGGTCCTTGCCAGCAAAACCAAGTAGTGTCGATAAGCGTTGGTCATTGACCTTGATGACAATTCCATCGGCATCGTAAGGCCAGGTATGGCGGGAGACTGCCTGCTCCTCGCAAATCGCTATTGCTTCTTCAATATTCGCGGCTTTCCAGGATAGGGGGTTGACTGGAAAACCCAACGTTTTGAGATAATTCAGAATGCCGCTTTGTGTTGGGGGGATATCCTCTGAAGAAACAAGTATTTGGTAGACGTAGATTTTTAATGGACGTTTAGCCGTAACTGTCGGGTCTAACTGACGAAGAGACCCTGCCGCGGTGTTGCGGGGGTTCAGATAGGTTTTCTCTCCGCGTTTTTCCAGTTCGGTATTTAAGCGCTCAAAATCCTCTTTGAAAATTAACGCTTCACCGCGCACGACCAAGCGGCTGGGCGCTTGTAAATCACTGGAAATCGGAATACGCAGTGGAAGCATTGGCACTGTCTTGAGGTTTTCGGTGATGTCCTCTCCTACCAACCCATCCCCGCGGGTGGCGCCGAGCGTAAACAGCCCATTTTCATACGTCAGCACAACTGTAAGCCCGTCCAGCTTGGGTTCCAACATATAATCCGCCCCAGCAACCGCCGGGTCGAGGCGCAAAATGCGCTCATACCAATCCAGCGTATCCTGCCGGCCGAAACCATTGGCGAGGCTGAGGACTGGGGTGGGGTGTTCCACTTTTCTGAACCTATCCAACGGCGCCCCACCGCTGCGTTGAGTAGGGGAATCCGGTGTGATAAGTTCAGGATGCGCGTCCTCGAGGTCTTTTAGCCGCTTATAAAGCTGATCGTATTCATAATCACTAATGACGGGCGCGTCCAGCGTATGATACAGATAGTTGTGGTAATGCAACTGCTTACGGAGGTTTTCGATTTGTTGACGAACATTCTCTTCACCCATAATCACCTCTGCCGTAAATCGTACAGGCCGCTTTGGCAGTCTTTCCCCTTAATCAGCCTGATATTAACGAATGTTCCCGGTGAGATTCGAACTCACATTACCGGCTTCGGAGGCCGATGCCTTCTCCATTAGGCCACGGGAACAGTCTGCATATTATACTCAAAAACATTTAATCCGCGTCCGTTCAGACTCTCTCACAATGCCAGCGCGCGCAGCATCTCGGGGTAATCGCGGACCAATTCCGGATGCTTTTTAAAATCTGTCAGCGGCTTATCGGGCGTAACCGGGACGATATGGAAATGCAGATGGAATACTGTTTGTCGGGCAAATTTCCCGGAATTGTTGAACAAATGCATATCCTGAATGCCAAGCCTATCCTGGTATAAACGGATCACCTGTTTTATGGCTAAACCCGTCTGACAGAGCACTTCTTCGGGAATGCTGAACAAATCCGGATAATGCGCTTTAGGAATCACCAGCGTGTGATATTCTTTGATGGGTTCAAGGTCCAGGAATGCCAGAGCGTGTTCAGTTTCCAGCACTTTCCAACAAGAAATTTCCCCTGCGATTATCCGGCAAAAAACGCAATCATCCATCTTCTCTCATTTCCTCTGGACTAAAGATTAAGGCAGTACGACAAACCTGGTAACTGCCGGGCGTCAAACCTAAGAGACGCAGCAGTTCGTCGGGGCGTCCATTGGCATCTGGAGTGGATTTCATTCTCAGAAGCAAATCCAGCCCCTGCGGGGTTTTCAACCAGTTAGCGGCAAGTATCAGATTTTTGTAATTAACGGTTTTTGTGCGACGTGTGAAAAGAATGTTTTCCTGGTCAAGTAAGTTGGAGAGCTTTTCAGCTACTTTCTGCGGCTCTCCCTCCGGAAAAAAGCTCACGCGGTACTCCGACGCAATCAGGCTGGATTGCAGGCTCGGGAGCTGATTCGAAACTAATTCTATTTGCCTGACACTAATGTCATTCGGCAGCGCGAGATCCAAATTTTGCTTGATTAGCGGGATGTCCACTTGCTCATCCAGCCAAAAATCCAATAATTCCGCCTCTGAAGAAAAGCCCAACGGCAGCGCGCTGGCAAGGCTCAGCCTGACCTTTGGATTGAAACCCTGACTGAAGCGAAGCGGAAGACCAGACCGGCGTAGGGCGCGTTCAAAGAGCCGCTGTAGGTCTAAATGCCCGGTAAAGCGTAAGTCGCCATGCTTAGCAAACTTCACGCGAACGCGCACTGGTGGATTGTTATTCATGGGCACCCCCAATATATTTCTTCATCTGAGGGTTTCAGGCTGCCAAAAGCGTCCAGAATGCCGCAATTGAAGCAGTTTTTGCGGCAGTCCTCGCGTGTTTTGCCAGCCTGGCTCAAGCGCAAGTCGGTCATTAGAAAGCGTTTGCTAACACCAATTGAGATGTGGTCCCAGGGAAGGATTTCATCCAGGCCGCGCTGTCTTTTCGTGTAGAAATCCGGATCGATGCCGCAAGCGGCAAAGGCTTCCAGCCAGGCGTTCACATCAAACCGCTCTGTCCAGGCATCCATCTTAGCGCCGTTCTTCCACGCCTGAAGTATGACGGCGCCCAAACGGCGGTCGCCACGCGAGAGCCAGCTTTCCAGGAGCGTGGAATCTGGGGGATTGTAGGTCATTTTGATATCTGATTTTCGCGTTCCATCTTTGAGAAGGTCGATTTTGGACTGCAAAGAACGGCTGTCTTCGATGGAATACCACTGGAAAGGCGTATGCGGTTTGGGGATGAAAGTGGCTATGCCAAGATGTATTCTGACCCGATTGCCTTTAACAACCTTACCAATGTTTTTTATCTTACGGGCAAGGTCCAGGATGGCCTGTACGTCTTCCATGGTTTCCTGAGGCAGGCCAATCATAAAGTACAGTTTCAGGCTTAACCAACCGTGTTCGAAGATTGTCCGCGCTGTTTCGAGAATCACTTCTTCGTCCAGCGGTTTATTAATAATCGCGCGCATGCGTTCCGTGGCCGCTTCTGGCGCGAGCGTGAAACCACCGCCTGGCCGCAGTTCTTTAAGCTCATCCATCAAGTCCACTGAAAAAGATGCAATGCGTAGGGACGGCAAGTTCACTTGGACGCGTTTGTCTTTAAACTGGTCGTATACGCCCTGAATAATCCCAAGAATACGGGTGTGGTCAGATGAGGAGAGCGAAAGCAAACCGACTTGCTCATAACCTGTGGCGTCCAGACCTTCTTGCACAGCGGTGAGAATTTCGTCTGAATTGCGCTCGCGAACGGGACGGTTCACCATGCCCGCGTGGCAAAAACGACAACCGCGCGTGCATCCGCGCATAATTTCGACTGAAATTCGGTCGTGGACGGTTTCTACATTAGGGACAAGAAAGCGAGTCGTCGCCGGTGGCAGGACTGATAATATGCGTTTTTGAACAGGCAGAGGGGCTCCAGGAATTCGACTGAATACTCCCGAAATTGTTCCCTCGGAAGAATATGTCACCTCGTAAAGACTGGGCACATAAACACCTGGGATTTCCGCTAATATTTTTAGTAAATCAGTTCGTGGTGCCTGGGAGCGTTTCCACTTTTGGAAAGCGCGCGCGATTTCCAAAATCATTTCTTCACCTTCGCCGATGGCAAAAGCGTCTAAAAAATCCGCCATGGGTTCTGGGTTGTAGCAAGCCTGCCCACCGGCGATGATAAGAGGATGTTCGGCAGTACGCTCTTCAGCCAGTAAAGGAATGCCCGAAAGGTTCAGAATATTGAGGACATTCGTATAGATTTGCTCATATGGCAGCGTGAAACCGAGGATATCAAACTTGTTCAGAGGGGTTTTGGATTCCAAAGAAAACAATGGAAGCTGGTTTTCGCGTAGCAGCGCTTCCATGTCCATCCAGGGTGAATAAGCGCGCTCTGCCAGTATATCCGGCTGCTGATTCAGGATGTCGTATAAAATGGCAAGACCGAGGTTGGGCTGTCCAAGGTCATAAATGTCCGGGAATACCAAGGCGACGCGCGTTTCCACGCTTTCCCAGCTTTTGCGCACCTGGTTGTGTTCTCCGCCAACATACCGACCAGGCTTCTCCACGCTGAAAAGTATTTTCTCCAGCTTGCTGTCTATCGTTGATTTCCCTTGATCACTCATCGGGTTTCCTCAGCGGCGTAAGGTTTGCCCGCGATGACAGGATTTACAAGACTGCCAATGCCGTCAATAAAGATGGAGACGACATCCCCCGCGTTTAATTTTCCAACTCCCGCTGGAGTGCCGGTGAGAATGACATCCCCTGGCAGCAGCGTCATGATGGAAGAGGCGTAAAGAATGAGCTGTTCGATGTTGAAGAGCATATCTCTGGTGGAGTTCATCTGCCTCAAAACCTCATTGACGCGGCAGGTAATAAGCGAGTCTGAGGGGTCAAATTCTGTCTCAATCCAGGGACCTAAAGGACAGAATGTGTCGAAGCCCTTGGCGCGAGTCCATTGACCATCTCTTTGCTGCAAGTCACGCGCTGTGACGTCATTGGCGACTGTATACCCAAAAATCGCATCCCGCACGCCTTCCGGGCGCAGCCAACGCGATTTTTTCTTGATGACCACCGCGAGTTCAGCCTCGTGTTCCACGCGTTCGGATTGAGGCGGCAGAATAATTGGGTCACCGCTGCGGATAAGGGTGGAGGGCGGCTTAAGAAATAGCAGGGGTATTTCCGGCGGCGTTTGATTCATTTCGCGGATGTGTTCCTCATAATTTCGCCCAACAGCGATAATCTTGGAGGGCAGGCATGGAACAAGCAGCTTGAGCTCGGAGAGGGAAAATTCGGGGTCGTATCGTCTGAATTCTCCGAAAGGATCTCCTTGAATAACGCCAACTTTGTCCTGGTCAATCCACCCATAAGAGGCAGGGGTGTATTTGGTTTCAAAACGCACAATTTTCATTTTTTGTGTATAATTTCTCTCTCCGGGCGGATAGCTCAGTTGGTTAGAGCGCATCTTTTACACAGATGAGGTCGCAGGTTCGAGCCCTGTTCTGCCCATTTTTTTGTTTAACCTTCTTATTATACCAATCCTATAAGGGCTCGTTTTCTGGGGGGGAAATTAATCGGTATTCAAGAGTTCCAATTCGTCTTCCAATGCGAGATAGGTATCGGACAGGTAATCCTCAAGCGCTGCAGTTTCTGGTAGGCGATTGCAGTAAGTGCGGTAAACACAATAGCGACAACGCTGGATATCGTCTGTTCTGACGAAGTCCGCCGCGGGCGAGGATTGGATTTCCCGCATTATTGCGGTAATTAATTCCAGATCTTGCTCCTCTTTTGATGAACCGTACTCAAAAACAATCGGGTTAGTGGGTTCGGTCACTTCCCAATACACCATTCGGATGACTGCTTTTTCAGCGCGGGTTTGGGTATCAATTTCCTGAGCCAAAACAAGCGGAAAAACTTTACTTTGGAGTTGCGCTGCCAGCCATGCTTTTGATGGTTTCTTTCGCGATGTTTTCCAATCGTAGATTGTAAGAACCTGGTCGTTCTCATGCAGCAGGTCGTACTTTGCGCTAAGGATAAAGCCGTCAAGCTGCGTAGTAAGCGTGTGCTCGGGCCAAAGCTGGCCAGAAAGATCCTTACTTACTGTGTGTGTAAAAAGCTCAAACCACTGCTTGATTCTTGGATCCGGGTCGTTGGAAGCGTTCCGGCTTAATATTTCCGCGGATAAACCGAGCAGATATTGGTGAACAAGCTGGTGAAACCGAGACCCTGCAAGACGATCCCGCTCAAAAGCTTGCACATCTTCCAAAGCGGGAGCAGGCCACAAAAACCGTTCAACGTAACGCAGGTAGAACCGCGCTTTGCAGTTTAGGTAAGCCTGCAAATTGGACTGCGTAAAAATGAATTTATCAGGGAGCAGGCTGGGCATTGTTCTTCCTTTCAAGGTAAGCACGCAACGCGCTGACCGCAATCGCTTCGGACTGTTTTCCATTGCTGCCTGTGTTAAATGAAATCGTCAACGAACGTTTCGCGCGCGTGATGCCCACGTAAAGCAGACGCAGGCGCTCGCGCGCGACATCCGCCCGCGCAAGACTTTTGTTTTGAGTGTCCTGAAAAGTCCCTTCCGCGAATGAACGAAGCTGCGCTACCAATTCTGCCTGCATATTCATCCTGCCGCGAAGAAAGTACTTCTCGCCGCGCAGCGGTTCTTCATCTTTCCCTGTCGGGAAATCATAGGCATTGGCTGAACTGATAAATACTTTATCCCACTCCAGGCCTTTGGCCTTATGCAAGGTGGCGACGACCACTTTTCCGCGATAATCTTCCGGGTCAAAACCTTCAGCATACGTTGAGAGCTGGGCAAATCGCCGCTCATTTTTGGCAATGGCGAGCAGTTCCTCATTCAAATCAGCCAGCGTCCATTCTGGATGCAAGTCGCGGAACTCACGCAGTAAAAGCGCCATTTTGTGTATCGAGGCAAGCTCCAGGTTATCCAGTTCCAGGTCCATCGTCGCAGCCAGGATAAATTGATCAGGAGGAAGGTGGGCAGCAAGATGCCATTTGCGGGCTAATTCACGGAAATGGGTGAGTTCAAACAAAACTTCTTGTGGGGTACCCTGTTCTTCCAGCTGGCGCACCCAATCTTGACCTTCAAGCGGGTAAAGATAATCTTCAACATGCTCACACTTCCTGATGACGGATGCGCACGCCTTGATGAGGTCCCAACTCTCTTTATCCTCGCGAAGATTACGTCTTGAGGCTTCAAAGGCATTCGCCAACGCTTTGGGGTTATCCGGTTGGAGCAGGCAGGAAAGCAAACGGTTTACGAGCCCGACGGAAGCTCGTGTATTTTCTGGCATCGCAGTGAGAGCGTCCGTAACGTCTATCTTCCGTCGTCGGAATTCCGCGACGATTTCGTTCACGCGTTTGTTGATGAGCGCAAGCACGACTACCGTGGTATCCGGGTAGCGTTTCAGCCAATCTGATACCGATTCTGCAAGCATTTGAAGTTCAAAATCGGGGGAAACCTGGCGATTATCTAACATTACAGCTGGTTCCAATGCGCTGGGATTTGGCTGTGGGTCGCCAACTTGCGTGGCTTCAATCAGAGGCAAGGTTAGCGCTTCGCGGACTTCCTCCACGGGATGCTGCGTTCGAGTCCACTCGCTCAGGTAGTTGGCTAATTCAATAATTTCCGGGCTGGATCGACCGGATTCCGGCAGAGGTTCGCTGCGAACTCCTGCTTCTTTCAGAAAGGACTTTAACAAATTTGGGTTCGCGGTTGTGAAGCTCTGGTAAATTGCTTGATTCGGATCACCAACGCGTACCCAGTTGCCATCCACGCCGACCAGTGCGCGTAAAATCTTCTCTTGCAGCAAGCTGGAATCCTGTGCTTCGTCTTCAAGGATGTATGGCCAACGGTAATGCAGTAAATCCGTGAGGCTCGGGTCCTCGTTAAGGCATTGAAATGCAAGTCGGATTAAGTCGGCAAAGTCCACAGCCGCCCTGTACTGCAGCGCGTTTTGGTAATCGCGATAAATCTCCAAACCCATTCGCATCAGGGAATCTGATTTGAGATAGGAGTTGTTAAGCTTCTTTTCCAAAAGCTCCGGCGTAAGCAGATAATCTTTGGCGGTCTTGATGAACGCCGAGCACGATTCCTTGATGAGGTCGGGTAGTTCCTGCTGCGTGACTTTCTCTCTTTGTTTAGGGTTCAAGTTTTCCACAAGGCGGTCTTCAAAAAGCGAATGGTTACTGCGGTACCAGGCAGCAACGCAGCTGTTTAGAATCCCGTCTGTGTCCGGCTCCCCCAGAATTTGAAATTCATTCGTCAGGCCAGCCAATTCAGGGCGTTCGCGGATGATATCGTTGGCAAGACCATGAAGCGTGCGCACGCGGTAGCCCAAGCCAGAGAGAACGCCGCGCTCGCGCAGCAAGTTGCCAATGCGATTTGAGAAAACATCCACAGCCGAGTTAGAAAAAGTAACAACCAGGATTTCCTGGTCTGGCTGGAGTTCCAGTTCAGTAATCAGTTTTACTGCAAGCCGCGAAAGCGTCCAGGTTTTTCCGCTGCCAGGTACCGCAGAAATACCCATTTTGCCGCCGGTATAGGTCAGGATACGCTCCTGGGAGGCGCGCAAACGTTCTTCAGGCATTCGATCCCCCTTTTGCGATCTCCCTGAGTAAGTTTTGAATTTTTATCAGCAGCAAACCCTTTTCATCCTGTCCGCTCTGCCCAAACTCGCTCAGTCCAAGTATGACGCCTCTTCGGCAGCGATTTAGCATTCCGTTCAGAATGCTGTCCAGGATTTCCAGACTGACTTGTTTCTCCTCTTCGGTTGTCCATTTCTTTCCATCCGGCCAATTTCGACTGAGCACGTAAGGCTGGGTGAGTGGTTGTTCAAGTCGTTCGTACCAACCTGAGCTGCCAGCACTCAGCCAAACCTGGTAATCCACGGTTTTGCCGGAACTAAGGAAAGTCAGAGCTGGTGTAATGAGAACTTTGCTTTCATCTTCCAGCTCCCAATCCCGCAGATACTGTGCTGCGATAACCCCATCCTGAATGGTCCTGATGAAATCCTGATTTATTTGGTCTGAATCGACGAGCTCTGTTGGATTTAAGGAAAGTCGGAATTTGCGAAACGATTCCATTAGAATGGCAGTTGACTGCGCGGCGCTGGTGTTCTGGAAATATCCAAAACCGGGGCGCGTCAGAACTTCGCCGAACAAGCGGCTGATGAACAGGTCTAAAGGCTCATCCGGTATTGTCTTTTCCAGCCAAAGGCGCAGGGTGTCATAGCAAGCCGCTGTTTCGGGTGGGATTCTAGGTCTCAACAGTTCGGTAGCTGCTGCAAAAGGAAGCAGAGCAAAGTCCTCGCTGTTCTTGATTAGCAAATCTGAGCACAGCAGCTGTGCCCGCACCAAGTCCAGACCAGCGATGCTGGCGGATAAGGCGCTGGTAACTCTGGCTGGGTCCGGAAACAGGGGCCAGGTTGGATGCGCTAATTGGGACAGCGTAGTTAATTGCTGGACGACAGGGTTTTCGATTAAAGGGATTGAAGGTCGCAGCACTGTTGATTGAATTCCAACAACAGAGAGAGATTGTTGGACAGCAAACCCCATAGCGCTGGGCAAATATGGCGCGAGAATCGCGATTTTTCCGGGTTGAGTCCCTTCATTAATCAGCTGCTGCACAATTTCCGCAGTTTGTTCGAGCATTTCCGGGAAAAATCTGGCTGGCTTCGGTGGCAACCGCAGGGCTTGCCGCACATCAGCATGATTGATTCCCAGCGCTTGGCTTTCTGGCTTGGGTTGGATAGACCGCTTGAAAGCTCGCATCTGGGGTTCCAGGTGCTGGTGGCTAAATTGCATAGTAGCGGAAACATTTGACTTTAACCGCAGCGCTGAGTCTGGGTCTGCCCCAAGAATTCGCCGATATCCAGCGTTCTCGTCAAGTATTAGCAAAGCGCTCTTAAAATCGGGCAGCCACTCCGATATGATATCGTGAACATAAGGTGGGTCCTCCTCGCAGTTATCGTAAACGAGATGTTGATAGCTGCTCTTGAGAAAACGCTGACAAAGCGGCTCTGCCCAAACGAATTGCCGGAAGAGTTCCACCTGCAGCGAATAGTCCAGGAGATTGTTTTCCAGGCAGAAATCTCTGAAGGTGTTGGCAGCAGTTTGAACGTCACGATACACATTTAGTTGCGCGGGGCTGCCAGTCCAGGCATTGGAAAGACGTTCGTAAATCTCTGTCAGGGGAAAGCCAACCAGCGCGGATTTATTTACGCTGTCCAGAATTTGGCTGTAGAGCCGGTTCCGCGGAATGGATACCGAGCTAAACGCGCCGGCAGCGAGCATTGGATTGACCAATTTCCCCATGTAAAACTGGGAGGTTTCCAGCGTCAGGAAGTGTGGTGGGGCATAGGGGTGGAGGAAGCCCGCATTTTCGCTAATAATCGGCCAAAAAAGAGCAACCATGCGGCGCGCAATGCTGTTCATTGTGGTCAACATGACGCGTCCTGGATTGTATGCTTGTGTCTTTTCAAGCCCTTGCCGAAGACCGCTGCCCATCACCCGCTGCGGAAGCAGGATGAGGATAACTTCATCCGGCCGTTCGGTGAGAATCCTAATAAGGCGGTGAAGCGCGGCAGTAGTCTTGCCTGTACCCGCAGACCCATGCACGAAAACACAATTCTCCAGCGGAAAATCAATTAGCGCTTCTTGCTCGGGTGTCAGAGACATAAGCAGAAAACCCCCACGTAGAAATCAACGCGTGTAATACTTGAGCCTTCAGATGATTCCATTACGACATTAATTATAAGGCACGAAGACTCCGTTTCGCAGGGAAAAAAGCCAGCGAACGCGCCTGACAGAGGGCTTGGTATAATTCAGACACGCTCACCATATCTCGGAAAGGACTACCCTTTGATGAATCCCTCCCTCACCCCTTTCTTTAAACCCAAGGGCGTCGCCATTTTGGGCGCATCCAGCAAACCCAATAAACTAAGTTATGGGATCCTGGAAAACTTGCTGCAATATAACTACAAAGGGGAAGTCTATCCAGTCAATCCTAACGCGGATCAAATACTTGGAGTGAAGGTTTATACGCAGCTTTCAGAGGTACCCGATCCGGTCGACCTGGCTGTGATTGTGCTGCCGGTTGGCATGATACTGGAAAGCATGCGTGATTGCGCTGAGCGTGGGATTAAGGCAGTTATCATCATCACCGGTGGTTTTCGCGAAGTTGGCGGCGAAGGCGCCGAAATCGAACGAAAGACACTGGAGTTTGCCCGAGAAAACGGCATGCGGGTGATAGGTCCGAACTGCGTGGGCACGATGGATATGAGCAGTGGTTTAAATACCACCTTCATCAAGGGCATGCCCCGCCGGGGTCCTATCGCGTTTATCTCGCAATCAGGCGCTGTTTGCGGCGGTGTTGTGGACCTCGTCCTTGAATCCGAGATCGGTTTTTCCCATTTTGCCAGCTTGGGGAACGAGATGGATGTTTCCGAGGCGGATATGATTGCCTATTTTGGGGATGACCCGGATGTGCGCGTCATAGCCGTGTATCTGGAAGGCGTCCAGGATGGTCCCCGATTCATCGAAGAGGCGCGTAGGGTTTCCCGGATTAAGCCCATCGTGATGCTGAAGGCTGGCAGAAATAACGCCGGCGCGCGCGCGGTGAGCTCTCATACTGGCTCTTTGGCCGGATCTTATGCTGCCTACCAGGCGGTTTTTGATCAAACAGGCGTGATTGAGGTAGAGACTCTGGCTGAGTTGTTCAACGTGGCCTGGGCTTTGGGTACCCAAACACTCCCGCAAGGCAAGCGCGTGGCTATCGCGACCAACGCGGGCGGAGCCGCGGCGCTGCTGGCAGATAATTTATCCGCGAATGGCGCGGAGTTGGCAGAGCTGACAGAGGATACACAGGCAGGTTTACGCGCCAAACTGAACCCCAGCGCGCAGGTTGCCAACCCGGTGGATATGCTCGGAGGCGCAGAGCCAGCTGATTACCTCTGGAGCCTGGAGCAAATGATGCGGGATGAAAACGTGGACGTCCTCGCGCCGGTCTTAGTCCCTCAGGCATTGGTGGATCCTTTGGGCGTGGCCCAGGCTTGGGCTCAAGCAGCCGCGCAAACACATAAGACTATGCTCACCTGTCTGATGGGTGAGCGCAGCGTGCGAGAGGCTAGGGCTTTTTTGAACAGAGCAAGCGTGCCGGTTTATCAATACCCCGATCAGGTGGGTCCAGTGCTGCGCGCGATGCGGAAATATGACTGCAATTTGCACAAGCCTGCTTACAAGGCTGTGGAGGCAAAAATTGCTGATAAAATCGCGGTTCGCGCTGTTCTTGATGCAAACGCTCGTAGGCAGAGCTTAGGTGAGTTTGAAACGCGGAAAATTCTGGAGGCCTACGGTATAACGAATGTACTTGGCGGGTTAGCCGCGAATGCTCAGCAGGCGGTGGCCATTGCTAGAGAAGTTGGTTTTCCGGTAGCAATAAAAATCGTTTCGGAAAGCTTGCTGCATAAAACTGACGCGGGCGGTATCGTGCTTAACCTTACTGACGCTGAGAGTTTGTCATTGGCATTTAACCAATTGCTTGAGCGGATTGGCTCTAACTTTCCGCAAGCTAGCATTGCCGGCGCCATGGTAGAAAAAATGGCTCCAAAGGGTCTTGAGCTAATCGTGGGCATGCGTCGCGATCCAACTTTTGGGCCGATGATGATGTTCGGCATGGGCGGGACTTTGGTTGAGCAGCTTAAGGATATTTCCTTCCGGATAGCCCCGCTTTCCCATGAGGACATCGTTGAGATGGTTGATGCTACCATCGCGGGAAAGCTGCTAAAAGGCGTGCGGGGTAGCGCACAAGCGGATCTTGAGGCAGTAAAAACTGCGATTGCCGCACTCAGCCAACTCGCGTTGGACTTCCCGGAGATAGAGGAAATAGAGATTAACCCACTGGTTGTCTATGCACAGGGGCAGGGAGCGCTCGCGCTGGACAGCCGCGCCGTATTGCGGCATGCCTGATTAAAAGAAAAAAAGCCAACGGGGGGATTCGAACCCTCGACCGGGCGCTTACGAAGCGTCTGCTCTACCGACTGAGCTACGTTGGCGTGCGTCGGATTATACCAAAGCTTAGAAAATTATCAAACCTTTTTGCCACCAGATTTTGGAGTCTTTTTTACGTCGATTCCCCGCGTAATAATATTCTTTCCGTACTTTTCGTTAAGCGCGTCAATTGCAAGCGCGAGCTGCTCTTTTTGACTGCGCGAATCATCCCACAAGGCGAGCTGCTGATAAGGTTCCGTGAGCTGGCTGACCCCCACGCCTATGAGGCGCACCAAGCGACCCGGAATTAATGTTGCCAACAGCAGGTTTTGAGCGGCGGTGAAAATCTCGTCATCCAAATTAGTGGGGTTCGCGAGCGCTGTTTGCCTCGTCAGCGTGGTAAAGTCCTCATAACGGAGTTTTATCTGCACAACACCGCCCATCAGACTTGCCTGACGCATGCGGTATCCAACTTTATCGCTAAGGCGGCGCAGTGTGGCCAGCAGCTGCTCTAAATCGCAGGTATCTGTAGAGAAAGTAACCTCATTGCTGAGCGATTTAACATCCCTCTCGCTGTGCACCAGGGAATGGTCAATCCCACGCGCTTTTTCCTGGATTTCCCGAGCGTTTTTTCCAAAAAAATACTCCAATTCGGGCAGTGGGAGGTTTGCAAGCTGACCGATGGTATGGACTGCCCTTGAATGCAGTCGCTCCGCGGTTTTCGGGCCGATCCCCCAAAGCGCTTGCACATCCAGCGGCGCAAGGAAATCTGCTTCGGTTCCTGGCGGGACAACAGTAATCTGCCGTGGAGCTTTCCCAGTTCGGACGCGGCTTTTGCCAACATCATTGGCGACCTTCGCTACGAGCTTATTGGTCGCCGCGCCAATGGAGCAGGGCAACTGTAATTCGCAATCAATTCGCTGCTGCATATCCCGCGCGATAGCTCCGTTGGGCTGCGGCAGGTCGCTTACATCCAAAAAGGCCTCATCTACCGAGACCTGCTGAAAAAGTGGCGTGTAATCCCTCAATATGGCCATGACTTTATCAGAGGTCTCGCTATATATGCCAAAGCGATGATGAACGATAATCAGATGAGGGCAAAGCGAAAGTGCGCGGCCCATAGGCATGGCGGAGCGCACGCCAAATAACCGGGCAGGATATGAGCAGGACGAGACTACACCGCGGGAGTTGGGGCTGCCGCCTACGGCAAACGCCTTGCCTTTCAGGCTTGGGTCAAGCAGTTCTTCGACCGCGCAAAAAAACGCGTCCAGGTCCAGGTGCAGGATTTTGCGTTCCATCAGCAGTCACCACGTAATGCGGCCGGCTCGCAAAAATTAAATATCCAGGTTGCGCACTTCCTTGGCGTGTGTCTGGATAAAGCGGCGGCGCGGGGGCACGAGCGAGCCCATCAACATATCAAAGGTGCGGTCGGCTTCCACGGCGTCTTCCACGGTGACCAGAAGCAAGGTGCGATTCTCAGGATTCATTGTCGTTTCCCAGAGCTGCTCCGGGTTCATCTCACCGAGACCTTTGTAGCGGGAGATGCCAACCTTGGTAGAACCTCCAAACCTTGCCACCATGCTGTCTTTTTCCGCGTCTGAATAGGCGTAGCTAATTTGATTCTTCGCGGAAATCCTGTAGAGCGGAGGCTGGGCGATGAAAAGATGTCCTTCTTCAATCAGCGGCTGCATGAAACGGAAAAAGAAAGTGAGCAGCAGCGTGCGGATATGCGCGCCGTCCACGTCAGCATCGGTCATGATAACGATGCGATTGTAGCGCAGGCCAGTAATGTCAAAAGACTCCCCAATGCTGGTACCCAAAGCCGAAATGAGGGATTTAACCTCGCGATTGCCAAGGATTTTATCCAAGCGAGCGCGTTCGGTATTTAATATTTTCCCGCGTAAAGGCAGGATGGCCTGGAAATGCCGGTCGCGACCTTGTTTAGCGGAACCACCCGCGGAATCGCCTTCCACGATATACAGCTCCGTTTTGGAGGGGTCGCGTTCGGAGCAGTCCGCCAGCTTTCCGGGCAGAGTCATCGACTCAAGCGCAGATTTGCGGATGACCAGGTCGCGTGCTTTCTTCGCTGCGTCGCGGGCGCGCGCGGATGTCAGACATTTTTGCACAATCGCTTTGCCTGCCGAGGGGTTGTCCTCGAGGAAGCTGGTGAAGGTGTCGCCCACTACCTGCTGAACATAGGTTTGTACCTCGGGATTCATCAGCTTTACCTTAGTCTGGCTTTCAAACTGAGGATCCGGGTGCTTGATACTGACAATTGCTGTCATGCCTTCGCGGGTGTCATCGCCGCTAAAGTTGCCATCAGCGTCTTTTAGCAAACCGCTTTTGCGGGCGTAATCGTTTATGCTGCGTGTCACCGCGGCGCGCAGACCCGTCAGGTGGGTGCCGCCGTCAATGGTATTGATGGTGTTGGCGAAGGTGTAGACCGCTTCAGCGAAGACGTCTGTATATTGAACTACAAACTCCACGCCAACGCCTTCAATTTCTTTCTCGCCGTAAATCGGCTCGTGCAATACTTCTTTGGTTCGATTCAGGTAACGCGCGAATGAAGCGATGCCGCCTTCAAAGTGGAAGGTCATTTCGCGATTATCGCGTTCATCCAGAAGACCAATTGTGACCCCACGGGTAACAAATGCCATCTCCCGAAAGCGGGAGATCAGCGCGTCAAAGCGATAGGATAAATCCCCTTTAAATATTTCGCGGTCGAAACGGAAAGTGGTGCTGGTGCCGGTTTCATTTCCGTGGTAAGTGCCAATTTCTTTGACCGCGGACTGCGGAATGCCGCGTTCGTAACGCTGGAAGTAGGTTTTCCCTTCACGATTTACCGTTACTTCGCACCATTCAGAGAGCGCGTTGACCGCTGAGACGCCCACGCCGTGCAGGCCTCCGGAGACTTTGTAGCTCCCTCCGCCGAATTTGCCGCCGGCATGCAATACTGTCATAACCACCTGCAGCGCGGATATGCCTCGTTCAGGGTGAATGTCCACAGGGATGCCACGGCCGTTATCCCGTACCGTCACGCTTTCATCCGTATGGATAGTGACCGTGATGCGGCTGCATTCTCCCGCCAGGGCTTCGTCGATGGAATTGTCGACCACCTCGTAGATGAGGTGATGCAGCGCTTTGATATCCGTGCCGCCAACGTACATCCCCGGGCGGCGGCGTACGGCTTCAAGCCCTTCAAGAATTTGGATATCGCCTGCGTTGTAGTGTTTCTTTTCTTCCACTTTGTTCTCCAGATTTGTTCAGAGCGATGATTCCGGTGTTTCTTGCGCCAGTTCATGCTCCTGCGTAAGTTCAAGTACGCGTATGAAATAATGAAAGCTGGCGATTAGGAGCGCGCTGCTGACCAGCGCGTGCCCGAAGATCCCGACAAACACCATGCGGGAATCAGCGCCGGCGGTTTGCCAAAGTAAATTAGTCAGATAAGAAGTGAGAACCGCCAGAATCACAAACAATGAAGTCGCGGAGTAGTAAGGTCTAATTAGGCGGATGCTGGCGCGGATGCTTTGCCAAACGTTTAGATTAAGCACCAGAACGGCGTGTGGAGCAAACAAGGCTGGTAAAAACACGGAAATCAGCACCATTGCCGTAAAAAAGTACGCTAGTAAGCCAAGAAAGGGATGCAGCAAGCTCAGCACGCTCACGATGAGACTGACCGGGATTAAGACGGCCAACAGAAGCGCCCAGAATAGCAAGGGAAGCAGCACAAGGTTGGCGATTACCTTTAGCAGGGCTTTTGTGTCTTGTTTTTTCGCTTCCTTGAATGTGGGCAGGCTGCAAACGTTGAAGTTAACCGCGCCAAGGACTGCGCCGATTACACCGAAAAGCAGCAAAAAAGCCAACGCTTTTCCTTCCGAGTTCAGCGCGATTTCCGGGAGCGGGCCAAAGGGATTCTCCATAAACACCTGGCTGGAAAGCAGGCTAGGAACTCCTAAAGGATAAGACCTTAAGGCGGAGCTTACGCTGTACGATTGGAAAAATGTGTTCAGCGAAGCGCTAATTTCCGTCCAGAGCTGCTGCAGCTCCGAAGTGGCTTCAGCAAGTGGGTTGAATTGAGCAAGAAAACTGCTGACAAGCGTTGAAACCGTGTAACGCGGAGCGTAGAGCAGGAAAATGTCCAGTACCAGCGGAAAGCTAAGCAGATAGAGGTGCTCGCCAAGGGTCTTAAAACCGGCGGCTATCGCGGTAAAAACGTTCGGCTGCTTTCGAAAAACTAGTCTGTTATCCATAACCGATTAATTATACCACTTTTATAAATTTCCCTCTTCTAACTTATCCTGCACTCAATGATAAAATTTAGTTATGGCGTTCAACAAATACTTGCCGGATCTCAATAGATTAAGCCTTGTTACCGCTTTATCGACACTGCTGTTAGGGCTGACTTATGCAATGCCGCCTTCAGTAAATGAGAGCACTACCAATATTTTTGGCGTTTACTTCAGGATTGATTTCAATCTTTTTTCTTTTTTCCCCTTCCTGATTGCAATAATAGCAACTGCCGGATCTCTATGGGTGCTGCGAAGCCACCCGCATCTGCAGGAAAACCCTCGCGGCCTCTTGAAACTTGTACCGAATGTGGTTCTGCCTGCTTTAAGCATCTTCATCCTAAGCTTCACGCTCAGGGAAATGGCGCGCAATAATGTCTGGTGGGTGGTTTATGTGCTTGGGTCCGCTCTCTTTGGCTTGGTTTTAGTGGCTGAGTATAACGTTTTGGACCTGCGCTTCGAGACGCATCCGCTGGCTTCGCTCGGCTTAATAGGGCTTTCCCACGGTCTGTTCCTCATCCTGGCTGTGGTGCTGCGCACCGGTAGAATGCGCTTATACGTCATTATTCCCCTGATTGTTTTTGCCGCCGCATTTATCAGTCTGCGCACGATAAACCTTCGCACGCAGGGTGGATGGAAGCCTGAGTACGTGCTCATCATCAGCCTTCTTGCAGGGCAAATCGCTGTGGGATTTCAGTACTTTTTTCTGAATCCACTGCAGTATGCGCTGCTAATAACTGCCTTGTTGTACATCCTGATCAGCCTGGCGTGCGGGATTATTCAAAAATTAAAAATTCGCGAGCTCCTGGTGGAGCCCGCGTTGATGATCTTGCTCTGTGTCAGTATGATAATTCTGGTGGCAAGGTTATAAAGTTTAACCAGCGCTGCGTTCCCGGAGTATGTCTTTTAATAATGCACGCAGGTTGTTTTGATGCAATTCTTCCGCGACCCCACCTAGGCTAACCCTACTTTTTCCACTTGATTCGATATCCTGGGCTTGAAGAAATTGCAAAGGGTCCCTTCTGCGGGCGGCTGCCTTGGCAAGCTTTTGGATGCTGCGCAGGTAAGCCAGATTGGAGGTGGTAGCGTCCTCAATTTCACCGCGCAGGATGATATCGCCATGTCCCTGGACAATATTCTCAAGGCTCATCTTGCCAATATCGCTGATCGTCCGAACCGCTTCATCCAGGTTCCCACCAACAATAAATGGAACGGCCATAAAGGCGTCACCGGCAAAGAGGATCCGGTCTTCTTCTACTAAAACTGAAATACTGTCTGCGGTATGGCCAGGCGTCCTGAATATTTGGAGCTGTTTTTTCCCCACGCGCAAGCTTATACTGCCTTCGGAAAAAGTAATTTGGGGGGGAACAATGGCAATCTCGCGTAAGAATGGATTATCCTGCCCGGCTTCTTCCAGGGCGCTCCTGCTTTTTGTCAGCATTAATTCCCGACAGAGTGAATGGCCAATCACTATTGCGTCAGGAAAATAGGAATTTCCCCAGCTGTGGTCCGCGTGATGGTGCGTGTCTACAATGTAACGGACCGGCACCATCAGGTCGTTTTCCAAGAATTCTTTAATTTGGGTTGTTTCCTGGGGAATGAGGGTGTCAATCAAAACAGCCCATTGCGGACCGATAACTGCCCCCGCGGTAACCTGAGCATAGAACTCACTTTGAAACCAATAAACATTTTCTGAGACTCGTTCCCGTTGCATAGAAATATCCTGTTGGTTCCGAAATTTGAACCATAGAATAGCATAATCAATATGAAAAGTCAAAAAAAGAGGAAAATATCAGGACTTACGGCGTTTCCACCAGATGAATAAACCAGCAGCCGAGGCAGTCAGCAAGACTAACAATGGTACAACCCAAAGAACCCTGGTCTGGTACCGATCGGTTTTGTCCAATTCTTGACCGCCTGTCACATCAGTCGCTGTGGCTGTATTCGTCGGCAGAACCACAACCTCGTTGGTTGCGCTCGTTTCCACAGTTTGAGTGAAATTAATATCAGGTGCAGGGGACCCTTCTGTTCTCACAGGAGCAGGCGTCCCTATGGGATAGGGTTCTGATTGTCCAGTTTGAGTCGGCATGGGGCTTGGGAAGCCGGTTTGCGTGCCTGTGACTAAACCAGTAGGGGTAGGGAAGCGTGAAGTTGCTGTGCGAACGATAACCGGGGTGTTTGTTTGATATCGACTGGTTGGAGAGCGGTAAACATAGGGCGTCCGTGTGGGTGTGGAAGTTCGGGTATTTGTCCTGGTCGGCGTCAGTGTTACAGAACCAGTTCTTGTCGGGGTC
>Ga0208459_1000451_pt1 | contig 46214 bp, 42 predicted proteins | sample AD_UKC087_MetaG_FD_184433 | JGI IMG/M metagenome (GOLD analysis project Ga0208459, IMG submission 184433) | Active sludge microbial communities of municipal wastewater-treating anaerobic digesters from USA - AD_UKC087_MetaG (SPAdes) (version 2) | ecosystem: Engineered > Bioreactor > Anaerobic >... | reverse complement strand
ACTACATTACCTTTTCTCATGGTGTGTGTATCCTTTCCTTTTATTTTTTGGCCGACTGACTGTCGCGAAACAACCAGCCGGTGGATACACCACCTATCTTCCTAAACACAACTTTTGTTTATATCTCGTTTATAGATTTTTCCCTGAATGGTTTCATCGCCTTTTTCGAAGGCATTGATCATGGAAATGAGCGCGAAAAGTCTGATCTCGTGATAAGGAGATTTCAAAAGGAATAAAACTTCTTTAAACGGAATGTCTTTGTATTCTTTGGCCAGTTTTCGCACGATAGGAACACGGATTCCCAGAAATATATCTCCTTCGCCGTATTGTCCGGGACCGGTTTTGAAAAATCTCTGGAGAAATTGCGCGTCTTCACGATCGCCCATTTCTTGCAGACGCTTGCTTATTGCCGCGGCGTTCATGTTGATTGATTTTCCGGCAGATAGTCTTCGCGCACAGGGGAAAAGACTTCAATAGCGACAGCGTCATTCAATATTTCGGCGCTGTGTTCCATGTTGCCGGGAATGCACCAGCTGTCTCCCTTTTCCACTTCAAAGGTTTCTTTGCCGATGGTCAGGCGGATTTTGCCTTCTGTCAGGTAACCGGTTTGTTCGTGGATATGCGCGTGTTTGGGCAATACAGCACCGGCACCCATTCTGAATTCGGCAAAAAGCGTTTTTTCCCCGTAGACAAGGGTTTTAAGCTTTATCCCGGGCAGTACTTCTTTAAATCCTTTTTTTTCAGCCTTATAGAACAATTATCATCTCCTTTTTTTGTTTCTTGCCGGTTCAGGTCATTGATAGCCATAATGCTACACGCAAAAAACTAACGCATAATTTTAACAGCCTGTTTCACATATTCATCCTCTGTGATAACTCCGTTGCCGTCGGCATCCCAGTACTTGCAGTCTTTTTCAATCTTTTTCTTATCTTTGGAAATTGCCATGCATTCATCCTTGCTGAGTTTGCCATCACGGTTTTTATCTGCAGCGGTAAGAATTTCTTTGTAAGCGCTTCTGATGAAACCTTCACGTGCCGCCGTTTCCTGAGCAAGTGAAATGCTGCCTGACATAACTACAAAGCTAAAGATGAACCAAACCGAAATAAAGACCATTATCAACTTTTTCATAAGCGCCTCCCTATCATTTTAATTTGGTTAGATTTTTATGTTTACCTGTATTTCCGGCGGTGCCTGCAGGTGCTTTTTCACCGTGCAGGTATCGGCGGCTTTGATGACAGCAGCCTTGTACTTCTCCGGAAAATCAGGCGGTAGGATAATATCGAGAGTGATTTTTTCCACCATGTGCGTGATGTCATTACGAAAGACCGTTTGTGCAATGCTCATGTTATCCGTGGAAATTGAACGGGACTGACAGAAAGACGCCACGTAAAATCCGGCGCAGGTGCCGATGGATGCCAGAAAGATTTCAAAAGGTGAGGGCGCGGTATTTTCTCCGCCGTCTTTTTCCGGCTGATCGGTGTGAACCGTAAAATCCCGGAAATGCGCGGATATTTTTTTGTTGCCGTCGAAGGTGATATTAAATATTGTTTCCATAAATTATCTTCGCACATGTTGGAAGTCAGTATGAATAGAAAAATGAATACTGACCTTTATAACCTAAAAATCATCTTTATGCCGATATGACAATATTAATACACGAGTCGGTTATTGGGTCAGCAACTTTTCCAATGCCGTAAATACTTTGCTCAAATTTTCCGGCTGGGAACCGCCGGCTTGGGCCATGTCGGGACGGCCGCCGCCGCTGCCGCCTACTATCGGCGCCAGTTCCTTGATGATGTTTCCAGCATGATATTTTCCGGCCAGGTCTTTGGTCACCATGCAAAGCAGCATGACTTTCTCGCCGGCCTTGCTGCCCAGAAGGATAACGCCGGAGCCCAGTTTGTCGCGCAGTTTGTCGCCGAAGTCGCGCAGGGTCTTGACGTCGGTGATGCTGACTTCTGTGGCCAGCACTTTCACACCATTGATTTCTTTGGCCTGACTGATAAGATCGCCGGAATCCTTGGCGGCGAGTTTTCCCTTGAGTGTTTCAATTTCTTTTTCCAGTTCACGTTTTTCTTTGAGTATTTTTTCGGCGCGGTCATAAACATCAAACGAGCCTGCCTTAAACAATTCCGCCGTGCGTTTTAATTCTTCATCGGTTTTCTGAAAATGCTTGAAAGCTTTCCTGCCGGTGACGGCTTCGATGCGGCGCACGCCCGCGGCAATCGCTGATTCATGAAGCACTTTCAAAAGGCCGATGTCGCCGGTGCGTTTGACGTGCGTGCCGCCGCAGAGCTCCATGCTCATCTTGCCCATTTTCACGATGCGCACGGTCGCGCCGTATTTTTCGTCAAAAACAGCGGTCGCGCCGGTCTTGAGCGCGTCTTCCAGCGCGCAGACTTCCGTTTTCACGTCCACGTTTTTGCGAATCATGTCGTTGGCGATTTCTTCGATCCGCTTCATTTCCTCATCGCTTATTTTTGAAAAATGGGTGAAGTCGAACCGCAAGCCTTCCGCGGTGACCTGTGAACCGGACTGTTTGATGTGGTCCCCGAGAACCGCTTTGAGCGCGGCCTGCAGGATGTGCGTGCCGGAATGATTGGCCGCAATGGCTTTTCGCCTCTCCTCGTCAACAACCAGTTTTGCTTTCACGCCGACTTTGATCTCGCCCTTGTTGACAATACCTTTATGGACGATGAAATTTTCAATGGGTTTTTTCGTATCTTCGACTGAAAAAATAAATCCCGATCCCTTGAGGAAACCGGTATCGCCTATCTGACCGCCTGATTCTCCATAAAAAGGCGTGTTGTCCAGAACGATTTCCGCCCGTTGTCCTTCGCCTGCTTTTTCCACCGGTTTCCCGTCAATAAATATTGCCTTTATTTCCGCATTGTCTTTTTTAATTTTTTCGTAACCGCAGAATTCCGTGCTGACACCGGAACTCGAAACCTTGAGATAGCATTCGGCAACCGCTTCTTCGCCGCTGCCTTTCCAGGCGCCGCGGGCGCGTTCGCGCTGCGCTTCCATTTCAGCTTCAAAGCCTGCATTGTCCAGCGTAAAGCCGTCGCGCTTGACGATATCCGCCGTCAGGTCAGTCGGGAAACCATAAGTATCGTAGAGTTTGAAAACCACCGCACCGGGAATTATTTTTTTGCCTTCTTTTTTCAAAGCCTCTGTTTCTTCATTGAGGATGCGCAGTCCGGCGTCGAGTGTTTCCATGAAGCGCTGTTCTTCATTCAGAATCATCTTGGTAATAAAGGAGGCCTTCTCCACCAGATCAGGATAAACACCTTTCATCATTTCGATAACAACCTTGGCGCATTCATTTAAAAATGGTTTGTTGATGCCCAGCATTTTACCATGGCGGGCGGCGCGGCGCAGAATGCGTCGAAGCACGTAGCCGCGTCCTTCATTGCTGGGCGTAATGCCGTCGCCGATTAAGAATGTCACCGCGCGGCTGTGATCGGCGATGACCCGGATGGAAATATCGTCATCCGCGTTTTGTCCGTAGGTTTTTCCGGATGTTTTTTCCACAAAGCGGATAATCGGTGTGAACAGGTCGGTGTCGTAATTACTCTTCTTGCCCTGGATGACAGCGGTAAGACGTTCCAGTCCCATGCCCGTATCAATGCTGGGTTTGGCCAGCGGAGTCAGCTTGCCTGACTCATCACGGTCAAATTGCGTAAAAACATTGTTCCAGATTTCCAGATGACGGTCACAGTCGCAATAAACATCGCATTCGGGACGGCCGCAGCCGGTGCCTTCGCCCTGATCGTAAAGGATTTCGGAGCAGGGGCCGCAGGGGCCGGTTTCGCCCATCATCCAGAAATTGCTTTTCTCGTCCATGCGCACGATGCGCTCTGCGGGAACGTTCATCTTTTTGTTCCAGATTTCAAATGCCTCATCGTCGTCTTTGTAAATGGTTATCCAGAGTTTTTCCTTGGGAAGCTTGACGACATCAATCAGATATTCCCATGCCCAGGCGATGGCTTCTCCTTTGAAATAATCGCCGAAGGAAAAATTTCCGAGCATTTCGAAAAAGGTATGATGACGCGCGGTGACGCCGACGTTTTCCAGATCGTTGTGTTTGCCGCCGGCACGCGCGCATTTCTGACAGGTTGCCGCTCTGGTGTAGCCCCGGTTTTCCAGCCCCAGGAACGCGTTTTTGAATTGCACCATGCCCGCGTTGGTGAAAAGCAGCGTGGGGTCATCCTTGGGAATCAGCGACGAACTCGCCACCACGGTGTGCCCCTTGCTTTCAAAATATTTTAAAAAACTTTCCCTGATTTCATTCCCGGTCTTCGCCATCAATATCTTCCTTTTTTATCCTTCCCAGTTTATTTAGAATCAGTCCCGGAGGGAAACCGCGTCCCATCAGAGCCTGAAAAATTTTCTGTTTTTCCTTAAAATCGAAAGCGGATGTTTTTCTTTTGGCCGCTTTCTTTTTGATTAAAATTTCAATCGCCGCTTCTTCCGGCAATTCCTCACGCGCATTTTCAATGGATGAATCAATCAATTCAGCCGTCAGGCCTTTTTCCCGCAAGCTCGCGATTATTTTCTTATTTCCCCAGAGTTTATTCACAGCAAGATTGCGCGCCCACTGATTGGAAAAAGACGCGTCATTGAGATACTTCAAATCGTGGAGTTTTTCCAGTGTTTCTTTAACGATAACTGCGGGAAAACCTTTTTCCCGCAGTTTCTTTTCCAGCTCTTTTTCCGAATGCGGCCGCAAAGCCAAAAGACGAAACGCCTTTTGCTTTGCCGCCTCCAAATCGAGAACTTTCACTTATCCTCTTCCTGATCTTTGGGCAGGGCGCCCAGTTTGACACGGACCTCATTTTCCACCTGCGCCATGATGTCGGGATTTTCCTTTAAAAATATTCTGGAGTTGTCCCGTCCCTGGCCGATGCGGTCGCCCTTGTAGGAATACCAAGCGCCGCTCTTTTCGATGATGCCGTTTTCCGCGGCCAGATCCAGCACGTCGCCCTCTCTGGAAATGCCTTCACCGAAAATGATGTCAAATTCCGCTTCCCGGAAAGGAGGAGCCATCTTGTTTTTGACGACCTTGACCTTGGTGCGGAAACCGATAACATCCTGACCGTTTTTGATGGAGGTCATCTTGCGGATGTCGAGCCGCTGGGAGGAATAGAATTTCAGGGCGTTGCCGCCGGTGGTCGTTTCGGGGTTGCCGAAGAAAACGCCGATTTTCATGCGCAACTGGTTGATGAAAATAACGGTGGTTTTGGATTTGCTGATCGAACCGGTCAGTTTGCGCAGCGCCTGCGACATCAGACGCGCCTGCAATCCCATCTGGGCGTCGCCCATATCGCCTTCGAGTTCCGCCTTGGGCACCAGCGCGGCAACGGAATCAACCACCAGAACATCCAGCGCGCCGCTGCGCACCAGTGTTTCCGCGATTTCGAGGGCCTGCTCGCCCGTGTCCGGCTGGGAGATCAGCAGGTCATCGGTTTTTACGCCGATTTTCTGGGCATAGGTGACATCCAGAGCGTGCTCGGCGTCGATATAGGCCGCGATGCCGTTTTTCTTCTGCGCCTCGGCAACGATATGCAGGGCCAGCGTCGTTTTACCGCCGGATTCCGGCCCGAATATTTCAATAACACGGCCGCGCGGAACACCGAATGTTCCCAGCGCGATATCAAGGCTCAGCGAGCCGGTCGAAATAGCCGGAACATCAGCGTGCTCCGAACTGCCCAGTTTCATAATCGAGCCCTTACCGAATTGTTTTTCTATCTGAGTAATCGCCAAATCAACGGCCTTTGATCTATCCATGTCCGCCATAATACAATGCCCTCCTTAAGTCTTTTTTATATTTTATTTACATTAAAATCTTCAATTCTCATTGTCATACCGATGGATACCGGTATCCAGGTTCTTTTTTCTAACTTGAATCAAGAGAATCCTTACCCCTTTTCACGCTTTTCACGATATGAGTTTTATTTGTTTTCAGCGTGTGCTTTCCTTAAGATTACTTTTAGCAAGAAAGAACGACCAGTGAATCGCAGAATAGGCGTTTGCTGCCGTACCGCAATGGTACTGTGCATATGCCCATGGATCTTCCTCTTTCTTTTCAATTAGATAAAATTCAATTTCTTTCTTTACCTGTTGAAAAACATTTGCGCTGATTTTACTTATTTTATCATCATTCAGGAATTGGACTATAAAGGCACCTTTCGTTGGTGGACCAATAAGTGCAACTGGCAGCCAGTCATCCCATCCGCCTGTATTGCTTAGTCCGTAACGAAGTTCAAAATGATCTTTACTCCTGTCAACAAAACCCTCTTGCCATTGATTGGGCGAAATATTATTAATAATAGAGGTAATCATATCTATCACCTCAACGCAGCTATTCTTTATGTTTTTGTCGATATCTGTTTCATTTTCCAGAAATACGTTTAAATTCGATACAAATTCAAGCCTAACTCTGGAATTGGAAAACTTATATGGTTTGGTTGGCCACCATAAATGACCCTGTTGATCTTTAAACGGACATGGGAAGGTTTTATAAATTTTCCATGTACTTTCTGGAATGCCGATTGAATTATAAACAAGCGCTAATCGCAATACTTCATTATTTAAGTTTTCATTAACTTCGCGAGGCAGCAAATCTTTTCGAGATCTTTCCGGACCAATTACCACAAAATATACATGTGCGTCTTTCATCGTTCCGGACTTAGGAACCGCTTGTAATCCACTATATGAAACAGAAGTAACCTTAAAGTCATGATTATTTAACCAATCTTTCGTCGCTCTAAGTTTTTGCCCAAACGTTTTTTGTGCTTTTGCGTTATCTTCAATAGTACGATCTTCATATAATCTATACCAATTTTCATCTAAGGATGATGGAGCAAATCCTATATGCTCCAAATAAACTCGGAAGAAAAAACGCATATTGCTAATTCCAATGTCATTGTCATCAGCCCTTGGTAAAATATTATATAAATCACTCCAATAATAATGTTGGCCATTTTGTGGTCTTTTGTATTTAATGTTTTTTATTACATCAGGCGAAATATTCATAGTGTTTTTGGCAAAAAGAGCAACGTATGTATTATCCTTAAGATATCGTTGGAGTTGATCTGGTTGTAAAGCCGCATCTACTTTACATTCAATTCTCAGTTGAGACCCGGATTTCAAGTGAATAACAAGGTCAGGTCTTCCTTCTGATATAACAACTTGAGTTTCTACTGATCGTGGTTCTTCGTAATCTTCTTCTGATAACACAAATCGGCAAAATTCATTTAGTGCTTTTGAGTCGCAGGACAAATAAAAAGACAAGGTATTGGTGAAAACATCTTCCCATCCAGTACCGATGCTATCTTTACCCTTTTGTGCTTGAGTCCTTTCATGATATTCCACGAATAAATTAAAAGTCACTTTATTCCCCTAGAGAAAACATTTTTACAATACAAAGTATTCTTTATTGCGCTGACTACAAACTAAAGATCTAGTATCATCCACTCAAAGCAAACTCCGCCAGCTTTGTGTAAACAGCGCCCTGATTATCATTCAAATCTCCAACAGCTTGTTGGAGATTTATTAACTATCTCTAATTTCGCGTTTTGCCCCGAGCATCCAATCAACCTTTTTGCTGACGTGCGCAAAATAGCCAGCGAATTTCCGGCACAGGCTGTGCCAGTTTCGGTTGATCTTTATACGCAAGACAAAACATTCTCATCTGTCGCCATTCCTTGACATCTAGTATTTACACCATATCCTTTAGAAGCCGACGCACATCTTCCGGTTCGGGTAGTTCACCTTTGAATTCTTTTGGAAGACGGGCAACAACCTTATATTTTGCCACGCCAATGGGCTTTTTGCTCTCTCTTAATGTGTATTCCACAATTGTCCGGTCTTTTTCCTTGCAAAGAATAATGCCGATGGACGGATTTTCATCCGGCATTTTCACCAGATCATCCAATGCAGCCAGATAAAACTGCATCTTGCCGGCAAATTCCGGTTTGAACTCGCCAATTTTAAGTTCAATAGCAACAAGACACTTCAAACGACGATGGTAGAGTAGAATATCAATAAAGAATTCTTTCCCATTAATCTCCAATCTAAACTGATTACCGAGAAACGCAAATGCCCCGCCCATTTCTACCAGAAAACGGTTCACGCGAGAAATCAACGCGCGCTCCAGTTCCATTTCGCTATGCTCTTCACCAAGTTCGAGAAAATCAAAAGAGTATTCATCTTTAATCGCAAGCCTGGCTTGATTCTTTATTTTTTCCGGCAAAGTCTTGCTAAAATTAGTCTGATTTAATAATGTTTTCTCATATGTCTTATTTTCTATTTGATGGATCAATACATTTTTAGTCCAGCCGAATTTACGCGTCATGTGAATATAAAATTCACGCTCCAGGTTGTCCTTGCAGCGGTCAATAATAACAAGATGTTTGGACCAGCTTATTTCTGCAACCAGTGGTTGCAGTTTTTCGTTCTTCCGATACACTGTGTAAAAAGTCCGCATATACCATATATTTCTAGCGGAATATCCCTGCACGCCGGGAAATTCTTTTTGCAAATCGCCGGCCAGCGTTTCAACCACCGCTTTCCCCCATCCCTCTTTTTCCTGTTTTTCAACAATCATGCGCCCAATATCCCAGTATAACCGGATCATCTCATGATTGACGGCTTTAAGCGCTTCGTATTGTGCTGCACGAATACGTTGCTTGATTTCACGTAAGAAAACAACGTATCCTTTTGCGATTGAATTTTTCATATTTCATCCGCCCAAAGCAAACTCCGCCAGTTTTGTGTAAACAGCGCCCTGCGGAGACAGATTGCTCTGAAACAAAAACAATTTATCGGCGGTAAATTCTCCGGCAAATTCTCCTATGCGTTCAATAAATTCAGAATAACCTTAATCATCGTATCTTTTTCCGACGGTTTGCTCACCGCAATCATTAATGTAAGCGCTGCCAATGCTTTATTATCAATGCGTCTCATGCCGTTTTTCTTTAACAGCATTTTGTTTTTATGCAAAAAACAGATAAAAAGTGCCGCGGCGATTCGCTTGTTTCCATCCACAAAACAGTGATTCTTTGTTATGAAGTAAAGCAAATGAGCCGCTTTCTCTTCAATGGTCGGATAAAGTTCCTTGCCGTCGAACGTCTGATAAATAGCTCCCATGGAACTTTTGAAGCTATTGTCTTTTTCCTGACCGACAAGCGCGGAATCATGAAATTTCTTTTTCATGGCGGTGATAATTTCCTTTGCTTCTTCGTACGAAAGTTTCGCTGTTTTTTTTCGAGTGCCTTTCGGCGCGGCCAGTCTGTCATGATCGTAGTCATCGAGTATATCCAACGCCCGCGTATATTCGGCAACAATTTGAATAATGCCTTTTGTTTCTTCCGAAACGCTGTCCAACAAAACTAGATTTTTTAAAAGGTTGACCGCATCTTGCAGCTCCTTGATTTTTTCTGCCTGGGCTTTGAGTCTTCTTTCGTTGAGCGCGTACCCATTGACAAGATATTTTCGTAAAATATTTGTCGCCCAAATACGAAATTGTGTGGCCTTACCGGAATTAACTCGGTAACCCACTGAAATGATTGCGTCGAGGTTGTAAAACTTGGTTTTGTAAACTTTATTGTCCGCGGCAGTATGTTCCAAAATGGAACAAACTGAATTTTCGTTAAGTTCCTTTGTTTTGAATATATTGGCTAAGTGCTTTGTAATGGCCGGTCGCTTCGTGCCGAATAATTCGGCGATTTGTTCCTGCCTCAGCCAAACGGTATTTTGAACCAGACGCACTTCAACTTTCTTTTGGTACAAAACGATTTGCCCGCCGGAAATGTCTTGTATTTTTTTTTCTTTCTTCTTCAAATTGTCTGCCTCATTCAATTGTTTTAAATGTTACCCTGTCAAAGCAAACCCCGCCAGTTTCGTGTAAATGGCACCCTGCGGCGAAAGAGTGCTTTGAAACAAAAATAACTTATCGGCGATAAATTCTCCGGCTTGAAAAGAATCGTATTTCTTCAGGGCTTCGCTCATGCCCGTGATGTCGCGCGGGTCTTTAATCCGAGCCAGTGTCAGATGCGCCTTAAAAGAGCGGTCTTCCACGGGAAATCCGATTGCCGTGAAATCGCCATCGAGTTTCTTCTGGAGATTGATCAGTCTTTCCACATCGCCTGCGACTGCGCACCACAGCACCCGCGGCCTGCGGGCATCCGGAAAAACGCCCAGCTTTTCGATTTGGAGATTCAGCTTCTGTTCGACAACTGTCCGCTTTTGCACGGCGGCACTGATATGATTGATGTCCTCTCTGGAAATATCGCCGAAGAATTTTAAGGTTAGATGCTGACCCTGCGGCCTTGTCCAACTGAGCCTGCCACTGATTTCCCGCTTTAATTTATCCTGTAGGCGGGTTATTTCCTGCAGAATATTTTTCGGCGGCTCGATGGCCAGAAAAGCACGTATATTTTTTTCAGAATCGGCCATGTGCTAAAGCTTCCCTTATAAAAAGTTTTTCAGCAGAAATAGCGCCGTTTCTGCAAAGATGTCCTTATTCCTTTTGCGGTCCCAGCGGAAAGCATAATGGCGGCAAATCGTTTTCTTGGAATCCGCTAGCGCGATATAAACCGTGCCCACAGGTTTTTCCTTGCTTCCTCCGGTCGGGCCGGCAATACCGGTGGAAGAAAGTCCCAGATCGGTTCCGGCGAGTTTACGCACACCTTCGGCCATCAGCCGCGCCGTTTCTTCGCTGACCGCGCCGTGCTTTTCGATGATCTCGGCGGGAACGCCCAGCATGCCGATTTTGGCGGCATTGCTGTAAGTCACCAGACCGCGTTCCAGATAATCGGAACTGCCGGAGACATCTGTGAGACGGCTGGTAATCATTCCGCCCGTGCAGCTCTCTGCCACAGCGATGGTCAATTTCTTTTCGGTCAAACGTCCGGCAATCACTTCTTCGAGCGTCTGCTCGCCGTAAGCGAAGATGTAATCCCGCAGCCGTGATGAAACTTCGTCCTGTGCTTTTTGCAGATTTTTTCGCGCCTCCTCCTGATTTTTGCTTTGTGCGATCAGGACAATATGGTTTTCAGGAAATACCGGATAAAAGCCGATGCTCACGCCCAGCGATTGGAAATCAATATCCTTTACTTTGTCATCCACGGCGGCTTCGCCCAACCCGAATGTCCGGATGGTTTGTTTGAGAATGCAGCATTCATCCTGCGGAAAATGCTTGCGCAGCGCGGGAAACACGCCGCTGGTTACCATAAGTTTCGCTTCGGCGGGCACGCCGGGAATAACAAAAATCAGTTTTCCGTTAACGGGCAAACAGAAGCCCGGCGCCGTGCCTCTGGCGTTTGGTATAACTTCGGCTCCCTTTGGGAATATGGCCTGTTTGGCGTTATTTTCCACCCAGCGAAAATTGAATTGGGTGAAGATTTCCTTGATATAATTCAGAACATTTTCATCCGTGTATAAAGGAAGATTGAAAGCTTTGGCGATGGCCTCGGTGGTGATGTCATCGGCAGTCGGTCCTAGACCACCGGAACAGATAACGGCATCGGTCATGGAAAGAAGATAATTGAGCCGATCTTTGATGGCGGCGAAATCGTCACCCACCGACATGATGGCTTCCACGCTCCAGCCCTGTTGGTTGGCTTCGCGCGCGATAAAGGAGGCGTTTGTGTCCGCGATGCGGCCATTCATTAATTCGTTGCCGATGGTAAGAATACCGAGCTTCATGTTAATATTCCCCCAAATTTTAACAGCCACATGATTGCGCCCGCGTAAATTCCAGCGGCGACATCATCGACCACAACACCCCAACCGCCGGGGAATCCCTGCAGGTTTCGGACAGGGAAGGGTTTCCAAATATCAAAAATTCTAAACAGGGCAAAACCGGCACAAAGACTCAGAACATTTATCGCCACCGGCAGCATGGTGATTTGCAGGCCGATGATTTCATCAATAACGATGCGCTGATCGTCTTTTTTTTGATAAATTTTTTCCGCCTGTTCTGAAACATAAATAGAAAGCGCCAGCAGGACAAGAACAAAAAACAGCCGAGCAATCCAAGGCAGCGGAATAAAGGGCAGGCAAATCAAAACACCGACCAGCGTTCCCGCCGTGCCGGGAGCTATGGGTGACAATCCGGAGCCGAATCCCGTGGCCAGAAATGTGATTAATTTCTTGTTCACAATATTCCCTATAAAATAAAAGCTTGACAATAGAACGATCGTTCTATATCATGAATGCCATGAAAGTCAAGCGAACTTTACAGGATGTGGAGAAAAAAATCACCGTTTTTTTCCTAGATAACGGCAGAATGCCCACCTATTCCGAAATCGCTGAAATCATTGGAGTGCGTTCCAAAAGCGTCGTTCATTTCTGGGTGACAAAATTACTGGATGCAGGAATCCTGCAAAAAGATACCAAAGGGTTTTTATCTCTGACGCGCAATCCGCGTGCGTTGAAACTGGCCGGTGAAGTCTGCGCTGGATTGCCGACATCTGCTGAAGAAGAATTAAGAGGTATTGTATCCTTTGATGAATATCTGGTCAGAAATCCTCAAAACTCATTTTTACTTTCTGTCAAAGGCGATTCCATGAGTGACGCAGGAATCAGAGAGAAGGACATGGTTATTGTGGAAAGCAACCGCGAGCCGAAAAACGGCGATATCGTTCTGGCTGAAGTGGACGGTAACTGGACCATGAAATATTTTCGGCGAGACGGGAGGACGGTGACACTCGAAGCGGCCAATCCCCAATATGCTGCCATCACCCCGCGGGCTGATTTACGCATTGCCGGTGTGATTACGGCGGTTGTCAGAAAATATTATAAATAATTTCTTACCAAATATAGGTGCTGCTTTTGTTTGGCATCGTCACACTTTCTTTTGCCTAAGGGGAAGATACTGCCATAAGCCGGTTTTACGTTACTGTGTCATCATATTTGATTTTGAAATTAATAGTAGGAAGGCGGGGAAAATTAAATTTTTCTTGTTGCAGTTATTCATTATTAGGAACAACTCCCCTTGCGCTTAGCTAATTCTAAAACTTTACAATTTCCCAGGTCACATGCCTTTATGGCATCAAGACAACCTAACCGAAAATTTTTCTGATTTAAATAAACATAAGCTCGGTTATTCCAGGCATTGGCGTAATCTGGCTTGATTTTGATAGCTTCATTAAAATCATCAATGGCCTTTTGGTATAAGCCGAGTTTATCCCATACGAGTCCTCTGTTGATATAAGCATCAACATAATCAGGTTTCAAGCTAATTGCTTTATTTAAATCGTCAATAGCCATTTTATACTGGCCCATAAATCTACCGTAAGTTGTTCCTCTTGCATAATAACTATCGGCTGAATCTGGTTTGATTTTGATAGCTTTATTGAAATCTTCAATGGCTAATTGATACATAGCTAACTTGGCATAAGTATTTCCTCTGTCAATATAGTTGCCTGCATAAGAGAGGATCGGCTGCGTTTTTATACTTATCGCCTTGTTATAGTGATAGATAGCCGCATTGAAATTTCCTTTTTCAACCAAATAGGCGGCCAGACGTTCATGCGCAATGTAATTATCTTTAGTTATCTTCACAGCGTGTTTAAATAAAGAGTAACTGTTTTTCCAGTAGCCGCACTGATTCCATGTTAAGACTGATATTATTATAAGTAAGGCAAGGGTCATGGGGAGCATGATTTTTTTTAAGATACCGTAATTCTCAATCAAACAAGAAAAGCCCCAGGCTAGCATAACGGCAATGCCGATTGATGGCAGATAAGTATAGCGGTCGGCCATTGATTGGGTTCCTACCTGAACCAGACCAATTACAGGGATCAGTGTTCCCAAATACCATGACCATCCGACAAATAAAAAAGGAAGTTTTCTAATGAAATAGAAAACAGTGGCTGTAATTAATATTAGGATAGTAGCAGAAATTAAAACTTTCCATAAAGGAAGATAAAAATCATAGGGATAATATATAGACAAATTTATTGGATAGATGGTTTTTACCAGATAAGAAGAGAAAGAAACAATTGCGTTGGCTGCTCGTGTGGGGAACGGTAGAATTGATTCAGAAGCAACGGACAATTCTTTGTTTTGCGCCCAGAATGTAATAATGCTGACTGCAATCGTTAGGAAGAAAAAAGGAATCTTTTCACAAAGGAGTCTTCCCGCGATTTTAAATATGCTTTCGGCAGGAGCATCCTTAGCGTTCTGCCATCGTTCAAGAGGCCAGTAATCCAAAAGCAATAAAACAAATGGTAATGTTACGAACATCGATTTAGACATCAGACTAAGGCTAAATAACATCAAACATAGAAAATATTTGGATAGTTTGTGATTTTCAGTATAAAAGGCGTAAACATAAATAGAAGCCATGCCGAAAAACATGCTCAAAACGTCTTTTCGTTCTGAAGCCCATGCTACTGATTCTACGCGCAGCGGATGTAGAGCGAAAAACGTTGCCGCAAAAGCAGCAGCCCAAAGATTATGTGTTGTCTTGTTTAGAAATAAAAATAAAAAGATAATACTACCGATATGCAAAAAAAGACTGACAAGATGATGGCCGGCAGCGTTTGCTCCGAAGAGACTCCAATCCAATATGTGCGAAAGCAGAGTCAAAGGATGCCAGTTGCTTATAACAACTGCTGATAATGCCCATTTAATGGTTTGAAAATTAAATCCGGATTGAACATCATGATTCTTGGTTATATATCCTTGATCATCTAAATTGATAAAGTCATTACCCGCTATTCGGCCAAATACGAAGCATGAAGCAATAATTAAAAATGCAATAATGAGTAAAACTTTTTTATTCATTTAACTTATCAGTAATAAAATTTTGTAAATATAGTCAATTATTATCTATCAGAATCATGGTGAATTGACGCAAAGCCTTTTCTCTTTGGCCCACATTAAAGTTGTACAATTTCCTAACTGGCAGGCTTTCAGGGCATTGCTGCATCCGGCGATGCTGTTATCCTGATTTAAATAAAGAAAAGCCCTACTGTTGTAAGCGTTGGCGTGATTGGGCATAAACCGGATCGTTGCATTGTATTCTTCCAGAGCAAGATCATGCTGACCGAGCAGATGATAGACAAATCCCAGATTAAAGTGGGCTGCGGCATAGTCAGGCTGTTCGTGTATGGCTTGCTTGAATTGTTCGATTGTCTGATGGTACTGCCCAAGACGATAGTAAATCACTCCTGTGTTATAATATGCAGCGGGGTAATGATTGATCTCAATTGCTTTCTGATAGTGGTCCATTGCCTGTCGGGTTTCTCCTTTTTCCAGTAAAGCGGAGGCGAGATTATTGTGCGCCATGTAATTATTATCAGTTACATGAAGAGCGTGCTGCCAGAGCTCAATGCTATTTTTCCAGTGACCGCACTGCTGCCATGCCCAAAAAGCCAAAAAGAGAAGAGCACCTATGCCCGCCGGCAACAGAAACCAGTTCCTTATCGGTTCGCTTTTGACTAAATGCGGTATTCCCCAGGCCAGCATGACGGCAATCCCGATAGAGGGCAGATAATGATAGCGGTCGGCCATCGCGAAATCTCCGATTTGAACGATGCCGATAACCGGGATGATGGTTATCAGAAACCACAGCCATCCTGTCAATAAAAAAGGCAGACGTTTTGCCATCACGATAACCGTTGCACTGATCATAACGATCAGCAAAAATGTTCCTGCAATCTTCCAAACCGGAATTTGCTCTGCAAAGGGATAGAAAATCGCCATGTTGTGTGGCCAGAAAGTTTTAGCAAGATAAGTCATAAAAGCAACGGGTGCATTGGCCAATCTTGAATCCAGCGGAATGATTTTGGTGAATGCATCCTGTCCACCGGGAGTATAAAGAGTGACAATAACAAGAACTGCCGACAAAATAAAAAAAGGAAGTTTTTCCTTCACCTGCCACAAAAACAGATTGCCCTTTCGGGATTCAAAACGACGCAACGGCCAGTAATCCAGTAAAATCATAATCACCGGCAGGGTGATCACCATCGGTTTGCTCAGCAGGGCCAGGACAAAAGAAAAAACAATCAGCAGATATCTTTTTATGGCCGGTTTTTCCGTGTAATAGACATAAAAACATAACGTCAGCATCCAGAAGAAGGCACTTAAGACATCTTTCCTTTCCGAGACCCAGGCGACAGATTCCACATGCAGCGGATGCAGGGCGAAGAAAGCCGCGACAAAGGCGCTCCTCCAGACGGTACCGGTCATGCGGCAGAAGAGCCAGAAGAGCAGCAATGTACTGAGGATGTGCAAAATAAGGTTGGTGACGTGATATCCGCCGGCATTTAGGCCATACAGTTGATGATCAACCATGAAAGACAACCAGACCAACGGATTCCATAAACCAAAGTATTTTGAACCAAAAGACCAGTAGAAGCCATTAAGAGAGATTCCTGATTGAATCATCGGGTTTTCCGTGATGTAGATGACATCATCGAAATTAATGAATTCAAAATGATGGACCTGCCGGTAAACGGCAGCGGTGACGGCAGCGAGAATGATATAAATCATGAGCCGCTGTCTTTGCGGAGTGAAACTTGACTGATTGAACATGAATTATTTCTTTGCCTGAATTTTCTTTATATCAACAACATTGCCGGCAATATTCCGGGTGGAAGAATCTTTTCTGACTACCATTGCCGGTTGATTGATGGAAGAATCATTATAGAAATCTTCGACCAGGGCCAGATATTCGGCCAGCAGTTTGCGGCTGACAACAAAGATATGACCGATATTTTTTTCAATGACACGATTAAGTCCGCCACAGGTAACTTTAACATTCCCCGTATCCACACAGCCCCATGTTTCGCCGGCTACACAGGAGCCTGCCGGGGCGATGGGATCCCGGGATCCCTTGTAATCGAAAATTCTGACGCCGGCTTTTTTCAAAATGGCCATATTCACCGGTTTGCCGTCGAATTTCGGATTGAGGGAAGGCAGACAATATTTGCCTTCATACACCTGATTGCCGATGAATATATTCTGAATCCATTGAACATGGGCGCTGACCGGAAACTTCGTGCCGTGCGTCAGCCAGTAAAGGAAAGGCGCCGAGTCGGCGATGGATTCCTTGATTTCCGCGCGTCCATAGAAACCCAGGACAACCGTGTGCTGAACGCCCGGTTGAATTTCGTTCATCCCCGCTTCAATAACCTGCGGGGGAATATTCACAGAACCGAAAAGCTCCTTCATCAGATAAGGATCGTAATCGCGACGAATCAGTGAACGAATCGGATAGTGTCCGCTTTCTTCGTCATCAAATTTCATCGGTGACGCCATCAAGGCGATTTTTGTGATATCCATCGGTTTGCCTTCAGCCAGCAACTCTTCCGCTCTTCTTGCCAGGTAGGGGAGAATTAACGTGCCGCCCATGCAGTAGGCCATGATGTATATCTCATCCCGTGGATGTCGCTTTTTGATCATGTCGAGATAGAAATCAGGAATTGTTTTTCCGTAAAAATCAAGACCCAGTTCCGTTTCTTCCCAGCCCGGATCACCGTGATCCACCAGGTAAATGATATAACCTTTTTTCAGCATGGCCTCGACAACAGACTTTCCGGTGGCCAGATCGAACAACTCCGGTTTGTTGATGAGCGGTGTGGACATATAGATTACTTTACCGTTGGGTTGAATTCCCTCCGGCGGAGGATAGTAGCGTAGTCTTACCCGGTGATTGAGAGAACCTTCCACATATTCATAATAGGAACAGCCGATTTTACCCTGAGTCGCTCTTTCGGAATACTCCTTGATATCAAAAGCGTTGGCTTCATAAAGATTTTCCAGGCGCATCCGGTTTTCCGCAAGATACTCTTCAAAGGAAGTCTTTAGGGATCCATCGGGATCCGTCTTGGCGAAGGGGAGCGGTGCGTTGCTGAAGGGCTGTTCGGTGATTAAAACCAGCAGGCATTTTAAAAGCTCTTTCATCGCTTTGAGGCGGGAAAGGCCGATATTATTGTATTGCTGCTCCAATTGGGCGAATTCGTCCATATAGTTTCTCAAATATTCTTTGCCCTTCGGGGTCGTACAAATCATCAGGGCTTTATCCCGGTTGAATTTTCCGTCTTTGATAAAAAAACCGGTCAGGGTGTAAAGCAGGCGGGAATAACTTTTGTATATCCAGCCGTTCATATCGGCAATCGCGTCGGGATTGCGGGAAGCGCCGACGGCGAGACGCGCGCTGGCCTTGACATGCCGAAGCATGGAATCCAGAATCGCACTCTGCCACGAAGCGGAAAAAGCCAGCGGACCGAAAACCAGAGGATTCTTTTTGATGGTTTCCAGAAACTGCTGGTAATTGAACAGGCTTCTGACCTGCTGCCCAACCATTTTACTTTTCCAGGGAATGGTCGTAGAAAGATTTTCGAGATTATCGGCAGGTGAAAAATCGATGACGTTGAGCAGTTCATCCGGTGTAATTTTTGCAACCTTTTTACTGGACATAAAAGAACCTCTTTATGGTTTGATGTAACATATTATGACAATTTTCAAAACGATTAGGAAGCCAAATTAAGTTGACAAATATATTCTTATATATTAAAAAATAATCGCAGTTTAAGCAAGTTCCGTTACGGGTCATCTTTCGGCGTAACTTGCATTCATCTAACGTATTCCGGCAATAACAGTTTTGGCTTTTTATTTTTCTAACATTGAATGGTCATTTTCTTCAATAGTTTTTTTAATCGGGGTGTCCAATGAATGAGGAAGAGAAAAATACTCAATTTAAGGAATCGGCGATATTTCCCTGGTTGCAGATGGTGACGGACATGTGGATGAATGCAGCCAAATCCATGCCATCCGGTTCGCAGACGATGTTCAATGCGCAATCCGCCATGCAAAACCGCTTCACACAGCAGCTCGATACAAACTTGAACCTTCTTAAATCATTTGCCAAAATGATCAAACAACCGGAATCTGAATCGGCGGCGGCCAATGCGATGAAATCCATGCCTGAAATATTTCTGAAAATGACCAAAACCGGTTTTGATGCGGCGATGCAAATACAAAACCATCTGGTGGATAAAGCAGGCCGGATCGGTAAACGCACGGAGGCATATAATTTTGAAAACCTGGATCAGGAAGTCTTTAAAGCATGGGGTGAAATTTATGAAAAGGACATCCAACCCTACTTTAAAATTCCACCGCTGGGGCTGACCCGTTTTTATCAGGAACGTTTCAATGAGCTTTTGAACAGCCACAATGTTTTTGAAACAACACTGGCTGAATTCCTTTCCATCCTTTATCTGCCGATGGAAAAGTCATTCAAGGTCTTTCAGGAAAAGCTTCAGCAAATGGTGGAAGAAGGCAACGTTCCCACCTCATCCAGGGAAAGTTATGCCATGTGGCTGAAGATTCTGGAAGGTCATTATATGACGCTTTTCAAATCTCCAGATTATACGGAAGCCCTGCACCGCGTTCTTAAACATTTTGAGAATTTCATGATTGTCAAAAACGAAACGATGCAGGATTATCTGCAAATGATGCCCGTGGTGACGAATAAAGACATTGATGATCTATATAAAGAGTTTTACTTGTTGAAAAAAAGAGTAAGAGAACTGGAGAAAATGCTGGGGGTATCTCCGAACGCCATGGATACCGGGAAATAGAAGCCATTTCCGAATCTGGTTAGAATAGTAAAATTCAAAAAAGGAAAATTTTTTCATGAGTCCAACCAAAATCCCTCTTGATCTGATTCTCGAAAAAATGGCCGAAGACGCGGAAAAAGCGCAGCAACGCGTTTCCAAAGCTTCCGAAGTCCTTCAGGGACAGCTCAATACGGATCTTGCCACCACGCCCTATGAAATAGTGTATGAGGAGGACAGGGTCAAACTCAAACATTACATCCGTAACGAGAATGCCGATAACAAGTTGAAAACACCGCTTCTGGTTGTCTATGCGTTGATCAACCGGGAAACCATGCTTGATTTGCAGCCGGACAGGAGTGTTGTGAAAACATTTCTGGAAGGCGGCATTGATCTGTACATGGTGGATTGGGGGTATCCCAAACGGAAAGACCACTTCTTAACGATTGATGACCATGTCAACGGTTATATGAACAACATGGTCGATTTCATCCGCAGAAAGCACAAGGTTCCCAAAATCAATCTGATGGGAATATGCATGGGCGGCAGTTTCTCCATCATGTATTCGGCTCTGCATCCGGACAAAATCAAGAATCTGGTTACCACCGTTACCCCTTCGAGCTTTGACACGGACAAGGGGCTTTTGCACATCTGGATGAGGGATCTCGACGTTGACGGGATCATCAATACCTACGGTAATATTCCAGGAGATCTGATGAATTTCGGTTTTCTCCTGCTCAATCCCGCGCGCCTGATGATCGATAAATACGTCGGTTTTATGGAGAATATGGACAACAAAGACTTCGTGGAAAACTTTGTGCGAATGGAGCGCTGGATTTTTGACAGTCCCGATGTTCCCGGAGCAACCTTCCGTCAGTTCGTGGAAGACTGTTATAAAAGAAATCTTCTGATTCAAAGCCGGATGGTTCTGGGCGGTCAAAGAGTAGATTTGAAGAATCTGACCATGCCTCTTTTGAACTTTTACGGACAATATGATCATTTGGTTCCGCCGGAAGCCTGTAATCAATTGACCAAAGCCGTGGGCAGCCGGGACGTCGAGGATATCTGTCTGGAAACCGGCCATATCGGCATTTACGTCAGTTCCAAATTTCAGAAAATGTTTGCGCCGAAAATTGTTCACTGGCTAAGGGAAAGAGACAGTGATGACATTTTGGCTGTGCCCGGAAAGACTTCCGAGAGCGCGGTAAGAAAGCGAAAACCAATGATTAAAAAGAAGGTTGCAAAAACAGGGGAAAAGAATTTATCGGCAAAAAAGCTTGATTGACAGCAGATTTAAACAAACGTGTTTCAGGACATATGACAAGGGAGAACAGGTATGGCAGCAAAAGGAAGTTTTTTCTGGGTCTTAAGCAAACTCACTAAAGAAATCGGTTCAACGGAAGAAAGGGATAACATACCTCGCTTAATTGTATCTGCCGCTGTTGAAGCGTTGAAAGCCAAGGCGGCGGTTATCTTTCTGCGGGATGAGGATAAAGAAAATTTCATCAGCAATCAGGCCGTTGCACAGGTCGGGCTTTCCAATAAGTACGTTCACGCCGGGGCGGCACATGCCATTAAAATCAGTCCGCAATTATTGAAAGACGGGTATATGTATTTCCGTGATGCCACAACCGATAAGCGTCTGACGAATCATAAAGCGAAAAAAGAAGAGGGGATCGGCTCGATTATTTCCGTACCGATCATGAGCAAGGGCAGAATGCTGGGTATTCTCAGCCTCTATACCAAAGAAATCCGTGAATTTACCAAAGATGAAATAGATTTCTTGTCCATTCTTGCCGAGCAGGGGGGCTTTGCCATTGAAAATGCCAATCTGATCAAGAGGCTGCGCAAGCAATCACAGATGTTTCTCGATTTGTCTGCCAGCATGTCGTCCAGCCTTGATGTGAAGAAAATTATCCAAGCTATGACCCAGGAGCTGGTGGAAACTTTGAGGATAAAGGCCGCATCCGTGAGACTATTGGATGACGAGACGCTGACCGTAAAACTGATTACCAGTTTTGGTTTAAGTGATAAGTATCTCAACAAGGGACCGGTGAAGGCGGATAAGAACATTGCCCGGGCTCTCAAGGGAGAAACGATTTACATTAAGGATGTTTCCATTGATCCGGGAATTCAATATAAAAAGGAAAAAGCAGAAGAAGGCATTGTTTCCATGCTTTATGTCCCCATTAAATCCCAGGATAAAGTGATTGGTGTTCTCAATATTTACAGCAGCTGGTCCAGAGAATTTACAGATGATGAGATTTTGCTGGTCCAGGCGTTGGCCTATCAGGGGGGGCCGGCCATCAGCAATGCCAGCATGTATATCATGCTGCAGGAAGATATCAAGGATTTGAAAGATAATATCTGGAGTCATAAGTGCTGGTTTTAAATAGGTGGAAGTTGTAGGGACTGTTCTAACCCAAGGGTCACAATGCCCGAAAAGTCCGAAAACAATTTGCAAAATGGAGGAAACGGGAATGATCGCAGGAAAAACGATTGATAAGCTGAAAGTCGGAGATGTAGCGGAATTTGCCAAAACAGTCACAGAAACGGATATTTATTTGTATGCTGGCATTACCGGTGATTTCAATCCGGCCCATGTCAATGAGGAATACGCCAAAAACACTTTTTTCAAGACGCGTATCGCGCACGGCATGCTTACTGCGGGATTTATTTCCGCCATCATTGCCAATCAACTGCCCGGCCCCGGAACGATCTATCTAAGTCAGAGTTTGAGCTTTCTGGCGCCTGTTCGCATTGGCGACACGATTACCGGACGGGTCGAAGTTCTGGAGTTAATGGAGAAGAACAGAGTTCGGCTGAAAACCACCTGCACGAATCAGGAAGGTGTTGTTGTGCTTTCCGGTGAAGGTTTGGTTAGTCCGCCTAAAGCTCCCAAAGTATGATCAATGGATTAGTTGCTTTCAGATTTTTCAGCAAAAGAAAATCGGGAATGTCCAAAGTAGCTGACGATTGCGGTGATGGGGATTAGCAGGGCACCGGATATCTTGGGATCTATCTTGAAAACCTCAACAAAAACAGGGAGTAACGCAAGGCCGAGAATATTGGTCAACGTATAGGTGGAATAAAATTTTATATATTCGATAATGATTGCTTTACCCTTGGCCTTTGATTTAAATGTTATGTATTTGTGAAAAATAAAGGAGCTGGTTGTTGCGATAACATTTGCTAGAACCGCAGCCGTCATGTAAGCCACGTAGCGTTTTTGAAAAACCATGGCAAACAGATAATCAAGTCCAATATATGTTCCGTAGCCGAATACGGTGTTCCAGATGCCGATTAAAAAAAATCTTATTTTTACTTGATGATCCAACCAAAACTGTTTCCATGATATTTTCAAGAGGGATACTCCGTGAAATTACTAAAACGCTATCATCGTAATCTGTTGTTCTTTTCTAAAAATACTATAACCCTGTTGAGAGCTTTATCTATTTCCTCAGCTTTTATATCCTGATAAACTTTTAGTTTGTTATTGGAAGAAAAGAGAACAGCAGGTAAATACCTTGTAGTGCGTTTCTTGTCTCTTTTGACTGCATTAACAATCTGTTCCGTCTGGAACCATATTTTTTTCAGTCTGACAGACAAAAGACATACGACCATTTTGTTAATCTGATCAGCTTTTTCCCTTTTTAATATGTTCCTTGCAGCAGCGATATGATTAGCAGTCATGAGTCCCAATGTCACTGCCTGACCGTGCGGTACCTTATAATTACTGACTTTTTCAAATGCATGTCCAAATGTATGGGCGAAATTCAGCAGATTCCTTATTCCGAAATCATACTCATCCTTTTCAATGAACGTTTTTTTGAAATTTAACGATCTTTCGGTAAAGAACTTCAACGTCTTCACATCTCGCCCTAAGAGCTTTTCCATATTTCTTTCCAGCAGGTCGATGCCATCTTTGGCCGACATGATATTGAACTTGGCTACTTCTCCCAATCCGCTCAGGTAGTCGTCTTCTGTCAGGGTCTTTACAAAGTCCAGGTATATATAAATTCTGTCAGGTGCGTAGAATGTTCCCAGCAGGTTTTTAAAATTGAGATAATTAAGAGACGTTTTGGATCCGATGCAACTGTCGCATTGCGCGAGCAGTGTTGTCGGGATAAAAGTCCATTTTACCCCTCTGTTATATATATTTGCCGCGAAACCCGTAACATCCTGAACAATACCACCCCCGATGGAAAGTAGTTCTTCTGCTCGTTTAAAAGAAATTTCCGCCATCTTTTTGCATATAGCCAGCGCGGAATTAATATTTTTTTTACTTTCAATTGCTTTGAAAAGATAAACAGAAGAGGGATCAATATTGTTCAGAAGAGTATTTTTGTATATATGAAAAACCTTTTCATCTATGATGATAAGTCTATATGGGGTCTTTAGTATTTTTTCGATATGATGACGGTCAACAATTTCAACCGAATATGTTTTGCTGTGGGATTTGATTTTCATTTGACGGTAAATCCCCCATCTACGACTATTTTTTGACCGGTCATGTACGTGTTTTTATCTGACCCAAGATAATAAACAATTTCAGCAATTTCCTCCGGTTCGGCAAAACGGCCCAGCGGAATTTCACCATATATTTTCTTTGCCTCTTTCAGCGGAACATTCTTTTTAGTTAACTCCGTATTGACGTATCCGGGACATACTGTATTAACTAGGATATTATACTTGCCCAGTTCTACTGCCAGTGTGCTAGTTATGCCGTGGATGCCGTTTTTCGTCATGGAATAAACACATCTTTTTTCCTTGGAAACGACCCCCCAGATTGAACCTATATTGATGATGCGCCCATAACCTCTTTTTTTCATGCCGTATGTCAGTGCACGGGTTATGAGTAATGGCGCAATTAAATTGACGTTAACCGTATCGATCAAATCACTGTTCTTGATATCCTGAATCTCCGCTAATGGATTGATCCCGGCGTTATTCACCAGGCAATCAACCTCCATATTTATATTTTTTTTAAAGTAGTTTTCTATGGATGTTAGTGAGAGGAGATTCATGTCCTGACGGGTCGGCATGATGATTTCGTATCCATGATCACGAAAACGCTTTGCAATCGCTGCACCAATGCCCCTGTTTCCACCTGTTATAAACAGTTTTTTCATAAGAGACCTTCCTGTGGGAGAAATGGCAATTCGGTTGTTTTCATCATTCACGTATGATTTTTAAGTACGTTTAAACATAAAGAGAAGGCGTCAAAAATTCAAGCTGAATATCTTTGCCTATTGCGGCAAGAGCTTTTTTTACAGCTTCATTACGCAAGACCACATTATCATCGCAGAAAAGAAATTGAATGTATTCTTTCGGATAATTTTTTGTGTCATCAAATGAATAACCGTCGAATCCGGCAATGTATACTTTTTGATAACTCATTTTTACAAGAATTTTCAGAAGCATCAATACCGGGTTGTCTCTGATCAGCGCATCTTCCATCACGAGCGTGCCGAAATTGAACCTGTAATCAATTTTTTTGTTCGCTTCGGAAACATTGGACGTGCAGATGACCTTCATATCATGTTCCTTGCCGTATATCTTATTGAAAAACTGACTGTATCTCTTGGCATTGCCCATAAATACATAATCAGGGCTGTAATCATCATTGACAAAATTTATGGTGATAAGAACAGGTTTTTTCTTCTGTATAAAATCTCGGATTTGTCCCGCCTGCACCTCGATGGATTTGCCCGGCGCAAGAATAAGGATGTCTCTTTCTCCCAGTTCGGCCTTCAGAGTCGCGTACGCGGCGGAGTCGTCGATAATATTGTTCTGATAATCCCGGTAGAGCGTTTCCATAATATCCCGGTTAAAGGTTAGCTTTTTATCCGGTTCGATTTGCGTGATAATCTCGTTAATGGATTTGACGGAAAGCGTTTTCTTATCCAGCAGATTACTCACGTAATCCGGGTGACAGTCATTGGAAGCAGCCATAAAATGCTTGAGTGAATACCCCCAGTATTTTTTCGAGTATTCCTTCATAATGTCCACGTCAATCGCTTCGAGGATCTGATCAATGTTGTATTTTCCACCATAGTTTTCGTTGACGTGCATGGCCAGCAGCTCAGTGCAGGCGTTACCCGCGCTTTTCCCCATACCGTAGAGCGAACCGTCAACAATGAGTTGTCTCCTGGAATCCATGGCCATCAGTTCGGTGCAATTGGCATAAGCAAGCTGGAAGTTGTTATGGGAATGATAACCGATGAGAATGTCATCATTGAGATGATCATTCATCAGGTCAAAATAATGCATCATCTCTTTCTTGTGCATAAGGCCATAAGTATCAACAATGGATATACCGTAGGGGCCGATTTTGTTTACTTCCTTGAGCAGCGCTTTCATTTCGGTGTCCGAGTAACCGGTGACAGAAACCGGCTGGAGGAATAGTTTGTAACCCTTTCTCTTGATCTCTGCGCAGAACTTCAGAGCTTCGGGATAATCTTTTTTCTTGAATATAACCCTGATCCCGTCAAGAACGGAATCTTTCTGCTCAGTAAGTGCTTCGATGCCGCAAGTGCCGTAATCGATCATGGCCAGAATCATTGCGTTTTGAACATCAAGGTTTTTAAAAATGGGTTTTATAGATTCTGTGTCAGGCAGAATAGAACGATTTTCGTCATATGTTCTTCTTTCATCAAGAAATCCTATTTCAACAATATCTATTCCGGCTTTGTCCAGCCTGCTGATTATACTTTCAATGGTACCGAGACCGAAGTTCCAGTCGTTCACATAGCCGCCGTCGCGCAGCGTGCAGTCAAGGATTCTGATCGATTGCATATCTTATTCCTCTTTGATTGTCTTGATGATCATGCATTCTTTAAAGGTGTCCCTGTCTAAGAAAGGATACATGTCCTCCAGGGGAGGAGTAAACATTTTGCCATTGCCCAGGTTTTTGGAAGCCAGCTTCGGCTCAAAATTCTGTTTTGGATTCAATACCACCTCGCAAAAAACCGGACCTTTCATTTTCAGCACTCTATTCAAAACGGGCTTTAACGAAGCATTATTGACTATTTTCGCATACTTCAGGCCGTACGCACGAGCTATTTTCTCTGCATCGGGGAAACTGATGCCTGAAGATGAATTGACACCGACGAGAGGTTTGCCGAAAAAAGAATTTTGTGTCTGCCTGATGGAATGGTAGCCATCGTTATTAAAAAGAAAAATGGTTATATTCATTTTATTATGAATAATCGTTTGTAATTCCTGAATATTCATTTGCATGGAGCCGTCTCCGGCAATACAGTAAACCTTTCTGCCCGACGCCATATGCGCGCCGATGGCCGCCGGCAGATCATAGCCCATGGAGGCACATCCCGAATTAGTATAGAGCCGTTGCCCCTTTTTTATAACGGCTGCCTGAAATGTAACAACGCAAGCGCTGCCGTTTGCCGTAACAATAATATCCTTTTCTTTCAGTTTTCTTGTGAATGAATCCACAAAATAATAAGGATTGACTTTCGCCCGACCTGCCGAACCTGCGCCGCAAAGATTTTCAAACTGGCGGCGAATGGACCTGCAATAATCCATCCATGCTTTTTTCTTTGGTAAAGTTACCACTTTTTTCAAAAGTAATTTTATCAAATCGGCGACATCCGCAAGTACTGGAAGATCAGGAGCAAGGGTAGGTTTTTTAAGTTCATTTTGATCGATATCGACGATGATTTTATATGCTTCCCGTGCGAACATTTCCCAATTATAACTAATCTGTCTGATGTTGAGACGGCAACCCATTACCATGACCAGATCTGCATTTTGTGTGATAAAATTTCCGCAACGGTTGCCGATAGTTCCCGGTCTGCCAAAATAAAGCGGGTGACTGTTCCAAATAACATCATGGGCGTTCCAGGCTGTTACCACAGGAACATTCAGTTTTTTTATGAGCTTGTGAAAATTATCGAAAGCACCGGAAGAACGAACCGCCGAACCGGCCAGAATTACCGGTCTTTCAGCTTTTTGAATGCGCTCCAATATTTTCAGGACGGTTTTTTCGCTGACTTTTGGCGCGATTTCCCTGATGTCTTCCTGCGGATTGTATTTTTTCAGCTTTTTTGTGTCTATGATGGCACCCTGAACATCAAGCGGAATGTCCAGCCAGCAGGGACCGGGTCTGCCATGGACGGCAAGATAATAAGCCTTTTCCAGATGATAGAGAATATCGGTCGGTTCAATGACCATTTCGGCGTATTTGGTCATCGGCGCAACAACTTTAGTAATGTCAAATTCCTGATCTCCGAGTTGGCGAAGATTTAAGCCGGTGCTTCTGACTGTTGTACTGAAACGAACCTGCCCCGAAATGATAAGCATAGGTATGGAATCGAGCCAGCCACCCAGCACACCGGTTATGGCATTTGTTCCTCCCGGTCCGCTGGTTACACATACAAGAGCGATTTGTCTGCTTAACCGGGCGTAGCTTTCCGCCGCCATCGCGCAGGCCTGCTCGTGATGATTGTAAACGCACTTCAGCTTCGGATGTTTGCCAAAGGCGTTGTTCAGGTGCATCGCTCCGCCGCCGGTCACGGTGAAAACATGTTTTATTTTTTTTGACGTAAGCCAATCAGCGATGTAATCCGCAACTTTTATATGCATTTTTCTATACATGCTCCTGAACAGTTAAATTAAGCCATTCCATTTTTTTGTTTTCCGCAGATTAGGAAAGGATATGTTTATTTGAATACACTTATTTTTTTGCAGTAAGGTCTTACCTTGTTTTGTTCGATATAAGGAAATTCAGCTTTTATGTCAATTATTTTGTATGCAGAGACATTTTCTAGCGTTACTTAAAAGGCGAAGAATTCTTTTGTAGAATATTTCAAATTGGTAAATTTTTATTGCTAATTATTCCTATTTTATATACTGAACAACATCTGGAAAAAATTTTATCGACGGTAAGGATATAGGAGATGAAAACATCAGATAAACCAATATTTGTGACTCAACCTTATCTTCCTCCCCTTTCTGAATTTATCCCCTATCTTGAAAATATCTGGGAAAGTAAATGGCTGACCAATGCGGGCCCCTTTCATCAGGAACTCGAAAATAAATTGGCCGATTACCTCGGAGTTAATCATCTCGCTTTGTTTTCCAATGGCACTCTTGCACTTGTTACAGCGCTTCAAGCATTGCGGATTACAGGAGAGGTTATCACCACGCCGTTTTCTTTTGTTGCCACCGCTCATTCTCTTTTATGGAATGGTATAAAACCAGTCTTCGTGGATATTGATCCCGAAACCTTAAATCTTGATCCTGAGAAAATCGAGGCGGCAATCACTCCTCACACGACTGCAATCATGCCTGTGCATGTGTATGGAAAACCCTGTGATGTGGAAAAAATTCAGAAAATTGCCGATACATACGGACTAAAAGTCATTTATGATGCGGCGCACGCGTTTGGCGTTCAATATAAAGGTGAAAGTCTTTTGAAGCACGGAGATCTATCAACGATGAGCTTTCATGCCACAAAAGTGTTCAATACATTTGAGGGCGGTGCCATAGTTTGTCCCGACGCTAAAATCAAGAAACGTATTGATGACCTTAAAAATTTCGGCTTCCATGATGAAGTGACAGTTGTGGCACCGGGAATCAACGCCAAGATGAATGAAATGCAGGCAGCATTCGGACTTTTACAACTCAAGCATATTGACAAGGCAATTGAAAAGAGAAAAGAAATAGATGGTGAATACAGGGCACAACTTTCTCATGTAAACGGCATTTTCATTCCTCTATTGCCTGCCGACACAATTTATAATTATTCGTATTTCCCTATACTGGTTAAAAAGGAATATCCTCTGACTCGTGACGGGTTAAACGATAAGCTTCGCCAAGAAGGAATTTTCCCCAGACGTTATTTTTATCCATTAATCAGTGAATTTCCAATGTACAGGGGGTTCTCATCAGCTTCGCATGCCAATTTACCGGTAGCAAAAATGATAGCTGAACAGGTGCTGTGTTTGCCGATTTATCCCGCTTTGGAAAATGAGATCATTACCAAGATAATAACCATAATTAAAGGTTCATGATGCAAAAGGTTTTATTAGTTGATACAAATTTTTCTTCAGCTCCAATTTATAATTATCTCATTAAAGCCGGATTTGACGCATTCGTCATAGGCGGTAATCCGAATGATTTCCTTGCCAAATGTGTTAAAAATTACATTAATTTTAATTATTCCGATGTGGATGGAACAAAAAAAATAATCGATAAATTAAATATCGATTACATTATTCCCGGTTGCAATGATCTTTCATATAAAGTTTGTGCAGCCCTGAATTCATCCGGTCGCTTTTCCGGTTTAGATTCATTGGAAACAACCGAAATAATCAACAACAAAATGGCATTCCGGACATTTGCAACAAAGATTGGTTTGCCGGTTCCGCAAATCATTACCACAGAAAATACCTCTAAAATATGGCCTTTAATTGTCAAACCGGTAGATGCATACAGCGGCCGCGGCCTGACAGTTGTTCAAAAGTCCGAACAGCACAGGATGAAACAGGCCATAGAGCGTGCAAAGGAATTTTCACATTCTCAAACATTTATTATAGAGGAATATGTTCAGGGGCAGTTATACAGTCATTCGGCGTTTATCAAATGTGGCCGCATTGTCGCGGACTTTATTGTCGAAGAACATGGTACAGCCAATCCGTTTGTTGTTGATACAAGTCGCGTAATCTATAACTTTCCCGGTAAAATGTTGAACAGTCTCCGCGACTGCATTACTTTGATATCACAAAAACTTGAGTTGGTTGACGGATTAATCCACACTCAATTTATCAAGAAGGGAAATTCATTCTGGCTGATAGAAATTACGCGCCGTTGTCCCGGTGATTTGTATAGTCAACTGATTGAACTTTCAACCGGCTTTAAATACGCGGAAATATATGCTCGACCGTTTGTAAGACATAATTATTCCTTTAAAATAAATAAACTGAAGAAATCCTGGATCATGAGGCATACCATATCCCAACCTGTTGAAGGTGTTTTGGGGTCAATCAAATTCAACGTTCCGATTACAATGGAAAAGATGGTTCCGATAAGCCTGGCTGGCGATTTAATCAAGACCAGTCCCTTTGGCCGGATAGCATTGATTTTTTTAAAGAGCATTACGGAGAAAGAACTCCTTGATCTGTATCAAAAAACGCTTAAAAGGAAATTGTACACGATAAATAATACACAATAATTATAATTGTGGCTGAAATATTTAAAATTTATCTATGCAAGTCCGACGGTTTTTATTTGAGTGCGTTCTTTACTGAGTTCTGAAATTTGAGGTGATTATGAAAGATAAACCGGCTACTTCAAGGCCCATGTCGCTCGGGTTCGTTGGCGGTTCTCTGAATTCCGCGGTCGGATATACACATTTTGTGTCGAGCACCATGGATAACAAGTGGACCCTGAATGCGGGATGCTTTAGTACCGATAAACAGCGTAATCGCGAAAGCGCACAAGTATATGGTGTCGCTGCGAACCGTGTTTATAACTCATGGCAGGAAATGATTAAAAATGAGAAGGGACGCCTCGATGCAATTGCCATCCTGACACCGACACCGGCACACGTTGAAACTGTAATGGACTGCTTGAAAGAAGGTATCCCTGTTATATGTGAGAAATCCCTGGTTACAAACAGTATTGATGCAAAAAAAATCCTTGAGCTTCGGAACCATAAGAAAGGTTTCCTTGCGATTACCTATAATTATTCCGGTTATCCAATGATCCGTGAATTGCGTAACATGATTCAGAAAGGAACTTTGGGCAGGATTCTGCACTTTCAGGCGGAAATGCCACAGGAAGGATATATAAGGGTTGATGCTCAAGGTAACAAGCCGGTTCCTCAATCGTGGCGCCTCTCTGATGGGAAAGTACCGATAATCCATCTTGATTTGGGATCGCACCTACATCATCTGATTCATTATTTGCTGGGGCAAAAACCACTTGACGTCGTGGCCGATCAGGACAGCTTCGGATGGTTCCCAGACGTAACAGACAATGTAGCCTGTCTTTGCCGGTATTCGAAAGGCATTCAGGGGCAGATGTGGTTCAGCAAATCCGCCTTGGGACACAGAAACGGTTTGCGGTTGAGAATCTATGGTTCAGATGCATCGGCGGAATGGTATCAGATGTCACCGGAGGAATTGATAATATCTTTTTCAGATGGACAAAGGCAAATTGTTGATCGAGCCTCAATAGTCGAAGTGGCCAACATGCGTCGTTATAACAGATTTAAATCCGGTCATCCCGCCGGTTTCATAGAGGCTTTCGCCAATCTATACGATGATATAGCCGATTGTCTTGAACAATATAAAGCAACAGGCAAGTGGACTTCTGAAAACGTGTTTAGCGCAGAACTGGCCTTGGAAGGCATCCAGATGATTGAAGCCATGGTTAAATCAATTGACAAAAAATCATGGAGTAAAGTGTAATAATCGTATACTTGGCCATGTGACATATAAGTGTTTCATTACATAAAATTTCTATGAGACAGCAAATGATTCATCACAGTTCAATAATTGATTTACAAAAAAAAATATCACCCGATATAAAGCATCTGGTTGATCTCTTTATATCGCCCGAGGGTGTTGGCCGGCGATATCTATTTGGTCGTAATGAACACTCGGAAGCCCTATTGAAAGTTATCGATATTGACGGATTTGTGGACGATTATGCTGAACAGGGAACAATCTGGCACGGCAAGCCGGTCGTCAACAGCAGTAATGTTCCGAAGCAGGCAATCGTTGTAAATTGTTCAATGTGTAATATGCCGGTGACAGCAATAAATAAAATTAAAAATCTGAATGTTTCAGGAGGTCTAGCATATTCTGATTTGAATCTTTCACTTCCTGATTTAATTCCGTTACCCAACTTCGTTGCGGACACCCGTGCTGATTTTCAACAGAATCATTCTAAATGGGAGGCACTCAGTTCTGCTCTTGCTGATGACCAGTCCAGAAGAGTGTTGGATGATATCCTCAGTTTTCGTTTGACCGGCGATTGCAAGTCCATGGCTTCTTATTCTTTTCGGCCCCGGGAACAGTATTTTGAAAACTTTCTGGGATTGGGGACAATGGATGTGTTTGTCGATGCCGGTGGATATGACGGAGACACAACCGAAGAGTTCTGCCGTAGATATCCGGGATATAAGAAAGTTTATCTTTTCGAACCGTCTTCAAGCAATTTGAACAAGGCCCAAGCCCGCCTAAAGGATTTCCGTGATATTGAATTTATTCAATTGGGGCTTTCCGATGCCGAGGGCAAACTCCAATTTAATGCCGATGGCGGATCGGCCAGTTGCATCAGTTCATCAGGATCATGTCAAATCAATGTTACAACACTTGACCAATATGTTAACGACAAAGTTACTTTTATCAAAATGGATCTGGAAGGTTGGGAATTAAAAGCCATGCAGGGGGCAAAGAAACATATTATAGAGGACAAACCCAAAATTGCCATTGCTGTATATCACAATGCTTCCGATTTCTGGCAGGTCTTCGAATACGTTACGAGCCTTCGCAGAGATTACAGAGTATTTTTACGCCACTACACAGAAGGCTGGAGTGAAACGGTGATGTATTGTGTACCCTAAACATTTTGAATAAAGATGTTAAAAAAATCTTTTCTAGAGGTATTTTGATAAATGGACATTGACCAATTAAACCAAAATATCGATGTCAGCATTATTGTAGCCGTATATTTCAATGCCAAATCGTTAGAGATTTTATTTAATAGAATTAAACAAAATGTCATTGGAAAAAATCCAGACCGAACATTTGAAATAATTTTCATCGATGATGGTTCTAAAGACAAATCACTGGAAGTCCTGTTAAATTTGCAAAGAGCTTATCCGGAATATATAAAAATTATTAAATTTACGCGTAATTTTGGACAGGTTCCTGCGATAACAGCTGGCCTCAGGAAGGCTCAGGGCAAATTAATTATAAGCATAGATGCAGATCTTCAGGATCCGCCTGAACTAATGAACGAAATGATAGTCGCTCATTTTGCAGAAGGTTTTGAGATAGCCATTGGTATTCGTCAGGAACGGAAAGAATCATTGTATAGGAGAGCAGGCTCCAGTATCTGGTACAAAATATTAAGAAAACTGACTTTTCCGGAATTTCCAGAAAAGGGATTTAATTATTGGGGAATCAGCGCAAAGGTTAAAGATAGGGTCTTGATGGATATTAGTAACGGAACACAACTATCTAATGTTTTAATTGTCTGGACTGGTTTTCCAATAAAAAATCTTCCCTATACAAGACAAAACAGAATGCACGGCAAATCAAAATTTGGCCTTCTAAAGAAGATACAAGCTATGTTTGACAGTTTGGTTTCCTTTTCATTTTTCCCGATTAGAGCCATGACGGTGCTGGGTTTCATTATCTCTTTTTTTGGTTTTGCCTATGCAGCCTTAATTTTCTTCAGTAAATTATTGGGACATCCGTTCCCTTATAAAGGGTGGGTACCCATGATGATTCTGATCCTGGTTCTGTCAGGTTTCCAAATGTTGATGATAGGCATCATGGGTGAATATTTATGGCGAACCCTTGATATTGCCCGAAAGAGAAGCACTTATGTTATTGAAAAAATATTTGAATGATTAGAAATACTTCCAAAGAATTCTATGAAGAAAAAAATCGTTAAACAAAAAACAGAAAAGATAATTAGAAGAAACATAGTTTCAAATCCTGAATGGACAAAATTTTCCTGGCGTTCTTTTCCCATCAAACAACAACCCGTCTGGCCGGATAAAGCAATTTGTGAAGATGTATTCAAGAACCTATCCTCTTTACCGGCACTGGTTTTTGCCGGTGAAACCAGGATGCTGAAACAAGATCTGGCGGAAGCAATGGAAGGAAAGGCTTTTGTCCTGCAGGCAGGCGATTGTGCCGAAGATTTCTCTCGATGTAACGGGCCACGCATCCATGATCTTCTGAAGGTCATCCTGAAGATGTCGATCATCATCGCCTATGCTGGAGAAAAGAGGGTGATAAAAATTGGTCGGATTGCCGGTCAGTATGCCAAACCGCGTTCCTCAGCCATTGAGAAAATCGGGAATCTGGAGATTCCCAGCTATCGAGGTGATATGGTTAATAGTCCGGAACCGACCATGGAAGCAAGAATTCCTGATCCGCGCCGGATTTTAGAGGGATATTTTCGGGCTGCCGCTACTTTGAATCTTGTAAGGGCATTTACCAAAGGTGGATATGCCGCGCTAGACAAAATCCGTTCCTGGTCCGATGCCAGTTTTGGCTCTTTTCCCGCCAGTCGAAAATATGATGAGCTGGTTAATGGGATAAAAAAAGCAATCAATTTCACCTCAGCAATGGGCATAGACATAAAAACGCCTCAGTTCAATGAAATAACGATGTTTACGTCTCACGAAGCTCTCCTGCTTGAATACGAAGAAGCCCTAACGCGTATCGATACCACTACAGGCGATTGGTACGACACAAGCGCGCATATGCTCTGGATCGGCGATCGCACCCGCCAACCAGATGGCGCTCATGTGGAATTTCTGCGTGGTGTGGGCAACCCTGTGGGAATAAAAATCGGGCCAGATTATAAAATTAATGAAATCAAAAAACTGATACAAAAACTAAATCCTTCCAATGAGCCGGGACGCCTGACGCTTATCACCCGTTTCGGTGCGCAGAAAATAAAATCCCTGCTGCCCGCTTTGATCAAGGAAATCCTAAGAGAAGGATTCAAGGTTGTATGGTTATGCGATCCGATGCATGGCAACACTTATACAAACAAACATTTGCAAAAGACCAGAAAATACGAAGATATCCTTCAGGAAATAAAATGTTTCTGGCAGATGCACGAGGCGATGGCGACAACAGCCGGAGGCGTTCATTTGGAATTGACCGGCGATAATGTCACGGAATGCATCGGTGGCAATCGGAAATTGCGCGACAAAGACTTGAAGCTGAATTACCAGACAAACTGCGATCCGCGCCTGAACGCCGAACAGGCGGTGGAACTGGCTTTTGAAATTGCTGAAATTCTTCGTTTATAAGACGCTGCAATTTATAAGGTTTTCAGCGTCATGCAATATAAAGCATTTTTAGGCTCTGCTTTTAATTTCCTGTGATTTTGTATTTGAGAGGCATGAATGAATAAACTTCAAAAAATTGACACGATATCTATAATAATTATTGCCGGATTTTCTTTTGCTGTTTTTTACCATTATATTTTGGGTACGTATTTAGGTTTAACATATCCTTACGATACATTTCTTTTCAGACCTGATGATAAATTTATGGATTTTTTCAATATGCTGGTAAGCCCCTATCGTGATGGTAAATTTCATAATGTTCAGTTTCCGTTCGGTCAACGATTAGCGCAATCCTTTACAATCTTTCCTCCCAATATTGGTTTAGCTGTTTTTTTTACTATTTTTGTTAGTTTCTTCTTATGTGTCAACTACTCAAATCTGAAAATATCTATAAAAGAACAAACTATAAAAAACGTTTTTATCTTTTCGTTTTTGACGTATCCGTTTCTATTTGTTGTGGATAGAGCAAATATTGAAGTATTTGTTTTTATATTTTTATATATGTTCATACATTTTTACAGAACGCAGAAAATACTTTTAAGCATCGTATTCTTGTCCTGTGCTATTTCCATGAAACTTTTCCCGGCGGTGTTTGTGATTCTTCTGTTATCAGACCGGAAATACAAAGAAGCAGTTTATACTTGTTTTCTGGTAATCTTGATTTCTATGTTAGGTTATTTTTCCTATGATGGGAATATAGTTGAAAACATAAGAGCACACATGGCAACCTTGAACTGGTATAGCATGGTCTATTCTATCGGTAATGAAGGTTTGTACTTCGGGAATAGTCTGTGGGGGCCGGTAAAATTGATGATCATTGGAAGCGGTATAAAATGCACACCTGCTTTGGCGACCAAAGTGTATTCTATTTCAGTAATGATTTTGTTTGCCATCATTTCTGTTTACATAATATTTAAAGAAAAGATCTTCTGGAAAAAAATCGCGTTACTGGTGTTTTCCATGAATTTGTTTCCCTTTGTTTCCGGTGATTATAAGCTGATCCACATATTTCTTCCTTTATTCTTATTCATCAATGATGAAAACAAGAACAGGTTTGACTGGCTATATGCCGTCCTGTTCGGTTTGCTGATGGTACCGAAAGCATACGTTCACTATCCTCTTAATCCGGAAATTACGTCATCACTTATTATCAGTCCACTGCTCATGGTTTTTTTTACAATCGTTATTGTGTTCCAGGGTTTGAGCGCCGGAATCGGGAAATGTAAAACAGTTTAAAAGAGCGGAAATGCTTTTATAATTCATGGATAGATGCAATGTCGTTTTTTAAGGTTTTAACATGAAAATCAGCATTTTAGGTGCCAAGGGACAAATCGCCAGAAGTCTTATTTCAATTTATGTTGATCAGGGCGAATTGTCCAACCTTGTACTTTATACCAGAGAACCTGAAAGATTAATTTCTGAAATTAAGTATGCTGAAGTTTATCACACAGAAGACTTCATACATCATTGTCATGACGTCATTATCAATTGCATAGGCATATCCAATATAAAAGGCAGGATGGATTCGGGTCCGGAAATCTTTAAAATCCATGAGACCTGGGATAACCTGATATTGGAGTATCTTGAAAGAAATGAGAAGGCTCTCTATATCAGTTTAAGCAGCGGCGCTGTGTATGGTAGAAATTTTCAAAATCCTGTTGAGGACAACTCCTGTTTTTTAAATGGAATAAAGGAAATTTTACCTCAGGATTATTATGCTGTTTCTAAACTTAATTCTGAAGCCAAGCACCGGTCCTATGACAAATTGAGCGTTGTTGATTTAAGAATTTTCAGTTATGTAAGTAAATTCATAGATCTTCAGTCCAATTTCATGATTTCAGAGATTATAACGGCTCTAAAAGACAAGCAGGTCTTTATGACGGACGATCAGAATATTTCAAGGGACTACGTTCATCCTGAAGATATGAAGCAAATTATTGATTTGATTATTCAGCGTTGGCAGAATGCCGGATTTATCAATGATGCTTTTAATATTTACAGCAGGGATCCTGTGACAAAAATGGAGATGCTGCGGGTCATTGCAGAAAAATTCAATCTCCAATATCAAATCAAAGCAGGAACGGGCGTTGCTTCCTCCGCCACAGGTTTTAAAATGCATTATTATTCAGTTGACAAAAAATTAAAAAAGCTGGGATATCAACCGCGATACTCTTCTCTGGATGCGATATTAAAGATCATAGATGAGGTGCTATGAAAAAAATTTCTATTGTGACCGCATGTTATAATGAAGAAGAAAATGTTGAAGCCCTTTATAATGAGGTCAAAAAAATATTTCAGGAAAAACTGAAAGATTATGAATATGAGCACATCTTCATCGATAATGCGTCACAGGATGCGACGGTTGCCATTTTGAAGAGAATAGCAACCGTCGATAAAAATGTTAAAATTATTGTTAATTCCAGAAACTTTGGTCATATACGTTCCCCGCATCACGCTCTTTTACAGGCTTCCGGAGACGCGGTTATATCTCTCGTGGCGGATTTTCAAGATCCGCCAAATCTGATTCCCGAATTTATTCAGAAATGGGAAGAAGGTTTTAAGATAGTCGTGGGAGTTAAGAAACAGAGTGATGAATCTTCAATCTTCTTTGCGATCAGAAAAATTTACTATAAAATTGTTACCAGTCTTGCCGAGATTGATTTGATCGGTAATTTTACGGGATTCGGTCTTTACGATAAAAGGGTCATTGAAATTCTGCGAGGTATTCCTGATGTATATCCTTATTTCAGGGGACTGATATGCGACATCGGCTTTGAAAAAGCGACGATAGAATATCATCAACCGACCAGAAAGCGCGGCATAACAAAGAATAATTTCTATACTCTGTTTGATATGGCTATGCTGGGCATAACGACCCATTCCAAGGTTCCGTTGAGATTTGCCAGCATGCTGGGATTCAGTACAGCAATATTAAGTATGCTTGTTGCCTTAGGCTACTTTATTTATAAAATACTGTTTTGGGATAGTTTCCAGGTTGGACAGGCGCCTCTTGTAATAGGATTGTTTTTCTTTTCTTCTGTCCAGCTCATATTTATCGGGATTATCGGCGAATACGTCGGTAATATTTATACTCAGGTTCTAAAACGTCCGCTGGTCATTGAAAAGGAAAGAATCAACTTCGAAATAAAAGAAAATCAGTAAAACAAGGAAAATCTATGAAGGCAGTCATTTTGGCAGGAGGAATGGGTACGAGGATTACCGAAGAGTCGGTTTTGAAGCCCAAGCCCATGATTGAAATAGGCGGGAAACCTATTTTATGGCATATCATGAAGCTTTATACAAAGTACGGCATCAATGAATTTATCATCTGTCTCGGTTATAAGGGATATGTCATTAAAGAATATTTTGCCAATTATTACCTTCATGAATCGGATGTTACCTTTGATTTTTCAAATAAGAATGAGAAGCTGGTTCATGCGCATACCGCCGAGCCCTGGAAGGTTACGCTTGTGAATACGGGTATTGATACGATGACGGGCGGGAGAGTAAAGAGAATAAAGGATTATATTGGTAAAGGGACATTCCTTCTGACGTATGGAGACGGACTTTCCAATGTTAATATCAAAAATTTAATTACATTTCATAAAAAGCATAAGAAACTGGCGACGGTCACAGCGATCAAGCCTCCCGGGAGATTTGGTGTTATCGATTTGGATGAAAAAGATAATGTTTCAAGATTTCTGGAAAAGCCGGCGGGAGACGGTCACTGGATCAGCGGTGGATTCTTTGTCATGGAGTCTAAAATATTTGATTACCTGGAAGATGATCAAACAATATTGGAGAGAAAACCGCTGGAGACTCTGGCGAGCGAAGGAAATTTAAAAGCCTATAAACATGAAGGATTCTGGTACGCAATGGATACCCTCAGAGACAAAATATATCTTGAAGAACTCTGGAATAGTGGCCAAGCGCCGTGGAAGGTCTGGAAATAATGAGAAATGTTTCCAACAGATTCTGGAAGGGCAGGAAAGTTTTTATAACCGGTCACACCGGTTTTAAAGGGTCGTGGCTTTCCTTCTGGCTTCAGGAAATGGGTGCCCATGTTACCGGCTATGCCCTCGATCCTCCGACACAACCGAACCTTTATAATCTGCTGAAACTGAAATCGAAAATGAAATCCGTTCACGGCGATGTCCGCGATTTGAATTTCCTGAAAAAACATGTCAAAGGCGCGGAAATTATTTTTCATCTGGCAGCACAGCCCCTGGTCCTCGAATCTTATAAAAATCCTATTGAGACCTATGCCACGAATGTGATGGGAACCATCAATCTGCTGGAGGCGTGCCGGGAGAATAAAAATTTAAAGGCCATTGTTAATGTAACGACCGACAAATGTTATGAAAACAGGGAAAATCCTGAAATAGCTTATAAAGAAAATGAGCCGATGGGTGGATTTGATCCCTATTCCAATTCCAAAGCCTGTTCGGAACTGGTGACCGATTCTTATCGAAAATCATTTTACGGGTCGGGCGAAAAAATCGGCGTAGCGACAGCCAGGGCCGGAAACGTGATCGGCGGTGGAGATTTTGCGGCTGACCGGCTGGTTCCAGACTGCATTCGTGGAGTGATGAAAGGTGAAAAAATCATTGTCCGTAATCCGGATTCGACCAGACCCTGGCAGCATGTTCTGGAACCGCTTGCCGGATACCTGATGCTGGCGGAATCCCTGTGCAAGGCGCCGAAGGAATATTCGGAGGGCTGGAATTTCGGACCGAAGGAAAAAGACGCGAAATCCGTCATAAAAATCATTGATGCCTTTTGCAGGTTTTGGGGAAACGACGCCCGATATGAAATCAAAAGAAATCCCGAAGCCCCGCATGAAGCAGGCTATTTAAAACTTGATTCTTCCAAAGCGCAAAAAAAACTTTTATGGCAACCCAGATGGAACAGTGAAACAGCGGTTAGAAAAACAGTGGAATGGTATAAAGCCTATCTGAACAAAGAAAATCTGGATATCATTACAGCAGCGCAGATAAAGAGTTATTATGGATAGAAAGAAAATCCTGGAACAGGTCCGGAAATATTATCGCGAAAACCTGGGGCCAAAAGGAGAATCAAAGAAATTTAAATCAGGGAATAGAATTCCCTACGCTGGACGAGTTTATGATGAGCAAGAACTGATTAATCTTGTGGATGCGTCTCTGGATTTCTGGCTGACCACGGGAAGATTTGCCGATGAATTCGAGACAAGATTTGCCTCTTTTCTGAAAATAAAACACGCTTATCTTGTCAATTCCGGATCTTCCGCCAATCTTCTTGCCTTTATGGCTTTGACCAGCGATAAACTGAAAGACAGGAAAATCAAGAGGGGCGACGAGGTTATCACTGTCGCCGCGGGTTTCCCCACTACGGTGACACCCATTTTGCAGTACGGAGCCGTCCCGGTTTTTGTTGATGTCACGATTCCCGAATACAATGTGGATGTGAATTTATTGGATAAGGCGCTCAGTAAAAAAACAAAGGCGGTAATGCTGGCGCACACGCTGGGCAACCCTTTCAATGTCGAAACGGTAAAAAAATTCTGCGATGAAAACAAGTTATGGTTGATCGAGGATAACTGCGACTCACTCGGTTCTAAATATAAATATAACAATAGATGGCAATACACGGGAACCTTCGGTCATATCGGGACATCCAGTTTTTATCCGCCTCATCACATGACAATGGGAGAGGGAGGAGCGGTTTATACCGACGACTCCGAGTTATCCAGGATTATCCTGTCTCTACGGGATTGGGGACGGGATTGTTTCTGTCCGTCGGGAAAGGATAATACCTGTGGTAAAAGATTCACACGAAAATTCGGCGAGCTGCCGCTTGGTTATGATCACAAATATGTTTATTCACATTTCGGCTACAACCTGAAAGTCACTGATATGCAGGCGGCGATCGGTTGCGCGCAGCTGGAAAAACTTCCAGGGTTTATTGAAGCAAGAAAAAAGAACTGGAATCTGCTGAAGGAAACAGTGTCACATCTCAGCCACAAATATATTCTTCCGGAATCTTCTAAAAATTCTGATCCGAGCTGGTTCGGTTTTCTTTTGACAGTCAGGGATGGTACGAAGAGAAGTGACGTTGTCAACCGTCTGGAATCAAACGGTGTGCAGACCAGAATGCTCTTTGCCGGGAATATTCTGCGGCATCCCTGTTTCGATGAAATGCGGAAAAGGAAAACCGGTTACAGAGTCATCGGCAAACTTAAAAATACGGATCGAATTGTGGAAGATACCTTCTGGGTAGGTGTCTATCCCGCATTAACGGAAGAGATGATTTCTTATATTGCCGGATTGCTGGAATAAGGTGTTCTTCCAGTTGTAGAAAAAAATAAAAAAACAGCCGCGGGCAGCGGCTGTTTTTGAATTGTTCAAGTAAGATTTACTTTGCGGCGAAGAAGGCTTCTACTTTTTTGAAATTTTCATCAGTGGCCGCCTTGAATTCGTCACGGCCTTTCTTGTAATTTTTAATCCACTCATTGATCAGTTTTTTCCCTTCTGCCGGGAAAAAAGAGGTCTGCTCCATGGTGGCGATAAACATTTTTTCGGCCTGGTCCTGAAGAGCGGACATGGCTTCAAATGAGTTATCAAAAGCTGTTTTGTTGAAATCAACCATCTGTTTGGCAATTTGTTTGGGATCCATAGTTTTTTCCTCCATTTGTTATATTTGATTTGTTTTGTTGTTTGATTAAATCTTACCTATTTCTACTTTTTGCTCTTGGCTTTTGGTGTTTCAACGTTTGCATCCAGGAACTCTTCCATTTTTTCGTAGTTCTGATCGACAGACTCTTTGAAATCAGCGGTAACTTTTTTGTAGATGCTGATCCATTCATTGATGAATGATTTGGTCTGCGCCGGAATCCACGGCGACTGTTTGAGCATATTATCCAAAGCCTTGGTCGTTTGATCCTGAAGCATCTGCACGGAATTATAATATGTTTCAAATGCCGCCTTGTGATATTCGATCATTTGTCTGGTCTGATCTTTATTATCCATTATAAAACTCCTTTCATGTTTTTTGATTTCGATAGTATTATAATCAGAGATTTTTATTTGTCAATAGAAAAATGTTGCAATGCAATATATTTCTATTTTGAGTCATATTTTTAATAATATTAATTATTACAAATACTTATATTTATAAAAAGAATATTTAATCGTTATGTGTCGATATTTATGTTGCAATTAATAAAGTAATCTTGTAAATAGAAATAGACATACATAAAGGACTATCAGGATGGAAGACAACACTCTTTTACTAAAAAAATATAATAACAGACGACTTTATGACACCGAAAAAAGTATTTATGTCACGCTTGAATATGTGACGGATGTGGTTAAGAAGGGGAGAAAAATAAAGGTTACCGACGCCAAAACAGGCGAAGAGGTGACTTCCGCTATTTTAACCCAAATCGTTCTTGAAGAAGCGCGGAAAAAGAAATATCTGCTTCCTCCCCCTCTGCTTTATCTGATTATTCAGTATGGTGAAAATGTTCTGACGGATTTTTTTGAAAAATATCTGGAACAGACGATCAAGAATTATCTTGTTTATCGTAATATGGCTGATGATCAGTTTAAAAAGTGGCTCGAATATGGTGATAATTTTTCCAAGATGAACCCGCAGGCGATGAACGGCCTTTCGGCATTTAAATCGATTTTCGATTTGTTCACTCCTCCTTCGAAAGAGAATGAAAAAGAATAGGGCACAGTCTGATAGCCGTTGATTGTGCTGGAATGCAGGCGGACACAATATTTTCACGGACATAATCCTTTGTCCCTGGCCAGATCCAGCGCTTTACATTTTTTTAATACACAAGCCTTCCGGACATCCTCACACCCTAGTTCGTTTTTGCCCAGGTTAAAATAAGCGAGCCCTCTACTCTTATAAGCATCCGCAGAGTCCGGTTTCAGCCGGATAATCATGTCGTAATCATCGATGGCCTTTTGAAATCTACCCGCTTTGACATAGGCCTGTGCCCTGCTGCCGTAATAACCGTAATAAGGGGCGATGTGAATAGCCTTGTCATAATGATAAATAGCCTGACTGATGTTACCTTTCTCTAAAAAAATCAGTCCGAGATTGGCGTGAATCCTGTCATTATTTTTTGTGACCTGCAAAGTGCGGCTGTAAAGGTTTATGCTGTCTTTCCAGTAACCGCATTGTAGCCACGTGAAGGTTGCTAAAATTGTCAGGATGGCAATTGCCGCGGGAAATAAAATCATTTTACGAATGTTCTTGCTGTTAATAATAAATGGAATTCCCCATGCCAGCATGATGGCAATGCCTATGGAGGGAAGATAAGTATGCCGGTCCGCTATAGCGTGTCCCCCGGCCTGTACCAGTCCGATCAAAGGAATGAAGGTTCCCAGATACCAGAACCAGCCGACGAATAAAAAAGGTACTTTTTTCATGTGATAAACAGCCGCACAGGTCATGAATATGATGAACGTCCCTGAAATGATGATTTTCCATAAAGGCAGAGAAAAATGATAGGGATAAAATACTGCCAGATTCATCGGATAAAAGATTTTTGCCAAATAAGACGAATACGAAACGATTGTATTGGCTATACGGACATCAATGGGAAATGGAGCAACCGCTTCCACTTGTTGCTGAGCCAGGAAAGTTAGCACGGCGGACGCAATGGTGAAGAGCAGGAAGGGTATTTTTTCCAGAACAAGTTTACCGGCTGACTGGAATCTATTTTTTGAGGATTCATCCAAAATCCTTTGCCATCTTTCCAAAGGCCAGTAATCCAGCAGAAGCAGAACAAACGGCAGAGTGACCATCATCGGTTTGGACATCAAAGCCATCGCAAACAACAATAGACAAAGAAGATATCTGGATAGTTGTCCTCTCCGAGCATATGAAACGTAAACATAGAGACATGCCATCCCAAAAAACATGCATAAAACATCTTTCCGTTCCGCTGCCCAGGCGACTGATTCAACCCGCAGAGGATGGAGCGCAAAAAAGGCAGCCGCGAACGCTGAAAGCCAGAGATGATGCGTTGTTTTATTTAGAAAAAGAAACAGCAAAATAGCTGCTCCAATATGCAGAAAAACGCTGACCAGGTGATGGCCGGAAGCATTGGCTCCAAACAGACTCCAATCCAGCATATGAGAAATCCACGTCAGAGGATGCCAGTATGTGAAATAGGTTGTTGTAAAAGCCCATTTTATGCTTTCCAGATTTAATCCCGACTGAATATGATGATTTTTAGTTATGTATCCCCAATCGTCAAGACTGATAAAATCATTTCCTGAAATTCTTCCAAAAGCCGCGCAGCATGAAATCATTAAAAAAATAATTATTAAATAAATGTATTTATTCTTCATAATTTTTCTTAAAATAAATTATATGGACATCGTATGTAAGAAAATCATTTCACCGACACATGCCTTGGCTAACGGCTGATCGCATGGTAGCACAGTTTCCCAGTTCGCAGGCCTTTTGCACGTCCCGGCACCCGGCGTTTTTATCTCCAATTTCAAAGTAAACCAGAGCCCGGTTGTAGTAAGCATCGGCGTAATCCGGTTTCAGTCCGATGGCTTCATTATAATAATCAATAGCTGTTTGATACTGGCCAAGCTCAGCGTAAATGATACCTATATTATGATAGGCTGAAGCGGATTTCGGAATTTTGGGCATTAACCGGATTGTTTCTTGAAAATCCGCAAGAGCAAGTTGCTTCCGGCCATAGAGATAGTTGGCAATTCCTCTGTTGTAGTAGGCATGCGCGTAAATCGGATTAATTTGAATGGCCTTGTTGTAATGATAAAACGCTTTATCGAGTTTTCTTGCTTTAACCAGCGCGTTGGCAAGATGATTATGTGCAATATAATTATTCTCTGTCACCTTTAAAGGACGGCTGAAGAGCGTAATGCTGTTTCTCCAATAACCACATTGGTGCCAGGTTAAAAGAGCTAAGATAGCAATGACGAAAATTCCTGAAGGGAATAAAAACTTTTTGCGGATGTTTTCGTTTTTAATCACGCAAGGAATGCCCCAAGCCAGCATGATCGCGATGCCGATGGAAGGCAGGTAAGTATAGCGGTCCGCCATTGCTTGAGAACCAACCTGCATAAGTCCTATAACCGGCATAAGAGTGCCCAGATACCAAAACCAACCGACAAATAAGAACTTCATTTTTTTTGTGTTACGGAGAACAATAATCGAAATTACTGTGATGACAAGACCGGAAATCAATATTTTCCACATCGGCAGTGAGAAGTTGTAAGGATAGTAGATAACCAAATCATGGGGCCAAATGATCTTGCTCAAATAAACCGAAAATGAAACAATCGCATTGGCAGCTCGTTGAATAAAAGGGTAAATATCTTCTGATGAAACCGAGCCGCCTTTATGATGTGCCCATATTGCTGCAATACAAGCGGCAAACGTTAGGATGAAAAAAGGGATTTTCTCCAGGATGAGTTTGCCGGCCGGTTTCAGATTTATCAGAGGGGCGTCCTGCGTCTGCCAGCGCCTCAGTGGCCAGTAATCCAGCAGAAGCAGAACGAAAGGCAGGGTAACCAGCATCGGTTTGGACA
>Ga0208459_1000443_pt1 | contig 46984 bp, 49 predicted proteins | sample AD_UKC087_MetaG_FD_184433 | JGI IMG/M metagenome (GOLD analysis project Ga0208459, IMG submission 184433) | Active sludge microbial communities of municipal wastewater-treating anaerobic digesters from USA - AD_UKC087_MetaG (SPAdes) (version 2) | ecosystem: Engineered > Bioreactor > Anaerobic >... | reverse complement strand
GAAAGCCCAGCACTTTCTCTCTCGTTCTTGAAAAGTTAGTTTTTTTTCGTTTGCCCCTTAAACTAACGCCCCAAAAAGTTGCATTTGCAATGAAAATCTAAGAATAACTTTAACCATAAAATATACATTAAATCTATGATAAAATCAGAAGCTTTAATATTCCTGGTTAACTCAATGACCAAACCGGAAAAAAAAGCATTTCGAATATTTGCCAATCGAGTTGATTCAACCCCTGGGTACCTTACTCTTTTTAATATCATCTCAAACAATAGGAATATTAACTCTGAATCCTTAAAAAATGAATTTTTGAGTCTTAATAAAGATGCAGCATTCGACACAACAGTCAAGTACCTATATAAAATTCTATTAAATATCCTTCTGGATTTAAGGAAAGAGCAGGATAGCTTCTACAACCTGTTCGATATGATAATGAAGGCAAGGATACTATTTGAAAAATCACTTTTCGAGGAGTGCTTTAATCTGTTGGATCATATTAAAGATATCTCAATCAAATTCGAAAATTACTACGCTCTTCTACTAGCGTCAAGGCTGGAACTTGAATATTTACTAGCGCTTAATTTTCCAAGAGTTGATGAGAAAAATGTACTAAATAAGCACTTCCGGATCAATGAAATTCTTAACCTGATTAGAAAAATCAATGAGCAGTCGTCTCTTTATGAACTATTAAAATACAGGATCGAGTATTTTGGGAATGTAAGGTCGCAAGAGCAAAAACTCAACCTCAACGACCTTGTTATGAGTGAAATGAGCATTGTAGCCTCTTCTAATGTTGAGAGTTTCGAGATAGAGAAATTACACCAACTATTTCAGGCAAACTACCTAATAAGCGTAGGTGATTTCAAATCTGCACTGAGGTCTTACATGGAATTGAATACCTTGTTCGAAAAGAATAAGCACTTGTGGGATAATCCTCCGGTATACTATTTACACAACCTTGAAGGAGTGCTGAATAGTCTAAGGAGTATAAGGAACTATGAGGGTATGAAGTATTTCATTGATCAGCTGCGAAAACTCAAGAGTTCATCGGTGAATTTCAACACAAATGTAACCTGTCTGATTTTTATATATGAGATAATTCCGATGATTGATCAGGGTGAATTTGCTCTAGCATTAACGCACCTAGAAAATCATATGGAAATCTTAATTGAGAAGATGCACCTTTTAGGGCTCACTAGGCAGGCAGAACTCAGTTTGTATGCCTCACTAATTTACTTTGGGGCTAAAGATTTCCGGAAGTCACACAAATTTATCAATAAGATAATTCTTAAAGGGAAAAACTACTACTATCTACCGCTGTATCGCATTATCCGGTTGGTTAATCTTATGATTTTAAACGAACTCAAGGAGTTTAATGTTATCAGTCATGAAACACGGTCAATTAGGCGAGAGATGAAAGAATATGATAAAGGATACCAAATTGAAAAAGCGATGCTAAGTTTTGTAAATAAACAGGATTTACCGGTAACAAATCGTAAAAGAGAGTTACTTTGGGAAAAAACAGAAAAGGAGATTGAGAAATTCCGTCATGATATTTTTGAGCAGCAGGTTTTAAAGATTTTTGATTTCACAGCCTGGATCGAGAGCAGAATAAGGAAGCGATCGCTCAGCGAGGTCCTAAAGGGGAAGGTATCCACACCTGAAATCGACTAAGCCATTGTGCAACTTAATATCTACTAATAAAAGACAGGATTCAAGTTATAAATGCAACTTTTTGGTTAGGCGAATTACGCGATAAAAATTCATTTGGTGTTAAGAAGTTCAATTTTTTTCTTGGATGGTTTTTCAGGATGTCCTCCACCCGCTTAACATCCCCGCCAGAGATGGATTCAAAGGATGTTTTTTTAGGGAAGTACTGGCGGATGAGCCCATTGGTATTCTCATTAGCGCCTCTTTCCCAGGAATGGTAGGGTCTGGCGAAGTAGAAATCCAGGTGTAGGCTGGAGCTGATCAGCTTATGCTCGGCGAACTCCTTGCCGTTATCAGCGGTGATGGTATGCACCATATGCTGGTGGGGCGACAGGCGTTCAATGACCTTTAGGGCGAGATCCCGGGCATCCCTGCCGTTCAGCTTTTCGATAACGACCATGCTGCTCACCCGGTCATTGATGGTCAGCAGGGCGCCCCTATGATTTTGCCCGATCATCGTGTCGATTTCGAGATCCCCCAGCCTCTCCCTCCTGTCGACGATTTCCGGCCGTTGGCCTATATCCACCCTATCCCTAATGATGCCCCGGCAGTCCTTGGCGTTCCCCCGCTTTCGGTACCTACGCCCCTTACGCCGGAGGTGGGTGTGCAGGTTGCCGCCCTCCTTCTTGTCCCTCCATACGTACTGGTAAATGCGCTCCACGCTGACGCACACCCTGCCCTCCAGCTTGGCCCTGCCCACGATCTGCTCGGGGCTGAAATCTTTCTCCAGGCACCCATCCACATACTGCCTTACCTCCAGGGTGAAGCTCGCATGCTTCCGCTTGTCCTTCTGCCTTTTCTCATACTTGCGCTGGGCCAGCTCCGCGCTATACCCCCCGCTGCGCCTATCGCAATTACGCCTTAACTCCCGGGATACCACCGATTTATCCTTCCCTATGGCCAGCGCTATAGCTTTTTGGCTGCATCCCTGTTGCATCATTGCCCAAATGGTGTACCTTTGCTCTACGGTTAAGTGCTTCATCTTTGTAACTTTTTGAGGGGAGAGGGCAAAGTAAGGCATTTACTCCATCAGGACAAGGGGGGAAAAGCTGCTTTTTTCTCCTCTTTCTTGAAAAAGTTTGTTTTTTTACTTCCCTGACTCCCTTAAAAAGTTGCATTAATTACTTGAATTTAGGAAGATTTAACCCTTTAAAGGAACATTTTTAAGAACTTCAACTAGAAATTCCCAGAACTTTCCAACTGTAGCGATATTCACCTTTTCGTCGGGTGAATGGGGGTGGCGAATTGTTGGTCCAAACGATATCATGTCCAGGTTAGGATAAACCCCACCTAGCAAGCCGCATTCCAGACCAGCATGGATTGCCTTTACCTCAGGAGTGGTTCCGAATTTATTCTTATAAACTTGCTGCATTACAGTAAGGATTGGGGAATTTGGATTAGGTTTCCACCCGGGGTAGCCGCCTTCGAATAAAATAGCTGCATCGGCTAACTCAAAGATTGCAGCCATTTTATCAGCTAATGCCTCCTTTGCCGAGTCAACAGAGCTACGCATTAAGCATTGTCCAACAATCTGGTTTCCTTCGGTATAAACTCTAGCCAGGTTGTTCGAAGTTTCAACAAGTCCGGGAACAGCATCGCTCATGCGAACCACACCATTAGGGCAGCTGAAAAATGCGCGAATAGCCCGTGATTGGGAGTTTTCATCAACTAAGAATTTGGGTAAAGAATCGGTTTTACAGGTAAATGAGAGGTTGGGCTCCGTTAGGGAAAATTCGTTTTTGTAGATTTGTTCGTACTCGCGAACCAACTTTTCAAAATTGGTTGCATTCTTACTTGGAACTGTAACAACAGCGAATGATTCACGAGGTATAGCGTTTCTAAGGCTTCCACCATCAATAGTGCCAATGCGAACGCCTAGTGTTTTGCAGGCACGGTAAAGGAATCGGAATAGTAGCTTTATGGAATTACCCCTACCAAGGTTGATTTCAAGCCCTGAATGGCCACCCTTAAGTCCAAGAACGGCAAGCTTGTAGGCAACCATATCGGAAGGTACAGGCTGAGGAGTAAAGCTAAACCGGATATTTGCATCAAGACCACCGGCACAACCAACGTAGAGTTCTCCCTCATCTTCTGAATCTAAATTCAAAAGAATATCACCCTTAAGAAGTCCGGGTTTAATGCCAAAGGCACCGGTCATGCCAGTTTCCTCATCAATAGTGAAAAGAGCCTCAACAGGGCCATGAGCTATGTCTTTTGCTTCAAGCACCGCCATTGCTGCAGCAACACCAATGCCATTATCGGCGCCAAGAGTTGTACCGTTTGCGGTAACCCATTCTCCATCAACATAAGCCTCAATTGGGTCTTTCTCAAAATCGTGCTTTTTATCGCTGTTCTTCTGGGGAACCATATCGAGGTGCCCTTGCAAAATCACAGTCTTCCGATTCTCCATACCCGGAGTGGCAGGCTTGCGTATGATAACATTTCCAACCTCATCGGTGATTGTTTCGAGTCCGAGGTTTCTCCCGAAATTAATCATAAAATCCACAGCAGCCTTTTCCTTTTTGGATGGGCGGGGGATTTGTGTCAAGCTGTAAAAGTGCTTCCATAGCCTTTGAGGCTCGAGTTTAAAAATATCCTTATTCATAGCAATATACGTTAGGTAAACATGTTTTTTGAATTTTTAAAGATAGCAAGAATTTTAATATCCCGAAAATACCATTATGCTCCAGGTGCAAATGAATTGGGAAAAAATCGGAAATAAAGCCAAACGGAAGAATGCATTTTTTTGTTTAGCCTTATGATTTGAGGTAGGCAAAAAAATTTAATCAGGGGAATTTTTAGGTTTCTGGTTACAAGGTACTTTACCCCTTAACTTTTGTGCATCGTTAAAAAAACGGGAGGAACACCTATATTTTGGGCTTTTGATGTGCCGATTTTACGAAAAATTAGCCTTAGGGCAAATTCCATAGTCATCAATTTACTTACCTTTGTGTGGTAAACATTTGAAATGTATGAGAAGATTTGCATTACTGTTAGCCCAGCTAACATTAACAGCTGGAGTTACCATAGCACAGGAGAGTAGCAAGGTTAAGTGGTACACACTTGAAGAAGCCTTAAAGCTGAACACCAGCGAGCCGCGTAAAATATTTATCGATGTTTACACTGACTGGTGCGGCTGGTGTAAGAAAATGGACAGCAATACCTTTAACAACCCGCTGATTGCAAGCTACCTAACCAAGGATTTTTATGCCGTTAAGTTCAATGCTGAGGGAAAGAATGAAATTACCTACAAGGGGCAAGTATATAAAAACCAAGGAGAGGGGCAACGGTCAACCCACGATTTTGCTATCGCCCTACTGCAGGGCAAGCTTGCCTACCCTTCAATTGCTTTTATGGATGGGAATGGAAACTTAATAACCTTCCTTTCGGGATACCTTACCCCATCGCAAATTGAGCCTATTATGGTTTACATCATGTCGGATGCCTACAAGACCCAACCATGGGAACAGTTTGCCTCAAAGTTTGTAAGCAAGCTAACGAGCGGTGAATAAGTTTAGCTTACCTGGATTAATAAAACTCTGCAGGAATTTTAACCAAAGGTCCTAGCTGGTAAATAGGTATGCGGCGGGAAGCAATTTCCGACTTACCGTCGGAAATTTTTACGGTTGAGACAACCGGAATACGGTAAAAAATTTGTGCCAGCTTTTGCTTTTCGGCAAGACGACCGATGGTTGCCAAAAGAGGTTCGGAGGAATCGGGAACCGGTTCGGGTTCAACCTCAACAAGCATGGGACTACCCGACAAGTCATTTTGGGCAAGCAGCCCTTTTGTAGGGGAAAATCGAAAGGCGATAGCCTTTTCATTATTTTCTCCTGAGGGGGTAAAAAGATAGGTTTTGGAAATCGTATCAACAGCTGTTTTACCTAAGAACAACGAAAGGTATTCGTTTTCGAGCCTATAAATTTCATCGAGAATTACATGAACAGCATTGCCCTCCAAGGGCTGATCAACATCAGTAGTAAGGAACTCCAGCCTTCGCTTGCGTAGGTTGAAAATGAGGTCGGCTGCCTCGCCAGCCTTTTCATCAGCATTCTTCTCAACAATCATGCTTTTTTGAATAGGAACCCTTACAAAGCTACTATCGCGCTGCACTTTGGTGTATAAAATATTTTTCTCCTCCCCAATAAAGGGTTCAACCGATAGGTCGGAGAAAGGTATAGCCTGATTTTCTATTCTCCTTAAATCTTTACTCATCATGGACACAATAACAGCCCTATTTTCGGGAATTACCAAGCCAGCCTCAGTCATCTGAACCAGAGCATCAGGCACATGACCATCGGTGAATACGGCAAAAAGCATGGATGGATCGGACTCACTTATACCTTTAATAGTGATATCGGTAATGGTCCACTGTTCGCTTTTTAGAGTTGGCACATCGGAAATTCCTAAGTATTTCCAGGCATACGCAGCATAGGGACCAGGATAGAACACGCTACGACAGGCATCAACCTTAATCAAAATAACAGTTCGGGGTAAGGTGTATATGAAGCTGTAATCCTTTACTGGTGGAGCAGACCTAACAGGCGAAACGGTTGCCATTTTGTTGCTGCACGAGAGCATAGTCAGGCCTAAGAAAAGACCAACCATCATTGATGAAAAGCGCATGATCATAGTTTGGCTAAATTTACAGATTCGAGATTTCAATTTCAAGTAGTGCATTTGAAATGTAGCTAATCATATCAGTTGCAACAAGGGCATTCTCACCTAGGTCGCTGGCAGCGATATCGCCGGCCAAACCATGTACAAAGGTAGCAAGTAGCGCCGCATCGGCTATAGAAAAACCTTGGGCTAAAAAACCTACAACGATACCCGAGAGAACATCACCACTTCCGCCTGTAGCCATGCCCGGATTTCCGGTAGAATTAAAAAAGACACGCCCATCGGGCAAAACTACCTGGGAGTAAGCACCTTTTAGAATAATTACGTGCTGATAGCGCTGAGCAACCTCCCTGGCACGCTCCAAACGTTTCCAGCCACAAGTGGAAACGCCAAACAGCCTGTCGAACTCACCAGGATGCGGTGTAATGATGGTGCCAGCAGGGATTGCCCCGAGTAGCTTCGGGTTAGCTGCAACCAGGTTCAGGGCATCGGCATCAAGAATAAGTGGAACGTTGATCTCTGCTAGGATTTTACCGAGAGCATCGGCAGTTTCGGGGTGTTGCCCTAGTCCTGGGCCAATACAAACCGCATCATACCTTTGAAAATCATCAACTGCTGATAAGTGGTGCTCATTGCTATCGCATACCACCATAATGTTTGGGGCAAGTGTCTGTGCAATTTCGTATCCACAGGCGGGGACATGAAGCGTAACCAGTCCGGCACCTGCCCTGGCAGCCGACATAGCAGCCATAACGGCAGCACCTATCATTCCATGACTTCCGGCAACCACAAGGCAATGCCCAAATATACCCTTATGTGCAAAACGTTCCCGGGGTTTGACCATTCCCCTGATGGTCTCCATATTTGTATAGTGCCAGGAGGTTGATGCGCCAGCTATGGCTTCGGGATGCAATCCGATGGGAAGAACATGCCATCTGCCCACGAAAGAAGAGTTCTCGGCAAAAAAAAAGGAAAGTTTTGGAAACTGAAGGGTAAGGCAATCAGCTGCCCTTACAACGGGATTAGAATTGGGGAACGGATTCTCCTCACCAAACAGACCAGATGGAATGTCAACGGCAACAACTCTTGATCCGGAGGTGTTGATATGACTAACAAGTTGGGCTGCCAATCCTTCAATCGGTTTGCTTAAACCAGAACCAAAAATTGCGTCAACAACAACTTGATTCTCACCAATATGAGGGAAATCGGAGTTGGAAAAAATTTCAACCGGTAAAAAATTGATCGCTTTCAGCCTCTCCAGATTGAGCTGAAAATCGGAAGAGTGTGCAGAAGCTGTTAGGTAATAAACTTCGACGCTGTAGCCCGAAGTGTAAAGTAACCTGGCTAGGGCTAACCCGTCGCCGCCATTGTTGCCTGGGCCACAAAACACGACAATTGGTTGCAGGGTTGACAGATTCTGTGCAAACCAGCTGTAAAGTGCATTTGCAGCACGCTCCATCAATTCATATGAGGATATTGGCTCATGCTTAATGGTGTAGGCATCGAGTTCGCGAATCTGTTTTGTTGTAAACAACTTCATGCTGAAAGCTACCCTGGTTGACTTTTTTTGGCTCAATGGGGTACTACAAAAGTAGAAAATGTGGCGATTTTTTCTTAACAAAAGCTCTTAAATGACAAAAATCAAAAAGTAAGCCGATTCAAAATCTATATATTTGCCGCAACAAAAACTACGAGGGAAAATTTAATTTTGCTGGTGCACCAGCGAATAAAATGATTACAACTTTCTATGGCCCGAAGTTGTTAACCCGTAACCCACAAACGAATTATGGATTTTTGTAGAAAAGCCGGTAAGTGATGAGCAAGATAGAGATAAAATTCACTAACCTCGACAAGGTAGCTTAAGTATTTTTTCTCACAATTCAACATGTAACCAAAAACGTGGCAAATGAAACGAAACATTATCCAGAGGGGAATAACCATGGTGTTGCTCACCGCGGGCAGCATTAGTGCATTTGGACAGGTAGAAGACCCGGTTCAGTGGAGCATCTCGTCAAAAAAAATTGATGCCAAAAAATACGAACTTATTATAACAGCCACGATAGAGCAAGGCTGGCATTTGTACTCAACAAAGCTGCCCGAGGGCGGGCCTCTGCCCACCAGCTTTAACTTTGCCGACAGCAAGGACTACAAGCTGGTTGAAGGGGTAAAAGAGCTAACCAAACCCAAAACGGAGCATGACGACATTTTCAACCTTGACCTTTCGTTCTTCGAGGGGGAGGCGCAGTTTGGTCAAATAGTTGACCTTGCAGGTGATGAGGCAAGCATTAACCTTACGGTTGAATATCAGGCTTGCTACGCCGACAAGTGCATATACCTTGAAAAGGATTTAAGCCACAAGCTAGGAAAGAATGGTTCTGTAGTACTTGCCGGTGAAGAGGTTCAACCCGAAAAGACAACAACTGCAACCCTTGCACCAACAAATGATGAAAGTGCAAAAAAATCAAGCAGCTCCCTATGGGTATTTTTCTTTGTATCGTTTGCTGCAGGCCTAGCCGGATTGCTAACACCCTGCGTGTTCCCGATGATACCCATGACTGTTTCCTTCTTTATGGGAAAGCAGGGCAACAGAATGAATGCTATACTAAACGCCATAGTTTTCGGCGTGTCCATCATTGTGATATACACCTCGTTGGGTTTACTGGTATCGCTGTTCAACCTGGGACCCGACTTCACCACCACGCTCACCACTCACTGGATTACCAACCTGATATTCTTTCTACTTTTCATTGCATTTGCGGCATCCTTCTTCGGGCTATTTGAAATTGTTCTACCCGGAAGCGTAGCCAACAAAACCGATAGTAAGGCCGATAAGGGTGGATTTGCGGGCTCGTTTTTCATGGCACTCACAACGGTTATAGTCAGCCTGTCATGTGTTGGCCCAATTGTAGGAGCGCTTCTTGTTGAGGCAGCCTCTGGGCTAGGTGCTAAACCTATTGTTGGAATGTTTGGATTTTCGTTGGCCTTCTCAATTCCCTTTACACTATTTGCCATTTTCCCATCGTGGCTAAATTCGCTACCCCGCTCGGGTGGATGGATGAACTCCGTGAAGGTGGTGTTGGGTTTCATTGTGCTGGCTTTTTCCTTAAAGTTTCTACTCACCATCGACCAATCGTACAACCTTAACTTTTTAAGTCGTGACATATACCTGGCAATATGGATAGCCATATTCACCCTGCTTGGACTTTACCTACTAGGAAAAATAAAATTCAAGTTCGATTCCGACCTTCAACATGTTGGCGTGTTAAGGTTATTTTTGGCTATTGCCAGCTTTACCTTTGTAGTTTACCTTATCCCGGGCATGTTTGGTGCACCTCTAAAAGCAATTTCCGGTCTTATACCTCCACAAAGCAGCCAGAAATTCTCTCTTAACCAGAATAGCCAGGCTGTGATGCCCACTGTAAACGACAACACCAACTTGTCGCTTTGCGATCAACCAAAGTATGCAGATATTTTTAAGCTTCCCTACAACTTAAAGGGGTATTTCGATTACAATCAGGCGCTGGAGTGCGCCAGGAAGTTGGGCAAGCCAATTTTTGTTGATTTTGTTGGCCACACCTGTGCTAACTGTAAGGATATGGAAGCCAGGGTGTGGAGCGACCCTCGGGTGCTGGAGCGCTTAAACAGCAGCTACATTATTGTTGCCCTCTATGTTGATGATAGAACCGAACTTCCCGAAAGTGAATGGGTTACCTCAACCCGTGATGGCAAGGTGAAAAAAACCATTGGAAAAAAGAATTCCGATTTTCAGGCAACACGGTTCAACGTTAACGGACAGCCATACTACGTATTGCTGGGAACCAACGAGCAGATGCTTACCGAACCTATGGGATACAATACTAACGTTGATGAATTTGTTGCATTCCTAGACAAAGGGGTAGAGGAATTTAAAAAATCTACAACCGTAAAATAGCACTAGCCTCATTGCCAAAATAGAGATCTTAAAACCCGAGATAAATTCTGAATTTCGCATCCGCACCAAACAGGAAGCCAAGTGGTGTGTATTTAGAAACAAAAAATGCAGGCTGTGCAAGCATTAAGTTATTAAACTGCATAAAGCGAACAATACTAGAAGTGCAGCAATACAAATACTATTGCTTGAAATAGAATTAGAGGATTATGACCGTTTAACACTCCTGCCATTATTCTTCATTAGGTAAGCTGCAAGGGCTGCAGCAAGGGTAAGTACTGCCATGAATGCAGACAGCCTACCGATGTAGTCGCCTTCTCTTACATACCATGTTTGCTTACTATTTGCGTTGATTGTTCCTGAAATAGTGCCACGCTCCCACCATCCCAGCGTACGGACTAAATCACCCCGTTGGTTGATAATGGCAGAAATCCCTGTGTTGGCCGAACGGGCAACTGAACGGCGCGTCTCGATAGCTCTAATCCTGGAAAAAGAAAGGTGCTGCTTGTACCCTGGGGTATCACCCCACCAACCATCGTTGGTGATAACGAACAGGAGGTTTGCTCCATTTTTTACGTAGCCCGACACGAACTCGCCAAAATCGGACTCGTAGCAGATAATGGGGCCAACACCAAAACGCCTGTCGGGCGACCATAAAACACCCCTGTCGGGTTGAGTACCCAAGCTGCCAGATATTCCACCCAGGTCAATAGCAAGCTTCTCCAGAAACTTGAGCTGCTTGGGGTAAGGCATCATCTCCACGCCCACAACCAGCTTCGATTTGTGGTAAATGGGGAGTTGAAAAGCAGTATCGACCTGAATGGCTGAATTGTAGCGATCGTAAAAATAGCCCTCCCTGTATGGTAATTCACGTGCAGTTGGAGGCAGGTTTTCAGAAGAGCTGAATAGTTTAAGCGTTATTGCCCCTGTAACCCATTTTACGTTTGGAAGGCTATCGACAAATTGCTTTATTCGAAGAATGCTGGAGTTAACATGTAGCTCATGCTCCCAAATCCTATCATCAATGGCCGTTTCGGGACACACCACGTAATCGGTAGTGCTGTCAGCAGCCTGTTTTGCCAGGCTGAACATAATATCGAGTTGCTGCTCGTTGGTTAAGCCGCTAAACTTTTCGTTGTAGGGATCGATGCTGGGCTGAACAATAACCACCCGGACAGGGTTCTGAACCTCATGATACCTGTTATACATCGAAATGGATATCCACAGTGGAAGAATAACGGTTAGTAATGCTGCTATAGAAAACCATCCAGCACGACGAATTTGCTTCCCCCTTATGGCATGAACCAACCCCAGTATAAGAAAATTGATCACCAGAATCCAAAGCGAGCCCCCCATCATACCTGTAAACTCATACCACTGAATTACCTTTGGATGGTTTCCAAGGCTATTTCCCAACGATAGCCAGGGCCAGGCAACTTCAGAGTCATGAAAAAAACGCTCGTAGGCTATCCAAAGTGTTATAAAGCCAAATATTCCGGCAACTTTGCCAGCATACTTACGGACAAAATGGTAGCCGGCAAAGACAAGGGTCATAAGCATGGTGGTAATTAGCACCGCAAGAATGGCACCCAACATGGTAGCTTTGTAAATCCACCATGTAGACAATGCATTCCATGTAAAAAAGGCGATAAATGCATAAAGCATCAACTTCCAGAAACCTGCACCTTTTTCATTTAGCTTGTCGTAAGCCAGCAGCAGGGGGACAAAACCAAAAAAAATCGAGTAGCTAGGGAGACCTTCATACCACGGCAGAGCTAGCAAAATCCCACTAAAAAACACCCTGCAAAAATTCGGGTTATAGAATTTTCTCATTGATACAAATAAAAATTTTAGTTCGGTGTAAAGATAAGATTATTTGTATATCCTGTCTTCACTAGTGAAAATGACCATTTAATAATTAAAGCCTCAAAAGAGCCCAATGAATTTTTGGTCAATGAATAAAGTCATAATTTTGGTTAATCAGCTTTAGCCTCAAGCCTAACCTAGACTATATTTATTATATTTGCCAACTTGTATGTAGTTGTAATATTGAAGGGACATCTAATGATTTTTAGCCTGCTTCTAAAAGGAATCATAATGGGGCTTGCCGCTTCAATTCCGCTCGGACCTGTTGGTGTGGTATGCGTTCAGCGTACAATTAACAAAGGAAGGATAAGCGGATTTTTCTCGGGTTTAGGTGCTGCAACCACGGATACTATATTTGCAGCAATTGGCGGGTTCAGCTTGACCTTTATTATTGGATTTATTGAGGCCAAGCAGCAAATCATTGAACTTGCGGGGGGGATTATTATTATCCTACTCGGGTTAAGAACATTCTACACTAATCCGGTTACCCAGCTTAAGCGACACAAAAAGAAGCCCAACACCCTTGTTGAGGATTTTATCTCCATGTTCTTGCTTACCGGAGCCAACCCATTTACCATTTTTCTTTTTATTGCCCTGTTTGCTGCCCTGGGAATAGTTACAAAGAATCAAAACCTTCTTTTTACGGCTACCGCACTGGTTGGCGTTTTTTTAGGGGCAAGCTTGTGGTGGTTTACCCTTAGCAGCCTGGTAAACCTTTTCCGCCATAAGTTCCGGCTCAAGCAGCTCTGGTGGATGAACAAGATAACCGGTTCAATTATTTTCATTCTTGGCATAATTGCTATCGTTGGAGTGGTTAATAAGGCATGGTTTGGACAACTTCCCTGATGCTGCCTTTCCCTGGCCATCCAAATCTTTCATCCGTTAATACAATCTTTTATTACCAGATGCACGGGGATTTTGTGAAGCCAATCAGGCAATCACCAATAGTGCGTTTTGTTTTCAACGGCATGGATTGTAAAGCGCAAACCATCGGGTTTGTATATTATAGGCGTTACCTACCTTTACCTGAGTATTCCAAGTCATTAAAGATTAGGCCTCATTATGTTGAATAAGCAGCTTTACATTTTTCTATTAGGGTTGTTCTGCGGCAGCACCGCGAGGGAAGCATAAAAGATACAGGTAAAATTCTGCTCGTGCCGATTATTGCTTTTACATTTTTTAAACTACCTTTGGTAGCAATCTTTACTCAATTTTCTTAAAGCAATGAAAATAGCTGAAAAAATCTTAACCTTTTTCACGTTAAAAATTGAAAGGAAAACTGCAAGGGATTCAGCCGATAGACTGGTTCAACTAAGCATTGTAACCATACCCTTCCTACTCTATCTTGTTGTCTTTTGCACATTGCTGCTTTTTAGACATCAAGTGGCATCGGGGATAATTGCAGGCGTTGCTGCAATAAGCATATTACTCATCATCGTTTTGGCTTATAGCAAGAAGCGGGTTAACTCATTCGGATTAGTTGCGTTAGCTATTTCAGGTATAGCCCTACTGGCCATTTTGATTGTCGGTAAACTCGATGCTGCATTAATGATTGGGGTAGCCATGTTCCCCATGCTGGCCTTATCAACAACTACCCCCAACAGAGCACATATTATTTCCTTTATTTTCTGGATTCTATACTCGTGCATTCTCATTACCGGCCCTAAATTTATTGGTGAAAGTGTCAGTTCAACGGGCTACTACCGTTTACTTTCCATCATATTTTACCCGCTGCTGCAGCTAGTTGCCTCGCTGCTTTACCTTTTCAAGGCAAAGAGGCTACAGGAACTCGAAAAGCAGCTGATTGAGCAGAAGAACCAGAATAAGCTGCGCGAGGATTATTTGGCCAAGCTTTCCCACCAGCTTCGCACACCCCTGAACAACATCATGGTCATATCCAACATGCTGTCAAACACCATCACCGAGGACAAGTACAGGGATCTGATTGACACCATTCAGGCATCCACTAACAGCTTGGCAGGTGTAGTAAACGGCATGGTGGAGAAATCGAGCACGGGAATAGAGCCTGAAACAGATTTTGCCATTCCCTTTAACCTATCTGACACTATCAACAACACTATTCGCCTATTTGCCACGCAATCGCAGACGGTTAACTTCAACATTAAAATTGATGAAAGTATTCCCAAAACACTAAAGGGCGACCCCGTTAAGCTGAAACAAATTTTTCTCAACATTATTGAGAATGTAATCAAGAATAAGGAGGGAAGCAAGGTTAACATCGAGATTATTGCCAGCCGGATGGGCAATGCCAAAAACTCCCTCGAGCTATTTTTTGAGGTAAAAAGCAACGTGCCCCTACTCATCCACCAAAATGAGGGGTATTCGCAAACTGTAATTGCCGATTCAACCTCCTCTTCATTAAACAACCAATTTTTCATTGACCTGCTAGACCTGACCATAACGAACAATCTGGTACAGAGCAACGGCGGAAAACTCAACATCAAGCTGACCTCTAACGATGCTGTAGTTAGCTTTACCTACTTTTTGAACAGCCTACCTGAAATTAAAAAAGTAGCTGAACCCGAAGTTCTTAAAACTACCCAAAGACAGCATGACGAAATTTCTACCCTTACTGCCCAACCCTCGGCGGAGGCTAAGGGCGACGGTAAACTTAGTAATGCAAACGTACTGCTGGTAGAGGATAACCTGATTAACCAGAAAATAGTGATTCTAAGCCTGAAAAAGCTGGTAAAGAATATTGATGTGGCCGCCAACGGAAAAGAGGCGTTGGACAAATTTGGCACCAGTCAATACGACATTATTCTAATGGACGTTCAGATGCCCATTATGAATGGCTATGTTGCCACTCGCAAAATTAGGGAGATCGAGGCTAGCACCAACAGCCATACGCCCATCATTGCAATAACAGCCAACGCCCTTTTAGGCGACAGGGAGGAAAGCCTAGCGGCAGGTATGGACGATTACATAAGCAAGCCATTCCAGATAGAGGTGCTTATTCAGAAAATGAAGAAATTTCTGGAGTAGCGGGTAACTGTTTAGTTATCAAACACCCTGCTATTGAAGATTGAGTACCCAAAGGTTAGGTTGAAGAAAATATCGTCTCCATTGCTGTTGGCAGTTGGATAGTAGCCTAGTGTTAAGGCAATTGGGCCTACAGGTGTCCGATAAACCAACGAAGCCGATCCAATTAACCATCGCTTAGCAAAATAATCGCTATAATTTGCAACTCCCACATCATCCTGCTTTAGGGTTCTAAATGGCTGGTAAAGGTAAGCGCCAACCCTAAAATGTACGTTTTTCCAGAACTCAAAAATTGGAGCTACACCTACAGCAGCATACTGAGTACTGCGGTAATTTTCTATAAAAATGAGGTTTGAGTGTGGGGTGGGCGAAAACTGGTTGGAAGTAAGGATGGATGCAAAGTAGTTGCTAAAAAGCCCTTGGGTTGAGTAGTAGGACTCAAATAACAGCTCCAGCCAGAATCGCCTTCTCCAAATACGATGGTAGCTTTCATTGTAAAGATAAAATGTTGCAAAGGAGTGGTTTTTTCTTACTCCGGTCATCTGGGGGGCGGTTGTTCCGGGGTAGTGCTCCTCTCTACCTGAAAATCCCGATATTACTAGCTGCTGATGCCTACCCCGTGTGGCATACTGTTTAGAATCCAGGGTGTACTTATCGAAACAAAGCGAACCCTTAATAAATTTAAACGTGGTTTGGTCAGGAACATCAAAAGAGTAGTAATCCATAGCTTGGTAGTAGTGGTCAACCTTTTCTCCTCCCGATACAGATAGCGTTGTAGTGGTTGCGCTGGTATTGCTAACTTTCAGCGATACAGTTGCAAATGTTTCATCCTGCAGAACATAAGGCGGTTTAACATCCTCAAAAAACGGAATTGGATTGCTGCTGTGATAATCATACCTGCTGGCAATAGTGCAGGCAACCAACGATACTGGTATTTTGGTAGGGAATGTCTTGATGTAGTCGAGGCGAATACTGCTGAGCAGCTTTCCAAAGTAAATATTTCCATAGATAGTGTTGGAGGTTCGCGATAGCCATTTATAGCTTGCAGAAGCAAACCCCTCGTTGCCCACATCCGAAGAAAGGCTAAGGCCCAGGCCCAAATCAACAGACCTATTTAGGGTAGGATTTAAAGCCACATCAAAAAGTCCCGAAGTGTAGTCGAATTCGAACTCGGGTATCAACCGCTTAAAGGTTCTATCGGATACCAAGCGGTAGTAATCCTTTTTAAACTTATCAAAGGTAACAATTGTGTACTCGTTAAAAATTACCTTGTGCAGGTAGGTTTTCTGCCTGTCCGAAAGGTTTCCAACCCGGATGTTGTCAATAAATAGCGGGGGAAGATTCTGACGAAAGTTTTTCCTTCTCATGGCCAACTCCTCCGGGGTAACATTTCTTGTAATTTGTTCCCTCAACTTGGGAATAACCTTAAGTGTTTCGTTGTACCCTGCAGAAACAATTTCATCAACCTTATCGAAATCAAGTAGCTCAATATTCTCCAACCGGGTATCAATAACTATTCCCAACGAATCGGGAATGCTATAATCGGTAATGCCAACAATCATAGCCTCGACTTGAAGCAAGGGGTCTTCATCGCTGGGCAGCTTGCTGTTAGAGGCCACCTTACTCCCCACAATAATGTTGGGATGAAACTCCTGCAGCGCTTCCTTCCATAAAAAATTGTTGTATATTCCCCCATCAAACAGTAGTAGGGAATCAATATAAACTGGCGTGAAGTAAAGCGGGAATGTCATGGATGTCCGGATTGCTTTACCAAGGTTACCCTCTCTAAAGTAAACCTGCTTCTTGTTTACCACATCGGAGGCGTTGCACCTAAAAGGAACAAAAAGTTTGTCAAAATTTCCTCTGGAAATCGCCGTTCCCTGAGCAAACATTTCCTCAAAGGCAATATCCAGCCCTACCGGCGGTACTATGCTGGAGGTAAGCTTAGTTTTTAACCCGCCTCTGTCAAAGGTAAACCCCACGCTCAGGTTCTCGGCATCGGTAGTTGACAAATCGTTGATGTTAAACTTATAGCTTTCATCAATGAGGCCATTGCTCCAGTTGTAAAAATCTCTAGACTTAAAAATATTAACCATTTCATCGGGTGAATAGCCCATTGCGTATAGGCCACCAACAATCGCCCCTATTGATGTTCCCGAAACATTATCAATAGGAATCCCGTTTTCCTCCAGCGCTTTAATTACACCAATGTGGGCACATCCTTTGGCTCCTCCCCCGCTAAGCACAAGGCTAACTGTTTGGCCAAAATTCTGAATGGGAGTTAAAATCGAGAACAGCAACAGGATTGCTAATCGTTTCATCCTTACCAATTTTTTAGATTTCTGACTTCTATACCCTTTAGGCATCGGGTTTAAATATATGGAACATCCATTTTTGGCTTCGTCGAACCCGCAAGTAACGCCCGGTTGTTCATACGTGTTTGTGCTAGCCGTCCTACATGGGTGCTTCATAACTAGAAACAAATTAGAATCGTTTAGATGGCATTAAAAGGGTTAGATGATCAACATGCCGCCTCAGGCAAGTAGCTAGCAGCTTAACCCTACATGCTACTTTGCCTTAGTAGGAGTACGAATGCCAATAACCAGGATGTCGTCAACCTGTTCCTGACCGCCCATCCATTCCGTGATACTTTCCTCAAGTATTTTCTGCTGAGTTTCAAGGGGTAGCCTATAAATGTTGAGCAGCAGGCGGCGGAAGCGACGAAACTTAAATTTTTTCCCCTCGGGCCCACCAAACTGGTCAACGTAACCATCGGTAAAAAGGTATATCATATCGTCGGGCATTAAAGGTATGTATGAGCTGCTAAACATGTAGCGCCCTGCATCATCAGCCATACCAACAGAAAATCTGTCGCCCTTAACCTCGATAATATTACCATCACGGATAATGTACAAATCGCTAAACGCCCCTGTAAACTGCATTATGTCATACTGCTTATCAAAGGTGCAAAAGGTAACATCCATCCCATCTTTAACCTTAAGTCCACTTTCGTTAGGGTAGCTAACCGACGAAAAGGTTTCATGAACACTAGCGCTAAGCCTATTCAGCACTTCAGCAGTATCCTCAACTGCCTCAACCTCGGTGATGTTTCTAAGCAGCTCAATGCCAATGATTGACATGAATGCGCCGGGAACTCCGTGCCCAGTGCAGTCAACAACGGCAACAAAGCATTTACTATCAGTTTCCTTTACCCAATAAAAATCCCCACTTACAATATCCTTAGGTTTAAAGAGGATGAAAGAATTTGGAATATGGCTTTTAAACATGTCAACAGTAGGAAGCATGGCATCCTGAATCCTTTTAGCATAGTGAATGCTATCGGTTATATTTTTGTTCTTATTTTCCAGCTCCTCTTTTTGAAGTTCAAGCTTGGCCATAACATCCTCGCGCTCTGCAAGCAACCTTTTTATCCTTAGTGAATTTCTTCTTCGATAGCTTCCATAAGCGATCAATACGAATAGTAAAAGCAAGGCATAGACAGTGTATGCAATACGTGATCGCCAAAAAGGAGCAACAACAATAATCCGGAGGGATAAAGGTTCAGTAGTCCAAACACAATCGCTGTTAGCCCCCATAACCTCAAGCCTGAAAACACCCTCTCTAAAGTTCGTTAAGGTGATTGAATGCTTGTTGCCAAGTTCAACCCACTTGCTACTACCAGGTCCCTGTAGCCTGTACCGGTATAAATTTTTCTCGGGATGGTTAAAATCCAGCGCCGAAAATTCAATAGTCAGTGAGCTAAATCCCTGCGGGATTCTTACTTCATCTATACCAAAAGGGTGAATATTTTTGGTACTGCTTACGCTCGCTAAGGATATTTTAGTAAAACTTAATGGAGGAATATGGCTATTAAGCATTACCGAATCGGGATGGAAGTAGCTAATTCCCTGCATCCCTCCAAAGTATATTGTTCCCGAAGGCGACTGGAAGCTAGACAACAAGTTAAACTCGTTCCCCAGCAAGCCGTCGTCAGATGTATAGCTGGCAAGTTGCCCTGTTGATGGGTTATAGCAGGTAATACCCTTGCTGGTGCTAAGCCAAAAATTACCCTTTACATCCTCCTCAATTGCCCTTGCGGATATTGATGGGATGATAAGGTTTTCGAAATAAAGGTTTTTGCTCCCTTTCAACAAGTTAACGCTAACCAACCCGTTGCTGGTACCAGCCAGAATTGCTCCATTTGATAGCTGGTGCAAGCAGTAAACTTCACCTAGGGGTTGTTGTCCTTGACCAGCGGAATCGGTCATAACCGTTATATTAATCACGCTTGAACAATCGTCCGATATACGGGATAAACCATTTGCGGTAGCCACCCAAACTTCTCCTTGCTTTCCAGCTAGCACATCAAAAATTAAATTCGAAGGTAAAAATATGGAATCACCCCTACGGGAATAGTAGCTATGCAGGCGATTACCACTTAAGCAATGCAAACCAATGGCCGTAGCAAACCAAAGGTTTCCAGCGGAATCCTCGTCAATGGAATACACGCGATTATCGACGAAAATATTACCAACGCTAACATGCCTACTGGCAAAAAAATTGCTAAACTGCCTGCTTCTCTGGTCATACACAAAGACACCATTCCGGGTTCCCACAAGAATTTCACCCTTTCTGGTTTGAAATACTGTATGAGCAAAATCATTGGGTAAGCGGTAGATTGGTGAACTTTTGCAGTATCTCAGGTTTTCTCCAGTTTTCGGATTGAAAATGAACAGACCTCTACCCCATGTTCCTACCCAGAGTTTTCCGGAGGAATCCTCAAAAACAGATGCAATAATGTTATTGGAGAAAAGCGGATTGCCCAAGTTGTCCCTACTGTAGCCCTTAAACCGTTGGCTAAAGGGGTTGATTTTTATCAAACCTGTACGTGAGGCAACCCAGGTAATTCCCGACTTATCCTTTAGAATAGCAGAGATGCCAATAGGTAAAATTTTGCTGCTTTTGCTATAAAAATTTTGTAGCTGCTCAACTTTTTCTGTAGAAGAATGTAACCTCGCAACCCCACTTTCCATTCCAAGTAAAAGGGTTGAGCGGCTATCCTCAAAAATGAACCTGACGGCATCGTTTTCATCTATGCCTGCCCCAACCGGATAGAATCGCTGCAGCTTAAAGCTGAATAGGTTAAGCCCCTTATCGGTACCAACCCAAAAATTACCTCTACTATCCTCATAAATGGCTTGAACTCTGTTCCCATATATTGAGTAAGGGTAGGATATTCGGCTACTGTAACGTTTAAAAAGCATTCTTTCCCTATCGAACAGCATCAACCCATCCTTGGTACCCACCCAAATTCTTCCTTGCAGGTCTTCGTAAATGGGGTATATATCGGTTTCAACCGGTTGGGTAAAGAGGTCGTTAAAATAGTTAAATCGAGTGAAGTCATTGGACTTATAGCTGTACAGGTTCAATGTCCCGGGTGTGTGAACCCAAAGGTTTTTCTCCCTGTCTACGTAAACGTAGTAAATTTTGTCCCCAGCAAGGGATGCAGGATTGGTTGGTTCGGAAAAGTAGCTAATAAATTTTCCGGTTGCCCGCTCATAGCGGCTTAACCCCGATAGTGTGGCAACCCAAATATCGCCATTTTTGTCCTCAGCTATTGATTTAACGAAGTTGTTGCAAAGGCTCAATGAATCTAAAGGGTTGTTGCTAAAAGTAGTGAACTGGTAGCCATCATATAGGCAAAGGCCGCTATGGGTTCCAAGCCATAAAAATCCCTTTGAATCCTGAATTAAACAGCTAACATAGGTTTGGGGCAGGCCATTGTTAGCATCGAACACTTCAACCTCTGTTTTTTGAGCAAAAAGTTCACCTCCGCCTTTTATAAAAAAAAGCAGCACCGGCAACAAGCATTTAAAAACAGCTTTACATCTCATGGTACCCGCTAATATACTTATTTTTCAGCATAACAAAACTAGGCTTGAATTTATCAGGATGATAACCACCTGGCCCAAGTAGTAGCCTATATCCTGCAGCATTAAACGGTACTCCTGAGGAAATTTTAAGCGGATGCTCAGCGCTAACTCAGAAACAGTAAGTTGAATGCAGCTATGAGTCCCAAAAAAGTGATTATGGTGAAGCCATATCAATGTAAAAGTTCAGCTGTTGAGCTTTACCACCGGCCCTTCACCAGCCACAAGGGGTAAAAGCTGTTTCGAGGGGGATTCAACCATTCCGCCAATTCCATATTTTTCCCACTGTTTGTTTACGTGGTCAACCACCTCCCGGCTCATGGCCACAACATTTGGCCATTCGCGCTTAAAATTATCCTGAGGGTATGCCTTGCGGGTGCCATCAACTCCAACTCGGGCTGGGTAACCATCGTTCAGGTTGAGTATGAAGACATCTCTTATCGGGTCGATGTTACTTGAAGCAAACCATGTTAGCATAGACAAATCGGTAACAGCATCACCCATGTCAACGGCAACCATAGCCCTTAATCCAGCCAACTCCTGGCAACGGAAAAGTTGCTGCATATAGGATTTTACATTTGTTACGGCTTGCTTATCAACAGAAATGATAAGAATGGAAATTCCCCTGTTGAGAAGATTCAGGTTGAAATTTTTCACCCTGGAAGTTTCCCTTTCAAGTAGCTCCTTTACATCATTGATGCTAATTTGAAGGTGGGGCATAACAACCGTTTGGTTGGTGGCATCAATAAAGAGTTTGCTTCCAAATGCCTGTGTAGGAGTAGCATGGTCAAGGATATCGAGAGGCCCCTTACCAAACATTAAATCCCTTTCGGGGTCAACAAAGTTAACAAGGGAGTGAAGTATTTGGTCGGCATTTGTAAGGTCTATGTCTTTTGGCAAAGCAACCAGTAGCTTATTAAACATCATCTGCCCTGCGCCCCAGATTGCATTCATTATTTTGTATGCCTGGCCAGGGTAGTAATCCCTGAACTTAACTAAAGCAATGTTATGAGCAGTGCCTTCCACCGGAAGAGCCAAATCCTCCAGCTCCGGTAGCATTGTAATTCTCAGAGGCTGTAAAAATATTCGTTCGGTTGCCTTGGCAATATAGGCATCCTCCATGGGAGGCACACCAACCAGGGTAGCAGGATAAACCGCATCCCTGCGATGGGTAATGCAGGTTAAGTGAAAACGGGGGTACCAGTCGGCAAGAGAGTAGAAACCGGTATGATCGCCGAATGGCCCCTCCCATGCAAGTTCTTCCGTTGGATCGACAAATCCCTCCAGTACAAAATCCACATCCTCAGGGACTTCTAAATCTACCGTCAGGCACTTGACCAGCTTAACCTTTTTTTTTCGTAGAAAACCCGCAAGTAAGTACTCATCCATGTTATCAGGCATTGGGGCCGTGGCAGCATAGGTATAAACAGGATCTCCACCAAGCGCAACGGCAACAGGCATGCGCTTGCCTAATTTTTTGTAGGCTTCAAAATGTCGAGCTCCAACTTTATGCTGATGCCAATGCATCCCTGTATGTTTTGGGTCGAAAACCTGCATGCGGTACATTCCCACGTTACGAATACCGGTGAAGGGGTCTTTTGTATTTACCATGGGTAGGGTGATGAAACGCCCACCGTCAAAAGGCCAGCACTGCATAACGGGTAGCAGGTTGATATTAGGCTCGGCGTGGACAACCTCCTGGCAAGCACCCCTCGAGCTGATTTGAGCGGGAAGCCAAGCCGAGAGCTTGCCTAGCGTTGGAATTGTGCCAAGCTTCTCCCAAATGTTTGTTTTGGGCCCGGCCAACTCGGCAAATAGTTTATTAATATCGGAGCCAACATCGTCGAGCCCAGAAACGCCCAAGGCCAAACAAATTCGGTTTATAGAACCCAAAGCATTGGTAAGCACTGGAAAAGATGTCCCTGTATTCTCGAACAGGAGCGCTTTACCCCCGTTGGGTTGCTTGGACATCCTGTCGGTAATCTCGGCTATTTCCAGCACAGGGTCAACAAAAGCTGAAATTCTTATCAGCTCGTTTTGCTCCTCGAGCTTATTGATAAAGTGGTGTAACGATTTATAGGCCATATCAAAATTTTGCCAATAAATTTAAAAAAAGGGGTTGGATGTTAATCCGAACCCCTCGATTTAATTTTTAGAAAGCAACCGTTACTTTTTAATGTACTTAAAGTTACGACCGGGGTAAATAGCAGAAGGACCCAGCATTTCTTCAATACGAAGGAGTTGGTTGTACTTGGCAATTCTATCGGAGCGTGATGCGGAGCCAGTTTTAATTAAGCCTGTATTCAGGGCAACAGCCAAATGTGCAATTGCAGTATCTTCGGTTTCACCCGAACGGTGGCTAATAATAGCCGTCATGGCATGAGTATCGGCAAGCCTTACAGCGTTGATTGTCTCGGTTAGGGTGCCAATCTGGTTAACCTTAACAAGGATACTGTTGGCAACTCCCTCGTCAATTCCCTTCTGGAGACGTTCCACGTTGGTAACGAAAAGATCGTCGCCCACGAGTTGAATCTTACTACCAAGGGTATCGGTCATCAGCTTCCAACCGCTCCAGTCGTCCTCGGCCATTCCATCCTCAATCGAAATGATTGGGTACCTCGTTACCCAATCTTTCCAGTAGCCAACCATTTGGGCAGGAGTAAGCTTATCGCCGCTAGACTTATGCAGGTGGTAAACATTTTCTTCGGGCAGGTAGTACTCTGAGGAGGCCGGGTCGAGTGCAATAAAAACATCCTCACCCGGGCGGTAACCTGCATTTTCGATAGCTTGCAAAATTACCTTTACAGCTTCCTCGTTCGATTTTAGGTTGGGTGCAAATCCACCTTCGTCGCCAACATTGGTTGAATATCCAAGTTTTTTTAGCACGTTTTTCAGGTTATGAAAAACTTCGGCACCCATGCGAATAGCCTCGCTAAAGGACTCAGCCCCAACCGGCATGATCATGAACTCCTGAAAATCAATGCTATTATCGGCATGAGATCCGCCGTTAAGGATATTCATCATCGGAATGGGCAATGTTCTGGCATTTACACCGCCCACATATCTGAAAAAGGGCTGTGTGGTCATCTGGGCGGCAGCCTGAGCAACGGCCAGGGATACTCCGAGAATTGCGTTGGCCCCGAGGTTTCCCTTGTTGGGAGTTCCATCGAGCTTTATCATGGCCTCGTCAATTTCCTGCTGGTCCAACACGTGCATGCCGACAATTTCTTCCGAAATGGTTGTATTCACATTGTTAACGGCTTTAAGCACGCCTTTGCCAAGATATCGTCCTTTGTCACCATCACGAAGCTCTACTGCCTCGTGAACACCTGTAGATGCGCCACTAGGCACAGCGGCTCTACCAAAGTAACCACTTTCGGTTAAAACATCCACCTCAACAGTAGGATTTCCTCTGGAATCGAGAATTTCCCTTGCGTGAATACTAACAATCTGTCCCATAGTTTATTTTTTTAAGTTGATGATTTAGATAAAAAAGGGGATAAAGCAAGCTGCTCATCCCCCACCCTGATAGTATGTTGCTAGCTTCGCTACTCTGATATTTTTTCTTCAGAAATTTCTCCTTCCGAAGGTATCTCGGAATTAACTTCGCTAGTAGCTGATTTAGGGGATTCAACCGCAGGTGTTTCCTCCTTTTTAGCTCTTGATCCACCCCTACGGGTTCTTTTGGCTTCCGTTTTACCTGCTGATTCTTTAACATAATTGGTGTTATAGTCAACCAGCTCAATAATGCACATATCGGCATTATCGCCCAGCCGGGTTCCGGTTTTAAGAATACGGGTGTATCCTCCGGGTCTATCGGCTACCTTTTGCGAAACCTCCCTAAAAAGTTCAGTTACAGCGTACTTATTCTGCAGGTAGCTGAAAACAACGCGTCTGGAATGAGTGGTATCGTTTTTACTTTTTGTTATCAGGGGCTCAACATAGATTCTTAAAGCTTTGGCTTTGGCCACAGTAGTGTTGATGCGCTTATGCAGTATCAACGAGGAGGCCATATTTGAAAGCATTGCTTTACGGTGAGCGCTTGTACGGCTTAAATGGTTTACTTTCCTGTTGTGTCTCATCGCGATTTAATCCTTATCCAGTTTATACTTAGAAATATCCATACCAAATGATAGGTTGAGCCCGTCGAGCAGGTCTTCAAGCTCGGCAAGTGATTTCTTGCCGAAGTTTCTAAACTTGAGCAGGTCATTTTTATTGTACCTGACAAGGTCGCCAAGAGTTTCAACATCAGCAGCTTTAAGACAGTTGAGTGCACGAACGGAAAGGTCGAGGTCAACCAGCTTCTGCTTCAGCATTTGACGCATGTGGAGAGCCTCCTCATCAAACTCTTCGGTTTCAAACTTATCCTCGGTTTCGAGGGTAATTTTCTCGTCGGAGAAGAGCATGAAGTGGTAAATAAGGATTTTGGCAGCCTCCTTTAATGCATCCTTGGGGTGAATAGAACCGTCGGTATCAATCTCGATAACAAGCTTCTCGTAGTCAGTCTTTTGTTCAACCCTGTAATTCTCAACGGAATACTTAACATTGCGAATGGGGGTGTGAATGGAGTCGATGGGGATAATGCCGAATTCAGCATCCTCAGGTTTATTCTCCTCGGCAGGTATGTATCCACGTCCTTTACCAATGTGAACATCTACTTCGATTTTCACATCTGGCTCCATTCTGCAGATTACCAGCTCCGGGTTTAACACCTTAAAACCTGATAAAAAGTTGGAAAGGTATCCAGCTTTGAACTGGTTTTGCCCGGTGATGGTGATGGTTACCTTTTCCTCATCCATTCCATCTACAATACGCTTAAAGCGTATTTGCTTCAGGTTGAGAATAATTTCGGTAACATCCTCCATAACACCTGGTATGGTTGAAAACTCGTGGTCAACACCACGAATTCGTATCCAGGTGATGGCGTACCCTTCGAGCGAGGAAAGCAAAATTCGCCTTAAAGCGTTGCCCACCGTGATACCATAGCCTGGCTCAAGAGGACGGAACTCAAAAGTACCGGTTGTGCCGGTAGATTCGAGCATTATAACCTTATCGGGTTTTTGAAATGCCAGTATTGCCATTATGGTATGGGTTAGATTACTTAGAGTAAAGTTCTACAATTAGCTGTTCCTTAATATTCTCAGGAATTTCAGACCGTTCTGGGACATTAAGAAATTTTCCGTACATCTCGTCCTTATTCCACTCCAGCCATGAGTATCGGGTGTTATGACTACCTGCCAGCGAATCGGAAATAATCTCGAGCGACTTGGACTTTTCGCGAACACCTATTATATCTCCAGCCTTAACGTGGTAGGAGGGGATATTAACCACCGATCCATTCACGGTAACGTGCTTGTGGCCAACCAGCTGGCGAGCAGCTGCCCTGGTAGGAGCTATACCCAACCTGTAAACTACATTGTCGAGCCGTGATTCGAGAAGTTGAAGTAGAATCTCACCGGTAATACCTTTTGAGCGTGCAGCCTTTTTAAATGTATTCAAAAATTGACGCTCTAAAAGTCCATAGGTGTACTTCGCTTTTTGTTTCTCCTGAAGTTGAACTCCGTATTCAGATTGCTTTTTCCTTTTTTTCATTAACCCATGCATACCGGGAGGATAATTTTTCTTTTCAAAATACTTATCCGGTCCTAAAATGGGTTCCCCGAATTTACGGGCAATTTTCGTGCTGGGTCCTGTATATCTTGCCATTCCTTTAAAATTATTTATTTCTGTAATTCCGTTCAGTAAAAGAATTATACCCTGCGGCGTTTTGGAGGCCGGCAGCCGTTATGGGGTAAAGGAGTAACATCTACGATTTCGGTTACCTCAATGCCAGCAGCGTTAATAGTTCGTATAGCTGATTCACGACCTGCTCCGGGTCCTTTTACAAATACCTTAACTTTACGCAGCCCCATGTCATAGGCTACCTTAGCACAATCGGTAGCAGCAGTTTGGCCGGCATAGGGGGTGTTTTTCTTTGAGCCCTTAAATCCCATTTTCCCTGCCGATGACCAGGAAATTACTTCTCCTGTGCTGTTTGTCAGCGTAATAATAATATTGTTGAATGAAGAATGTATGTGTGCCTGTCCAACCGGATCAACCTTAACAACTTTCTTCTTTGAAGATACTCTCTTGTTTGCCATAGTTTGTACACAATATTATTTGGTTGCTTTCTTCTTGTTGGCAACAGTTTTTTTACGGCCCTTTCGAGTGCGGGCGTTATTCTTGGTTGACTGGCCTCTAACAGGCAAACCAAGACGGTGGCGAATTCCACGGTAGCAACCAATGTCCATTAAGCGTTTAATGTTCATCTGCACCATTGAGCGAAGCTCGCCTTCTACTTTATACTCTTCGTTCAAAATGGTTCTAATGGCGTTGAGCTCATTGTCATCCCATTCGGACACCTTCTTATCGTAGCTAATTCCCGCCTTATCAAGAATCCTGCGCGAGCTGCTTCGGCCTATCCCGTAAATGTAGGTTAGCGCAACTTCACCACGCTTATTTTTCGGCAAATCAACACCAACTATTCGTGCCATACCTGATTTCTTAAAAAATTTTTAGACTGCAAAATTAAACAATTTATCCTTGACGCTGCTTGAACTTAGGATTTTTTTTATTAATCACGTACAAGCGGCCTTTTCGCCTGACTATTTTACAATCGTCGCTGCGCTTCTTGATTGAGGTTCTTACTTTCATCTCCTTTGATAATTTAAGTTTACTTATACCTAAATGTTATGCGTCCTTTGGTTAAATCATAGGGCGACATCTCCACTCTAACCTTATCGCCGGGTAGTATTTTGATGTAGTGCATGCGCATTTTACCCGATATATGCGCAATAATAACATGGCCGTTGTCAAGCTCCACCCGAAACATTGCGTTTGACAATGCCTCAACTATGGTTCCATCTTTTTCTATTGCCGGTTGTTTCGACATCCGCTCGCCTTATTAACTTTTAGTAATTACCTGTTCAACGTACTGGAAAGTGGAGAGGGTTTCGGCTTTTCCATTCCTCACTACTACGGCAAGTTCGTAGTGTGCAGATGGTTTTCCATCCTGCGTTCGAACTGCCCACCCATCACTATCCTGGTAAACATACCTTGTTCCCAGGTTAATCATTGGCTCAATACATATAACCAAACCTGCCGGAAGTTTAGGTCCGCGCCCCTTATTGCCATAATTGGGAACCTCGGGGCTTTCGTGCATGTCGCGCCCAAGGCCATGACCAACCAGCTCCCGAACCACGGAGTAGCCATTACTCTCGGCATGGGTTTGAATCGCATGTGAAACATCGCCTATGCGGGCACCCTCAACCGCTGCTTCTACACCGTGCTCCAGGCACTCGCGGGTAACCCTGAGCAACCGTTTAACCTGTGGAGCCACATCACCAACTTCAAATGTATAGGCCGAATCGCCATAGAATCCATGCATGTAGGTTCCGCAGTCAACCGAAACAATATCTCCCTCGTGCAGCACCCGGTTAGAAGGAATTCCATGAACCACCACATCGTTAACGGATACACAAAGAGTTGCCGGAAACCCGTCGTAGCCGAGAAAGCCAGGCTTTGCGCCATTATCACGTATAAACTCTTCCGCTCTATGGTCCAACTCCTTGGTGGTAATGCCAGGCCGAACTATTTTGGCTACTTCAGCTAGCGTTTTGGAAACCAAATCGTTATTAAGCCTTAGCAGCTCAATTTCCTCTTCCGTTTTAATTGCAAGCATTGTAAAGAACTTAGCTGCAGGCATCAACTAGTAACCTGCCCTTCCCTTAACCCGACCAGACTTCATCAGTCCGTCGTAGTGTCGCATCAGCAAATGGCTTTCAATTTGCTGTAGTGTATCCAGAACAACTCCTACAAGAATTAACAGCGATGTGCCCCCAAAAAAGTGTGCAAACTGGTTGTTTACCCCAAGTATCATCGCAAATGCAGGAAGAATGGCTATTATGGCCAGGAAAATTGAACCCGGAAGGGTAATCTTGGACATGATGGAATCCAAAAACTCCACTGTTTTCTTTCCTGGTTTAACGCCTGGAATAAATCCACCATTTTTTTTCATATCCTCAGCCATCTGGTTGGGATTGATGATAATTGCCGTGTAGAAATAGGTGAAAAGGATGATTAAAATTGCAAAGGTAAAGTTGTAAAGGAAGCCGGTATAGTTAAAAGCAGCAGCAATTCCTGCAGTGGAGTCAAACCGGGCAAACAGCATGGGAATGAACATGATGGCCTGGGCAAAGATTATAGGCATAACGCCTGCTGCGTTCACCTTAAGGGGAATGTATTGTCTAACGCCACCGTACTGCTTGTTGCCAACAATTCGTTTGGCATACTGAACAGGAATTTTACGGGTTCCCTGAACAAGCAAGATTGTAAACATGAATACAACAAAAAGCACAACCAGCTCGGCAAGGAACATAACCAAACCTCCACCAAGCTCCTCGGCCCTTGAGAAGAACTCAGCAACCAGTGCGAAAGGAAGTCGAGCAATAATCCCAATCATGATTATAAGTGAAATCCCGTTGCCAATACCCTTATCGGTAATCTTTTCGCCAAGCCACATGATAAACATGGTTCCGGCAATCAGCACAATGGTAGCAAATATGGTAAAGCTAGCACCTTTAACAATAAAGGCAGACTCAGGAAGCTGGGCATGAAGGTTTGCCAGGTAGGCAGGAGCCTGAAGAATAAGAATAGCAATGGTAAGAATTCGGGTAATTTGGTTTAGCTTGTTACGACCGCTTTCTCCCTCCTTCTGTAACCGTTGAAAGTAGGGTATTGCAATTCCAAGTAGCTGCACCACAATGGAGGCTGAAATGTAGGGCATAATACCCAGGGCAAATATGGATGCATTAGAAAAAGCACCACCCGAGAACATGTTCAGAAGCCCCATGATTCCTTCCTTGGTTTGTTCCTGCAGAGCAGAAAGCTGGTCAGGGTCTAACCCTGGAATTACAATAAAACTACCAAGCCTGTAAACCAAGAGAATTCCAAGAGTATAGAGGATCCTCTTTCGAAGGTCCTCAATCTTGAAAATATTCTTAAGTGTTTGAATAAAGGATTTCATCCATTTAAATTTTAACAGCCGTTCCGTTGGCTGATTCGATAGCCTCGATTGCTTTTTTAGAAAATGCGTGGGCTTTAACCTCTAGCTTTGCAGTAAGTTCGCCCTTAGCAAGAATTTTGATACGCTCGTTACGGGTAACCAACCCTGCTTCAATCAGGGTATCCACGTCAATAATTGAATATCCATTTTTCTCAGCCAGCGCCTGTAGTGTCCCGATGTTAATGGCCTGGTATTCAATCCTGAATGGATTTTTAAAACCATATTTAGGCATTCGTCGCTGCAGGGGCATCTGGCCACCCTCGAAACCAACCTTGTAGGAATGGCCCGAACGCGATTGTGCTCCCTTTTGACCGCGTCCGCTGGTTCTGCCGTGCCCGGATCCCGTTCCACGTCCAACCCTTTTCCGATTTCGGGTAGATCCCTTGGCCGGTTTTAAGTTATTTAGATTCATAGTTTTATCCATTTTTAAGGTTCTGTAGGTACTACTCCACCCGTATAAGGTGTCTTACCTTGGCTATCATGCCCAATACCTGTGGAGTACCTTCTACTTCAACGGTTTGATGCATTCTTTTAATGCCCAGCGACCTGAGGGTACGCCGTTGGCGTTCTGGGTGGCCAATAACGCTCTTGATTTGGGTAATTTTAACTTTTGCCATGGCTTTAAAAAACTAACCGTTAAAAACTTTGCTTAATGAGATACCCCGTTGCTCGGCAATAGTTCTGGCATCACGAAGCTCGAGAAGTGCCATTACCGTAGCTTTAACCAAGTTGTGAGGGTTAGATGAGCCTTTAGATTTTGCCAGCACATCGGTAATTCCAACGCTCTCCAGCACTGCGCGCATGGCGCCTCCCGCCTTAACCCCTGTTCCCTGGGAGGCAGGTCTGATGATAACCTTGGCACCACCGTACTTGGCTTCCTGCTCGTGGGGAATAGTACCCTTGAAAACCGGTATTTTAACCAGGTTTTTCTTGGCATCTTCAATACCCTTGGCAATGGCGGCAGTAACTTCACTGGCTTTACCCAAACCGTAACCCACAACGCCATCCTCGTTGCCAACTACTACAATTGCTGAAAAGCTGAAAGTCCGGCCACCTTTGGTAACCTTGGTTACACGCTGTATGCTTACCAGCCGATCCTTTAACTCCAGGTCGCTGGCTTTTACCCTATGTATGTTAGTGTTTGCTGACATTATCGTTAGAATTTAAGTCCTGATTCCCGAGCTGCATCGGCTAATGCCTTAACCCTACCATGGTATAGGTAGCCACTGCGGTCAAACACCACGGTGGTAATTCCCTTTTCCAGGGCATTCTTTGCAGCCAGCTGCCCAACCAATTTGGCCTGTTCGGTTTTGGTAATTTTAGGTTTCCCAGCAATATCCTTTACCATCGACGATGCGCTGGCTAAAGTTCGACCGGTAACGTCATCCACAAACTGAACATAAATATTGGTATTACTCCTAAAAACCGTTAATCGTGGTTTTTCAGCCGTACCCGAAATTTTCTTCCGAATTCGTCTCCTTATACGAAGCCTTCTTTCCTCTTTACTTAAAGCCATATCTCAAAATAGATTAACAGGTTACACACTTGCCGACTTACCGGCTTTTCTACGAACAACTTCGCCAACAAAACGAATACCCTTTCCTTTATAGGGTTCAGGTTTACGGAGAGAGCGTATCTTGGCAGCTACCTGTCCTAACAGCTGCTTGTCAATGCTCTTCAGGGTGATTGTAGGGTTTCCCTTACGTTCGGTTTTGGTTTCAACCTTCACCTCGTTTGGAAGGAGGAAATCGATGTCATGCGAAAAGCCGAGGCTCAGCTGAAGCAGCTGCCCTTTGGCTTCGGCCTTGTACCCAACACCAATCAACTCCTGTTGAAGCTCCCAACCCGTTGAAACACCAATCACCATGTTGTTAATCAGGGCTCGGTAAAGTCCATGAAGGGATCGATGGCGTTTTTGATCGGTTGGTCTGGTGAGAACAACTAGGTTTCCCTGTAAGTTGACGGTGATGTCCGGGTCAACTTTCTGGGAGAGCTCTCCCAGAGGGCCTTTTACGCTTACCACATTATCGGCGCTAATTTTAACGCTTACACCCTGTGGTAGGTTTACAGGTTTATTTCCGATCCTAGACATTAGAAAAATTGTATTTGGTTAGTAAAATTATTTAGTAAACGTAGCATACCACTTCGCCCCCAATATTTTTAACGCGGGCCTCCTTGTCGGTCATAATGCCCTGGGATGTGCTGATAATGGCCACACCTAACCCGTTGAGCACCCGGGGTAGTTCTCTGGCATTAGTGTACTTACGTAATCCTGGTCTGCTAACTCTTTCAATGTGCTTAATAGCATTCTTTTTAGTTTCAGGATGGTACTTCAGGGCAATTTTGATAGTACCCTGTTTGCCGTCATCCTCAAACTTATAGTTCAAAATGTAGCCTTTTTCGAAAAGAATTCGGCTCATTTCCAGCTTCATTTTTGAAGCGGGTATTTCAACCACCCGATGGTTGGCCATAACGGCGTTACGAATTCGGGTGAGGTAATCTGCTATGGGGTCGGTAATCATTGTAAACTAAAATTATGTTGTGTTTTACCAGCTTGCTTTCTTTATGCCGGGAATAAGCCCTTTTGAAGCCATTTCCCTGAATGTGATTCTGCTAACGCCAAACTGACGCATGTACCCGCGGGGCCTGCCCGTAATCATGCAGCGGTTATGAAGGCGAATAGGATTAGAGTTACGGGGTAACTTCTGAAGACCAATAAAATCGCCTTCTGCTTTAAGCTTTGCACGTTTCTCTGCGTATTTCTCAACAAGTTTTGCTCGCTTCACCTCACGGGCTTTCATCGACTCTTTTGCCATATACTAGTTCTTTTTAGCATTTTTAAAGGGTAAACCGAATTCACGCAGAAGGGCATATGCCTCCTCGTCATTGTTGGTGGAGGTAACAAAAGTTATCTCCATGCCCAGCAACCTGTTAATTTTATCCATGTCGATTTCAGGGAAAATTATTTGCTCCTCAATGCCCAGGGTGTAGTTACCCCGTCCGTCGAGCTTATCGTTAATACCCTTGAAATCGCGTATCCGGGGAAGCGAAACGTTGATCAGACGTTCCATAAACTCGTACATTCTGTCGCGACGAAGGGTAACTTTAAGACCTATAGGAACGTTCTTACGAAGCTTAAAGTTTGAAATATCCTTCCGCGAAAAAGTTTGCACAGCTTTTTGTCCAGCTATAAGGGTAAGATCGGCCTGGGCTGCCTCAATAATTTTCCTATCGGAAACAGCCTGACCAACGCCCTGGTTGATGACAATCTTTTCCAGCCGGGGAACCTGCATCACGCTTTTGTATCCAAACTCCTTCATCAAAGCGGGAACAATTTCCTCCTTATACTTCCTTTTGAAATTGGCAACGTATTCCATTACTTAATCTCCTCTCCTGATTTTTTTGAGTATCTAACCAGCTTTCCCTTATCGTTAAGCCTGCGGCCAATGCGGGTAGGCTTACCTGATGCGGGATCAATCAGCATCAGGTTGGATATATGAATTGGGGCTTCCATCTTGATAATTCCACCCTGAGGGTACTTGGAGTTGGGCTTGGTATGCTTGGACACCATGTTAACCCCTTCAACAAAGGCGCGCTGTTTGCTTACCTGAACGCTAAGCACTCTGCCCTGCTTGCCCTTGCTTTCCCCAGAAATGACGTAAACAAGGTCCCCTTTCTTTATATGTAGCTTGCTTGCCATATGTAATTTGAATTTTAAGGGATTACAGCACCTCGGGTGCTAGTGATACAATTTTCATGTAGTTATCCCGGAGCTCCCTGGCCACGGGACCAAATATGCGGGTTCCGCGAATTTCGCCTTGTGCATTAAGCAGCACACAGGCGTTATCATCGAAACGGATATAGGAGCCGTCGGGCCTGCGTATTTCCTTTTTAGTTCTAACGACTACTGCTTTTGAAACGGTACCCTTCTTAATTTCGCCAGAAGGAATGGCATTTTTCACGGTAACGACAATCACATCGCCAATCCGGGCATAGCGCATGCCGGTACCACCGAGAACGCGAATGCACAAAACCTCTTTGGCTCCACTGTTATCGGCTACTTTTAATCGTGTTTCCTGCTGTATCATGGCTACTTCGCTCTTTCAATTATTTCAACTAATCTCCAGCGTTTCAGCTTGCTGAGAGGACGGGTTTCCATTATCTTCACCACATCGCCTATGTTGCAGGTATTTGCCTCATCATGGGCGTAAAATTTGGTGGTTTTTTTCACGTACTTTCCGTATGTAGGATGTTTTACTTTGCGGTGAACAGCAACTACAATAGACTTGTCCATCTTATTGCTAACCACAACACCTGTTCGTACCTTTCGTAAATTTCGCTTAACTTCTTCCATTGCAATTCAACATTACTGGTTCTGACTTAGCTTCCGTTGGGTTAAGATTGTTTTCAACCGGGCAATAGTACGACGCGATTCCTTAATCTTCATGGGGTTGTCCAGCGGTGAAATGCTATGGTTTAACTTGAGCTTAAGGAGGTTGGTCTTTTCTGCTTCGATTCGTTCAACAATCTCTTTATCGGTAAGTTCTCTTACTTCTGATGCTTTCATGTTCTAGCTAGCTTACAGGTTCAACATAATCATTCCGTACTACGAATTTAGTAGCAATGGGAAGTTTTTGAGCGGCCAGGCGGAGAGCTTCCTTGGCAATATCAAGCGAAACCCCCTCACACTCGAAAAGCATGCGGCCGGGGGTTACCACAGCCACAAAACCCTCAGGTGCTCCTTTTCCCTTTCCCATTCGAACTTCAGCCGGTTTTTTTGTTATGGGTTTATCGGGGAATATGCGAATCCATATTTGTCCCTCACGCTTCATGTGACGGGTAAGAGCCTGACGGGCAGCTTCAATCTGTCGGCTGGTAATCCATGCCGAATCCAAAGCCTTAATCCCGAATGAACCGAATGCCAGCTGGTTTCCCCGTTGGGCATTGCCCTTCATTCTACCCTTTTGCTGCCTTCTATACTTGGTCTTTTTTGGTTGTAACATTTCCAGAATGCTTTAAGGTGTTCTACTTATTACTTTTCTTTTTACGAGCACCATGAGGCCTGGCTTGTCCATGCCCCGATTGGGCAGGTGCGGCAGATGAAATACCAAGGTTTGGCGAGAGGTCTCTTTTACCGTAAACCAGCCCGTTGCATATCCACACCTTGATACCAATTAGACCTACCTTGGTGTGGGCTTCGGCCAACGCGTAATCTATGTCGGCACGAAAGGTATGTAGGGGTATTCTTCCCTCCTTGTAGGTTTCGGAACGGGCCATTTCAGCTCCACCCAACCGACCCGATACTTGAACCTTTATCCCCTCAGCTCCCATTCTCATGGTTGATGCTATAGCGGTTTTAACGGCTCTGCGGAAGGAAATTCTTCCCTCGAGCTGCCGTGCAATATTGTTGCTTACTATCACTGCATCCAGGTCGGGGCGTTTTACCTCAAATATGTTGATCTGCACCTCCTTGTTGGTAATTTTACGAAGCTCCTCCTTCAACTTGTCAACCTCCTGGCCACCTTTTCCAATGATGATTCCCGGACGGGCAGTGTGAATGGTAACGGTAATCAGCTTCAGGGTGCGCTCAATTACAATTTTTGAAAGGCTGGCCTTGGAGAGCCTCTCGTTTAGGTATTCGCGAATTTTATAGTCTTCAACTAGCTTTTGAGAGTAGTTTTTACCCCCATACCAGTTTGAATCCCAACCCTTTATGATTCCAAGCCTGTTTGATATTGGATTAACTTTCTGTCCCATGTAGCTGTTAGTTGTTAGTATCGTTAATTGCTGGAGCACTATCTACTATCACGGTAACGTGATTAGAGCGCTTACGAATACGGTGTGCGCGTCCCTGTGGTGCAGTTCTAATTCTTTTCAGGGTTCTTCCCTGGTCAACGAATATCTCCTTAACAAAGAGGTTGGCATCCTCCAGGCGTATGCCTTCATTCTTCGACTTCCAGTTGGCAATTGCCGAAAGGAGCAGCTTATGCACATCCTTTGAGGCATGTTTTGGGCTGAACTTCAGTATGTTAAGGGCTGTATTTACATCTTTTCCACGTATCTGATCCACCACCAAGCGCATTTTGCGGGGAGAGGACGGGCAGTTGCGAAGAACAGCCATCGCCTTGTCCTTTCTCTCTTCTTTAAGCCTATTGGCCATTTCACGTTTTCTTGCACCCATTGCTTAATATCAATTTAGTGAATTCACTTACTTTTTCCTATTACCTGCGTGTCCACGGAAGGTTCGTGTTGGTGCAAATTCACCCAGCTTGTGTCCTACCATGTTTTCGGTGATGTACACGGGAATAAATTTGTTACCATTGTGAACGGCTATGGTGTGTCCCACAAAGTCGGGAGAAATCATGGAACTACGCGACCAGGTTTTAATAACAGATTTCTTGGAAGTGCTGTTCATCTCGATGACACGCTTCTCCAGCTTGTAATCTATGAAGGGACCTTTTTTTAGCGACCTACTCATAATAGCGTTGTTTTATTCAGATTACTTTTTCCGGCGTTCCACAATAAACTTGTTGCTTGCCTTCTTCTTAGAGCGGGTTTTATAGCCCTTGGCGGGGATTCCCTTGCGTGAGCGGGGATGACCTCCGGAGGCTTTTCCCTCACCACCACCCATTGGGTGATCAACGGGGTTCATAGCCACCCCACGATTTCGGGGACGACGTCCGAGCCACCTGGAGCGACCAGCTTTTCCTGATTTTTCGAGTGCGTGATCGGGGTTGGAAACCGTTCCAATGGTAGCTTTGCAGGTTGCGAGAACCATACGTGTTTCGCCACTAGGCAGCTTAACAACCACGTACTTACCCTCTCTGGCAAGGAGCTGGGCGTATGAGCCAGCGCTTCGGGCCATGCAGGCGCCTCTTCCAGGGTAGAGCTCAATGTTGTGTATGAGCGTTCCAAGTGGTATTTCGGACAGGTATAATGTATTCCCAACTTCAGGGGCAACGCCATGACCCGACATAACCGTTTGGCCCACCTTAATACCGTTGGGGGCAACAATGTAGCGTTTTTCGCCATCCGGATACTCCACCAGCGCGATGCGGGCAGTGCGGTTTGGATCGTACTCCACCGATTTTACAACTGCAGGTTCGTCTTCACGACTGCGTTGAAAATCTATCAAGCGGTATCTACGCTTGTGACCACCACCTATGTAGCGCATGGTCATTTTCCCCTGGTTGTTTCTTCCACCAGATTTCTTCAGGGGTCGTAGCAACGATTTCTCAGGCTTCGATGTGGTAATTTCCTCGAATGTGCCTATAATTTTGTGCCTCTGTCCTGGTGTAACAGGTTTTAGTTTGCGTACAGCCATTTCGTTTAAATGTTGCTATAAAAATCAATTTTATCTCCAGCCTTTAAGGTAACCACCGCTTTTTTGTAGCTGTTGGTTCTTCCGGTAACTACACCTGTACGGGTGTAACGCGACTTCCGTTTACCGGCATAGCGCATAGTATTTACCCGGTCAACAGTAACGCCATACATATCCTGGATTGCGTCCTTTATCTGAAATTTATTTGCCCTTTTGTCAACAATAAAGCCGTACTGGTTTAACTTTCCGGTTAAACGCTCCATCTTTTCGGTAACAATAGGCCTAATTAGTATGTCCATACTCCACTTGGTTTATGAAATTTTAAACATTTTGTGCAGCACCTCAACTGAACTTTCGCAAAGAACCATGGCTTTTGCATGGAGTATTTCGTAAGTGTTTAAAGATGAGGCTTGAACGACCTTCTGCTGTTGTAAATTTCTGGACGACAAATATATATTTTTATTCGTTTCGCTCAACACGAATATGGTTTTTTTGTCGGCTACGTTGAGGTTTTTACAAATAGTGATGAACTCCTTTGTTTTTGGAGTTTCGATATTAAAGTCCTCCACAACGATAAAAGCATTCTCCTTTACCTTATAGGTTAGGGCGCTTTTCCGGGCAAGCAGCTTCACTTTCTTGTTCAGCTTAAAGCTGTAGTCGCGTGGGACGGGGCCAAAAACTCTACCCCCACCTCTAAATAGGGGCGATTTGATGCTACCTGCACGGGCAGTTCCGGTTCCCTTTTGACGTTTCAGCTTCCTGGTGCTACCAGAAACCTCGCTACGTTCTTTTGATTTGTGAGTTCCCTGTCGTTTATTGGCAAGAATCTGCTTCACATCCAGGTAAATGGCATGATCGTTAGGCTCGATGGCAAAAATTGAATCGTCCAGCTGGACAGTTCTGCCCGTATCTTGTCCTGATATGCTAAGTACTTTTGCTTCCATTACTTCTCAATAATTAAGTAAGAACCCTTTGCTCCCGGAATAGAACCCTTAACGAGGAGTAGGTTGCTTTCAGGGATTACTTTAAGCACGCGTAGGTTGATAATTTTAACCCTGTCGCCGCCCATTCTACCTGCCAGTCTCTTGCCAGGAAACACACGTGACGGGTAGGATGAAGCACCCATTGAACCTGGGTGGCGTTGCCGGTTGTGCTGGCCGTGGGTTTGCCCACCAACACCACCAAATCCATGACGCTTTACCACTCCTTGAAATCCTCTACCCTTGGTAATTCCGGTTACATCAACCCATCTATCGGTATTAAAGATATCAACTGTAATCACATCGCCTAGCTGCATTTCGCCGCTCCAGTCCCTGAACTCGGCGAGCTTACGCTTGGGTGTAGTGTTTGCCTTCTTAAAATGCCCCATCATTGGGGCAGTAGTCTGCTTTTCCTTTTTCTCGTCAAAAGCTAGTTGCACCGCAGTATAACCATCAGATTCGACAGTTTTTACCTGAGTAACAACGCAAGGACCCGCTTCAATAACGGTGCAGGGGACATTTTTCCCATCCTCAACGAAAACGGAAGTCATTCCAATTTTACGTCCAATTAATCCTTGTGGCATTGTTTTTTACAATTTACAGGTTACACTCATACTTTAATTTCTACTTCGACTCCACTTGGAAGTTCGAGCTTCATCAGCGCATCGATTGTCTTCTGGGTGGAGCTGTAGATGTCGAGTAATCTCTTATAGGAGCTTAGCTCAAACTGCTCCCTCGATTTTTTGTTCACAAATGTGGAACGATTCACGGTGAATATCCGCTTATGTGTTGGAAGCGGAATAGGACCGCTTACCACAGCGCCTGTAGCCTTAACCGTTTTCACGATTTTTTCGGCCGACTTGTCAACCAGGTTGTGGTCGTACGATTTGAGTTTAATTCTAATTTTCTGGCTCATTGTACATATTGGTAAAAGTAATTATTCAATTTCCTTAACCACCTTGCCCCGTGATTTTTCAATAATTTCGCTGGCAATGCTAGCTGGAACCTCGGCATAGTTCGAGAATTCCATGGTTGAAGTAGCCCGACCCGATGTAAGGGTTCGCAGCACGGTTACATAGCCAAACTGCTCCGAAAGAGGCACTTTGGCTTTCACCACTCTGGCAACTCCCTTTGACTCCATACCGGTTATCTGCCCGCGTCGTTTATTCAGGTCGCCAATAACATCACCCATGTACTCTTCGGGTGTTACCACCTCAACTGCCATAATAGGTTCGAGCAACACAGGGCTGGCTTTTGGAGCAGCAGCTCTAAAGCCGTAACGTGCGGCAATTTCGAACGAAAGGGCGTCGGAATCAACCGGATGGAAAGAACCATCCTTAAGCACAACCTTTAGGTTGGTAAGGGCAAACCCCGCCAAAACGCCGTTGTTCATGGCCTGATCAAATCCGCTCTGGATGGAAGGAACATACTCCTTGGGAATGTTACCGCCCTTAACCTCGTTAATAAACTGCAACCCTTGCACGCCTTCGTCTGCAGGGCCAATTTCAAATATAATATCGGCAAATTTTCCCCGGCCGCCGGTTTGCTTCTTGAATACTTCGCGGTGTGAAACAGTTCGGGTAAGCGTTTCCCTATAGGCAACCTGGGGTGCACCCTGGTTGATGTCCACGTTGAACTCGCGCCTGAGCCTATCTACAATAATCTCCAGATGAAGCTCGCCCATCCCGCTAATAATGGTTTGCCCGCTATCGGGGTCAGATGTAACCCTAAAGGTAGGATCCTCCTCGGATAGCTTGTTTAGAGCTATACCAAGTTTGTCCATGTCCTTCTGAGTTTTAGGCTCAATTGCCAGTCCGATTACAGGTTCGGGGAAGGTCATAGATTCGAGCGCAATGGGATTGCTCTCGACACAAAGGGTATCGCCTGTGCGAATATCCTTAAATCCTACAGCAGCACAAATATCTCCGGCCTCGCAGAACTCAATTGGATTTTGCTTGTTGGCATGCATCTGGTAAAGGCGGCTGATTCTTTCCTTGTTACCTGTGCGAACGTTGTAAACGTAGGAGCCGCTATCCATTTTGCCTGAATAGACTCTAATAAAGGCCAGACGGCCAACATAGGGATCGGTGGCAATTTTGAAAGCTAAACCGCAGAAAGGCTCGTTGATGTATGGCTTGCGAATCTCCTCATTTCCGGTTTCGGGATTAACACCCTTAATATTCCCCTTATCCAGCGGGCTAGGCAGGAAAGCAATAACAGCATCAAGCAACTTTTGAATTCCTTTGTTCTTAAAAGCGGCACCACAGAGAACCGGAACAATGGACATGTCGATAGTTGCCCGCCGAATGGTATCGATAATTTCGTCGTTAGAAATTGACTCGGGGTTGTCGAAAAAGCGCTCCAGCAAGTCATCGTTGTAGGAGGCAACTGCTTCAACCAGCTTGCTCCGCCATTCGGCAACCTCCTGCTTCATGGAGTCAGGAACTTCCTCTACCCTAAAATTGTTGGAGTTGCTTTTTTGGTCGTCGTTCCACACATAGGCCTTATTTTCGATAAGGTCAACAATACCAACAAAGGTATCCTCGGCGCCAATAGGCAGCTGAATAGGAACTGGGTTGGCCCCGAGTTTCTCCCTAATCTGACCAACAACAGATAGGAAATCTGCCCCAACACGGTCCATCTTATTAACAAAAGCGATTTTGGGAACCCGGTACTTGTCGGCTTGCCGCCACACCGTCTCGCTTTGGGGTTCAACACCGCCAACTGCACAGAAAGTGGCAATTGTTCCGTCGAGAACCCGAAGCGAGCGTTCCACCTCGACAGTAAAATCAACGTGGCCAGGAGTATCGATGATGTTTACTTGGTACTGCTGGTCGTTGTATCTCCAAAATGTAGTAGTGGCAGCCGAGGTAATGGTAATTCCACGCTCCTGCTCCTGCACCATCCAATCCATTGTGGCGGCTCCATCGTGCACCTCTCCAATTTTATGGGTTTTCCCGGTAAAAAAGAGAATGCGCTCGGTAGTAGTTGTTTTACCGGCATCAATGTGCGCCATTATTCCTATGTTGCGAGTATATTTTAAATCCCTGCTCATCTATATTCCTACCTTCCTCGTGCTGTGGTATTGTTAAAAACGGAAATGGGCAAAAGCTTTGTTGGCCTCAGCCATTTTATGCATATCCTCTTTCCTCTTAAATGCAGCTCCTTCCTCGTTGTAGGCCGCCATAATTTCGGCAGCAAGCTTTTCGCTCATTCCCTTACCGCTACGTTTACGGGCATAAAGAATGAGGTTTTTCATGGAAAGCGATATTTTTCGCTCGGGACGAACCTCCATAGGAACCTGGAAAGTTGCCCCCCCTACCCTGCGACTTTTCACTTCAACCTGTGGGGTGATGTTCTCCAAGGCTTTCTTCCATATTTCAAGCGGGTTCTTATCAGCGTCTTTCATCCGTTGTCCTACTATGTCGAGCGATTGGTAGAAGATGTCGAATGCAACGCTTTTCTTGCCGCGCTCCATCAGGTTGTTAACAAACCTGGTAACCATCACGTCGCCAAATTTAGGATCGGGCAGTATTAATCTTTTTTTTGGTTTAGATTTTCTCATCGCTGTATATAATCAAATGAGGTTAACATTACTTACTTTTTCTTAGGCCGCTTGGCGCCGTACTTTGAGCGTCGCTGTTTGCGCCCTTCAACTCCTGAAGCATCGAGTGTTCCGCGTATCAGATGGTAACGAACTCCAGGTAAATCTTTTACCCTGCCACCACGAATGAGCACAATGGAGTGCTCTTGCAGGTTGTGGCCTTCTCCAGGAATGTAGGCGTTAACCTCCTTGCCGTTTGTAAGCCTAACCCTGGCAACTTTTCGCATAGCCGAATTTGGCTTTTTAGGAGTAGTGGTGTACACCCGTACACATACCCCGCGTCTCTGGGGACAAGCATCCAGCGCAGGCGCCTTGCTCTTATCCACCATTTTAGACCTTCCTTTTCTTACTAGCTGCTGAATTGTGGGCATAAATACAGTTTATGTTAAATTGGTTTTACAAAATAGGTGCGCAAAGGTATTGATTTTTTCAATACCATCGTTCAACTTGTTATTTTTTTGCTGTTATTCAGCAAGTTTACCTGCCGACAACTAATTTTGCGGGTGCAAAGATATACTTTTTTAACATAAAAAGCCATCGGCACTCTTCAACCTTGAAAGCAGCAGCTAATAAAATTGGCCAGGATTAGTAGCATTACCCTAATAATCAGCTGCTTAATTTGAATAAAAAAAAGAATGCTCAGGGTTGATTTTTATACTGTATCCCTGGATAAAGAGGCAAGGCAACCATTTTTTTATAGAATCACAGAACAAACTTGCATATTTCAAAATTTTACTATTTTTGGGGGCATTCAACAATCGCCAAAGGCTACTAGAGCCGTATTTCTTACATTACCTTTATAAAATAAATAATAGTAGGTGCTGGGATTGAGACGATAGCAGAAAAGAATGTCAAACACTAAATAGCATATTACGCATGAAAACTTACTCAACAGATCAAATTAGAAATATAGCCCTTATTGGAAATACCGGTTCGGGGAAGACGTCTCTAGCCGAGTCCATGATGTTTGAAGGGAAAGTTATTGAGCGGAAAGGTTCTATTGAAGGGAAGAATACCATTTCGGACTACACCGAAATTGAGCAGCTCAACCAAAGGTCAATTTTTTCAACAGTGCTGTACACCGAGTACATGGACCATAAGCTCAACGTAATTGATACACCGGGGTCGGACGATTTTGTTGGAAGCGTTATCACCTCAATGTATCCAACCGATATGGTGGTGGTAACCATCAACGCCCAGTACGGAGTGGAAGTTGGTACCGAGATATTCAACCGTCATGCCGAAAGGTTGGAAAGGCCTATCCTTATAGCAGTTAACCAGCTCGACCACGAAAAGGCCAACTTTGAGCAAGCAATGGATTCGCTTAGGCAAACCTATGGGACTAAAGTACTGCAAACCCAGTATCCGCTAAACACCGGGAGCCTATTTGACAGCTTCATTGACGTAATCACCATGAAGATGTATAAGTTTAAGGATGATACAGGCATTCGCGAAGAGTTCCCGATACCAGCCGAGGAAATGGAAAAAGCTACCGCCCTTCACAATACCCTCATAGAATCGGCTGCCGAAAATGACGAGACTTTAATGGAAAAATTTTTCGAGCAAGGTTCCCTTTCCGAAGAGGAAATGCGCAAGGGTCTATCTATAGGAGTTCGCAACCGTCAAATTTTCCCCGTTTTCTGCCTGTCGGCCAAAAAGAACATCGGGACAAAACGACTCATGGAGTTTATCATTAAGATTGGCCCATCCCCGGCTTCTACACCCATGCTTAAGAACAACAGCAAAACGGAAATTAAATGCGATGCCGCTGCGCCAACATCTCTATTCATCTTCAAATCTACTGTTGAACCGCATCTAGGTGAAATCAACTACTTCCGGGTTATGTCTGGTAAGATTGCTGAGGGAATGGATCTGACCAATGCTAACAACTCCACCAAGGAACGGTTGACCCAGATTTTTGCCGTAGCAGGAAAAAATCGGACAAAGGTATCGGAAATGGTGGCTGGCGATATTGGGGCTACCGTTAAGCTAAAGAATTCCAAAACTAACCAAACGCTCTGCGGGCCTGGGATTGATTTCACATTTGAACCCATGCAATTCCCCAATCCAAAATTCCGAACCGCAATAAAACCAAAGAATGAAGCCGAGGTTGAGAAACTTGGAGAGCTGCTTAACCGTGCGCACCAGGAAGATCCGACCATTGAAGTGGAACATTCAAAGGAGCTTAAGCAGATAATAATTTCGGGACAGGGTGAGCATCACCTCAACATCCTTAAATGGCAGCTTACTAACCTCAACAAGCTAGAAGTTGAGTTTATCCCTCCGCGAATACCCTACCGTGAAACCATCACCAAAATTGCTCAAGCCGACTACCGCCATAAAAAACAATCGGGAGGTGCAGGTCAGTTTGGTGAGGTTCACCTGGTAATTGAACCCCATGTGGAGGGAGCCCCCGATCCTGTTAAGTACAAAATAAATGGCAAGGAAATTAACCTTTCCGTTAGGGGTAAAGAGGAAATAAAGCTGGACTGGGGCGGAAAGCTGATATTTTATAACTGTATTGTTGGTGGATCTATTGATGCCCGCTTTATGCCTGCCATTCTAAAGGGGATTATGGAAAAGATGGAACAAGGGCCGCTCACCGGTTCGTATGCGCGCGACATCCGGGTGGCCGTTTACGATGGCAAAATGCACCCGGTTGACTCTAACGAAATTTCATTTAAGCTGGCTGGTAGAAATGCCTTTAAGAATGCTTTTAAGGAGGCCGGGCCAAAAATTATGGAGCCCATCTACGATGTGGAGGTGCTAGTTCCTTCCGACCGCATGGGGGATGTAATGAGCGATCTGCAGAACCGCAGGGCAATTATCATGGGAATGGGAAGCACAAAGGGTTTTGAGGTGATTAACGCCAAAGTTCCCCTGGCAGAATTGAACAAGTACTCCACCATTCTGTCGTCCCTAACCAGCGGAAGGGCAACCTACACCATGAAGTTTGCCTCATACGAGCAGGTTCCGACTGATGTTCAGGAAAAATTGCTGAAAGCATACGAGGCCGAAGAAGAAGAAGAATAAATCTGGCTTTTACAAGCCAACCAACTTATCAGGGCTACCGGGTTAACATCCGGTTGCCCTTTCTTTTTGAAACTAACTAAAGAGCTTTAGGATAGTATGCCACAACCACCCTTACAAAAAGTAGCTTGTAACCTTCTGAAAGAATTGAGAAGAAAGTTGAACTCCTGTTCCAACCGTATAAATTTACCTTTTAAAGTACTTGCAGCCAGGTAAATGAACCGAATAAAACTCCCAATTCTACCCTTTAGACTTTTTCGACTTTTGGACAGGTGTTTGCTTAGGCGGTGTGTAGTAGGAAGGTTTCACCTGCGAGTAGATGATGAATGCAATGCCAACTGCAATGAACGGTAAGCTCAGCAGCTGACCCATGTTCAAAGTCATTTTTGCCTCAAAGTCAACCTGGGGTTCCTTGAGGAACTCAATTAGGAAGCGGGCCATAAACAAGAGCACCAAAAATAACCCGAAAATAAAACCTGTTTTAAGCTTACCTTCATTTTTACGGTAAATGTAGTGCAGAAGGAAGAAAATGGCCAGATAGCTAATAGCCTCGTAAAGTTGAGTTGGGTGCTTGGGGTATATCTCGTTGTTCCGTTCAAAAATGAAACCCCACGGGAGGTTTGTTTTGACTCCATATATCTCGGAGTTCATCAGGTTGCCAATCCGTATAAGGGCGCCACCCAGCGCAACAGTAATAACCACCCTGTCAACAACATAAATCATGGGGACTTTATGCTTTCGCCCAAAAAGGTAAAGAGCAATAAGAATCCCCAGGGCAGCCCCATGGCTGGCTAGTCCTCCTTTCCATATTTTAAGTATTTCCAAAGGATGGCTAAGGTAGTATGATGGTTCGTAAAAAAGGCAGTGGCCAAGTCGGGCACCAAGAACGGTTCCTATCAACATGTACATGGTAAGCGAGTCGAGAAATCCGTTGGGCAATCCCTCCTTTTTCACAAAGCGGTTGAAAATAACATAACCCAGGTAGAATGCCAACGCCCACATTAGGCCATAGTACCGAACCGAGAGATTCCCGATACTGAAGATTTCAGGATTTACATTCCAGTGTATGAATACCAGCATAGGTTAAACTATTATTTAATCCGGTCAAAAGTAGTGTTTTTTTGCTTTTGATTTTGATTTTAAGCTAAAACTGCCATGCTTTAAAAATGGTTAAACTAATGTAATTAAGCCAAAAAAACCAACAGGACAATGGCAGCAAAACCAATTCGGATAATTCCAACCGAGTAGGTAGGAGGATTACTCCCCCACACTCCCCCACCCTCTCACACCACCCGGCTTCCGCCTGCGGCAGGCACGGCGGTTCCTTTTAACGTGTAACCTCTCATAAATTGTGCATCAAGGCTCGTCGCTGTACGCCTGCTAAACCCTCCTGCTGAACCTTCACTCCCCCCAGCTCCGCTTTCGGTTTCACTGGTGTACAGCGCTCCCGGTGCTGTCGGAAAAAGGCTCCAGCTGATACCCTATAGCTTGCTTCCGCTCCTTAGGGTTTACTTCTGTACCGTCCCCCCACATTAAAAGATTCAGCCCTTCATCCTACCCTGGCTTGAGTAAACTACTATCGCCTCCGCTGACTTCTTGCGGGGTAAAAGCTGCATCGCTGCCGCTCGTGCTCTCAGTAGGTGCGCCCTGCAAGACCCCTCTCGGGATAAACAGTGCTGCCTTCAACAGGTGCTGCCTTATTTTCTGTAACCGGTTACGGTTGGGCTTCGGGTTATTCGCAATCCATGGCTCGCTCACCCTCCGCTTGTCAGCCTTCTATCGGATTTCGGTGCGGCAGCACGCTGCCCTTGCTTATGGCTTCTTCCAGATTTGCAACCACCCGCAACACCCCTGCCATTCGCTAGCACTTCATCCCAACCCGGCGTGTGCAA
>Ga0208459_1000441_pt1 | contig 47138 bp, 35 predicted proteins | sample AD_UKC087_MetaG_FD_184433 | JGI IMG/M metagenome (GOLD analysis project Ga0208459, IMG submission 184433) | Active sludge microbial communities of municipal wastewater-treating anaerobic digesters from USA - AD_UKC087_MetaG (SPAdes) (version 2) | ecosystem: Engineered > Bioreactor > Anaerobic >... | reverse complement strand
TTGGCTTACCACCCTCCATGAAAGACATGGCAGAGTTTGTAGTTCCTAAGTCTATACCTATTATTTTTGACATATATTTTATTGTAAAAATTTAATTCAATTATTTAGATACCAATACTTTTGCAGGACGAATTACAGTATCATCTAGTGTATATCCAGGTTGGACTACTGCAGTAATCTCACCTGTTTTGCCACCTTCAGATGTAGCAATTGCCTCATGTATAGATGTATCAAACATATCTCCCACTTCAGGAAGATATATTTTCAAACCTATACCTTCTAAAGATTTCTTCATAGATTCAAAGATTGCAACTACACCTTCAAACCATGCCTTCTCTTTATCATCTAATTGCAATGTCTTCTCACTCTCAATACTTAACACCATGGCATCCATACTTGGTAAAAACTCTTCACAGAATCTTTTCTTCATATTAAAGATACTTAGAGCCTGCCTCTTCTCCATACTTGACTGCAAATTCTGATAGTCTGCTAAAGCTTTCTTTAACTGATTCTCAACAATCAACTTCTCATCCTCTACCTTATCTATTGTAAGTGCCAATTCTTGTATCTTCTTCTGATAATCTTGCACATTTGTATCTTGTTTTGTATTTTTATCTTTTTTCATAACCATTAATCTGAATTTATCTCCACCCGGACATAGATGCTTTCAAAGCATTCTTTACCTCATTTAGTGCTGGTATTACAACAGAGTAATCCATTCTCTTAGATCCTAAAACTCCTACATATGCTTTGTTCTCATTCCAGAAAGGAATATCTGTAAAAGCAATTGCACAATCAGTTAACTCTTTTATCCCAGCTTCACCACCTATTAACAAAGAAACACCTGAACTAGAATATTTACTCACCATATCTCTTAGATATGTTTCGTCTTCCAATATACTGAAAATCAATTTTAACTTCTCAATATCTTTAAACTCTGAATATTTCAATAGTTGGGTAATACCAAAACATCTAACTTCATCATCTAGTACTAAGAACACCAAACTCTCTGTTTCTTTTGAGAGAATATCCAAAATTGATTTAATTACAACATCTTTATCAAACCTGTCTCGGTATATCCCCTGTCTAATCTCAACACTCACTAAAGGACTTAACTGTCCTCTTCCTAGAACTTTTGTGACATACAACCTCAATGCTTGATCAGTTGGTAGTCTTCCTGAAGATATATGACTTTTTTCTAAAAGTCCTAAATCCATCAGTTTAACCATTTCATTCCTAATTGTTGCAGAACTAACACCCAAATCATATTTTTCAACGAGCGACAATGATCCAACTTCATCTGCTTCTTGCATAAATTCTTTGATAATTGCAGTAAGTATTTCTCTTTGTCTTTCTGTTAAATCCATTTTAGCAGATGTTAAAGTTATCTGCTAAGTATATGACGAGCAGAGCAGGATGTCAAGTGCTAACCTTACCCTTGATTTCTCCAAGTGTTTTCATTTAAAATATTATCTATGAAAAAGCAGAAAGTAGTATTAACAGGTGGTGCAGGATATATTGGTTCTCATACTGCAGTAGAACTTCTTGATAATGATTATGATGTTGTTATCATTGATAATCTTTCTAATTCTTGTAAAGAGGCAGTAGAAAGTATTGAGAAGATTACAAAGAAAAAAGTTACTTTCTATCAAACAGATTTATGTAATCTAAAGGAGTTAGATAGTATTTTTGAGAAAGAGAAACCAGACAGTGTTATACATTTTGCAGGATTAAAAGCAGTTGGTGAATCTGTTGAAAAGCCCCTACTCTACTACAATAATAATCTTGTATCAACCTTGAATCTACTAGAGACAATGCTTAAACATGATGTTAAAAAGTTAATCTTTAGTTCCTCTGCTACTGTCTATGGTTCATCTCCATCACCTTGTTCTGAGGATTCCCCTATCGGTGTCGGGATTACAAATCCATATGGTCAAACAAAGTATATGATTGAATGTATGCTAAAGGATGTGGCAACTGCATATGAGGATTTTGAGATAATTGCACTGAGATATTTTAATCCTGTAGGTGCACATGAGAGTGGAATGATAGGAGAAGATCCAAATGGGATGCCGAATAATCTAATGCCAATTATATTACAAGTTGCTGTTGGTAAGAGAGAAAAACTTATGGTATTTGGAGATGATTATGATACAGAAGATGGTACAGGTGTAAGAGATTACATACATGTTGTAGATTTAGCTAAAGGACATATTGCAGCTCTAAAGCATTTAACAAAAGGTTTTGATGTATTTAATCTTGGTTCAGGAAAGGGATATTCTGTTCTTGAAATGGTTCATACATTTGAGAAAGTAACAGGACAGAAAATACCATATGAGATTACTTCTAGAAGAGCTGGAGACTTAGCTACAGTATATGCAAAGGTAGATAAGGCAAAGGAAGTATTACAATGGCAGACAGAGAAAACAATAGAGGATATGTGTAGAGATAGTTGGAGATGGCAAGAAGGAAATCCTGATGGGTACAAAAGAGAAGTCTAATAATTTGTATTGACCTTAGAGAAAATAATACTTATTATTAAGTTGAAAGTTAAATTATTATATTATAGTTATGAGTAGCGGAAGTAATTTTGGTTTTCCTGCTACAGAGGAACCAGAAATCAAAGTTTCACACCCATCAAAGAATGAAAGTGCAGAACCAAAACTATTCACACAGCATGAAGATTTAGATACTCCTGAGTACGGAGAACCAAAGATAGAAGTTCAAACAGAAATTGATCAAATACAAAACCCTACAAGTTTTTATGATAAGGATGGTCGAATTCTAAATCCTGCACATGCAGAAAAGGTTGCATATGCACTAAAAGAAGAAGGTATGGACAAAGCTATTCTAGTTGAACAAGCACTTAAAAGAGAGTTTGACACGGGATTAACACAAGAACAAGAATATAACCGAACTATTTTAGAAGGTCTATTAGAAAAATACCCAAATGTTTTCAAACGGATAATTTTAGAAGACGGTACAATAGCTGCATTCAAGAAAGAGCACTTCTTACATGAAACAGAAAAAGTCCCTTACCCAGCCTTACTACTTACAGATAACGGTATGCTTACTATCATGGGAAATGATCCCAAGACACCAGTTGAAAATTGCACATCAAAAGAGTTAACAAAGTTATTTGATGATGCAAAGGCAGGAAAATGGAAAGGGTTTGAGAAACCTGATACCAACACCTATGTAAGAGATATAATCATAAGAGATATAATCACAGATTTTGGAACTTTCTCCTGTAGATTTGTAGAACAATCTTTTCGTGGCTTTAACGAAGAAATTATAAAAGGTTATGGTGCTACGTTTAAACTACTAGAAGAGAGGGCTTTAGAAGAGAAACAAAGAGATTTTAAGCAAAGCGCTAAAAACATATTGGATTTACTCTAAATAAAAATCTTGATTCTATAAAACATCATACTACTCTACTTCTCTAGATGACTTTTTAAGTAAGTCTTTGACTTAGAATTGGCTATTGATATATAATATACATATGAAGAAAGATAGCTACTACACAATTAACACATCTTGGTGGTGCCTCTAAACAATTTAGAGGTAGTTTCTTCATACAAAAATTTTCCAAACATATAAACATTTGAAGAAATTACCTACCTTTCTGGGTGGGTAGTTTTAATTGGTTAAAACATCTGTCTCCAAAACAGAAATTGTGAGTTCAAGTCTCACTCCACCTGCTTTAAGTAATTCAATATGGTGGTGAATAATAGAGAACAAAAATTAATAAATTTAAGATATTTCCACAGAACATGGTGGGGGTAACCCCATACAGTCATTCAATATATTCAAACTTTTATCTTAATTTTATTTTTACTAACATGAAGAATTTAAATCATGGAATTTTTGGAGAATTTGGAGGTACTTACCTACCATCTGAACTAGAAGAAGTATTAAAAACTTTAGCAATTGAGTATGAAAGATTAAGAAAGGAGAAAAACTTTCAGAAAGAACTAAAACATATGTATAAGGTATATGCAAACAGACCTAGTCCTCTCTACTTTGCAAAGAATATGACAAAGGATTTAGGAGGACCAAAGATCTATTTAAAAAGAGAAGACTTAAACCATACAGGAGCACATAAAATTAATAATGCAATTGGACAAGGTCTTGTTGCAAAACATATGGGGAAAAAGAAGTTAATTGCAGAAACGGGAGCTGGTCAACATGGAGTTGCGACAGCAACAATTGCAGCATATCTAGGAACGAAGTGTGATGTTTACATGGGAGCACGAGATATTGAAGCACAGAAACCCAATGTTTACAGAATGAAGATATTAGGTGCAAATGTTATCCCAGTTACACAAGGTCAGGGAACATTAAAAGATGCTGTAGATGTTGCTCTAGAGAGTTTCCTTAAGGATTGTAAAAACAGTTACTACTTACTTGGATCAGCTGTTGGACCACATCCATACCCTACAATGGTTAGAGATTTTCAAAAAATCATTGGAGAAGAAATTCGTCAACAGATACTAGAGCTTGAGGGATGTTTACCAAAAGCTGTAATAGCATGTGTTGGAGGTGGTAGTAATGCAATTGGTACAATATATGATTTTATAGAGGATAAGGAAGTTGAACTTGTAGCTGTTGAGGCTGGTGGTAAGGGGAAGCTGACTGGTAAACATGGTCTTGCACTAAAAACAGGTAAACCAAGAGTATTACATGGTTTTAAAACTTTAGTTCTAGTTGATAAGAAAGATAATGTAAAAGAATCATATAGTATTGCTTCGGGTCTTGACTATCCAGGAGTTGGACCTGAGCTTTCTATGCTTAAAGAACAAGGTAGATTGTCTTTAGGAGAAGCTACTGACAAGGAAGCTCTAGAAGCTTTTCTTTATCTTTCTAAAGTTGAAGGTATTATTCCTGCATTAGAATCAGCTCATGCAATTGCATATATTCTTAAAGAGTCTTCAAGATATGATAAGGATGATATTGTTGTCATTAATCTATCAGGAAGAGGTGATAAGGATGTTGAGAATGTGTATGAGAGGTTTTCGAAGAAATAGTGGTTTAATCTAAGACCCCACTTAATAAAAAGTGGGTTCTTTTCATATATAAAGAACCAGATACAGAAGGTTAATCTTCATAATTTATAGATTCTAAAGAGTTTAAAAGATGCAATCTTAGGTGTTGCTAGAGATTGGTTTTTCTGCTATACTCCTACACATTATGGAAACAATCAAATTACTCGAAAGAGATATAAATGGGAAAAAGAATAATGTTTTGTTAAGCGAAGGATTCGTCCCTGCAGTTGTATACAATGCAAAAACAGAATCCAAAAACATCATGTTAGATCTTACTACAGCAAAGAAGATAGGAAGAGAAGCAACTTCTACAACTATTCTTAATGCAGATTTAGAAGGCAAATCTCTTAAAGTCATCGTAAAAGAGATTGATGTTAATCCTGTTACAGATGAATTAAGACATATTGCATTCTTTGAAATTGATGAGAGTAAAGATATGGTATTCTCTATTCCATTTGAAATTGTTGGTATTTCTCCAGCAGTGAAGAACAATCTTGGTGTTTTAATCGAGGTAATGGACTCATTAGATGTAAGGTGTAAAGTTAACGACTTAATCCCTTCTATTAAGGTAGATATCTCTAAACTAGAACATCCAGGTCAATCTATCGCTGTTGAAGATTTAGATATTCCAGAAGGCATCTCCTTAATCAACGAGGAAGCAAAACATTCAACTATCGTGACAATCACAGAATTACAGAAAGAGATTGTCGAAACTGCTGCACCTACAGAGGAAGGAGAAGAAGAAGGTGAAACTGCTACGGAGGAAGGAGAAGCATCAGCAGAAGAGACTCAAGAAGAAGAAAAGACTACCGAATAATTATATTGTTAAAAATATATATGGTAAGTGTAATAATAGCTTCGTTTAAAGAACCTAAAACAATTGGAAGATGTATCTCCTCTATCGTAAATAGGAAATATTCAGGTATCCCAACTAACTTTGAAATAATTCAAGTATCTCCTGATGAAGAAACTTTAAATGCAGGAGCAAAAGAAGCTAAAAAATATAGACTTGGTAAAAAATATATCCAACTAAAAGATCCGAGAAAGGGAAAACCATATGCTCTCAGAATGGCTTTTAAACAAGCCAAAGGAGATATATTTATACTTACAGATGGAGATACATATTTCAAAAAGAATGCTGTAAAGAAACTCTTAGAACCATTCGAGGATGAGAAAGTTGGAGGAGTAAGTGGTAGGCCTGTATCTCAAGACAAACGAGATAATATGTTCGGATATTGGGGACACCTACTATCTGATTCTGCACATGATAAAAGATCTGACAGTATGGAGAAAGTCAAAGGTAAGGATTACTATGTAAGTAGAGAAACCTTCTTCCCTATGAGTGGATATATCATGGCTGTTAGAAATATAAATATTAAGCTCCCTAGTAATGTACTCTCAGATGATGCGTATATGTCATATTACATTAGATACAAGAATCTAGAGATAGCATATGCACCTAAAGCTATGTGTTGTGTTAAGTACCCTACTAACTTTAAAGACTATATGAAGCAGAAAGTTAGGTCTCTTGGAGGATATACACAACTCCAACAGATGGGTATTTTCAAAAAGGATAAACAGTCTAGAAGCTTTTGGATTGAGTTACAATATACAGGGTTTGTACTTAAATATGCAAAAAACTTCAAAGAATTCATATGGTCACTCATACTCTTCCCCACTAGATTAATTACATGGATAAAGATATTTTGGGAGAGAAGTATTCTTAAAAAAGATATGCCTAAGAGTGGGTGGGAGAGAATTGAGAGTACAAAGTAGAAGGTTGTAAAAATTTTTCCAGAGAGTACAATGTAGTAATAATTTAATCATACTAGATATGAAATACAAATATCTTTTTACAGACCTTGATGATACTCTTTTTGACTCCTCAAGTCTCTATGAGGGGGCTGTGTTCCTTTCTTGGCAACACTTTAGAAAATTTCATCCAGAAATTGATTTAGATACATTTAAAAAGGCTTTTTTAGATGTAAGAACTGAACTGAAAGAAACCTTTAAATACAAAACTTTATCTCATCAAAGAGCTATACTCTTCATGAGGTTACTTGAGAAATTCAATATCTCTTTTGATGCAAGTTTAGTATTACAACTTCATGATATATATTGGTTTACAGTAAATACTTACATTCAACCATTCCCACATACATATGAAGTTCTACAAAAAGTCAGGGAAAGTGGAATGGGAGTGGTAGCCATATCTGATGGTACGATTGTAGATAGATTAGAGAAGATTGATGCGGTAAAACTTTCTCCTTACATTGATCTGCTAGTTGCTTCTGAAGAAGTTATAGACACAAAACCAAAAAGTCCTGTATTTGAATTAGCATTAAAGAAAACAGGATGTGAAAAAAAGGATGTCATCTTCTTAGGAAATAGTTTTAAATCAGATGTTTTTGGTGGTGAATCATTTGGTATAGATACTATATGGATGAACAAAGAAGGAGATCCAATTCCTAAGGATATGGCAGTTACACCTGATCATATTATTAAAGATATACAGGAGATATTACCCATATTAGGCATTTAAAACATATTAGTACCTGTAATATATCAAAGTTTTCTCTTTATCAACATCATTAGTTCCATTCAACAAATCCAGAGACTTGAGTCTCATTTCGTATTGAAATTTTGCACTATTATTTACATTCTCCAAGAACCATTTCATAAATTTCTCATTTTCAAGAAGAGGTATCATACCATCTGAAAACAGAAGAATATGATCTCCTAACTCAAGTTTTAGTTCGTGTACTTGTATGAAATCTTCAATCTCTTCCTCCCCTGTAAAACACCCCCAACCTACCAGGTTACCTTTATTATCCCTAGCATTGATATTATTCCTCAAATGACTACACCACAGAGGCTCCCAATAATTTTCTTGACTCAACTTTCCAATGAGCTCGCTAGGAATATATTCTTCCAATTTACCTTGTGATGATATGTAATCAACATATTTACTTGCTTTCTTAATTTGATAATTCCATTTTGCTAGATTGTCTAGACTACTACCTCGTAGAACATTCACATAGCAATCTTCTACACCACCATAACAAAGAATTCCGTCATGAATTATACCACCGATACCCACTGTTTCTGCTACATCATAGTTAAGTAAATCTTTATAACCCTTTCCCAAACTTTTATTTAAAGCTAGTATATCTCTATTACATTGAAGAAGAATATTTTTCATTATCTCCTTGTTAAGTTCTATCTTTATAGATTCCTTAGTATGCTTAACAAATGAATTACAGAAAGTACTAGCTGCTTCATATCCATAATCATCAAAAGGATATTCTTTAGTTTCAATAATTAGTTTTCTTAAAGGAGAATCTGCAACAGCAAAGATTCTACTTTCATCATCTATACACCAAGCATCTCCTGATTTATAGAAAGAATGTTTGCTAGATGGATTTTCATGATATACAAAAGTTCTCATAAAATAATTGTAGCACAAAGATTTATAGAAGAGCTAATATTTATTCACAAACAAAAAGAGAGGCTGTTATACCTCTCTTTTCAAATACTATTTCTGTAAGAATATTACCACCTAAAGTGTGCAAATGCTTTGTTAGCCTCTGCCATTCTCTCTACTTCTTCTTTCTTCTTTACAGCATCTCCTTCACCCTTGTATGAATCTACTAACTGATCTTTAAGGATCTCATCAAAAGATTTACCACTTTTCTTTCTAGATGCATCTACTATCCATCTAACAGCTAATGTTTCCTGTCTCTTAGGTGAAACTGGCATAGGTACTTGATAGTTAGCACCTCCAACTCTTCTTGCTTTAATCTCAAGTGCAGGTCTAACATTATCAATAGCTTTACTTACAAATGCTACAACATCTTTCTCTTTGACAACCTCAGCTCCCTTCTCTACTGCATTATACACAAGCTCTTCTGCTAGAGCTTTCTTTCCGTCCTGCATTACCTTGCAGATAAAGCGAGCTATAACAGGATCAGAATACTTCCTGTCAACTTTTATGGCTCTTCTTTTTGCTCTTTTACCTCTCATATATCTATTTATTAATTAAAAACTATTTTTCTGTTGCTTCTTCTTTCTTAACTCCATACTTAGATCTTGCTTTCTTTCTTCCTTTAACTCCTGCAGCATCATACTTTCCTCTTACAACAATATATTTTACACCTGGTAAGTCTCTCTTTTTACCTGCTTTAAGTAAAACAACAGAGTGCTCTTGTAGATTATGTCCTTCACCTGGGATATATGCGGTTACTTCTACCCCATTAGACATTCTAACTCTTGCTACCTTTCTAAGTGCAGAGTTAGGTTTCTTAGGTGTCATTGTTTTGACCTGAAGACATACACCCCTCTTAAATGGGTTTGCTGCCTTTTTGTATCTGTTCTTCAAAGGGTTGAAGTCCTTAGCTAAATGAATATGCTTGGTCTTCTTCTTTGCAGATTTTCTAGGTTTTCTTACTAATTGGTTTATTGTTGGCATAGTGCGTATTATATAACAAAATCAATTAAACTTGAAGCTCTTCTAGCTCATATATATTTTCTATCTCAGCCTCATCACCTACTGGGATAAGTCTTCCAATGATAACATTTTCTTTCATACCTCTTAAGTAGTCTGTTTTACCTAATATAGAAGCATTTGTTAAGACTCGTACTTGCTCTTGGAATGAGATTGCAGATAGGAAACTCTCAGTATTTAAGGAAGATGTTTTAATACCAAAAAGCTTTGGAACAACTAAAGCTTTATTCTTACCTTCCTTCACTAGTAGTTCATTCTTAACATCAGCCATGAATCTGTTAACTGAAGAACCTACTAGATATTCTGAATCACCTGCATCTAAAACTCTACCTAATCTAACCATCTGCCTTAAGATGATTTCTACATGGATATCATCAATTGGAATACCTTGCTCATTAAAGACCTTCTGAACACCGTCTAAGATATACTTTTGTGCTGTTAATATTCCTGCAGCATCTGCTAACTTCTTAGGATCGAGAGATCCCTCAGTTAGTTGTGTTCCAGCCTTTATAGTTGAATTATCTTCTACTAAAATCTCTATTCCAGGTAGAACATATATTGTTTCCTCTGCTTTCATTTTACCATCAACAGTTAAGATACCTCCTTCAAGAGATACAACTCCATCAAAAGGAGCTTGTTTCTCAGTTTCGTCAGAATCAATATACATGACCTGTCCCATCTTAACTTCCTGCTTATCTTCAACAAGAACTTTCTTTGCTTTTGAGACAATGAAATGTCTAACCATCTTCTTCTCGCCAGAGATTAGGATTGTCGCTGATTCATCTTCAGCAATATCAATATGTACTTTTCCATCAATAGAAGCCATCTCTGCTTCTGCTTTTGGTGTTCTAGCTTCAAATAGCTCTTCAATTCTAGGTAGACCTTGAGTTATGTCTACTCTCTGAACACCTCCTTGGTGGAATGTACGCATAGTCATCTGTGTGCCTGGCTCTCCAATAGATTGTGCAGCAATTACACCAACTGCTCTTCCCATATCTATCTCCTTATTGTTCTCAAGATTGTATCCATAACACTTCTTACACATTCCTAGAGGGGATTTACATAATAGAGGAGTTCTTACAAATATTTCTTCAATTCCTGCCTCTTCTACTTTCTCTGCAATAGCTTGTGTTACAATTTCATTCTTCTTTCCTACTACTTCTTTCCCAATCTTAATATCCTGTGCAAGAACTCTACCAAAGATTCTATCCTTAAAATCAATTCTTCTATCGTCAACTCTTCTAATTGCTAATCCATCTCCTTCATAACCACAGTCGTCTTGTCTGATAATGACATCATGAGCAACATCTACAAGCTTTCTAGTAAGATAACCAGAAGAAGATGTTTTAAGAGATGTGTCTGCAACACCTTTTCTACCACCATTCGCAGCTACAAAATACTCAAATGCACTCAAACCATCTCTATAGTTACTCTTAATTGGCATAGCAATAAGATTACCTCTAGAGTCTCTTACAACACCCTTAATAGTTAAAACCTGCCTTGCTTGAATCTTACCTCCGTTACCACCAGACTCTACCATTTGGTGAACTGAGTTAGTATCTGGTAATGTAGCCCAAACCTTCTCTGCTATTTCATCTGAGAAATCATCCCACATGTTTGTAGAGATATTAACCTTCTCTTTCTTAGTCATCAAACCTTGCATGTAGTTCTCCTGTAACTGTTGGTCTTTCTCTTCAATCTTCTTAATCTCAGATTTTATATCATAATCAACATCACAATCTGCCATGGAGAATGAAAATGCTAAATCTGTTGCAAACTTAAAGCCAAGAGCTTTCATAGCATCAAGAAGTTCAACAACAACAGTGAGATCTTCAACGTTCTTTATATTATCTATAATCTTCTTAACACCCTTACTATCTATTCTTTCATTAATGAAAGGATAATTGTTAGGAAGAATACTATTAAAGATTACTCTACCTACAGATGTCCTAATAGCCTCTCCATTGATACCAACAAGAATTTCTTCATCAATACTAATATCATCTCTTTCATATGCTTTAATAGCGGAGTTTGGTGTTGCAAATATCTTTGGTTTCTCTGATTCTGTTAAACCTGTCATCATATAGAAACCAATCAACATATCTTTTGCTGGAGATGCTAAAACTTGACCATTTGAGATATTTACAATATTCAAAGAACTCATCATCTCTTTCTTTGCTTCTTCAATCGCTTCATCTGTCAAAAGAATATGAACAGCCATTTGGTCTCCATCAAAGTCCGCATTGAATGCTTTACATACTAATGGATGAATTCTAATAGCTTCTCCTTCAATAAGTCTTGGGTAGAAAGCCTGAACACTATACTTATGTAAAGTAGGTGCTCTGTTTAGTAATACTGGCTTGTTTTTAATAATCTCCTCTAGTAAGTCCCAAATTATATCTTCCTCTTCTTCTAACATCTCCTTAGCAACTCTTACATTTGGAGCTAACTCTCTGTCAAGAAGTTTATAAATAACAAACGGTTTAAACATTTCTAATGCAACTGACTTTGGAATACCACATTGATCAAATTTAAGACTTGGGTCTCCATCAATAACAGCTCTACCTGAGTAGTCGACTCTTTTACCTAAAAGATTCTTTCTAAAAATACCTTTCTTACCTCTAAGATCATCTGTCAATGATTGATATGGCAATCTCTTACTATTCATCATTGGTTTAGATGGTCTATGAGAGTTATCAATCAAAGCATCTACAGACTCCTGTAACATTCTCTTTTCATTTCTCAAGATAACATCAGGAGCTCCAATTTCAATCAACCTTTTCAATCTATTGTTCCTGTTAATAATTCTTCTGTATAAATCATTAAGATCTGAAGTTGCAAATTTACCACCAGATAGAGGAATAATAGGTCTTAATTCTGGAGGAAGGACAGGAAGTGTTCTAATAACCATCCACTCAGGTTTAATATCATTCTTTAAGAATCCCTCTAAATACTGAATCCTTCTAATTGTGGCAACCCTCTTCTCTCCCTTTTCTTTCTCAAGTTTAGTCCTTAATACTTCTAATTCTCCTTCTAAATCTAAATTCTGTAAAAGTTTCTCTATAGCCTCTGCTCCCATCATTGCCTCAAAGAATACAAGATCCTTTTCAACTATATCGGAGTACTCATCTTCTGATAACACTGTTCCAACTACCATATTCTCCATTGTCTGAATCAATTTGGAGTATGTTGATTCTAGTAATTCTTCTCTTTCTGCATAATCTCTTCTTACCTTTGCCAGAGCTTGTTTTCTTCTATGCTCTGCCTGACTTACCTTTATGTCAACACCCTTCTCTTTTGATTTCTTCAAAGCTTTAATTTCCTCACCAAATGTTTCAGAAGTTGCATCTAATTCCTCCTCTAATTCTTTTCGTAGTTCAGCAATCTCTGTTTCTTTTAGAGAAATAGCTTTCTCTAAAACTTCCTTCTTTTTATCTTCATCAACAGAAACTGCTACATATCTTGTATAGTAAACAACTGAGAGAATTTTCTTGTGAGGAATATCTAAGATAATGGACATCTTATTTGGAATACCAAATGCATACCAAACATGTGCTATTGGAATAGCTAAATCAATATGTCCCATTCTTTCTCTTCTAACATCTGAGGTTGTTACCTCAACTCCACACTTGTCACAAACAATTCCCCTGTACCTAATCTTCTTGTACTTACCACAGTAACATTCATAGTTTTTGGTAGGACCAAAAATCTTTTCACAGAACAAACCATCAGGTTCTGCTCTAAATGTTCTGTAGTTGATAGTCTCAGCCTTTGTAACTTCACCATATGACCAGTTAATAATCTGATCTGGGGAAGCCAAAGTAATCTTTAAGACATCAAAGTTGTCGAATTTACTTTTATTTCTCTTCATTTTCTACAACCTCCTCTTCTTTTTGATTTGAAATTAAATCAATATTTAAGCAAAGGGCATTAAGCTCTTTGACTAGTACCTTAAATGATTCTGGAACATTTACACTTTCAATCTTGTCTCCATGGATGATTGCCTTATATGCAGCAGATCTTCCTTTAATATCATCTGATTTGATTGTTAACATCTCTTGAAGTGCATATGGTGCACTGTGAGCCTCTAATGCCCAGACTTCCATTTCTCCAAACCTTTGTCCACCCATCTGTGCCTTTCCTCCTAATGGCTGTTGTGATACAGCTGTGTATGGACCTGTAGATCTTGCGTGTACTTTCTCATCTGAAATATGCTTTAGCTTGAGAACATATTTCATTCCAACTGTAACTTTATTTGGGAATTTCTTGCCTGTTCTTCCATCATACAAATCAACCTTTGAAGACACATCTTTACCTAATTTCTGCATTTCATTCTTTAACCATTCCATATTCTCTCCCTCAAAAATTGAGAAGGCTAATTTCTTGTTTAAGTCTTTAGCAAATTTACCAAAGTGAACCTCTTCTGCCTGACCCATATTCATTCTCTTGAGGAATGTTGGAGTTAAGACAATATCTACTGGTTCTCCATCTTCAGTAAATGGCATATCTTCTACTGGTCGAATTGCTGCAACAGTATTCTTATCTCCGTGTCTTCCTGCTATCTTATCTCCAAAACCAATCTTCTTTGTATTTGCTACCCAAACCTTTACTTGATGTAAAACTCCTGGAGGTAATTTATCTCCTTTGTCTGTGGAGAGAACCAGACTCTTAGTTACAATACCTTCTTCTCCGTTAGGAATTCTAAGAGAGTTGTCTCTTACATCACTTGCTGACTCACCAAAGATTGCCCTAAGTAATCTTTCTTCAGCTGTCAACTCTTTCTCACCTCTTGGAGCAACTACTCCAACTAAGATATCCCCTGCTTTTACGTGCATTCCAGATCTAACAATCCCTTGTGCGTCTAACTTCTGTAAAATCCTATCATTAACATGTGGAATATCAGCAGTAATCATCTCTGGACCTAACTCAGTATCTCTAATATCAGCTGTATATTCCCTAATGTGAATAGATGTGAGTAAGTCATCTCTTACAATTCTTTCAGAAATTACAACAGAGTCCTCATAGTTATATCCTTCATAGAACATTAATGCTGCTTTTAGATTTGTACCAATTGAGAACTCACCATTAACTATTGTTGGACCATCTGAAAGAATATCACCTTTCTTAAATTTGTCTCCAGGTTTTACTACTGGCTTCTGAGTAAAACACGTGTTCTCATTACTTCTGTAGAAAGAGACAAGGCTGTAATCATTTACTCCAGAGTCTTTGTATTTTACAGATATTCTATTTGCATCAGAGTAAAGAACTTCACCATCCTCTTTTGCAAAGACAGCCCACTCTGACTGTCTAGCGACTTCCTCTTCCATTCCTGTACCTACATATGGAGATTCCTGTTTAACTAAAGGCACTGCCTGTCTCTGCTGGTTTGAACCTGTTAAAGCTCTCTTTGCATCATTGTGAGATACAAATGGAACCAATGCCATACCAAGACCTGCTTGCTGGTTTGCTAAGACGTCTACATAGCTAAGAGCACTTACATCTTCTAATAAGAAATCTCCTTTATGTCTAACTGGAAGAAGTGTATCTTTGATGTTTTCAAACTCATCCTTCGAAAGAGTTGCAGAACCAATATGATACTGTTCCTCTTCCATAGCATCCAAATACTCTATCTCTTCTGTGATAAAAGGCTTTACCGCAACCTCCCTAATAGATTTTTCGTTTGAAATTTTCTCTGCTAATTTTTCATCGACAAAATCTCCTGACTTTGCGATCTTCTTAATATCTTCTGTTAATATTCTGTTTAGTAAATCTTTCTTTGTATTCTTCACCTTATTTGCTACCTTCCTATATGGAGCCTCCAAAAAACCAAATTCATTGATTCTTGCCAATGTAGCTAATTGAACGACAACACCAATATTTGAAGACTCAGGACTTGTTACAGGGTCAAACTTTGAATAGTGAGAATTATGCACCTCTCTAATAGAGAATGTTGCCCTCTCCTTTGCAATACCACCTGGTCCACCAGCTGTTACTTTCCTCTTGTTTTCTAGCTCAGACAAGATATTAATCTGATCCATGAAGCTAGATAATGCGTTTGTACCAAAGAATGATTGAATTGCGGCTGCAATAGGCTTTGTGCTTGCCAGCATAGAAGGTGTAACCTTAGCATCCTGTCCGTACAAACTCATTTTGTCCTTAATATTTTTCTCTAATCTTCTAACTGCAACACTCAATTGCCTTTCTAAAATTTCACCTACACTCCTAATCCTTCTATTTGAAAGATGATCAATATCATCTGGTTCTACAGCTCCATTATTAATCTGGATTAATTTTCTAACTATTAAAACAATGTCCATTGGATAGAGAATTGTCTGCTCTGGATCATTAACATCGTACGTTGTTCCCAGTTTTCTATTTAACTGATACCTACCAATTCTTCCTAAATTGAATTTTCTAACATTAAAGAAGTTACTCTTAATATATCTTTCTGCACTCTCTAATGTAACAGACTCATCTGGTCTTAACTTATTATAGATACTAATAACTGCCTCTTCCTTGTTCTTTGTGAAGTCTCTTGCAAGTGTAGATTCAATATATTTATATTCTTCATGTGTATCTACTTCTGCAAAAAGTTTTCTAATTTCATCATCACTCTCCCAACCAAAAACTCTTAACAACTCTGTAATCAAAACTCTAGGTCTCTTAGGTAGAATTCTCATTGAAATTACATTATGCCTATTTGTATCTATTTCATACCATGGACCTCTACCAGGCATTAGTCTTACTTTATAAAGCACTCTTGTTGGTAACTTATCAGACTCTTCATACAAGACACCTTCAGACCTAACAATCTGATGTGTAACAACTCTTCTATCTCCGTTGAAAATGAAAACTCCTTCATGAGTCATTATCGGTAAGTCTGTAATGAAGATTTCCTGCTCTTTAATTTCACCTGTCTTGTTGTTCATTAATTGAACTTTCCCGTATACAGGAGCTTCGTATGACAAGCCCTTTTTAATAGCTTCATCAACTGTTCTGTATACTTCTCCTAATCTGAAATCTTTAAATTCTAGGGTCCACATCTTTTCCATATTATCCTTTACAGGATTAATTTCTGAAAAAAGATTCTTGAAACCCTCTTTTTTAAAGGTCTCGAAGGAGTTGATTTGAGCTTCAATTAAGTTTGGAAATTCGAAATCTCCTGAATAGTTAAGCCCAAGGTTTAATCTCCCAGACCTGTTAATTTTTGGTTTTACCATAGGATAAATTTTAAGTTATGTTATAACATATTACTTGACAAGCGATACCCACAAAATCCAAGAAAACACTTTTGCGTTACCACTTTTTTGATCAAAAAAATCAAGCGACTTTGGGAAGTATACTATATTAAATATGTAAAGTCAACGGTTTTTAGGGTGTTTAAAAGATGTTTAAACACAAAACAACCAACCCTTTGAAAATTCACCCATAATACCCTATCATATCTATGTACATGGCAAAGAAGAAAAAAGAAAAACTAACAATAAAGAGCAGTGAGAGTAAAATACTCTTTGGTACAATACTCTCCATTGGAGGTCTGATTGTGGTAGTGTCTCCATTTCTAACTTCTCAGTCTGACTTATTTAGTAGAATTTCTCTCTTTTTAGGTTACTCAGCAATTCCTTGGGGAATATTTTTAATATACATATCCCTGTTTCTACTTCTTAAATCTAAAAAGTTTGTATCTGCAAAACAAGCAATTGGGATTTTTCTTTTCTCTGCTTGTATGTCTGTCCTCCTTTCTTTTTGGCAACAACCTGAGCAATTAAACAATGATGATATATTAAGGGGAACAGGGGGTGAAATAGGGAAATTACTACATACATCATTAAACGGAACATTCGGCAGAGTTATTGAGATTATAATTGTGATAGTGTCCTTAGTGATAGCATTTTCACTAATAACAGGAACGACATTAGAACAGATAAGGGATTTTTTGGAGGATTCTATACCAGAACCATTAGGAGAGAAAGAAAAGCAACCCTCAGCGTTACTTTCCTTTTTCAAGAAGATAGGTATTAAAAAAGAGGTAGATGATATAAAGATACAAGATAGTAATGAACCAATAGATGAGGAAGTAGAACCATACATTGAGTCTTCCACTACAGATACAGATAAGAAAATAGAGGAAATACTTCATAGAGATGACAAACAGAAAGAAATAGATTTTGACACAGAAAAGGTAATCGCAAATGTAAAAAATGGAGAAAGAGATAAAGAAGAGCAACAAGCTCCTAAGTATACTGAGTGGATATTTCCAAATGTAGATATACTACAAGAAAAAGAAGTTCAACAACAAGACGAGAAGCTCTACAAAGAGAAAGCTCTTGTTATCCAGAGAACCCTTATGAACTTCGGTATTCAATCTAAAGTTGTAGCTATTGCAGTTGGACCAACTGTTTTAAGATTCTCTTTGAGTATTAGTACAGGAACAAAGGTTTCTAAGGTAAAGAACCTAAGCAATGATCTTGCACTAGCATTAGCATCTCAGACAGCATCAATTAGAATAGAAGCACCTATACCTGGTACTTCTTTCATTGGAATTGAAATTCCAAATCCTACTCCAAACTTTGTATATACTAGAGAAATGGTTAAGAAGTTAAGACAAGAGGCTGACAGGTATGAACTACCTTTAATTCTAGGAAAAGATATTACTGGTAAAACAACAATTAAAGACTTAGGAAAGATTCCTCACCTACTTGTAGCTGGAGCAACAGGTACTGGTAAATCAGTCGCTATTAACTCTTTGCTTGCAGGTTTACTTATGACCAAAACCCCAGATGAAGTTAAATTCATTATGGTAGACCCTAAAATGGGTGTAGAGATGGGAATGTACAATGGTATTCCACATCTTTTAACGCCAGTAATTACAGATGTATCATTAGTTACAAATGCTCTGGAATGGGTAATTGGAGAGATGATGAAAAGATACACCCAATTAAAACAAACCCACACCAAGAAATTGGCAGAATACAATGCAAAGATGGGCTTCACTGCTATGCCATATATTGTTGTCGTCATTGATGAAATGGCAGATTTAATGCTTACTTCAGGAATAGAGGTAGAGACTAAAATTCAAAGACTAGCACAGATGGGGAGAGCCGTAGGTATACACCTAATACTTGCAACACAGAAACCAACTGTTGATGTTATCACGGGCCTTATCAAATCTAATATTCCAGGAAGAATGGCATTTGCAGTTTCTACCCTCATTGACTCAAGAGTAATCTTAGATGAAGGTGGCGCAGAAACACTACTTGGTAATGGAGATATGTTGTACAAAGATCAAACAACACCAAAACCTCTTAGAATACAAGGAACATTCACCTCTACAGAAGATACTGAAAATATTGTGAACGCAATCAAAGAACAGGTAAAAGAGGAGGAAGTAGAATACTCTTCAAGTTTAACAGACGCTATGGAACAAGCACCTGGAGAAGCAGGAAAAACACCTAGTGAACAGAGGGATCCTGATTTTGGCAAAGCTCTTGAAGTTGTAGTACTCACTCAAAAAGCATCTGCATCTTTCCTACAAAGAAAGATGAGAATTGGATACAACAAGGCTGCAAGGATAATAGATGAACTTTACGAAGCAGGTGCAATTGGACCAGAAGAAGGCTCCAAGCCACGAAAAGTTTTAGTACAAGATGTATCGGAAATACTTGGTGATGATGCTGAGGATGAGTATTAAAGAAACCGGACACCTATTCATGTGGTACAGGACCGTAATCGTTTTCAGCTTGGTCTCCCTTTTGAAGTAAAAATACTAAGAGAATTATTTGTCCAACAATAGGGAAAAAATTAAGTAATAAAACCCAACCTGTTCTATTCTTGTCATGTAGTCTTCGTGTTGCTGCTGCAATAGAAGGAATAAACATTATCCAACTGTAAGTAGACGTAAATGGTTTTAAATAGAAGGAAAAAGAAGTATCCGATTCTCCCTTAAAAATTATTCGATCCAACAAACCCAAAGCAAAAGAGATAATCATATTTGCTAAAACAAAATACCAATATCCTTTCCTACTTAATCTACCATTAAAGTTCATAAATTTTTTCCATACTGCTTCATATGCACTCATGAGAGTAACACCTGATTTTGCTTCCGTAGAAGTTGATTCTTTCTTTTCTTCTGCCATTCTATATAGATATTAATAATTTTATTATTAAAATAATAACATAATCACATCCTACTTACATTATACTGTACTATAGATTGTTTAGTAGATCTCTATGCCTTCCTAATAAGTACAAATAGTAGTAGAATTGGCCATGATTACAGTAGGAGAAGTATTAAAAAACAAAAGAGAAAGACTAAAAATATCTCTAGATACAGCGTCTTCAGAAACAAAAATTCAAAAGAGGTTTCTTCAATATATTGAAAAAGATGAATTCTTTCCATTTGAATCAGAAGTATTTCTAACAGGATTTATCAAAATATATGCAAAATATCTCAATTTAGATGTAAAAAAAATTCTTGCACTCTATAGAAGAACTAATCCCAAACCTAAAGAACAGAAGAGTGAAAAAAAGGATATCTTTGTGACAAACAAGAAAAAAAATCTTAATATTACACCAAAGACAGTAATAACTATCTTACTAATACTCTCCTCTGCCCTAATTATTGGATATATAGCTTCGCAGATATATAAATTTCAAAAACCTCCTCTCTTAACGATTTCTTCTCCACAAAACGAATCCACTGTAACAGAAGAGAATATAAAAATAGTTGGAAAGACAGAAAAAGATGTTTCAATTGAAATAAATGATGTAGTTGTAGAAACTAATGAAGATGGTGAATTTGAAAAAGAGATTGCTCTAGTAGAAGGAAGCAATCTTGTAAAGGTAAAAGCAAAGAAAAACAACAACAGTATATTGGAAACAGTTGAAACAATTAAAATTACATACAAAAAACCTACTGAAGAACCCAAGGAAGAAATAATTACAAACAAAGTGAAATTAGAAGTATTTGATTCAGCCGCATGGATTAAGTTAGATATTGATGATGAGAATAAATTGGCACAGGTAGTACAACCCTCTGAAATGGAATATGAAATAAGAAACAAAATACATATAACAACAGGCAGAGTTAGTAATACAAAGGTATTCTTTAATGGAGAACCACTAGCTTGGCCAGCTACCACAGAAAATGGTGTAACAGGTATGGAGTGTACTGTTGTAGAAAACAGTATTAAATGTGAATAGAAATTGGATTTTAATGGTATAATTGTATCAATGGAGCCAAACAATCAAGTAGAAGAGATAAAAGAGAGAATAGATATTGTCCAAATAATAGAAAAATATGTAAGACTAAAACAAACAGGCAAGAACTACTCAGGACTATGTCCATTCCACAAAGAAAAAACCCCTTCTTTTATCGTAAGTCCAGACATTCAAAGATATAAATGTTTTGGTTGTGGTAAATCAGGGGACATCTTTAACTTTGTTCAAGAGATTGAAAATATTGATTTTGTAGAAGCTCTTGAAAGATTAGCTAAAGTTGCAGGAGTAGAGCTTAAAAGAGCAAAGCCAAATACAAAGCATAAAGAGATTAAGGAGATAAACTATATTGCAACAAAATATTACTACAACCAACTACTGAGAGATAAGAAAGCATTAGAATATGTGCTAGGTAGAGGTATTAATAGAGATTCAATTAAAAAATTTGCAATTGGATATTCTCCAAAATACCCAGATTTACTCTCACAAATTAGAAAATCTGGTAGCTACAGCAAGAAAGCATTGGAGGATTCAGGTTTGTTTGTTCAAAAAGAAGGAAAGATGAGAGAGAAATTCTTTGACAGAATAATGTTCCCTATCCGATCTAGAAGAGGTGATGTAATTGGTTTTACTGCAAGACAAAATGCGGGAAATGAATATGGACCTAAATATATGAATACACCTGAAACCCCTTTATTCCATAAATCATATAACCTCTTTGCACAATATGAATCAAGACAAGAGATAAGGAAAGAAGATTTAGCAATCATATGCGAAGGATCTACCGATGTAATATCCGCATATCAAGCAGGAATTAAGAACATAGTTGCTCCACTTGGTACAAGCTTAACAAAACAACAACTAGAATCACTACAACCACTAACTAAGAATCTCCTCTTCTTTTTTGATAGCGATAGTGCAGGATACAGTGCTCTAAAGAGAGCATTTACAATTGCATCTGAGTTAGACATGAATCCATATGCAGCTACTCCTACTCCATACAAAGATATTGATGACCTCATACAGAAAGATTCTAAGAAATTTCAGAATTTGATTAAAAACAAAAAGGAGGCTTTCTCATATATCCTCTCTCAAGAAATTGAAGGAAAAGATTTTAACAAATTAGAAGATATCAATACGATAAGGAAAAATATTAGACCACTTTTAGAATCTGTTAAAGATATTAATACCAAAGCTCTCTATACAAGAAAGTTAGAAGAGATTACAGGTATTCAGTATGAAGAAAAAGAAAAATTTAATACAACAAAAAAACAGGTGGTTGAAAAAGAGATAAAGAAAGAAAAAAGAAAAGAGACCCTACTCACAAAATATATACAACTACTACTTTTTGCAGAAAACAGAAAAGAGGAGTTTTTCATTGAAGAAAAATTTATAACAGAAAAAGATATATTAGATATATACAAGATAATTAAGAAAGAAGGAGGGAAGGTTAGCAGAGAAGATTTACTCAAAAGATTAGGAAAAAATGAGGGGATACAAGACATTTTAGAAGATATGATATTCAGTGCAAAAGAGTTACCAAATGGTGTAGAGTTGGGAGAGGAGATTAATAAAATCAAGAAAAAGATAATGGTTACATACTACGAAAACATACTGAAAGACCTTACTAGTAAAGTGACTGTTAACGAAAAACTAGAAGAAGAATATGCCACAGCTTTAGAAGAATCAAGAAAAATATCTAAAATTTTACAAGAACTAAAAAATGAATAATGTCTCAGATTATGATCAATTCAGTTATGACTATTCACAATACTGGGAAAAACGAAGATATGAACATCTTTCTGAAAAGTATCTACTTGACAAACTCTTTAAAGGTAAAAGTGGAAATTGGTTTTTAGATATTGGAGGATCATATGGAAGATTAGCTTCCACTTATGTCAAAAACTACAGAAACCCAGTGATTCTCGACTATTCTGCTAAAACATTAAGAAAAAACTATGAAGTACTTCAAAATAAATATCCAAATATCCATTTAATTGCAGCAAATGCATACAAAATGCCCTTCAAAGAGAATGTTTTTGATGGAGGCTTACTTGTTAGAGTGCTACATCATATAGAAAATCCAGCAGAATATTTTAAAGAACTCAAGAGAATAATGAAAAACGGTTCCCAATATATCCAAGAATTCGCAAATAAAATGCATATCAAAGCAAGGATAAGAGCTTTGTTAAAAGGAGATAAAGATTTCTTCACAAAAGAACCGTATGCACAACCATCAATAGCAATAACAGAAGGAACAGAAGATGACGTAGAGGGCATTTTCTACAACTTTCACCCTGCATACATGAGAGAGATTATGATAAAAAACGGTTTTATTATTAAGAAAAAAAGAGGTTGTTCTTTCTTAAGATCTCCTTTCTTTAAAAAGATATTTAATGACAATATTATGCTTTTCTTTGAAAAAATATTTCAAAACACACTATTTTTCTCAAATATCCCTCCAAGCATAGTTTTTGAAGCAGAGCTTAAAAAAGCAAAATCAAAAGCAGTAGAATATGAAAACCTAGAAGATATTCTTGCATGTCCTAACTGTAAAGGAGATTTAAAAATCGATGAAGATACAGCTAAGTGTAAAAAATGCAAGAAAGAGTACAAGAAAAAAGATAATGTTTGGGATTTTAGAGCTTAATGATAAAGACAAAGAAATCATTAGGGCAAAACTTTTTTACAAATCCTAATCTTGCCAAAAAGATTGTAGATACTGTTCTTGAGAATCCAACAGATATCATTCTTGAGATAGGCCCAGGGCAAGGATATTTCTCTAAACTATTCAGAGAGCGTGGTAAGGATTTCCTTAAGAATCTAGTTATGGTAGAGAAAGATGACCTACTAGCTTTAAACTTACAACAGCTTTTTCCTGAATATACTATTATAAATCAAGATTTCCTAGACTGGAATTTTGAGGAATTAAAGAAATATTCTTCTGAAAGCATAACTTTCTTTGGTTCACTACCCTACAATGTTAGTAAAAAGATTGTTGAGAAAATCGTACAATCAGAATATTTCAAAACAACAGCATTTTTCATTGTACAAAAAGAAGTTGCCGAAAAATATGTTGCACAACCACCTGAGAATAATCTTCTTGCAACCAGAACAAATATATATTCTAAAGCCAAAAAAATATTAGATATAACACCCGAATCATTTAAACCAAGACCTAAAGTTATGAGTTCCCTTATTAGTTTCACTCCGGAAGAGAAACAGTATGGAGAGTTAAAAAAAAAGGGTGTTAAAAAAGAGTTTGATCTTTTTCTCCAGAATGCATACAAACAACCAAGAAAGAAGCTTGCAAATAATCTAAAGAACTATTCTTTTAACAAAGAAGAAAAAAGAATAGAAGCTATTCTAGACAGAAGACCACAACATATTTCTTTGGATGATTTCTACTACCTTTTCTCTAACATATCTAAAGTTTAATATAATGATATAATCCGATATGGTCAAAGAGAGCAAAAAGAAAGTACAGGAAGTTGAAGAACCTAAACAATTAGACCTTGATATTAAAGAACCTCTGAGTAATAAGTTCTACAAGGCAAAGAGGCAATTTGATTTTGCAGTTCTAAAGCTTGAAGTAATAAAGTTTCTCAAAGACCCTCTCGTATGGGCCCTTATAGTCTCCGGAGTGATTTTTCTACTTTTCCAAACCAACCTAATCCATCAAAACATAGCCGAAATGCCACAATATGTTCCACTCTTAAAATTTTACCTCTCTTCAAAAGATATTATTGTCCCAATAATATATATATATTCTATTCCAATAATGTCAGGAATAATGATTACGGTGTCGATTTTTTTTGTTTCCAAAAACTACAATAGAGAAAAAAATTTAACAAAAATACTTTTAGCCAGTACAATAATATCTATATTGTTTCTAACCATTATTTTACTTCAAATAATTAGATTCTAATGGATACATCAAAAGCCACTGAACTACTGTTGAATTTGTTAAATCATATAGACTTGTCTTCTGTCAGTGAAGCTTTTGCAAAATATTTAAAATATCTTCCTATTTTTGTAATAGGTGCAATATCTTCTTTGATTCTTACACCAATAATTGGATATATAGCAAATAAACACGATATTACATACAAACCTGGCGTTAAGAGACTTGGGAAGGAATACGATAACAGGGAAAAAGCAATACACGAAGGTATTACGCCTTCTTTAGGAGGATTAGCGATTACTATTCCCGTAATACTGGCAATGTTACTCTTTTTCAAATTAGATAGTTTCTTAATACCTATTTTCATATCTGTCTTAATACTTGTAATAGGTTCTACATTAGATGATATATTTAATCTGCCAGCAAAAACACAACTTTTTTATCAACTTCTAGCATCAATTGTTCTTGCTTTTTCAATCATAGACTTAACCAATCTTTCAATAATCAATCTACCACTAGATGCTTTCACTTGGGAATTCTCTGTCTTAGGATTACAACAATCTTTTGTCTTTCCTGGAGATTTAATAATGATTATTTGGATTGTTGCATGTATTAACGCATTCAAATGGACGGCAGGTTCTCCAGGAATTATTGAAGGAAATTCAATAATTATCTTCCTTTTAATCTTCGTTATCGGTACAAGATTTGATTCTGTATTCTCATCTACAATTAGCATACTGATTGCAGGAGGAATGATTGTCTTTTTTATCTTCGCTCTTCCTCCTCAAAAAATCATGACTGGTTCTGCAGGTAAATCCGTATACGGATTCTTGATATGTCTACTCTCACTGGTCACAGAAGCTAAAATATCAACATCTTTAATCTTACTCATTGTGCCACTTCTAGACTTCGCATATGTAATAATAAAAAGATATATAACATATAAACCAAGGAGTCTTGTTGATTTAATGAAGATTAATGGGCCTGACCATTTTCACCACCAATTGATAAAACTAGGATTAACAAGAACACAAGTTGTACTGGTAGAAATTGCGATAACATTGTTCTTAGGATCATTTGCAATATTAACTGCGGGAGCTGTTAGATATTTCATCATAGTTCTAGTGATAGCTCTCGGAATTGCAATTCTGGTCTATACAAATATTCGCGCATCTAAAAAACAAGAGCAAGAAGAAAAGAAGGAATCACCAGAGTCTAAGTATTCATATTAAAAGAAAATAGACAAAACAAGAACTTCTACATATAATGTTGATATGAAAAAACTAAAAACTGCCATAATCATAATCCTAGTAATCTTACTTTTCTCTGGATTATTCTACTTCTTCCCACCTAAGAAACTCGTAGGTAAACTACCTTTTCTAAATAAATTTTACAATAATACGACAATTGAAATTGTCTCACAGAAAGGTAAAGCAAAAGTATGGATAGATGGTAAAGACTATGGAGAGACTCCTGTTACAGTAGAGGATCTACCAGAAGGAAAATACTTAGTTGAAATGGAAAAGATTGCCCCCAAAGACACTTTTTACAAGAAACACTCTTTCAATGTAGAAGTTTCCAAAAACACATCAGCAAGAATAGACATAGAAATAGCACCAGAAGATTTACTTCACGGAACAATCCTCTACTACTCTCCAATAAGAACGTCATCCAATAAAGGATACTTAACTATAACTGGGAACTCAAAGGACTCTAAAATATATATAAATAGCGATTTCTCAAACAGATCAGAATTAACAAATATTGAACTAAATGTAGGCGAACACCAAATTAGAGTTGAAAGTGATGGTTATGAAGAGATAGAAATACCTGTCTTTGTCCGAGAAGATTACCAGTTAAACTTAAGAGTTTTTCAATTACCAATACCGATATCTTTAGATATTTTAGAGGAAGGAAAAAATGAGTAACCTGAGATTTAATAAAGTAAAAGCTAACACCCCGATAACCATTTTAGTACATGGGGGTAATAGACTTGGATACTTAATCACTAAAACACTTGTAGAACAGGGAGGATATGTTGTCATAATAGACAAATTCAACAGTGAAACTAAGAAATATATCTCTGAGTTGAAAAAGTCAGATTTAGTAGATTTCTTCGATTTTAAAGGATACGAATCTCTCTTTAAAAACATCAAAAGATTTGACTATCTCTACTACATTTTAAATGACAAACTAACCCAAACAGATTTTGAAAGTAAAGATTTCCTTTTAGAAACCAAATATTTAGAACTAAGTCTCACACAAGTAAAAAAGAATGATGCCAAATTTTCTCTAATTACTTCACTTGCATTAAACAGAGAGCTAGCAAAGAGAGTTAACAATGAATCTTTAGCAAAACCATCAGTATATTCTAATGTTGAATTACAAAAATATTGCGAAACAATGGTTGCAGAGTTTAAAGACAAAACAAACATTAACGCAAGAATATTAAGAATGGGGACCTTAATCGGTAGTGGGATCACAAAAGTACAAGACCCAACCATAGACGATTTAATAACAAATGCTACTCAAGGTCCTCAAATTACAATAAAAGGAGAAGGTTTAGATATCCATAACTTAATACAAGAAGATGATGCTACCTATGGTGTTCTTAAACTCACTTTTGCAAATAGTACAAGAGGAGAAGTTATAACACTAGCAAACAAAAATGATTACACTACATTATCAGTTGCATATAAACTTTTAGAACTTAATACAGAAGCACAGAGTATTAGATTTGCAGATGATCCTGATGAACAATTCTTGATACAAGATATATATGTCCCTGCACCTCATGCAAGTAAATATGGATGGACACAACAAATGACCTTAGAGAAGGCAATGATAGAACAGATTCAAGTATATTATGACAATATAAACAAATCATGGGATATAACAACAAATACACTAGAACAAGATAAAAAGAAGAAAATAACAACAACAAAAGAAATTAAGACAGATTTAGGCGAGTTTGTCCATAAACTTACAGAACCTTTTAGGAAAATAAAGCTACATAAAGGAAGTTCTAAACCTTCTCCTAAAGGTCTCTTAAAAGGCTTTATTACAATCATTCTCGTACTACTCTTCACGTACTTTGTAATCTACCCCACAATGGGAACTATAATTGGATTAACTGTGGTAAACACTGCAGTTAAAGAACTATCTCAGTCTTTGCCAAGTAGTGATGAAAGAGCTAATGCAGAGAATATCGAGAAATTAGAAAAAAATATTATAAGAGTTGCAGACAGTTTTGATAACCTATCATGGTTATTCAAAATTACAAATCAGAAACACTTCTACAACAATGCTTCGAAAGTCTTAACTGCAACACAATACGCAACAGAAGGAGGCAAGCAATTCCTACAAGCAACATACCCCTTAGAGATGTATGTAAAAGAATTTAAGCCAGCTATTACCTTCCAAGATAATATCGCCACAACAACCAGAGAATACAGAGATTACTTAGAAAAAATAGGAGAAAATAGATATCTGTTAGAAGATGCTTCATACAAAATTACCTTAGCAAATGAGATATTAAAAGGTGTTGATACAACTTCCTTTCCTAAGTTTGCTCAAAGCAAAGTCCTAGACATTAAAGATCTCGCTAACAAGGCAGTTGATGCAACTAAATCTTACAAAGAAGCCACCACTTTCCTTCCAGAAATACTTGGAGTAGATGACAGACAAAGATATCTTGTTCTCTTACAAAACGAATCTGAAATTAGAAGTACAGGTGGTTGGATAACAAGTTATGGAATTATAGGGATAGAAGGAGGACAGATAAGAGAACTGTTTATTGATGATATATATAATGCAGATGGAACTTTGAAAGTCCAAGGTAAGAAATATACGCCTCCAGAATCAATGAAAAATGGTTTAAACATAGATGAATGGCTGTTTTCTCTAGTGAACTGGAGTCCAGACCTGTCAGAAACAAGGGTTGTATCCCAACAATTCATCTCTGATTTAGGGAAAGGGAACGATTTAGATGGAGTTATAACCTTAGATATAACATTCTTTCAAAAGCTTTTAGATAAATGGGGAGGAATAGAAGTACCCGGAGAGGATGAGTTAATCACTGGACAAAATCTGCATGAAAAAGTATTCCAGATGCATAGAGAGTTCACTCCTGGCTCAACACAGAAGACAACCTTCCTTGCAAACTTGGCTAATGAAATAATTAAAAAATTGCTATCAATGGATATTGGGCAAATGGTTGCAATGGCAGATATTCTTCAAAGCTCTCTGGATGAAAAACACTTACAAATAACCTTTGCAAACAGTGAAGCCCAAAACTTCTTCAATAACAGAAATTGGGCAGGAAGTTTAGACGCTAAAAATAACGATGCTCCAGTAACTATAGATTGGAACTGGGGAGGCAATAAAGCAAACCAATATGTAAATAAAAACCTTGCACTATCTGTTGATATAAAAGATGAAGACACAATAGATTTTTCATACATAGCAACAGTTGAAAACACTTCAACAGAGAATACATATCCCCAGGGAGATTACATTAACTACCAAAGAGTATACATACCAGCAGAAGCACAAATCCTTAAGATAGTTGGTATGGAAGATAATAAATATTCTGTTTATAAAGAGAATGGTTTTAAAATCATAGGTGGTTGGTTTAATGTTCCTGTTAAAGAGATTTCTACACTTGAAGTTTCATATAGATTAAATAGATCAAGTTTAGGTTCTATGTTCCCGTTAGTTAAACAAGAGAATACATTATTCTTAGATTTAAATATTTTCAAGCAAGCAGGCGAAAGAAAACATGCATATAAACTAGATATATCATATCCTTCTACTTGGGTATTAAGTGATCCAGCAGGATTAAATACAATTAGTAATCAGATATCAGGAAGATTTGAGTTGAATAAAGATACTGAATACAAGATTGTTTGGAATACTCCTAATTAGACTCTTACAAGCTTATTCTTTTTTAGCTCTTCATAAACATCTAATACATCCTGAGTAGAGAAACTGTTTTGAGAAAGAAAGTTTTGCATCTCACTTTCTTCTAAATCAGTATTAACGGGTACTCTTTGTGTTACTCCTAAAGGAGAAACTAAGGTTGCAATATGTTTAGACTTACAATTATGACAAGAAAAGTGTATAATCGTGCTTGCACCAGTATTCTGGACGATATTAAGATCATCAACAGTATAAGGAGTGCCACATTTATCACAAAATCTTGCAACTGATTCAATAAAAAATTGTTTTCTTTGTATTGTTGAACTATCAGTACTGTCCATATATAAATTATACCATATATAAAAGCAATGCAGAATAAGGAAAAGGCAATCGCTCTTTTAGTAAAAAAAGGAAAGGAGCAAGGTTTCCTTACACAGGAAGACCTTTTAGATGTTTTCCCTACAATTGAGGAGGATATTGGGTTGTTAGATAAGATATTTGAGAGATTACAAGAAAATGAGATAGAAGTCCTAGAACCTGATGATACTACAGCAGCAGCAGAGACCGAAGAAGAATTAACTCTTGAAAAGAAAATTAAGATACTCAAAAGTATCCAATCTACATTATCAACAGACGCTATCAGATCATATCTTTATGAAATTGGTAGAATCCCTCTCCTTACAGGTGAGGAAGAAGTTATACTTGCAAAGCGTATAGAAAACGGCGATGAAGAGGCTACACAGCTCCTAATTACAGCAAATCTCAGGTTGGTGGTCAGTATAGCTAAAAAGTACAGCAAGTCGAATCTAGAGCTTCTAGACCTCATACAAGAGGGTAATATTGGCCTTATGAGAGCAGTAGAGAAGTTTGACTACAAAAAGGGCTTTAAATTCTCAACATATGCAACATGGTGGATTAGACAAGCCATTACAAGAGCAATTGCAGATCAAGCAAGAACTATTAGGGTCCCAGTACATATGATTGAAACTATTAACAAATACAACAAAGTAAACAACATGCTCGCAACAAAACTTGGGAGACCAGCAACTGACGAAGAAATAGCAAAAGAGATGGATATAGACGTAATCAAAGTAGCTGAAATTAAAAAGATTAATCAGAATCCAAGTTCTCTTTCTACACCAATTGGAGAAGAAAAGGACAGCAAACTACAAGACATTATTCCAGATGATAGAACACAATCCCCAGAAGATTATGCAACTGCAGAGTATCTAAAAAACCAGCTACATGAAATCCTAGATAGCTTGCAGGACAGAGAACGAAGAGTTCTAGCTTTAAGATTTGGCTTAGAAGACGGCGTTTCAAGAACATTAGAAGAAGTAGGTAAAGAGTTTGGAGTGACAAGAGAAAGAATTCGACAAATAGAGGCTAAAGCACTAAAAAAGCTTAAAGAGAAATCTTCTCAACAAAAACTAGATGATTATATAGAATAATTATTCTCTGTAAGATTTACAAATTCCTTTGGTTGTACGGGTAAAGTCTTAAGAACCCTATTATGTACACCATCTAACCCTTCTGTTGAGAAACTAGTATTCATAGGATTTGTATAGATTTCTATACTAACCTCTGGACTAGAACTCTTCGTATCGAAGAAAAATGCAAGACCCGCCCAAACAAGAATAACAATAAACAGAAGTATTATTGCTGGTAAATATTTCTTAATGATTCCTCCCATAATTACTTTAAAGTATAAAAATTAGGTTCTTGGACATGATATATTCTCAACCTGATACTGTAAGAATCTTCAACAGAACGATAGCTGGTTCTACCTGAAAAAGACACATTTTCAATAACAGCATACATAGGCAAAGATTCTAAATCCTTCAAGAGATTTATAAAATTACTATATGTACCAGAAACAGAAAGAGATAAAACACTCGGTTTAATAACAGTTGGAGTTATATTTTCCACGTTTTTATCATAAGAATCGAAATTGATAGAATTTAACTTATACCCATTCCTAGAAACAATAGAATCTATGTTAGAGAGCAGTAATATGTATCGCTCAGAGACAGGAAAAACAAATCTTAAAGAGTCAAACTTCTCTTTTGAAGATTTAAATTCTTGGTCTAAAGCAGATAGGGTCTTAATCCTTTTATCAAGCTGTTTTGTTATGTTTTCCTTCTCTTTAATATCATTCTTAATCTTTGTTATCGTTGTTATTGTTGGACGAATTGCAAACACTATTAACAAAACAACAACTAAAAGAGTAAAAGTTATAGTAATATACGAATTTCTTTTTTCCTCTGATTCTCTAATTGTTGTTAGAAGGCTTACAGAACCCCTTTTTTCGGCCATTATTAATCTTGTTGTAATAAATTAAAGGACACTGAAACAGATATCTCATTATCTTCCTTTGAGATACTAAAGGAAACATCTGTATAGTGAGAATTTTCTTTTAAGGAAGATTCGTATGTTTTAACATCTCCCAAACTACCAGCTAATAAACTAAGAGAAACTTGATCATCATTCAAAGAAAATGATCTCAAGACCAAAGTAGACGGAATACCACTAACAACTTCACTTACAACACTTGAATTTATCTTCTGAGCCCCTTTAATCATTTCTACATCTGTAAGAAGTTTCTGATAATTAGCATAAAGAATATTGTTCGTTCTCCAAGGTTCCGTTTGTAAAAGTTCTATCTGGTCATCTATCTCCTCAGTCAAATTATTATTCCTTCTATCTAAGATAAATCTCGAAAAGAACACTGCTAAAACTACCAACTCAACAAAAACAAGAAGGTATTTTCCAACATTAATCATCCAATCATATATCTTCGCAAAAGTATCATGGGGCGAATATGCCGGATCAATCAAGTTTATCGTTTTTTTCCTTCTTCTAGATTTGAACATGAGCAGTTTTTGATTTTCTAACTTCAGTATAGCATATCTATACTATCTTACTAAAAAGTATAATCTTCTCTCTATCTTTTAATGCTAAGGAAGCTTTCTCACAACTATTAGGAATGATAGGATAGTAAAGTCCAATAACTACTTTAAGTAAATAACTCAGATTATTTAAAATCTTTTCACACTCCTCCTTTCCTAACTCCTTATTCCACGGTTCTTTTTCTGTAATATACTTATTTCCGAAATCAGCTAATTCATCAATCTTTTCACCTGCAAGCTCTATTTCATAACCTTCATAAAGGACTTCTACTTCCTTTTTATAATCATCTGTTTTCTTTTTGAATTCATTATCTACTAAATCTTCATTATTTATCTCAACTTCTTTACTATTTGCTAAGTGTATTACCCTGTTAAGCAAATTTCCAAAGTTATTTGCCAATCTTGAGTTATATAGATTCACCAAATCATCTTCCTTGTAAGCAGAATCTGAAAATGTGGATATACCTGTAAGAAGATAGAATCTAACTATCTCTGCTCCATATTTTTTCTCTTGATCAAAAGGTGAGATCACATTACCTAGTGTCTTAGCCATTTTTCTGCCATCAGAGGCTAAAATCATGCCATGTTCAAGAAGCTTCTTAGAGTGGGGAAGACCTGCAGATATCAACATTCCCTGCCAAATAACAGCTTGGAAACGGAGGTTATCAGGGCCAAAAATTTGGACAGCTGGCCACCACTCATTAAACTTTTTCTCGTCAGTTGCATAACCAACTGCAGCAACATAATTGGCTAAAGCATCAAACCAAACATAGACTACATGTTCAGGATCATCAGGAACTTCAATTCCCCATGGAAGATTCTTCTTTAATCTTGAGATACTAATATCTTCAATTTCATCAATTATTTTCTTTAACTCTCCTAATTTCTGTTTTGGTTTTAATACATCTGGATTTTTATCAAGCCATTCTATTAAATCATTTTTATACCTAGATAATGCGAAGAAGTAGTTTTCCTCTTCTCTCTCTTCTGGCTCTCTGTCATGATCAGGACATTTACCGTCAATTAGTTCTTTTTCTGTCATATATCTTTCACACCCAACGCAATACTTTCCAACATATCTTTTCTTGTATATATCACCTGACTGTTTACAAGCATTCCAAAAGGCATGAACAACTTTCTCATGTTCCTTTGCAGATGTTCTGTAGAAATTGTCATATTCCACAAAGAAAAGTTTACAGTAGTCCTTAAATCTCTGTGCGTATTTATCTATGAAATTTTGAACTGAAAGGCTCTCTTCCTGAGCTTTATCCCAAATCTTCTGTCCATGTTCATCTGTCCCAACATTAAAAAAAACATTTTCATCTCCTAACTTCTTTTTAAAGTACCTTGCAATTGCATCTGCTTGAACAAATTCTAATGCATGGCCAATATGTGGCTCTGCATTTACATAAGGAAGTGTTGTTGTTATATAAAATTTCTTTTGCATGTCTGCATTATACCACAGACCTGGTCAGTTAGTTTCTCCTTATGTACAGAGAGGTAAGAAGGGTATTTTCAAGAAAAACTGGATTGCTATAGGTACACATGAAACCCTTCTACAACAGTGTTTTATCGTTTATGTTAGAATACAAAGGTTTTTTCAGATAAAATAACAACCTATAAGAAGATTACTTTCTTCTATTTTCACACTCTAAACTATAACTAGATAAAGAGAAACTAACTGACCAGGTCTACAGCTGTTGACTCATTAATAAACCTTTTGCCAAACCGAGATGAACTAATTCCTGCCACACCCCTTCCGTAACAAAAGGTACAAAAGGATGCATTATCTTCAAATTCTCTTTTAATATGTACAAAAGCTCTCCAAGCTTTTCTTTTCTCTTTGCACTACCAATTTTCTCATCTTTAATCTCTGTTTTAATTTCCTCGATCCAAACGTCACAGACCTGATGCCAGAAGAATTCCCTAATTTCCTCTGCTCCTAGATTAAATTGATACTTTTCAATATACGCAGAAACATTTTCAACATGTTCTTTTGTTTTTTGAATTCTTTTTGTCTCCTTGACTTCAAAATTCGCAATATCTTCTAGCTCAGAATTATCCATATTCATTAAAACAAATCTACTTGCATTCCATATCTTTGTAACAAAATTCCTATTTCCTTTTATTTTTTCTTCTCTAAGAGGAGAATTAGATCCTGGCAATGCATCAGAGTAGTACCACATTCTCAAAGCATCCGCACCATATTTATCAAACACCTCACTCGGTTCAACCCCATTTCCTTTAGATTTAGACATTTTTGATCCATCTACAGCAAGTATCATCCCTGTTAACCAAGCCAAAGAATATGGAACTTGACCTGTTCTATAAAAACCAAACATTAACATCCTTCCAGTCCACCAAAAGAGAATATCTCTCGCATGAATCATCATCTGTGTTGGATAGTATTTCTTGAAATCTTCACCATCTGGACCACCAAGAGTGGTGTATGGCCATTGACCAGAACTAAACCAAGTATCAAAAACATCTGTGTCCTGTTCCCAAATTTCTCCATTTTGCGAATCTGGCATATCTTCACCTAAGAATATCTCTCCACTTCCAGTCGCTTTTATATTAAATTCTTTTTCAAAATCTTGGATACTTTTTCCTTTATTTTCATTTAACCAATCAAACAACTTCTTCCCACCACTATACCAAACAGGTATTCTCTGTCCCCACCATAACTGTCTTGAAATACACCAAGGTTGAATATTTTCGTAGAAATGTTCCAAAGCCTTCTGTTGACCAGGTGGTACTACACTAATATCGCCCTTTTTAAGAGCCTCTAAAGCCTTTTTAGCCAAAGGTTCTACATTTAGATACCATTGGTTAGAAATAATTGGTTCTATAGCTGTTTTACACCTTTCACAGATTGCGACCTCATGTTTAATATTCTCAATTTTAACAAGAAGGCCCATCTCATCTAGCTCTTTTACCAATGCTTTTGAACAATCAATTGTTCCCATTCCCTTAAATCTCTCTGGAATATCTCCAGTCATTTCTGCATCCTCATTTATCACATTCACTATTGGTAAACCATGTTTTTTCCCTATCTCAAAGTCGATTGGAGAGTGAGCTGGTGTTATCTTTAAAGCACCTGTTCCTGTTTCAATATCTGTCTCTTCTTCTGCAATTATTGGAATTTCTCTGTTTGCAATAGGAAGAAGAACCTTTTTACCGATAAATTCTTTATATCTATCATCATTAGGATTTACAGCTACAGCAGTATCTCCCAACATTGTTTCAGGTCTAGTTGTAGCAATAGTAACACCTTCAACCCCAAGCTTTTCCTTTGCTAATTTTTTATCTTCCTCATCAACAAAAGGATAGATTATATATGCAAAAATACCTCTCCTTTCTTCATGTTCTGTATCAATATCCGCCAAAGCAGTCTTGCAACTTGGACATTGATTGATAATCCTTTTATCCCTATACACCAAACCATCCTCATACATCTTGTAGAAAGTCTCATATACTACCTTTGTCAACCTTTCGTCTAATGTAAAAAACTCTCTTGAGAAATCTGCAGAAAGACCAATTCTCTGTTCATATTCCCTGGCTTCTTTCATACTTGCTAAACAAAATTCGTAACACTGTTTATAGAATTCATCCCGACCAATCTCCTGTTTGTCAATTCCTCGTGATTGCAAGAGTCTTGTAAATACTGCTTCTGTTTGAATACCAGCATGATCTTTGCCTGGTAAAAGGAGAGTTGGATGACCAGTCATCCTGTTATATCTTCCAATCACATCATGAAAAGCATACCCACACATATGACCTAAATGAGGAGTTCCATTTGCATTTGGAGGAGGAAGTGTGATTGTAAAAGGAGACTTAACCTCAACACCTTCTTTTTCTAGATACTGCTTCATGAGATCTGGATTACATAACCCAGATTCTTCCCAAAGCTTGTATATCTCAACCTCTCTCTCTTCTGATTCAAATGTTTTTGGAATACCTTCTTCCATACCGTTGCATTATACCAACAGGAAAACTTTTTGACAAAGAAAAAGAGGGACAGATCCGGGACAGACCCTCAAAACGCCGAACCTACACCAATCCGCCATTTCTCAAAAAGAGGGACAGATCTGGGTCAGATCTACAAAAACTTTGCGTTTCACATAGAAGAAGAAAGCCTTTTACAACAAGATAAAACCGGAAAAGACTTTTACAACAAGAAAAAGTATGGGATGGGATTTACATACTAAACGGGTAGAACAAATAAAAAAGAAGCAGTGTGATATAATACAAACGATATGAAAAATACGAGAAAGAGGAATGGAGATGGTAAGCAGGATTTTCTTAAACTATGTACTCTCTCAGGAACTTCTGAGATTGGTAGAAACTCAAACTTCATTCAGTACAAAGACGAAATAGTTATGATAGATGCTGGATATTCATTTCCTGGACAAGAGATGTATGGAATTGACTACCTTATTCCAAATACGAAATATCTAAAAAAACACAAAAAAGACATTAAAGCAATTTTGATAACACATGGGCATTTGGATCACATTGGTGCTCTAAGATGGATTTTACCCGAACTAGATTATCCTCCCATATATGCAGGAGGTTTCGCTAAATCCCTCATAGAAGCAAAAATGAAGGAGTATAAAATAGATAAAAAAGTGAAAATTTTCAGTGTTGATAGAAAATCTAAAATCAATATTGGAAAATACTTCAAAGCTTCTTTTGTTGGTATAAACCATAGTATTCCAGATGCTTTCTCAATATTTATAGAATCTCCAAAAGGAAATGTTTTTTTCTCTGGGGACTTTAAATTTGATTTAACACCTACAAACGAACCACAATCAGACTATGAAAAACTTAAAAGTTTACGTGGCAGGGTTGATTTAGCATTAATTGAAAGCACAAATGCAACAGTCCCTGGTAGATCTCCCTCAGAAAAAGTTGTTTCCGAAAACCTTTTAGAGATAATTTCCAACCAGAAAGGAAGAGTTATCGTTTCAGCATTCTCATCTTTAATTACGAGATTGTATTCACTAATTGAAATTGCAAAACAAACTAACAGAAAAGTATTACTAGCAGGAAGAAGTCTAGACCAAGCAATTAAAATTGCAAGGGAAAACGGATATATCAAAGTTGAAGACTCTCTTTTTATTAAAGATAAAGATATAAACAAGTATCCAGACAATCAACTTTTGATTCTTTGTACAGGTAGCCAAGGTGAAAGATTTGCAGTTTTAAACAGGGTTTCGTTAAATGAACACAAGAGTATCAAGATAAAGAAGGGAGATTTAGTAATAATGTCTTCTTCTGAAATCCCTGAAAATGTTTCAAATATTGAAAGAATGACTGATAGATTAATAGGCCTTGGTGCAGAGCTAATGAAAGATACTGTGAACATGAAAATCCACTCAACTGGACACGGAAACCAAGAGGATATTCGAGCAATGGTTGAGTTCATTAAACCACGAAACATCATGCCAATACACGGCTCACTAACTTTTAGATATTTTAATAGGGAAAATTTCATTAAATGGGGTTTCAACCCTAACAACATTCATCTTACAGATGATGGTCAGATGTGGGAGTACACTGGAAGATATTGGAAAAGAGGTAAGAAAATAGAATCTAAACCAATTTTAATAGATGGACTTGGTGTAGGAGATATTGGAGATATGGTACTTAAGGATAGAAAACAACTTGCAGAATATGGCATATTCACTGTTATACTAAATCTCAGTGCAAACACACAACAAATAGTTGGTAAACCCAGATTCCTCTCCAGAGGTTTCATATATTTTAAACACTCACAAGAGCTACTTAAAGAAATTACCAACACTATTTTTGACACCCATAAAATCTGGCTAGACACACAGAAAAAAGCAAAGAAAGCTGACTGGGACAAACTTAGAGAAGATTTAGAAAAAAACTTAAGTAAACTCATATACAAAAAGACTGAGAGAGAACCAATTATAATGATTGCTATAATTTAATACCCCCTTTGACAATCCAGTTAATATGATATACTTTAGGATATGATTAATCTGCCTTTTTTAAAACGTAACTCAAAAACAGTATTAAGCCAAAAAGATAATATTGTTGCTTTGGACATTGGAACAGAGCTTCTTAAAAGCGTACTGTTTAAAGTAGATAAACTTGGAGTCAATATCTCTAACGTTTCTAGAATAGAACAACAGCAACATGCAATGAAAAGTGGTATTATCACAAATCTAGATACTGTCCTGGCAAATTGTCGCCTATCCATGTCTTCACTTACAGACAGGTTAAGTCCTGAAGAGTATCCAAAACATATTGTGATGGGAATTGCAGGAGAATACATTCAAGGTGTTTCTATAGTTGTTAACTACCAAAGAGAAGACAATTTTGATAATGAAGTAACAAAAAAAGAGGAAGGGAGAATTTTATCCCAGATAGAAGAAAAGATTGAGACAAGTGGGAAAGAAGATCTAGGGCAAAGAATTGGTTTAGTAAACGAAGATATTGAGATATTACATTTAACAAGAACAGGAACAGAAATTGGAGGGATGCCAGTAGATTCTCTAGTAGGGTATAAAGGGAAGGATGTAAAGTTAAACTACTATGCATCTTTTGCTCCTAAAACCTATGTAGAGTCCCTACGTAAGGTAGCAGCAGAATTAGAGCTAAATGTGTTAGGAATCGTTTCTCAACCTTTCGCAGTTGCTAGGGCCTTTGCAGGCTCTTCAAACAGGGATTTTTCTGCCATCTTCATAGATATTGGAGGTGGAACAACTGATATAGCGGTTGTAGAGAAGGGAAATGTAATTGAAACAAAGATGTTTGCCTTTGGAGGAAGAACTTTTACAAAAGAAATAGCTAAAGTTTTAAATTTGGAGTATAGGGTTGCAGAACAAAGAAAGATTAAATATGCAAAGAAGGACCTAAACAAAGAACTAGCCAGAGAGGTCCAAAAGATAGTGTATCCTGTTGCAAGATTATGGATGCGCACCTTAAAGACAGCTTTTTCATTATGTGAAGATGTTTCTTCATTCCCAACTCAAATTTATCTTTGTGGAGGAGGTTCCCTATTACCAGAAATCAAAGAAGTTATGCTAGAATTCCCTTGGAAAAAGAATCTTCCATTTGCAGTTGTTCCTAGAATAGAATTTTTCACTCCAGAAAAACTTGATAGTATAGTTGATGAAAGCAACGATTTAAGAAATGTTTTTGACATTACACCAGCCTCTTTGGCCAAATTTATATATGATATTAACAAAAACGATTTAGATGGAAGAAGAGAATAAAAAGATAACAAAAATTGTAATAAATACAGAAGATGAATTAACTGATATTGTTACTAATATCATAGATTCTCCTAATGAAAGAATCGTTCTAACATTTGCAGAAGAATCAGATCTTTTAATTAGTCCAATTAATCTCAAAGTAGTACAAGAAACAGCAGATGAACAGGAAAAACTTTTAATCGTACAGATAATTAAAAACCCTACAGGAGTTAAGAATGCCAATGCAGTAGGTATTACTACAATAGAAACAACAGCTCTTCCTACCGATGATCTCTGGGAAAAAGAAATTGAAAAAAGAGCTGAGAGACTTACTCCCAAACCAACAGTCAAGCCAGTAGTTCAAGAAGTTATAGAAGAAAAACCAAAAGAAGAGGATGGAGAAGAAGTTCTACATGAAGACGTCGTGGAAGAAGGAATTAGTATTGATGGAGATTTACCAATCAAAGAAGAAACAGAGGTAAAAGAGGAAAAGAAAGATTTACTAACAAAAGACTTTAGTTCTCTAGAGAAAAAAGAGAAGGGTTCACAAAACCCTCCAAAGGAAAAAGTGTTAAAAGACAAAAAGAAACTTAATCCAAAGTTGAAAAAACTTTTAATTTTAATTGGAGTAAGTGCATTACTGTTAGCAGGTTTTATATTCTTTATCTACTACAAAACAGCTCCATATGTAAAGATTAAGATGCACATAGAATCGAGAGAAGCTGCTATAGAAAAGATTTTTACTGGAGATGAGAATATTAAAGAAGTTAACTTTGATGATGGTAAAATCCCAATAAAAAAAGAAACTGTAGAGAAAGAAAGATCTGAAACAGTAAAAGCCACAGGGACATCATATAGGGGAGAGAAGGCAAAAGGAACTATTGCTATTCACTTTTTAGACACCGATGATTGTCCAGAGAAACCACCCAGAACGTTGGAAGCAGGCCATATAATTATTTCAAGTGGTGGTAAAACATTTAAAATTGACTCTCAATTAATTTTTAAATGCGGAGAGGAATATTCTAAAACAGTAGGAATCACCGCTGGAGATATTGGAGAAGAATATAACTTACCTTCAGGTGCAACATTTACAGTACAAGGATATACAGGAACACAACTTAGAGGACAAGCTTCTCAAGTGACAAGTGGTGGATCAAAAGAGCAATACACAATACTTTCACAAGTAGACGTAAATAATGCCGTAGAAGAGTTAAAGAAGATTGCAATAGAGGAGGGGGAGAGAGAGTTAAAGGATAAATCTGGAGGTTCTTGGGAAATAATAGGGGATTCTATCAAAAGTGATATTATAAAAGATAGTATTAAAACAAATATTAACGTAGGAGATGAAGCAAAAGAGACAACATTAAACCTGAAAACAACAAGTAGTGCAACATTCTTTATGAAAGATGGTTTTGATGACAAGATTGCTGATCTTTTAACACAGGAAGCACAAGAGAAAAATCTTTTTGAAACAGAGAAAGACCTAGAATTAACTCTAAGTGAAGAAGTGGAGAAAGAGATTACAGTTGTAGAAAACACTCCTGAAAGTACAAAGATTAAACTTGTTGCAAAGAGCTTTGTTAAACCAAAGATTGAAAAAGTTACAGTCATAGATGCAATCAAGGGAAAAAAGTGGGAGGATGGTATGAATATCCTAAAAGGGTTTGTATTCTCAGAGAAAGAAACAGAGGTTGTATTTGAACCACCAAGCTTCCCGAAGAAGTTAAAATATTTCCCTACAAGACAAGGTAGAATATTCCTTGAGTTTATTACTGATGCACTTTAACCTTTATTTTTACTCTACTTTTTGTTAGAATGCTTTCTGTAATGTACCTGTAGCTCAATCGGATAGAGCAATTGCCTTCTAAGCAGTAGGTTGTCGGTTCGATTCCGGCCAGGTACGCCACTTAATTGTTTTCGTTTCTTAAAAGAGTATTGTAGCCCCTTGTAGGGGTGTTTTTACAAGGAAGCACACCTAGGTTTCAGCCTCTTGTTTTAAGTCTTGTAGGCTTTCTTCAACACTTAAATAGATAAAATCATCTTCTGTAAAGGTGTTTTCGTCTTGAGATACAATTATCTCTTCCTCAGGAGAGGAAAGGTGTTCCTGAATTCTTCCGTCAGAAACAGTGGTTAGAGCAGGACTCAGAAGTAAGAGTAACGCTGCAACAAGAGCCAGAACTATCGTTTGAGCTATTTGTGCAATCACTAGTAAAAGTTGGTCTCCAATAAGATCTAGTAAGCGATCAACAATCCAGCCTCCTATCCCTGTTGCTCCCAATATCTTTCTAAGAACATTTCTAGCAAATTTCTTAATACCTTCTGCTAAGGGTTTAAGAATTTCTACAATACCTTTTGTTAAAAATTGAAATGGTTTTGCCATAACTTGAAACATTCTGCCTAATCTTGCTTGATATAATAAATATGCAAAGCTTTTCTTGTTTAATTTTCCATCCTTATTTGCCCATTTCAGTAATAAACTACCATCTATAAATAGCCCTCCAATTAGGTTGTTTGGATGTAGATAATATGCATCTCCAATTATCTTCCCCATTACACTATTTGCTGATGTATAATACGAACCAATTTCTTTGCCTGTGTCAGAATCCACAACTGTTTTTTTCTCTACAATATTAGTGAAATTCAAGTCCTCATTTCCAAATTTTGCCCAATTTCCACTTAAGAAAATATCTCCCCAAGCACCACTGTTCTTAATCCAATCATACGCTAAAAGACCTCTTGCCACTCCAGCCCCTAAAGTATCTTGGCCTAATTGTTGTGGTATTAAAATATTATTAATACTATTTCGAGCAGCATTTAATCTGGCATTACTACTAACAACACCAGGAATATTCATAACTAAGGAGGTTCCGATAGCATTTTTTGCAACATCTCTCCCTGTGTTAGTAATCTGATCTTTTGCAAGATCTTGTGCCATTAAACGAGCTTGCCTAGGTGAAAATAATCCAGAATTATTTAATACTTTAAAAATCTCTGTTTGCCTTTTTGTTGGTTGTTTTTCTTGCATTCTATAACTAATACGTGTTTCAAGAAGTTCTCTATCTTTTTTAGGAATACTGTTTTTTACAGTTGAACTACCACTATACAAAACTCTACCGAATAACTGTTGTTCTGTTTCGGGAAATTGTCTATATGCACCTAAATCGTTTCCAACACCTGTTCCATAGAGGAAGCGAGCAAGTTGCATTCTTTGATGAGGATTACTAATTCCGTGCATCCTCAAGGCTGTGTCAACTTGTTGTATTCTTGTCCTATACTGACTATTTTGGTTTGTATTGTTAACTAATTGTTTAAGAAAATTTTTATTCAAGCTAGGATTCAGTTGCATCATAGAAGTGAAAGTCAAATCTAACCCCCTGTCATACAAATCTTGTTCTTCGTCTCTTATGTCATCCTTTGTCCTATACCCAAAAAGGTGTTCTCCACCTACAAGATATTTACCTCCCATACCAACCTTTAACTCTTTTCTTTTTACATCGGCAAAGAGTTTTCCTGTTTTATATGCTGTTTTAGCAGAAGCTCCATTAAATTTCGCTAACAATGAAACCAAAGCGCCATCTATACCTGAATGGAGATCTCCACCAATCCTTGCAAAATTGGCTTTTGCTCTTTGTCTAGCAATACCTTTCTTTATATCTGCATTTCCACCACCTGTTAGTAGAGTACCTACGTCTGTTTTTACACCATCTGCCAACTGAATCTCAGATGCACTTTGTATATATGAATTTATACTATTAAAGGCAGACTCTAGTGGGTAAATAGCTGGTTGTGTACCTATCTCAATTAAAGACGAGGCATATACACCTGCTGACGGAGGAGGTTTGGGAAATGGTTTGTTAACCTTTTTCTTTTGGACAGAAAAAATAAAGTCAAAAACAGAATCATATGTGTTTTTTTGTTGTAGATTTTTTCCCATATTTCTATTTAGCTCCAAAAACACCTCCTAGTAGAGGCATTCTACTTGCACTCTTTTGAATATTAGCACCAACAACAGCTAAAGTTCTATCCTCTTCTACTTTCATAAAACTTTGCACAAACTTAGGAGCATTAGCGGCAAAAAGATAGCCAGCCACGAGCAAAACTCCCTTAATAGTTATGAGTCCTTCTGGAATAAAGATTCCTTGATTACCAAAGAAGACAAAGTTTTGAGGTTGTACAGCTGTAGCCAAGAACTGTGAAAAACCTAAAATGGCAACAATAACAGGAAAGACAAGAATATTGGCAGCAAGAGATTTAAACCATCTGATAACAGAATTAAAGTTTCCAGGAATTGCTCCTAGAGCCATTTGAATAGGTCCAAGAACAACATTCACAAATATCCTAGCATAAGATGTTACTATGGTAATAAAGAGTTTTACAGAAGCATAGAGTGCAATTAACAACCAAAGAATTAGTTTTAAGAGCCTAGGATAGTTGGCAACTTGTAAACCAACAAGAAGAATATCCCATATGAGATCAAAAGATTCCATAAGTTTAGCAAGACGAGGGAAAATCAGAGATATTATATCTCCAGGATTAAATTCAGATTCTTTAGCAGAGCTCATTAAAAATGCTGCACCCCATCTTAAAGCTATTTCTCCCATAATACTTCCTGTTTGACCCTTCCAATCTGAAGAAATTCTATCCTCTTTTAGCATTTTTTCTCTTATAATTGATTCCAACTCATCATCTTTACTGCCCGATTCATTTCTTGAATCTACATGATACAATAGTTGATCTGTTAGATTACTAAAACTTGCAATATCTACCTTAGTTGTTAATTTATTCGGTTCTACAGTTTTTTGAGCATCATACATAAGATTACCAACAACATTCATAGACATCTTACCAATGTCCAACATAATGCCTGATATGGCAAAACTAAAGGTTACTAAAAGAAGACAAACTACTAACCTAGGGATAGAATTACCTACTGATACTAATATCTGACCTCCTATCTTACTCCTAAACATAATCATAAAACCAATGACTATCATAACTACAACAAAAAACAGATACGCTATATTTCGTGTTACTGACCAAAGAACATCAAGTTTAATCTTTTGTAAATAACCATACCCACTCTCATGTTTAAATCCTACACCAGTATCATTAAAATCTATTTTTCCAAAACCCAAGTATTCGGAAAGCTTGCTTAAGAACCATCTTTTCCAATTGGTTAGTATATCCTTATTATTCTCGTCTATAGCCTCATCCATGATAATAATTTCCTCATCTCTTTTATCTTGATCATCTATACACTCTTGTTCCGTTGCATAGTACTTCACAGAATTAATCATCCAATAACTAACTCCAGACCTCCCACAACTTTCCTCTTTCTCTCTAGCTTTTGCATAAACCTCCTCTGTGCAATACAGATTTATACAAGTATCTAAACTGTATTCCCTAGAACAATCTGCCTGTAAAGACTCTGTTTGAGATGTCCAACTTCGAAAATAACCACAAGGACCACCATCCACGGAGGAGATTTCTTTGTTATTCTTAACGCGAGATTCACAGCTGACAATTTCTGCTTTTTCGCTTGTTGTAAGACCTAACATCCGATTACCCTGTCCTTCAACAGGTCTGATCTCTCCACTATATGCAAATATTGTATCTTTCGTATTAATAGATCCCATACTCGTTAACACATCACTTTCCGCTCCACAAACAGAACACCCTTCCGGACACTCTGACGGTTCTTCAATGTTTGTATATGTATTGTTGTAATAGAAAGTCACATAAACAGAGTGATTGGGTTCATAACAAGGGTTTATACATAATTGCACAAGTTTTTCTTTTAGTGGTCCTTGATAACCTATATATTCCAAAAAATACCTCTCCCCCTTTTCTTTTTTCTCTTCTTCTGTCATTTTAGCAAAACTCTCTGAACCAACTTTGTTTTCAAAAAACTTTAAAAATTCTGACCAATCTAAATCAGATTCTTGCTTTGAGATAGTTCCTATATCCTTACCTTTGCAATAACCATAACTCTCATTACATTCATCCACCCCTGTACAAACACACTTTGGCTTTACTGCTGCAAAAGTTGCATTATTCCCCCTATAGCCAGGTACAAACTCCTGAGCTAAATGATCTTTAACACTAACTGTTGGGAGATTAACTAATAAAGAGGCACTAGCACTATCTACCATACCAAGAAGTCCATTCCCTCCTAACATCTTTGTTTTAGAAGCAGCTTCTTCATCATTAATACAATAAATACTGTCTCCAACTAAAATTCTTACTATATTCGTAAGGGTTGCAAAGTTTTGCATCCTTTTAGTAGCGACAGGACTCTGATCCTTACCTGTTATTGCTTGACTTGTATTATTTACTTCTTCGTAATATGCTGCAAGGTCTACACATTTTCTACCATTTTGTTCTTTAATAATTTTTGACTCCTCAGCAAAAGTAACCCTCGAAAAAGGAAGTAAGAAGAGAAGAGTAAATAGTAGTATTTTCAGAGTTTTCTTCATAGAACACATAAAACTTATATATTATTTCCCAAATATCCCACCAATCATTGGAATCTTGGATGCGCTCTTTTGCACTGTTTCTCCCATAGATGACATTGTCTTGTCTTCTTCCACTTTGATAAGACCTTTTACCAAACTTGGTGCACTAGCAGCAAAGAAATATCCTCCAACAATCAAGACTCCCTTTATACTAACAAGATTTTCTGGAAGAAAGATTCCTTGATCACCAAAGAAAACAAAATTCTCTGGATCAATAGCAACTGAAAGAAACTGTGCGAAACCTAAAATTGCAACTATTGTAGGGAAAACAAGAATGTTAGCAGCTAAAGTTTTAAACCAGTTCGTAACAGAGTTAAAATTTCCAGGAATAGCACCAACAGCTATTTGTAAGGGAGCAAGTATAACATTTACAAAGATTTTGGCATAAGATGTAATGATAGTAAGGAAAAGTTTAAAAGACGCATAAGCCACAACTAACAGAATTACACCGAGCTTTAACAATTGAGCAAGGTTTGGAATTTCCCAAACACCAGTAACAAAAATATTTTTTACAGTATTAAAAGGTGTTTTGGCTTTTCTAATTGATCCAAGAATGAAAGCTGTACCTGCTTTCTGTAAAAATCTACTAACAAGATCTGATGTTTTTCCCGTCCATTTCTTCTCAGATACACTTTCTGTTACTTCTGTTTGCTCTTTATCCAAGAAAAAAGGTGTTGATTCTAATTCATAAATAGCTCTGTCTGACAAATTAATCATATTAGAGACATCTATTTCCTCCACTGCATCACCTTCACCTGCAACTTTCTCCTGTGCTTCTCGCATTTGGTTATTAATCACATTCATAGACATCTTACCAATGTCCAACATAATGCCTGATATGGCAAAACTAAAGGTTACTAAAAGAAGACAAACTACTAACCTAGGGATAGAATTA
>Ga0208459_1000431_pt1 | contig 47711 bp, 40 predicted proteins | sample AD_UKC087_MetaG_FD_184433 | JGI IMG/M metagenome (GOLD analysis project Ga0208459, IMG submission 184433) | Active sludge microbial communities of municipal wastewater-treating anaerobic digesters from USA - AD_UKC087_MetaG (SPAdes) (version 2) | ecosystem: Engineered > Bioreactor > Anaerobic >... | reverse complement strand
CCTCCCCTCCTCACACATGGACACTGCCACCTGGGACATTGCCACAAGAAACAACAAACAGATGGAAGACCTCCTCAGAAAGAACATCTGGCTCTCCCCCTCCTCCCCCACAGTCGATCCGGACTATGTCACCACATATGAATACACATATGAGAACCAGCTCAAGCAGGCCAACCTCCCCACTAACAATGACACAGTTACCTTCCAGTATGATGCATCAGGAAGAAGACTCAAAAAGACCTACACCTCCCATATAACAATAGATGGTACACCACACACAGATGTGACCACATACAAGTACCACTATGCAGGAGGAGTAATAACAGAAATAGAGCTGGACAAAGTGAGAGACTCCTCCACCACCCTCCTGGACCAGGAACTCATATACCACATAGGAGCAAACAGCCAGCCTATATCCTTTGAATGGACAAGACACACAGGAACCGGAGAATCACAGACAACAACCACCTCCACCTACTACTACCACTATGATGTACATGGCAATACCCTTAAGGTAACAGATACCAACCAGGACACCAAGATCACCTACACATATGATACCCTTGGCAACATCACCTCAGAAACCAACCCTGACTCCATACCAAACCCCTTCACCTTCATGGGAGCATCACAGACCATCCTTGATACAGAAACTGGCCTCTACTTCTCCTCAGGCTACTACAACCCCCAGACAGGCACCCTCCTCCAGGGAACAGGCTCACCAGCCATGCCCAACCCCTCCTCCATCTCCACCATCAACTCCATGTCCACCTCATCCCTTCCTGAGCAACAGCTACTCTCCCATCAGGCGTATGCACAGATTGAGAGCTATGCCCCATCCTCAGGGGTGTCAGAAGGACTTGCCAGATCTGATACTGATGCCAGAACAAGTGAAGTTGAGGCAACAATAACAGATGGCCTCTCACCGACACTAATGGCATACCCATGGATAGGCATTGAAATGAGGGACCCAAACAATTGGTGTGGTTCTGATGGTGGTAATGGTTACACAGGTATCATAAAACATTACTATGACAATGCAGGTAACGAAATAACCGAGCGTGAGTACAACAACATCATGAGTGGTCGTCCAAGAGACTATACTGAATGGGACGATCTGAATGGAGTTGAAAAGGCTGCTGTTAAGGACAGAATCACAAAAGACCTTACAGAGGAAGGATGTACGGATATTACCTTTGACATGAAGGATGGTTCTGTCACCTGCAAGACAGCAGAGGGGACAGAAGTCACATATTGCATTGAAGCTGCAGCTGTTGCTGTCTACAGCACTTATGACGACAAGACAAAAACAACAACCTACCATGCTGAGGTCATGTGCTACAAACTTAGTGACCAGAGAGCCCAGATATTCTGGCCTTCGGGAGGATCGAATGATGGTAAAAATATTCGCAAAACTGAACAAGGAGATAATTACACTGGCATTAATGTGTGGGAAGATGAGTGGCAAGAATATTTCAACAGAGGCGATCCTGGTTCTGGATATGTTAAATCAATAAACACTTCTGGCTCCAATATGGTCATATTAGATGTAGGTTGTGCAGGTGATGGTTTTTCGCATGGTGTGAAAATTATGATAGGTAACGGTGTCAACAAAACGCGAGCTGCAGATCTTAGAAAATTTGGTAATTATCAATTTTCCTATAAGCACTGCGATGTTGATCGAGTAAATCCGAATGGTACATGGGATATTAACGCTTCATATGCTTATCAAAGATCTATTTTTGAAGCAGGTAATCAAGTTGTTTTATATTCAAACGGATACTTTGATGTTTTTAATAAAAATAATAAAAAATTAGTGGATCATTGTAAATGTGAAGTAGGCGGATTAATCTACAATTGGTTTTTTCTATACAACAGAAAGATAGAAGGAACAGGCAAAACTTGGTACATGTGCCCATAGTATAAGAAAAGGAGGCCAAAAATGAGAAAGGTGCTAACTCTTTTCTTGTCCATGATGATTGTTTGCTCTTTTGTGCTTCTTGAATATAGATCTGTTGCAGGCATCTCGGACAAGAGATTTTGTAAAAATGGTGAATACGAAATATCCTACCTGGTTTTTGGAGCTGGAGGAGCTGGATCGATAAGATACATTCTTAACGAAAATAATCTCGCTTTCCTCTCGACCAATTCAAAAAATATAGAAGTTGGCGTTATCAATCTGGCAACAAACAGATTGTGGAAGAAAATGATCGAGGGATACGAGAACCATTCACAATTATATCTGGATGAAGAAAGTTTCTTGTTTTCTGTACACAACAAACTCTACTGCTTAAATCCAAATAATGGCGATGAAATATGGACAAAAGAAATCCCAACCTATTACATAGGTGAGGTGTATAACAGGGGGGATGGTACTTTTATCCTGACTTGCGAGAAAAAGGTAATAAATTTCAGCAAGAAAGATGGCAGCATCAACTGGGAAATCCAGCTCGATAATTTTGGAGGACATGGTCTGCTGGATGGCAACAAACTGGTGTATATCAGCCATTGGGATTTTAACAAGCACAAAACAAAGATAGCTTGCTACGATATTGAATCCAGGCAGAAAGTATGGGAGGATGAGTATGGCAGTGTAGCATCACCAGAGGCAATTCTTAAAGGAAAACTTTTTTATACCATTGACTCTCTGCTTGTTTGTGCGAATCTTGAAAACGGGAAATATATTTGGAATATAGACACCCATAAATACAGCAATGTTTTTGATTTTAGGGGCAATTATATTGTCTTTTTTGGCTCCTTGCCTGAAGAGGGAAATAAGTATTTCACTCGTATCCGCACCAGGATGTATTTTGATATTGAAACTGGCAAATTCATTTCAACTGACAAGTTTGCTCCTGATCAGTGGGTTGACAGCTGGGAACCCAACTTTAAGGGTGACTGTTTCTTTGGGATGTTTGGTGAATACATCGCATACGGCAACCCCTTTCTGGACAGGATGTACTGGAAATATGACTACAGCAATTATAAACAGCAGTATGATTATGCTGGCGCAAAAACAATTTCCGACCAGGCAGTGGTGATTGAGAAATATGATGAGAAAAACAATAAAACAAAATTGGAGGTATTTCTTTCCCAAGCCTCAGATGTAATTTCTTTCCAAGTTGACAGGAAGATTCTTCAAACTGAAAAGGGTGAAGAAGAAATTGATGCATCTCCAGCCATTATAAATGGTATTACCTATTTGCCAGCGAAGTACCTTGTAGAGCCACTGGGAGGTTACATAGTCTGGAACAGCAAGACAAAAAATGTGTTGGCAGGGCTTGTTAAAAAAACTGTTAGCATGACAATCAACAACCCAACCGCCACTGTCAACGGAAAAAAAGTCCAGATCGACCCCAAAAACCCCAAAATAACCCCAATCATCAAAGATGGCAGAACAATGGTCCCCCTCCGTTTCCTCGCCGAGAACCTTGGCTGTACCGTCAAATGGGTTGCAGAGACCAAAACAATCATAGTCACATACCAACCATGAATATAAATGCTACATAATCCCTATTCCAACCTCCCCACTAACAATGACACGGTTACCTTCCAGTATGATGCATCAGGAAGAAGACTCAAAAAGACCTACACCTCCCATATAACAATAGATGGTACACCACACACAGATGTGACCACATACAAGTACCACTATGCAGGAGGAGTAATAACAGAAATAGAGCTGGACAAAGTGAGAGACTCCTCCACCACCCTCCTGGACCAGGAACTCATATACCACATAGGAGCAAACAGCCAGCCTATATCCTTTGAATGGACAAGACACACAGGAACCGGAGAATCACAGACAACAACCACCTCCACCTACTACTACCACTATGATGTACATGGCAATACCCTTAAGGTAACAGATACCAACCAGGACACCAAGATCACCTACACATATGATACCCTTGGCAACATCACCTCAGAAACCAACCCTGACTCCATACCAAACCCCTTCACCTTCATGGGAGCATCACAGACCATCCTTGATACAGAAACTGGCCTCTACTTCTCCTCAGGCTACTACAACCCCCAGACAGGCACCCTCCTCCAGGGAACAGGCTCACCAGCCATGCCCAACCCCACCTCCATCTCCACCATCAACTCCATGTCCACCTCCTCCCTTCCTGAGCAACAGCTACTCTCTGATATTGCCGCAACAAGCTCCTTCTCACCCCCTCCAGGATCAGCAGATGGGATAGCGAATGCTGGCAAGCAGTCTGACCCACCAAGCCTGGACTACTCCAACCCAGATGCAAGGCTTATTGGTGCCAAGGATGTTGGAGAAAAAAACATCAACGGTATTATTTGTACCAATGGTGATACTGAAGATGGTGGTGACATCCTCGAACGTAACAGCGAAAACCTAGGATTTATGTTTGATCCACCACCTGTCAAGAAAAATGAGCCTGTTGATGATATGTCGGATCATATGAAATGGTTGGATGAGCTTGTAAAACAAAGAAACAACTATTCAGATTTTTGGGTGAGAGAAGCAGCAAAACCACAAATGGCTGGTTCAGACGTTGATTTAGTAAGGAGAGGTTTATACTCCTCATCATCATTTGATCCCAGCATGTTGAATGCAGATCAAATTAAAGCATTGAAAGATAAAGGTTTAACAGATGAAGATATTGCAAATTTGATGTGGGCTGCTTTTGGCTTAAAATTTGACGAAAGCACAGGTTTTTATTTAGTTTCTGTCCTTGGCTATCAATTATCGGGTTCAACGCCAAAATTCTTTTTCCCACCAGGTTGCGGAGCTTTTTCAAATACAGAATATGATCCAGCTAAAACTTATAATGAATGGAATTTATCGCCAGATGAATTTTATGGTATGTGGGACAGTTACGCGGATGGTTACTCATCCGTTAATTTCACTGGTGAAAGACTTATTGTTTATGCATGTATAACTGGAATATATGATAAAGAAAGAGAAGGTAATATTTCAAATTGTCATGGCATAAAATTACAAATTCCTGTTGGGAGTGTATCAACTTTTGATGGGAAAACTGGGAGAGATGCTTTTAATTTCAGACATACAGATATACAATTTTCTGATGGTCTTGCTCCTGATGGTTATAAAGGACGAGGAGGTAGCATCTTCTATAATGGGAATTATATTGTTCTAAGGGAAAGTGGACAATACGAAGTGTATCAAGATAGTGGTATATGGGCCAGAGGAACTATAGATAAAAGTAGTTGGTGGTACAGTTTTTTTATGCGAGATTGGAACCATGTTGAAAATCTCAAATAAAATAGTGGAGCTTATAAAAAAGAGGTGATCTCTTATGAAGAACTTTGCAATTGTTATATTTTGTATATTTATGATGACCTTGTGTTCTTCATATGGAAAAGAACATGAGGGTTGGACATCATATGGTGGTAATCCACAAAATCTTAGATCCATTACTACAAATGGAGAAGAAAAGAACTCGTTAGCACTAAGATGGAAGGCTTTGCCAAAGTACCAATTTGATAATGAAGTACTGATAAGTGATGATAAAATCATCATTGCTGATCAAAGTGCTATTAAAAATAAATATTCCATACTATGTATCAAATCTGATAATGGTAATATCCTGTGGAGAATTGAAACAACAAAGTCAATTATAAGAGTTTCAATATTTAAAAATTATGTATATGCAAATACTGAGGATATTTTCTATTGCATTGATTTTGTGAGCGGCAAAATTGTATGGGAAACTTCTCTTGGAATAGAGTATTTTAATATCACAAATAATTCTATATATGGAATTGACTTGAAACGTCGTATAATCAGTTTATCGCCATCAAATGGTGAAATTGTTTGGCAAACAAACATACCCCTTGGAAAAATAAATCGCCAAACGGAATATCATCCAGATAGCATGATATTATCCGATGATTTGATTGCAATTAGCTCTTTTGATGACGATTCTACACATTGTTTTGATGCGATAACAGGTAAGTTAAAATGGTCGTTTAAAAGGTATTTACCACTATCAATGGCTTGTTCTAATAAATTGATAGCCTCCAATAAAGATAATACGATTCTCTGCTTAAATTTAAACACATCTGAAGTGATTTGGCAATCTCAAGATAAATACTGGGATATAGTTTCGGATGGGATATATTTATATTGTGAATCGAAAATGGGTATTAAAAAATTAGATATAAGAAATGGCAAATCGCTCTGGGTTTTTAATGATGTAAAATTAAACTCCTTGGGATTGAATTTATTAGCTGGGGGAACATTGTTAATCCAAAGTGGGGATTGTGTTATTAAAATTGATTCAAAAACAGGAAAAATGTTTAATGAAACATGTTTTGGTTCTGACATTGTTTCTAATTTAAGCTATTCCAATGGTTTATTGTTCTTAGTAACAAGAAACGGTTACATTAATTGTATAAGTAAATCAACGAGCAATATCAATTTTAAAATAAACTCAAATGAGTATGAAACTGATTTTGGAAAATGGATTATGGATACTCAAGTAATTGCACTAAACAATATTTCTTATATTCCGGCAAGATTTGTTTGCGAACCATTTGGAGGAAATATTGTTTTTGATAAGGAGGAATCAAGTACTCATATAAAACTTGGTAAAAAATCGATTATTTTTTGGAAGAATAACCCAAAAGCTTTCGCAAATGGTGATTTTGTAATGATCGACCCCAAAAACCCCAAAATAACCCCAATCATCAAAGATGGCAGAACCATGGTTCCCCTCCGTTTCCTTGCTGAGAACCTTGGTTGTACCGTCAAATGGATTGCAGAGACCAAAACAATCATAGTCACATACCAACCATGAATATAAATGCTACATAATCCCTATTCCACCCTCCCCACAGGTGGTGATTACCATTACAAAAATGGACAGCAACTGTAGATGTGCGTAAAATGTGTTTATCGAGAATTGAGGAGGTAAGAGCAGTGAGGGCAAAAACACAAATTAGAAAGATACTTGTTGTGGTTCTGGTCATTTTAGCCAACATCTTTCCATATACACTTGTTAAAACCGAAGCAAAAATGCCAGGCATTGTAAAGCTCTGGGAGAGAAATATGGACCTTGATGCTACCTATATCAGGCCAATCATCATGGATTCGAGCATACTGTTGTACAGAGACCTTGGACCATATTGTTGTCCGTACCTACATCTTTTTTACTCTCTCAATGTCGATAATGGAAATGAGAACTGGCGGTACCCAACAAACTTGAATGATACCATTTATGATATTGCCACCTTTGAAAATGATGTTTACATACAAAAAGGTGACGAAATTTACTACACGGATGTATCAGAATACATGGGATACGAATATCCCTATGCCAACCTGAAACAATACAAAGAAAGCCCAGATGACCAATATAACGGTATCGAGATAAGCTACAACAAGTTGTGGGTAGGCATTGGCAAGAACATCTTCACATTTGACGTCACGGCAGCAACACAAACCCTTATCCAAAAGTACAGTGTTGATGGCTTACACTCACTAAGGTTCTCTGACGAAAATGACAAGTATGCCTTGTGCCTTGGAGAGAAAGACAAAAGGAATGATTCTGTATTCATGATCGACAAAATAACTGGAAAAACAATGTGGGAGTTCGCACTTTCTTGGGACGTAAACAATTCAATTAACAATGCATTTTTTATGGAAGACAACATCGTCTTGAGTTATCGAAACAGCGAGGGTAGTGGTATTGTCTTTGCTGGTCTTCAAAATGGCGAGTATAAGGTGATATGGGAGAAGAAACTTGCTTTGGCCTGGGCTAAAATGGAAAACAAAGAACAAATCAAGGAAGGAAAGATATTCATACCATACATACAGAGAGATTCGGAGGAGGATGACAAAAGTTATCATGCAAAATTGATGTGCCTCAAAGCAAGCAATGGTGAAGTCTTGCAAGACATAGATGTAAAAGAATCACAAGATATGGATTTCATCGCTTTCGAAAAGAACCCTGTTGTCTATGAGGCCTACAAGGATGCCTCATACATTACCGCCTATGACATTAAAGATGGAAGTAAGGTTTGGAGCTATCAGGTACCTAACCAGATTGGCGGCGTATCCTACAGAAATGGTGTGATATGTTTCCAGAACAATGACACTGTTTCTTGCTACTATCTGATGGAATATGGCCAAAAATGATATGATATTAAACTAGGTTTACAAATAGAAAGGTAGTTTCTATTTCCAATTTGAGGTATAAAAAGTTCTTCTCGTGGCATCATGCAATTGATTTGAATTCGTCAAATCCTTATGATTGGTATTAATTAAAATCTGCAGGAGGAGATATGTTTGGGAGAAAAATCATATGGAAACTGTCTGCAATCATTTTGTTATTTATTTTCTTTGCAGGCTGTTCGCCGTCCAGAGAAGAAGTCTACAAAAACCATCCAAAATATGAGATAAAAACTGCTACAAACCTTCCAGAAGGCTCCCTTCTTGTGCCAACCAATAACATTAGGCTTGTCCCACTGGAGGAGATGCCAGTCCCAACAAAAATTGGCGAGCCAAGAAACGCACCGCTTGAACCCTATGAGCCAAAACCCCTTCTTTATAAAGGCCAGCTGAAGAAGATATGGAGCAAGAACAATAACCTCAAGAAAGAACATGCTTCTGGCTATGGAGTCACTTCAGACAACTTTGAGGATGGATGGCAGATACAAAATGGCTCTGATTCTGGTCTTTATGATCCTGCAACTGGCAAGAAGATTGGAGCCAGGTTCAGATATGACATATTAGATGAAAAAAACAAAATTGCATTTGTTGAGAACCGTGGCTTATTGACACCTAAAGAGCATAAAATGTTTGTAAATGTTGATTCTGGTGAAGAAATCTGGAGCTTGTCCTTAAACGAGAAGGACAACTGGATTTTTTCAAAGAATGAATCAGTGTATTATATGGGTACTTTGGATATTGTTTTAACGAAAGTTAATGCCTGGACTGGGATTCCGGGCTGGGAGCTTAAAAGGGACAGAACTGGCCTATTTTTTGGCCGTTATGCTTGCATAAGTAGATATGTTTTTATCGAGGGGGACGAGTGGCTTGATCCAAGACAGGACTATCTTTATAGAATCAATCCTGAAACGCTTGAAATAATGAGAGTTGATGTCAAAAATTATTGCACCTTTTTTATTGATAATGGCAAGCTATATGCAATATCGGAGGAAGGCAAAGTTTTGACAGAGATGGACCTTGAAACTTGTGTGCCATCCAAAACTTTCAAAATTGATGAATACATAAAAGGTGGCGTTCTGGAATTGGTAGAAGATCCAAATGTGGCCTTTCTTAGCGTAAAATCAAAAAATGGCAATTTTATTTTCAACCTCAAGGAGCCCAAAAACCCAATTCCAATCCAGGGGTCAACAAACAACTATCTATACACAAGAACGGGCAATAAAGTGATGAATCATTATGGTCTTCTCGTTACAAAAGAAAAAATATATGGTATTAATTTTGAAACCGGCGAACAATACTGGTGGATTGACAAAGCCGATCTTGGGCTGGAAAAAGGCGAATCATACGATGTTCTGGAGTGCGACTGGCGAGGTGTTCTTGTTGCGACACGGGATGAAGTAATCGCTTTTGGGCCACCTTGAGTGGCAGATTTTAGGGAGGCAGTGACATGAAAAAGTTGAGTTGTTTATTGATAATTTTATTGATGATATTTTCCCCTGGCTGTTATTCCGGCATCGACCTTACAAGAAAAGATGTTGTAGATGTCAAATCGTATGCGATAACCCCCAATGGTCTGGCGGAAGCAGACCTTCAATTTAAGAAAATTATCTATACAAATGCGGACAAAAAGAACTCCCAGTACAATTTTTGGGAAAGCTCATACATAGAATCAAGCGTTGAACTAAAAGAATTCTGGAGGGACGACATTCAGAAATACCTGCACAAATCTAGTGGCGATTTTCGGGGGTATGTCAAATCAGTACCTCAAGGCTGGGCAGTTTATTCAAGAGGTTCTGCCGAATATCTTTTGTCACCCAAAGATGGCAGAACTGGTTCGATAAGAGAAATGGGGTTTTATTTTGATGTAGGCAGAGAAATTGCCGTTGGGAGGGTTGATGGGGAAAACTATCTTGGGATGTGGGAAAACAAGGAAAATGGAAAAGTGTTGTGGAAATTCGGACTGGACAAACAACACACTTTCATCTGGAACAACCAGCTTTTTGTCCAGGAGGAGTTTGGAAATGACATCACGAAAATCAACCTTGACGATGGCACTCCAGCCTGGGGGATAGTATGCGAGCAGGACTACAGAGGAATATTGTCAGGTTTGGGTGGTAACAGCAAGTGTCTGTGGATGCGGTATTTTGATTTTAGTAATGGAGAATATGCTGCCTATACGCATGTTTACGCATATGATCCAGACAAGAATATCGTTGTGGAAGTATGTGCATCCAAGGATATATTTCTCCTTGGCTTCATAAATGGTTCTTTTTGTTATATTGACAATGATTTGAAGATCTACGCTGTCAATGAGGAAACATTCGAAAAAAAGATGGTTTCTGATTTGTCAGGAATCATCTCCAGCACTGATGATATTACTGGAAGTGGTCCAGATGATATTCTAATCATTGAAACAAAAGACAGGCAAGAAGTCTTCCATTTTTTATCTCGGAAGGTGACCAGTATCAATGATCCAATAATCGCACTTGAAAATGACCATTATTTTGATGATGGGAAAAAGATCATTGGAGTCGATCCATACACCTTCAAGCATACATGGTCAATCGACAAAAAAGGAATCGGGGAAGATTACACAATCATGTTGTCTGACGAGTATGGCGTTGTCCTTCGGGATGACAAGTTTGTCTACGGTTTCAGGCCGTAAGGCGCTCTTGTTTATGTTACCATGTACAGACAATTTGTAATGTGGCATAATAGTGTTGCCAAAACCCCAGCAGGGTAGTTGGAAAAAACTTTGAATTGATTTTGAGCAGTATTCGATTTGCTTTGTGATATCATTTTTTATTAGGGGAATTAGGAGGGCTGACATGATGAAGGACAATATGAAAAAATATTCATGCATTTTATTGCTGGTTTTTCTGGCCATTGCAGTCTTGGGGTGCTCTGGAAACGGTCCTCTTGGGATAATGAATAAAATGAAAGAAAACATTGAAAAGCACATAATTACCCCTGATGCCAACTTTGAGGACAAATCACTGCTTATACCGGCAAAAGATTTCAAAATGGCGCCCATTAAAGATTTCCCAGTCCCATTGTCAGTTTCTGACAACAAGGAGTACGACCTCTTTCTCTGGAGAGAATTACCATACAGGAGAATGACATCAGACCTAAAAAACACATCTAAAAGGGATATGTTTTCCCCAGAAAACAAATTGTTAAGCATAAAATATTTGCCAATGACATTTGTGGTTGAAACAGAACAGGGAGAAACGATGCTTCTTCCTAAATCCGAAAAACCAAATACGCTTGGGGGAATCATTTTTGATACGCGTGAAAATGTTTTTGGGTTCAGAGAAAACGGAAATCTTGCCTATTGGGACTTGTATAGCAATGAAATTTTTTGGGAGTACAAAATAAAAGAAGCCCATCTGTACAATGTTGGATACAAAAACAACATCTTTGTCAGTATCAATTCCAGATCACTTTTGTGCCTCAATTGCTGGTCTGGCCTTCCAAAGTGGATGTTATCATTTGACGGGCAGGTGATAAGCGGCGTTATTAATACGGATAGATATTTGTGGGTGTTGACTTCTCCTTTCAATAACGAAGGCCACAAGCTATTCAGGATTAATCTCGACACCCTCAAAATATCAGAATTGGCTTTCAAGAATATAGAGGATTATTTTTCATTTGAAGTCGACCAGGAGAGATTGTATGTGGTTACTGAAAATAGCACAAAAATAATAAGGATTAATCAAGTAAGCGGGCTGGTCGAAAAAGAATATCAAGCAAAAATTGAAAATACTACCGGATCGTTCCTTGACAGGAAAACCGATTTTCCATTCGAATTCAAAGCAGGTGGATTGTACTATTTGCTTTGCCTTTACAAGAATGACTCGGTTGTCAAGCTGGAAAACAAATTGAATGTTGTTGATGAGGCCCTTCCGTTAAACCAGAGAGAATACTGGCAGGAAGACAAGGACAACATTTTTGCCATTTCCCCAATCACCGGAGACGAAAAATGGCAGATCAGCAAAAAGGAAAATAATCTTGGCGAGGGCGCTAAGGTTGTATTGTCCACAAGAGACCTGGTGCTTGTTGCCGATGACAAATACCTTTATGGTTTTGAGTGACGAATAAGCATTTATTAATTGTTCCCAATTATGAAAATAATCTGATTTTTTAATGTCCAATTAAATAAATACATCCTAAAAGATCGAAAGTGAAGTGGCAATAACGTTTATAAATGAATCAAGGAGTTTTGACTGTTCTGGCGTCAATTTCTGATTGAACTTGAATCCTGCAACATACTTTGTTTTTGATCCAATGTTGATTGGGACAAATGTAAGTTCGGCATGGGGGAGAGTGTCAGTGTATTTGCCGGTTTTTTCACCATGTGTAAGCGACCATGTGGCAATGACCCTGTCTTTATCATGGATTTCCAGCTCGTCTGATTTTGAAAGAACGGTCAGATCATCACCAATGCCTTCAAAGAAAGCTGTTTTGCACTCAAAAACTCTGTCCATTTCAGACACTGCTTTTTTCGTTATGTCTTTTGGGTTTGTAAATACAAGCAGTTCCCGGCTTAAATTGTATAGAGATTCAATGAAAATCTCGCGTTGCCTAGCTATCTTGCCTTGCCATCTGATCATCTCGGCCAGGAATGATGTTGTCAATCCAACCACAAGGTATACCAGCAATGATGGGAGAAGGTTAATGTCTTCAATGGTAAATTGAAATAGCGGTGGTATAAAAAACAGATCAATCAATACCATTCCTACGATGGAATTGATGATCCCTGCAACACGCCCCCAGACAATGGCCGAGAAAATGACTGGCAAAGTCATGAGCATTACTATATTGGCATAGTTTAACCACTTGTTTAGGAAGAAACAAATGGTTGCATACATAAATAGTGTTAACAATGAATAAAAGGTGTGTTTATAAGAAAAGGTAAGTTTGTTGGCAACAGTTGATTTGACAGGCGCTGCTTCACTGTCTGTTACAACCAGAATATGGATATTGCCTGATTTTCTGACCACCTCATTGACCAGGTTTTTTCTGTTGAAGCTGAATTTTTGTCTTGGACCATAACCAATCAAAATAATTATGATGTTTTTTTCCCTTGCAAACCGGATGACTTCATCAGCTATATTTGAACCAACCGTTGTGACAACTTCCCCACCCAGTTTCTCAGCAAGCCCCAGGTTTGATGCAAGTGTTTCTGAAGCGTCACTTGTAAGGTCAGGAGCATTCCGCTCTTCAACGTGGATGGCATACCATTCTGCATCAATGCCTGGAGCCAATTGCTTCGCAAGCCTTATCAGTCTGGCAGACGTTGGACTTGGTGAAACACAGACCAGCAGTCTGGGGGCAGCCGACCATGGCCCGACAATATCATGTCGCTCCATGTACGTTTTGATGTCTTCATCAACTAGCCTGGCAGTGTATCTGAGTGCCATTTCGCGAAGAGCAAGAAGGTTGCCTTTTCTAAAGAACCTTTCAATAGCTTGCTTGGATTTCTCTGGAACATAGACTTTGCCGTCTTTAAGTCTTTGTATCAACTCTTCAGGTGGCAAATCGACCACTTCGATGCCATCCGGATGGTGTGCTCTCTCAAGTACCTCATCAGGGACCGTTTCCTTGACCCTTACCCCTGTGATCTGGAAAACTATGTCGTTGAAAGATTCTATATGTTGAACATTCAGTGTGGTGTAAACATCAATCCCATTTTCCAGGAGTTCCACAACATCCAGGTAGCGTTTGTTGTGTCTCGAACCAGGTGCATTCGTGTGTGCGAGTTCATCCACCAGGACGAGTTCGGGTTTTCTTTTTATGATGGCATCAATATCCATCTCTTCTAGTTTTATCCCGCCGTACTCAATCTCTTTTCTGGGGAGAGTTTCTATGCCTTCAGCAAGATTTTTGGTTTCTGCTCTTCCATGTGTCTCTATGATACCAATTACGACATCAATGCCTGACTCTTTGAGCATCTGTGCTCTCGTGAGCATCCTGTAGGTTTTGCCAACACCTGCAGCAAGACCAAGAAAAACCTTCAGTTTGCCTTTTTTCTTTTCCTGCTCGATGTTTTTCTCTTTTTCGAGGATTTTTTTTAAAATCTCATCAGGATCAGGTCTGGTGTCTGTCATGAGTGCTATTTTGTTCCTTTCGGGAACAACCTGTCAAGCTCCAGATTTAGTAGCAAGACGTTTACTCGCCTTGGCGAAACTAAGTCCTTCGTTGTTTGTTCTTCAACCAGTTTTATAATTTCCGTTTCAGCAATTTTGCGGGCATTTGCAACAGATTTTGCTTGAATTACTGCAGAATCGAATGATATCTCTGGATCCAGGCCGGACCCGCTGGATGTCACCATATCAGCCGGGACCTGGTCGCTCTCTTTCAAGCCAAATAATTTTTTTGCCATGCTTATGTTTTGCCTCACCTCTGATTTTAATGCCTCTGAGGTTGGGCCATTATTTGTTCCCCCAGATGTTGCAGCATTATAATCGATGGCCGATGGGCGTGGAACAAAGTAGAGTGGTGCTTCAAATTTTTGTGCAACCAGTTCAGAGCCTATTATCTTCCCATCCCCTGTTATAAGGCTACCATTTGCTTGATGATTAAAGAATAATTGGCCGACTCCTGTCACAACAAGTGGGTAAACAACCCCGGTAAGGACCACCATCGCTAAAAGTATTAAAAATCCTTTTTTTAATTCCATTTTTCACCTCATACGAGCCCGAGGGCAACAACAATCATGTCAATGAGTTTGATGCTTACAAATGGAAGCAGCAACCCTCCAAGACCAAAGACGAAAATGTTTACTAGGAGCATCTTTTGGGCAGTCATCGCCTTGTAGGAGATGCCTTTTAGTGCCAGTGGAATCAAAGTGGGGATAATTATTGCATTGAAGATTACAGATGACAGGATTGCCGAATGTGGAGTGGCAAGATGCATGATATTGAGTATGCCAAGTTCCGGGAACGTGGCAGCAAATATTGCAGGAATGATGGCGAAATACTTTGCAACATCATTCGCTATTGAAAAGGTTGTAAGTGCACCCCTTGTTATGAGTATCTGTTTTCCAGTCTCAACAATGTCCAGCAATTTGCTTGGATTACTATCGAGGTCCACCATGTTGGCGGCCTCTCTTGCTGATTGCGTGCCAGCGTTCATTGCAACACCAACATCCGCTTGTGCAAGTGCGGGAGCATCATTGGTTCCATCACCTATCATTGCCACAAGATGGCCATCTTCCTGATATTTTTTTATTGACGCAAGCTTTGTTTCTGGTCTTGCCTGGGCGATAAAGTCGTCAATACCTGCTTCAGCAGCGATGGCCGCCGCTGTAAGGGGGTTATCACCGGTAATCATAACAGAGACAATACCAAGTTTTCTGAGTTGGCTGAGTCTGTGGCCAATGTTTTCCTTCAAAATGTCTTTGAGGTTTACAACGCCTATAACATCAGGACCTTCTGAAACAACTAGAGGAGTTCCACCATTTTTGGCTATTGAATCAACAGCGATTCTTGCTTTGTTTGGTATGCTCCCGCCGAGAGAATGCACAAATTGCTCGATGGCATCAAAGGCGCCTTTTCTTATTTTCCTTCCTTCAACGTCAATGCCGCTCATCCTGTTTTCAGCGGTGTATGGAACAAATGTTGCCAGCTCAGGTGCTTTTATGTCCCGGCCTTTGATCCCGAGTTTTTCTTTTGAAAGAGAAAGAATTGATCTGCCCTCTGGTGTGTCATCAGCAAGGGATGAAAGGAGTGCGCATCTGAAAAGATGGCGCTCATCTACACCGTCGACCGGTATCAATTCAACAGCCTGCCTGTTTCCAAGTGTTATTGTGCCTGTCTTGTCTAACAGAACAACATCAACGTCACCGGATGCCTCTACAGCTCTTCCAGACAGAGCAATGACATTTCTAGAGAGGAGTCTGTCCATACCGGCTATTCCGATGGCAGGCAGCAAACCACCTATTGTTGTCGGCATCAAACAGACAAGCAGACTGGCAAGAATGACGACTGGTATTTGTGTGCCAAAGAAATTTGAAAATACTGGAAGGGTCACCGTTACGCAAAGGAAAACTGATGTAAGTGCAATTAGCAGTATTTCCAGGGCAATTTCATTTGGCGTTTTCATCCTTTTGGCGCCCTCAACCATCGAGATCATGTGGTCAATGAATGTTTCACCTTGGCCAGCTGTTATCCTGATCTCCAGTTTCCCAGAAAGTACCCTGGTACCACCTGTGACACCGCATCTGTCTCCACCTGATTCCCTGACCACAGGTGCAGATTCGCCTGTTATTGCTGATTCATCAATCAGCGCTACGCCATGGACAATGTCTCCATCAGAGGGGATGATCTCACCCTCAGAAACAATGACTATGTCATCTTTTTTGAGTGTTGTTGCCGAAACTGTCTTGATGGAGCCGTCATGTTCAATTTTGTTTGCAATTGTGTTGCTTCTGTTTGTTCTCAGGCTTTGGGCCTGTGCGTTTCCCCTGCCTTCAGCCAGAGCCTCTGCAAAATTGGCAAAAAGCACAGTAAACCATAGCCATATCGATATCTGGAGCTCAAAGCCGAATGACTGCCCGGTCACTGCAAGGTAAAACATCTGTACTGTTACTATCGATGAAACTACAAAAACTATCAGCATGACGGGATTGCGCCATAAACTTGCAGGATTGAGCCGAACAAATGAGCCCAAAATGGCTGTTTTTACAATTTCCCCAGTAAATAGACTCTTTTTTGCCATTTTCTGCCTCACATTCCTGCCATCTTGAGGTGCTCAAGGAGTGGTCCTATTGCAAGCGACGGAAAGAAAGTAAGTGCGCCAACGATTATTATCACGGCAAGCAGCATCACTACAAATGCCGGACTTGTCATCGGAATTTGGGTTGAGTTCGCTGGAGACTGGTTCTTTTTGGCAAGAGAACCAGCAACGGCAATTGCTGAAACTACTGTTGCAAACCTGCCAAAAAGCATTGCAAATGAGCCAGTTAGATTGAAAAATGGTGTATTGGCAGCAAGACCGCCGAAGGCCGATCCGTTGTTGCCGACCATTGATGTGTTGGCATAAAGGAGCTGCGAGAAACCATGAGAACCCTTGGCAGACAGGCTTGATAATGCACTTGGAGTTACAAAACCTATTGCAGTCAGTATCAGAACAACGATGCAGGGAGTCAGCAAACCAACACATGCCCACACCATTTCATTGACCCCAAGTTTTTTGCGGAGCAATTCAGGGGTTTTGCCAATCATCAGGCCAGCGATAAACATTGCCAGGATGGAATAAAGAAGAAGACTGGCAAGACCTACGCCTACTCCACCAAAAATCACTTCACCAGTTATCATGTTGAAGATATACACTAACCCTGACAATGGCATGAAACTGTCGTGCATTCCATTAACTGAGCCATTTGATACAACCGTTGTGGATTGGCCCCAGAGTGCTGAGGATGGAATTCCGAAGCGCATTTCTTTTCCTTCCATATTTAAGCCAGAGGCCACGCCGGCATTTCTTAAAACTGGATTTGGGGACATTTCTGCATACATGGTTATAGAAAGACCAATTACAAAGAGAAATATGCAAACGAAAAACAGCGACCAGGCTTTTTTCATGTCCCCAATCATTTTTCCGAATGTGAACAGAAGTGACATCGGTATAAAGAGAATTGCCATGGTTTGTATCGCATTTGAGAGTGGTGTTGGGTTTTCGAACGGGTGTGCTCCATTTGCATTGAAGTATCCGCCACCATTGCTTCCAAGCATTTTTATGGATACCTGGGATGCAACTGGGCCTGTGATAATGGTTTGAGACTGCCCCTGAATGGTTGTTGCCTGTATTGTATTGCCCAATGTTTGAGGAACACCTTGCCAGACCAGAAAAATTGCCACGACAAGTGATATTGGAACAAGAACATAGAGGACGCCTCGTGTAAGGTCCACCCAAAAATTGCCAATTTTGTCTGTGTTTTTTCTTGCGAATCCCCTGACAAGTGCAACCCCGACAGCAAGACCGGCTGCGGCTGAAACAAAATTCTGGACTGCAATTCCTATCATTTGTGAGAACGGCGTCAGGGAAGCCTCAAAACTGACAGATTGCCAATTTGTGTTTGTGCAAAATGATGTTGCGATATTCAGGCCTGTGTCCCATCTAATGTTGCCAAAACCAGATGGATTCATTGGCAACCATTTTTGTACGGAAAGAATTGCAAAAAGAATAACAAAACCCAAACCAAAAAATAGAACAAAAGATTTCAGATATTGTTTCCAGTTTTGTTTATCATTTTCTTTGATACCAGCAAATTTGTAAAAGAAATTTTCTACAGGCCTCATGACTTTTGACATAAAAGTTTTTTCGCCACCAAAAACTTTGGCCATATAAATACCAAACGGGTAGGCGCATGCTATTGTTGCAAAAATGATGAGCGCAACAACCATCAATTCACCAGCAATCATTTTCATCTCCTTCGCATGGTCATTCGAAGAAACTGATTTTATACTTTAAAATTGGAAATCAATTACTTTCTTGTTAATAGAATTCACAAATTGGAATTACTGGAGCCCTTTTTCTTTGAAATAACAATATTTTGATGATTATCGGAGCATCTCGAAAAAAAGTTTTACAAAAAAGGTTTTCAAAAAAATCCCCCGTTTCCCTGAATTTTGTGAAGAAACGGGGGCCGTATTATTGATTTTTACTGCCAGTTTTCTGGGTATGGGTGTGGTGGGAGCGATTTTCTGGTCGGTTTGTCTGTCCTGAACCCGAGGGCATAGTCTGCGGCCATGAGTGCCTGGATTTCTCTTGCACCTTCATAGATAACAGCACCCTTTGCATTCCTGTAGAACCTTTCTGCCGGAAACTCATTGGAGAAACCGTATGCGCCATGAATCTGGACGCAATCAGAGGCTGATTTTTCTGATGCATTGCAGGCAAACCATTTTGCCTGGGCAGTCTCTTTTGTGCATCTCAGGCCCTTGTTTTTCATCCATGCGGCCTGCAGGTTAAGCAATCTGCTTGCCTCATAGTTTACCTTCATGTTCCCGATCATCTCTTTTATCAATTGGTGGTGGCCGATTGGCACTCCAAAAGTGACCCTGGACAAGGCATAGGAAACAGAAGCATCAAGGCATGCTTTAACGAGACCGGTTGCACCCCAGCCAACGGTGAATCTGCCCTGATCAAGGCAGAACATTGCTATCTTGAACCCTTCGCCAACTTCGCCAAGGACGTGCTCCGGGCCAACCTTGACCCTGTCCATCGAAATAGAACCGGTGTTTCCGGCCCTGACGCCGAGTTTGCCGTGAATTGAGGCAGTTGTAATTCCAGGCATTCCTCTTTCAATTACAAAAGCTGAAATTCCAGAGTGGTCTCTCTTTTTTCTTTTGTCCTGGTCCGTCCATGCAAAGACTAGGAAGGTGTCAGCAACGTCTGCAAGAGAAATCCACATCTTCTCGCCAGAAATAAGCCAACCATCGCCGTCCTTTTCGGCTTTTGTTTCAAGTGCAACAACATCCGAACCGGCATTTGGTTCGGTGAGTCCAAATGCACCTATCCTCTTTCCGGAGGCCAGATCAGGCAGATATTTTGTTCTTTGTTTTTCATTGCCCCACGTGAGTATTGGGAGTGTGACCAGCCCGATGTGCACAGAAAGAATGACGCGAAGCGCTGTGTCTACATATTCCAGTTCCTCGCAGGCAAGTCCCAATGAAACATAATCAAAACCTGCCCCACCATACTTTTCAGGAGTGGAAAGTCCTAAAATGCCTTGCCCGGCCAGTTTTGGTAAAGTTCCTGGGTCGAAAATTGCTTTCTCGTCCCATTCTTTGATGTGCGGTGCAAATTCCCTTGCCGCAAGCTCCCTGACCATCTTTGCCACCATGTTTTGCTCTGAAGTGTACTCGAAATCTATCATTGTTCCTCCGAATGCTGATTGGTTTGGTTTTCGGCTCCCCTTTCTATATCGGCGCCGATAGCCTTTAGCTTCATCTCGAACTTTTCATATCCCCTGTCGGCGTGGTGTGCTCCGACAACTTTTGTTGTTCCTTCTGCGCAGAGTCCTGCCAGGACAAGTGCAACGGCACCCCTTAAATCGGGAGCAATCACCTCGGTCCCCTGGAGTTTTTCAACACCTTTTACAATGACCGAATGACCTTCTGCTTGTATCTCAGCACCCATCCTTACAAGCTCGGGGACTGCGCCGAACCTGCTTTCAAAGACTGATTCGGAAATCACTGAAACACCGTCAGCAATCGAGCACATCGCGGTTGTTTGTGGTTGTAAGTCAGTTGGAAAGCCTGGATATGGCAATGTTTTTATGTTTATGGCTTTTGGTCTGGAAGTGTTTCTGATCCTTATCGAAGTGTGGTTTTCGATTCTTACGATTACCCCTGCCTCCTGTAGCTTGAAAATTAGGGAATCGACAGTTGATGGTAGTGCCTGTTCGATGAGGACATCTCCGCCGGCCATTACCGCCCCGATCATAAACGTCCCGGTTTCTATCCTGTCCGGTATTATTGAATGGTGGGTACCCTTCAGTGATTCAACACCCTCAATCTGGATTGTTTTTGTTCCGTCGCCTGATATTTTTGCACCGCAAAGCCTGAGGAATTTTGCCAAATCTTCAATCTCTGGCTCTGCAGCGGCATTTTCTATTATTGTTTGTCCTTCGGCTGTTGATGCCGCTAGCAAGATGTTTTCTGTTGCGCCAACCGAGGGGAAGTCAAGAAATATATTGGCTCCTTTAAGTCTTCCGCTTACCTTTGCGAAAACAGAGCCCTTTACCATCTCAACTTCGGCGCCAAGAGCCTTCAAACCCTTGACATGGAGATCAATTGGCCTTGCGCCAATTCTGCATCCCCCGAGCGCCTGGAGGGTCACTTCGCCTTTTCTGGCCAGTATGGCACCCAAAAGGGTCTGACTTCCTCTTATTTTCTCTGTTTGAGCACCCTCGACAACCGATTTCAGGTCGCCATTTGATGAAAGGGACCATGTTCCGGGTGAGAGTTGCTTGATTTTCATGCCCAGTTTTTTCATCACATCCAGCAAAGTGAGGGGATCAATTGAATCAGGTACATTATGGAGGATGACTTCTCCGCCGACCATTGCGCATGCCGTTATGATTGGCATTACGGCGTTTTTGGCACCGGAGATCTGCACCTTGCCGCTTAGTTTTTTGCCACCCTTTACAACAAAAGATTCCACTGTCACCTCCCATATGTGATGAGATGATCCCTGATCCTCTCGCATGCATGACCATCACCAAAAGGATTTGAACTCGGTATCATTTTTGCCCTCTTGGCTTTGTCAGTGAGGAGTTCCGAGGCATTGCTGTAAACCTCGTCTTCTTTTGTCCCGACCAGTTTGACTATTCCACATGATATCGCTTCGGGGCGCTCGGTCACAAACCTTAGAAGAAGGACTGGAACTTCGAGTGATGCAGCCTCTTCCTGTATCCCGCCTGAATCAGACATAACGAGATAAGATTTGCCCATAAGATTTATGAAATCCTTGTAATCAAGCGGCTCAACAAGGCTGACTCTTTCAACACCTGACAAGATTGGGGAAATTATACCCCTGACTTTTGGGTTTGGGTGCCATGGGAAAACGAAGTGCACGTCGGGAAATTCCCTTACAAGCCTCAGGATTGCCATGCAGACATTTTCCAGCGGCTTTCCCCAGCTTTCCCTCCTGTGCATTGTTACTGTTATGATCCTCTCCCCTTCCCTGATCTCAAATGGAAGTGGCATGTTTTTGCTCATTATTTTGATTTGTTGCAACGCGTCGACAACTGTATTGCCGGTCACAAAAATTGTGCTCTCCGGGATGCCTTCTCTCACCAGGTTCTGTTTTGAAAGCTCTGTTGGTGCAAAGTGAAGCCCACAAATGTGATCTGTGAGAAGCCTGTTGCCTTCCTCCGGGAAAGGATTCTGTATGTCATAGCTCCTAAGGCCGGCCTCAACGTGTCCACATGGAATGGAAGGTCTTTGATAAAAGGCCGCGAGCGCACCCACAAATGTTGTTGTTGTGTCACCATGAACAAGGACCATATCAGGTAGCTCTTTTCCAAGGATTTCCTCAAGACCGATCAGGGCCTTGGTTGTTATCTCGGTCAGGCTTTGTGTTTTTTTCATGATGTTGAGGTCATAGTCAGGTGTTATCTCGAACAGGTTTAACACCTGATCTAGCATTTCCCTGTGCTGTGCAGTAACGACTACCTTGGCCTCAAAGCCATCGGTATTTTTGAGCAATTTTACCAGCGGGGCCATCTTGATGGCTTCTGGTCTTGTTCCAAAAATTGTCAGGACTTTCATTTGTGTGTCACCTCAGAACTGTGAATGAGAGTGCGATTGCAGACAATATTGCCGTGATAAGGTAAAAAACCAGGACGACAGAAGTTTCACTCCAACCCTTTTTAACAAGGATGTAATGAATGTTATCCATATCACCTTTTAACGGAGACTTTCCACTTAGCATCCTTCTTATGGCAGAAAAGAATACATCAAACATTGGAATACCGAGACAGAGTATTACAACGCCAATGACAACTGCAGATGTAGCCTTTGATGTTCCCCAGATGGTGGCTGTCGCTATAAGAAATCCTATAAGATGTGCACCAGAATCGCCCATAAAGATTTTTGCCGGTTTGAAATTGAAAGGAAGAAAACCAAGCGCTCCACCGGCAATTGATGCGAGGAGGATTGTTGGCGGGAATATCCCCCTTGAACTTGAGGCGAAAGCTGATGCTATTGTAGCAATTACAGTTATTCCGGCCGCCAGACCGTCTAGACCGTCAATAAAATTCATTGCGTTTGTGACAGTCAGTATCCAGAAATAGGTGAGTGGTATCGAGAGCCATTCGAGATTGAGCCATCCTTGGCCAAAAATGTTTGTCAGGTATACAATCCTCAGGCCTCCCAGGATGGCTGCTGTCGCTGCGGCCAGTTGCCCAAGGAGTTTTGGGATTGGGCCAAGCCCGTAGATATCATCAAGCAGCATTACTATGAAGATAATTATTGCCCCACCAGTAATGCCTATGGCTTTTGATGATGGAAGATTTAGAAACAGAAATGGCAAGAGTATTGCAAAAATAAGTGCCAAACCGCCCGTACGGGCGGTTGGCTTTTTTGTTATCTTGGTTTGTCCACTGGGGGTTGTATCCCCTACTTTGTCTGTTATGCCAGCCTTCCTCCCGAATATCATTGCCAGCGGAGTCAAGATGACCGCAAGCCCAAGCGATATGAGGAAAGCCAGCAACGGTTTGGACATTAAAGGTAAGAAAGCCCCTGATAGAGCGGGAAGCGTTTGGTCAGCTCGGAAACTTCTACTTTTGCCTGATCGATCACTTTCGCATCATCCTTGTGTGTCAGAACCTTTCCGATGATGTTTGCTATCTGCTCCATTTCTGGCTCCTTCATGCCTCTTGTTGTGACAGCCGGTGTGCCAAGCCTGATGCCTGATGGCTTGAGAGGTGGCGCGGTATCAAACGGTATGGAATTCTTGTTTATTGTTATGTGGATGGATTCCATGAGTGATTCGGCCTCGGCACCAGAGATACCCTTGCTTCTCAGATCAACTAGCATCAGATGGTTGTCTGTTCCGCCGGAAACTATCCTCAGGCCCATTCCCTGGAGTGATTTGGCCAATACTTTCGCATTTTTGAGGACTTGTTCCTGATATGTCTTGAATTCTGGTTGTGCAGCTTCCTTGAAGCAGACGGCTTTTGCAGCAATGACATGCATGAGCGGTCCGCCCTGGATTCCCGGGAACACAGCCTTGTTGATTTCCTTTGAAAGTTCTTTTTTTGCAACGATGAGCCCACCTCTTGGTCCCCTCAGGGTCTTGTGGGTTGTCGATGTGACAATGTCAGCATGTGGGACTGGTGAAGGATGAAGGTTTGTTGCCACCAGGCCTGCGATGTGTGCCATGTCGACCATTAGGTATGCACCAACTGATTTTGCAATCCTGGCAATCCTCTCAAAATCGATGAAGCGTGGGTAAGCTGAGGCACCAGCAACTATTACCTTTGGTTTTGCTTCACTTGCAATCTTCTCCATTTCATCGTAGTCGATTGTTTCTGTGGATTCATTGACTCCGTATGGGACTACCTTGAAATACCTTCCTGAAATCGAAAGCGGATGGCCATGGGTGAGGTGTCCTCCGTGAGAAAGGTTCATTCCCATGATTGTGTCGCCAGGTTCGAGTATGGAGAAATAGGCGGAAAGATTTGCCTGGGCCCCGGAGTGCGGCTGGACATTTGCCATGTCGGACGCAAAGAGTTCCTTTGCCCTGTCGATGGCCAGCTGCTCCACTACATCGAGGAATTCGCAACCACCATAATATCTTTTTCCCGGGTATCCCTCAGCGTATTTGTTTGTTGCAATCGAACCCAGTGCTTCAAGTACTGCCTTGGAAACAAAATTTTCCGATGCAATGAGTTCGATGTTCTCTCTTTGCCTGTTCAGTTCCAATTCAAGATGTTTTGCTACATCCGGATCCAATTTGTTAAGCTCTGTCATCTGGTTCCTCCAGTGATTTTATTTTGTTTACCCTCCTGGCATGCCTGTCACCAAGGAATGTTGCCTGGAGGAATGATTTTACTATGTCGATTGCCAGCTCGTCTCCGACTATTCTTGACCCCAAACAGAGGATGTTCGCATCATTGTGCTCCCTGGAGAGCTTTGACTGGGTTGTGTTTGTGCAATTGGCTGCCCTTATACCCCTTATTTTATTGGCAGCTATAGCCATTCCTGTTCCTGTCCCGCAAACCAGAATCCCAAGATCGGCATGGCCGATACTTACTTCTTGGCCAACAAGCTGGGCATAATCTGGGTAGTCTACGGAATCTTTGGAATTTGGACCGCAGTCGATTACATGATACCCTGACTGGGTCAACATTGGTTTTAATAACTCCTTGAGCTGCCAGCCGGCATGGTCACTGCCGATAGCTATTATTGGGTGTTCCATACTAAAAAAATGATAGTCCCGTCAGCGCAATATGCAAGGCATGCAAGCGTGTTGCTGAAGAAATTCCCAGAGGCTAGTCTGCTGACCCTATCCCGAATTCCAAAAGTTTTGATTTCAATGATTCCCACGAGACAGAACCTTCACGCACCAGTTTTGCATCTGGTCCAGCAAGACTTATTACTGTGGAAGGCAGGGACTCCTTCTCTGGCCCACCATCGATCATCGCATCAGCAAAGCGCTCGTAGTAATAAAGCAACTCATTGTGTGACCCGTGTGGGAGCCCCGAGATGTTGACAGAGGTCTGAAGAAGGGGGTGACCAAGAAGCCCTACGAGCATTTTGCATACGAGATTGTCTGGTATCCTTACTGCTACAGTCGGTGGTTGTGTTTTGAGCGGCGTGGTGAGCATCCTGCTTTTTGGTTGTCTCAGGAACACACATGTAACAGGCCCGGGCCAGATTGACGACAAAAAACGCTCCTGGGCTTCAGAAATGACGCAATGTTCAACTAGTTGGCCAATCCCAGACATGAAAACACCGAGTGGTTTTGTCTGCGACCTTTTCTTGCTGGCAAAAAGCCTCATTACACCAGCTTGCGAGTAGGAGGATGTCCCTATTCCATAAATTGTGTCGGTTGGGAAAATTATCAATTCGCCCATCGAGGCCATTCCTGAAGCGGCCTTTATCATGGATTCTTTCGGGTTTTGCGGGTCAACTCTTATGAGCACTGTTCCTCCCAGAACCAAACTTGTTTTCTGTCCCTTCCCTCAGCCTTTTTATATTGTCTTTGTGTTTAATGACGATGGCGATTGCGATCGCAAAGCAGAGGACCCAAAAAATCGGGTCTGCCCCCAGAAAAATAAAACCAAATGGCATCAAAATGGCTGTTATCATTGATGCAACACTTACATATCTTGTCAAAGCGACAATGATTGCCCATAAAATAAAGCAGGCGATTCCCATTCTCCAGTCAAGGGCCATCACAACACCCAGTGTTGTCGAGACCCCCTTGCCTCCCCTGAATTTCAGGAAGACCGACCAGCAATGACCGGCAATCACAGCTAGTCCAACAAGAGCGATTGGCCACCCTGTGCTGATCCCAGCGAGTTCTTGCCCAAAAAGTTTGTTCTCAAGCATATAACTGGTCAGGTAAACAGGGAAAAAGCCTTTTGCGGTATCGAGTATCCATGAAGCAAGGCCAGGGAACCACCCAAGGGTTCTTTGTACATTTGTTGCACCTATGTTTCCGGAACCTTTGCCTCTTATATCGATTCCAAAAGCCAGACCTATCAGGAGCCCGAATGGAATTGAGCCAATAATGTATGGAAAAACGATCAATAATGCAAAAATAAGCAATTCTTTTGCCTGGAAAAATGTATCCATTTCAGCCCTCGAATTTTAGAAGATCTGGAGTGTATCCGGGTTGCCTCACATCAGGAATGATGGGGCTTTTAAAACTTTGTGGAAGTTGCATGTCGGAGAGTGAAAGTCCAATCGCGCAGCAGAAGGCGCCAAAGCGGGTGGTTAGTTCGCCAAAATTGTTGTAAGTTGGTGAAAGCGAAAAAGCCTCCGACCATCTCACCGACGTTGTTCTACTGTCAAGCTCTTCCCAGAGAGCTTTTTCAATTTCAAAGCTTGGCTCGGGCAGCCCGGCAAGAAAAATGACCGGTTCCCCTGCCAGAAGGTTTGTTTTTCTATATTCGCCAAGGAACTTTCCAATCTCGGATGATAGTTGCTTTGGGTCGCTTTTGGCCTGTGATGATTGAAGATCGGTTGTTTTTACATATGACAATACCCTTTCGCAAAAAAGGGCCAGCTTGACATTCTGGTCTGAGAGCATTGCAATGACGGTTGGTATATCAGGTATTCTATATGTTCCTGCAACCACCCTGTATGTTGAAAGCATTTCCAGGTCAGTCCCACCGAGGGTCAGTTTTGACTGTGTGGCCAGCTCCTGGATTTTTTGCACATGTTTTTTGTTTGTTATTGCGACAATCGCCTTGACCCTTCCATTTTCCCTTGCAGCGATTTTGTAGTCAAAAATGAGTTCTTCTGGTTGCTCAAAAGACATCTGGGATAGTTTTGTAGAGATGGCTTTGTCGAGTTCTGCGCTGTCCTGGACCGTCATCGTATGGACCCTGAGGATTTCAGTTGGATGGGCTATTACAGCCTTTCTCCCATTGAATTTTGATTCGGATATGGCTCTCATGATTGCATCTGCCGCTACCCTTGGTGCCTTCACAAAACCTTGAACAATCGAACCTTCCGGGGTTGGCAGAGACACCATCTCAATCACCTGTATCCTGTCTTTGTCGGATGCGACCTGGGCTATCTTTATTCTTTGGTCACCAAGATGGATTCCTATTGGCCCAATTTTCATAGATGGCCTCCCAAGCAGAAAGCGTTTATTAATGTTATATCAGATTCTTCCAGAACATCCATTACTTCTTCCGATGTAAATGCTGCAAGCTCTCTTTCCCTTATATCAGTATATGTGGATATGTTCAGGAGTTCTTCATCAACCATGCCTGGATGCCCAAAAATCTCTGTAATGCCATTACCGAGGGTTATAAGACTTTTTATGAGCGAGGCCTCACAATCGGATTCGCCAAAAAGCTCCCATGAAACCAAAGCGTCAGGATGAACGAGCCCTGCTTCTTCAAGTTTTTTCAACCAAAATTTGATATATCTTCCAAGACCAAAAACAAATTTTGGCCCAAGGCAAAGTATCGAAAAACCAATAATTTTTCTCTTTACGCCCTTCTTGATCATTCCTGGGTCAATCATTCTTGTTGATGTTATTGGATATTCTTTTGAAAATTTAATGACAGTCTTCAGAACATTTGGTATGAATGTTACATAATGGTGGCCATCGATATGGATTTTATCAAAACCAAATGACAGGAATTTTTCAACTTGGGCCTTGAGTTCTGTTTCGATGTCTTTTGGATTGGCATTTCGTGGATACCATGGAGAAAGTTTTCTAAATTCGCCATTTTTACAAACCAAACTTGGTACAAGCTCTGGATCTGAGATTGGTCTGCCTTGAGTAATATTGAAATGAAGCCCTACGGAAAGAGAAGGTCTTAATTTTGCCAGCTCAACCGCTCTTTGAGCATCTGGCATATTGACCATCAGGCCTGTATGGGTAACGATTCCTTCATCATGCGCCTTTAAAATGCCGTCTGTAACAGATTTTGTAAATCCAAAATCATCGGCTGTGACCATGACGCTTTTCATTGCAGGCTATTTTAGCAAAGAAAAATGACAATCAAAGGGCTAAAATATATACACCCTGAAATTAAATGGATAAAGTAGCTTTTGTCCATAATTCCCCAATTTTCTCCTGACCTTTTTTCAACTCCAGGAGTGATATTTTTGAATCTGATGCAAAACTGCCAGAAGCATATCTCTCCCTGAAACCCTTGCTTGTCAATTTTTCTGTAACCTTGGACATAGTTTCAAGAGTGTTTACCAGCTCATTTGAAATTTGGTTTTCTACTATTCCAAGATTTTTTACTTCACTAGTGAAAGATTTTCCGTAAAAAATTGTTCCTTCTATTCTTCTGAATGTTCTGTATGCGCAACCAATACTCTCTTCTTTGCAAGAAGGGCAAAAATACTCTTCTTCCAGCTTCTCGATCGCTTTATCATAGAGGGTTGTCCCCCAACAGGTTTTGTCAATTGAAAAATCCCCGGTGGCCAGTTTTGCGCCATGCTTTATGGCTTCAAGCGTGGCCTGTTTTTCATTAAAAGATTTTGCTTTTCCTGTAACAAGGAAGCAATTTGTGAAGCAATTTTCACACCAATCAAGTTTCTCGAATCCTTCAAATACTATTCTTTCTGTTTTTCCATTGGCATTGGCAGCAACTTGCCAGATTGGCCAGGACTTCAGCAGAACCATACCTCCACTGGAAAGATGAAGCAGCGCTTCTTCGGGCAAATTTTCAGGAATAGGCCAGATTCCTTTGCCAAGCTTCAAAGTTTTTAAGTTAAAACCAATCGTATCTTTGATAAAATCGAGTCTATGATCGATATGGGCAGATTCCATCCACCATGCAGTGCAATCTTCTTCAGTATCACATGCGGGGGCAAATGCGGTACCTGTAAGTCCAGCCAGAAAACCTGTTTTAATATTGATCTTACTTGCGTTTAGTGTTGCAGATAGCGCTTCTGTGAATGAATCATGAAAATTTCCATCAAGTTTGGCAAACAATTCAAGGTGTTGGTTGTTCAAATTGCTTCCTCCTCAGGAAGTTGAACCGAAACCGCCCTGCCCTCTCTCTGTTTCATCAAGGTTTTCGGCCCACACCGGTTGTGTGTTATTGTATGATACAATGACCATCTGGGCAATCCTTGAGCCTTTTGGAAGCACGATTTTGTCTTTTCCAAGATTAATCAGTACGACCCCAACTTCGCCCCTGTATCCCGAATCAACTATGCCTGGTGCGTTCAATATGGTTATGCCGTTTTTGGCTGCAAGCCCGGAGCGCGGGCAAACAAGGCCGACCATTCCGTCCGGGATGGACATTGAAAATCCCAGCATGACAAGTTTTCTCTCTAAAGGCAAAAGCTCGACCTCATCCGGTGTGGTGAGGTCGAGCCCTGCGTCTGTGTCATGCGCTCTTTGGGGAAGTATTGCATCCTGTCTGAGCTTTTTGATTTTCATCAATTGGTGTTTTTGGCTATCTTTACATATTCCCCGGCGAATTTGTCGAGGAAGGTCTTGTATGCCTGATAGGTGCTGAAAAGGTCTGCCTTGCTTATGGTTTCTTTTGGTGCATGCATTCCAAGGACTGCCGGACCAGCATCAATTGTGTCTATTCCCCTTGCCGCAAAATACATTGCAACAGTACCACCACCACCAATGTCGACGGCGCCGAGTTCTGCGGTCTGGAAGACAACATTGCTGTCAGAGAGGAGCTTCCTTATTGCGCCCATGAATTCGGCCGATGCGTCGTTTGCTCCACCTTTTCCACCCCTGCCGGTGAATTTTGTTATGGTTATACCCTTGCCAAGGAAAGAGGCATTCTTTGTTTCGAAATTTTCCTTGAAGTTGACATCATACCCTGCATTTACATCACCTGACATGCAGAACGAATTCTGCATTATTTCTGTTATGTCACATGAACTGGCAACCTTCTCGATAAAGTATTCGAGGAATTTTGTGATTGCTCCGGTTGTGCCTTCGGAACCGATCTCTTCCTTGTCAACAAGGTATGCAATTGCGGTACGCTCCGGTTGTTCCTTCATGTCCAGAAGGGCCTGGAGTGCTGAATAGGAGCATATCCTGTCGTCATGGCCGTAGCCAATGATACATGAGTTGTCTATGCCAATCTCCCTGCAGTTTTCTGATGGGACGAGCTCGATCTCTGCAGAGACAAAATCTGCCTCCGTGATGCCATATTTGTCGTTAAGGATTTTGAGAACATTCAGTTTTACCTTGTCTGACTCTTTCTCGTACTCCTTGCCTGGTATCGGGATCGTTCCGGCGATGGCGTTCATCTGTTCGCCTGTGAGTGCTTTTGCGGCCGACCCTTCCATCTGCTTTTGTGCAAGGTGGATAAGGATGTCTGGAATCAGAAGAGATCCTTCATTCTCGTTTTCACCCCAGACAAGATCAATCTTTGAACCATCAGCTTTGATTATCCTGCCGTGCATGGCAAGGGGTATGTTGGCCCACTGGTATTTCTTTATTCCGCCATAGTAGTGGGTGTCGAGCATTGCGTGCCCGGAATCTTCGTAGAATGGCACCTGTTTGAGATCCAGCCTTGGTGCATCAACGTGTGAAACCACGATGTTGAAGCCTTCTTTGATTGGCTTCTTGCCAAGCCTTGCAGCGATGACTGCCTTGCCCCTGTTGACCATGAAGATTTTGTCTCCATTTCCAGGTGTTTTGAAACCAGCATCCTCAAGCTTTTTTGCAGCCCATGCCACAGCTTCCCTTTCGGTCTTGCACTTATCAAGGAAAGTTTTGTATGGTTTTGCAAAATTCATGATCTCGGCGTGGTTCTCTGTGGTTTCCCAAACGTTTTTGGTTTTATAGAACAGCTTGGAACCCAGCGTTTCTTTTTTTTCTTCTTCGCTCATGTTGCCTCCTGTGATATAAACACAAATCTAATCTAAAACTATTTGGGTAAAAACAAAACTTACCCTCACTTTACACGAAACACCCGGAAGTTATAATGCCTTGTATTTGTGAGGTGAAAATGGAATCTTTGGTTTTCTCGTTTATATTTTCGCTTGTTTTTTCGTGGCCAGTCATCTGGCTTATGCGTAAATTAAAAGCTGGTCAGCAGGTAAGAGAAGAGGGGCCAAAAACCCATTATGCAAAAGCTGGGACTCCAACCATGGGTGGCCTTATTTTTATTTTGGCCACGTTGCTTGCCGTTATCATTTCGCCAGTAAAAACAAAAGACGTTTTCTGGGGAGTCTATGCTTTGCTTGCTTATGGATTGGTGGGTTTTATAGACGATTACATCAAAGTTTTTCGTCACTCGCCATATGGTCTTTCCGGAAGATGGACTGTCATTCTCCAGGTCATTTTTGCTTTGCCATTCCTCATTTTTAACTGGGGTACCCTGCCAAGTGCTTTTGGGCAATCAGCTCCAAATTGGCTCAATTTCGCATTCTACCTGTTTATCATGGTTGGTGGGGTCAACGCGGTCAATCTTGCAGATGGTCTCGATGGCCTCGCAGCGGGCGCGTCGTCCATCACCCTTTTATGTCTTGCACCTATCATCTGGGCGACACAGCCTACAGCTACAGTTGTTCCGCTTGCTCTTGCAGGTGCCCTTCTGGGTTTTCTCTTTGTCAATTTAAAGCCCGCAAAAATATGGATGGGAAATTTTGGGTCGAATGCAATTGGCGGAGTACTTGTTGTCTCGGCAATCTATTCAGGACATATCTGGCTTTTTGCTGTTGGTGCAGGCTTATTCATCATAGAAGCGCTTTCCTCGATGATCCAGGTGGGTTATTTCAAATATACAAAATACATATCTCCGCTGAAGAAGGGTGTCAGAATTTTTAAGATGAGTCCGATTCACCACCACTTTGAACTTTCCGGCTGGAAAGAGATTAAAGTGGTGGTGGTGTTCTGGGTGGCATCAGCAATTTTTGGTTTGCTGATGCTCGGCCTCTTCTACTTGCTTTACTAGACCCAGATCAGGCGTCTGGCGGATAACCAGCGCCTATCATTACAGTCCTGAGCGCTAGCTCGCTGGTTGTTCTCTCGTCAAAGTCCACGGTGACTGTTTTTTTGGGTACATCAACCGAAACCGACTTGACCCCTATTACACCCATCAGGGCCTTGGTGATGGTCTGCGCACAGCCACTGCACATTATGCTTTTGCTTCTGATGTCTACTGTCATTCTTCACTCCATTTATTTTTTTCTACCCAAAGCATGATTGCCAGGGTGACCACAAGATACCAGATCATTAGAAATGGTTCCGAGGGAAGTCTTGTCATAAGCGTTCCATAGAAATCCATTTTGTATGTTGCAATAAGACCCCATGTTATGACAAAAAATCCTATAAGCCTTCCAGCAAAAGCTGATATTATTATTGGCAGTGCCGCGGCCTGTTTTGGCTTGGAGAAATATTTAAAAACCCAATAAAAAAGGCCGGCAAAGAAACCAAGACAGATATTCCCAACCGTCACCACCGGGTTCCATGCGTATCCGGAAGAGTTGTATACAAGGAAACCGAGAAAATCAGCTAAACCTCCAACAATTGCGCCAGCGATTGGCCCGTACATCATGCCAGCGATCATTATTACTGCAGGGCCGGCTGGATCGAATTTTGTTGCTCCAATGAAGAATGTTGCAAATTTTGAAGCAATTGCGAGAGCTGTCAGAATCGATACAGTAACAAGACTTCTTAGATGAGTCAAAAAACCGAACCATGAATTTTTCATATTTTTTCCTCCATGGCGGTTTTATTTATCACAAATTCCTCGCGTTTCAATGGTTGCTAGTTTACATTCCTCGCCCTGGCAAAAGTAAGCCCTTCAATCCTTGTTGCACCTGATTCTTTTAATGTTTTTGCACAACTTGCCAGTGTTGCTCCGGTGGTGACGATGTCATCGACAATCATGTATGGCTTATCTGGTTGTATGGCGGCAAAAGGATATCTGGCAAAAGCTTTTTCTACATTTGTTAGTCGCTCTTCATCATCGAGTTCAAACTGGGGTTTTGTGTTCCTTTGCCTGATGATGAGCCTTGGGGCATATTTCCAGCCGAGATTTTTTGAAAGTCTTTTTGCGATTATTGCAGACTGGTTAAATCCTCTCTGGCGTATTTTGATGAAATGCAGTGGCACCGGGACGAGTGTCCTTGGGGCGAGAGTTGACAGGTACGGAGTCATGAGGTCTGCAATGATTGTCCCCACCTGTTCCTGAAAATCATATTTGAACCTTGCCAGAAGTACCCTTGTTGTATCCTCATATTTTGAAAAACTGGTAACCATCGCCCCCATTTTGGTCGAACAAATGGGATCTATTTCTATTTTTTCCATGCAACTGTGGCACAGGGGATAGATTCCATTTTCCCCGCACAGCACACATGATGGGGGGAATATAAAATCAAGCAGTTCTTTCCAGATCCCCAATGAAGTCCTCCATTAATTTTGCGGTTACCTTGGCACGATTCCTCATATCTTTTGCAAGAAGAGCTGTTTGCTGGCATATATTTTGGCTTGAGGAGAGGAAAGAAAGGCATTTTTGCTCCCAGCTCGGGTCGTCCTTCTCAATCATGGTGTTGTAGCCTATTTCAGAAGATATGGAGCGTACCTTTTGAAAGTATGGCATGGGTAAAGCTGGAATGCAGGCCAACGAGGATGCTATAACAGAGTGGAGCCTCATGGGTACTGAGAAATCACACAGGTTGAATGCCCCGAAAGCATCCCTCCAGTCAACAGGACTTTTGAGCCTCAAAACTTTTTCTGGAGGCAACAATGATTCTGCTTTTTCGCCAAATTCGTCATCTTTGCCTGGGAAAAATGGGATTATTATTAAGGAGCCACCGGTTAATGAGATGATCTTTCCAAGAACTTTTGCACAGAATTCTGGAGAAGGGGTTTCCTCCATGTATGAAGCTGGCGCAAAAATTATTCTTGGTTTCGGCATTGATTCAATAGCTTTTTTGACCTCAACTGACGGGTCCTCGGGATTCAGGAGAAATGCCAGATCTGCAGAAAGTGTTGTATTCAGGCCAAGAAAGCTTGCTTCGACTTGTGAAGCGTTGTCTCTAACAGTTATGAATCTTGCTCTTTCAAGGGCTTTTTTTGCAAGCATCTTTGTAAGGTTCCTCTGGAAAGGACCGATTTGCTGGCCGATAGCGCAGTACGGTTTCCTGGAATACTTTGATATGAATGGCCCCAAGAGATGATAGTAGGTCCCGAGTGGTTTTGCTCTCTCATGTATCAAACCCCCGGCACCGAGCACAAAGCCATCAGAAGATCTTATTGATTTGTAAAGATTTTCCGGACTCCTTGGTACAATGGACAGTTTTTCCGAAGCCCTGACTGATGGCGCAGGCCCGCATAAAAGGTCAACTTTGGCATCTTTCATGAGACTCAGGCAAACATCAAGAAGTGCTTCATCGCCAACGTTTCCAAATCCATAATAACCCCAGAGGGTGAGTTTTTTCATTTTGCCCTCAGGTAGACTGGAAGAAAGCCTGCGATGGTCATTAAAAATTTGGGGAGTCTTGCAGGTTGCGAAAAGATACGCCAGGCCCATTCCAGGTTTGTTTTCTGGAAAAATCTGGGAGCCCTGTTTACATCTCCGGCCCAAACATCGAAGCTTCCGCCAACCCCTATTGCAACGCGCACATCGTTTAGTTTCCCCTTGTTTTTTGCTATCCACAGTTCCTGTTTTGGGACACCAAGGGCGACAAGGAGAACTTGTGCACCGGAGTTGTTTATTTCTTTCACCAGTTTGCTATCTTCATATCCAAATCCCTCGTGTGAACCAACAAAAACTAGGTGGAGAAACTGGAGGGAAAGGTTTTCAAGGGCTTTTCTGGCGATGCCTTCCCTTGCCCCAAACAGGTAAATTTTTGTTCCTTCGGGCATTTTTTTGAGTGCTTCAAGACAGAGCTCTATGCCAGGGATTCTTTTTGTTTTTGAAAAACCAAGCTTCTTAAGCAATTTTACCGCACCAATGCCATCCGGAATGTGCATGTCCGCATTGGCGCACAACTCCTTGAGTTCTTTGCTTTTGAAAGCCATGGAGAGTATCTCCATGTTCGCCGTGATTATATGATTGGTCTTTTTGTCATTCAGGAAGTTTGTAATTTTGCTTGTGGCGCTATCAAGATCACCGATGTGCCATCTGAGTCCCCTTATAAAATTGCCAGTTTCGCTCATGGGTATTCGACAATTATTTTGTTGCCTTCGGACATCAAGGTTGCACCGAGTGTTTCGGCAACAAATCTGAGCGGTACAAGTGGTACTTTGCCATACATATAGCATGGTGAACCCATGTCAATCTCTTTTCCCTGGAATTGTGCTTTTTGGGAACCTATTGTTAATTGAAGTGTTCTGCCTTCTAGAATGTAAATTATTTTTTTGCCGGAAAGTATAACATCTGCTCCGAGTTCTTCACCTATGAATCTGAAAGCAGTATAAACCTTGTTGTATTTTGTATCTTTTAGCGGTGCCGGTGTGACATAAATCTTTTTTCCGCTGGAGATAACTGTGTTGCTGCCAACCTTTATTTCAAGCCGTTTGATCTGCCCGGTAAAAAATCTTCCAGTGACTTTGATTTTTGCTATGCCACCGTTGCTTTGTATGGTGATGGTTCCTTCTCTTTGGCCCTCCGGTGCCTTTGTCCCGTCGAGTGTTATTGTTACCTCGGTATCGCTGGTAAATGTTGCCTGCCCAAGTACTATCCATGGCTGGTCGGCTGAAATTGTTCCTTCGATTAATCCATCGCCGTCATTGGTTATTTTTAGTGTTTGGGAACGTTTTGATGACCTTGGTACCTTTGGAAAATCCAGAGCAGACTTGTCTGTTCCGAGCTTTGGAAGTCCGCCAAATGCCGCAAGAGGAATTTTTTGGATGCGGGAATTTCCGGTATCTGAAACATAAACATAATCATCTGAAGCAGTTACCCCATGCGGCTTGAAGAATTTGCCAGGCTGCTCTGGCAAGAAAGGTGGTTTTGCGGCTGACATTGGGCCGCCTTCCCCACCTATTACCGCAAGCTCGTACCCTGTTGTTGAAAACACTTTTATGAGGCCTGTTTCTTCGTCAGTTACAAACAGTCTTCCCATCGCATCGCAGAAAATTGCACTTGGCCTGTTGAAACCCTGAATTTCGTTTACCTGGTTCCCTTTCTGGTCAAATATCAGTACCTTGCCAAGTTCCTGGTCGCACACCCAGATGTTGCCAATCATGTCTTCTGCAACCGCAACAGGTTTTTTTAGTTCTTTTGTGATGTCAAATTGCCAGGCACCACCAAGTGTAAGCACACAAACCCTTGAATTGCCGGAGTCGGTCACGATTATGTTTCCACTTTTTGTGCAGGCTATGGATGTTGGTGACTCGAACTGGCCGATGCCAGAACCTTGCGAACCAAAACTCACAAGGTGCTCCCCAGACAGGCTGTATACCTGTATTCTGTGGTTCCCTGTGTCTGCAACTATAAGATCATCTCTTGATGATATACAGCATGATTGCGGTGAATTTAAGCTCGTAAGGCTTGTTCCCTGAAGACCTATCGATCTTGAAAAGGACCCACTCTGGGCTTCGTAAACATTGATGCAGTTTGCTTCTGGCTCCGAGACATAAATCATGCCATCTTTGAGAACCAAACCTTTTGGGGAAATCGTTATACCATCGGTGCCGATGGATTTTATAAATTCCAGTTTTTGGGTCTGGACAATCCTGCAGTTGCCAGAATCTGCTATCCAGAGTTTCTGGTCAGAATCAAGACAGAGTCCCATAGGGAATCTGAGTTGGGGATTACCAGCTCCGATTGTCCCGTAATTCCCCTTGTAGATAAAATCTTTTTTTGAGAAAACAGAGATTTCATGTTTGCCAGTATTTGAGACGTATACGCTGGTGGAATTTATTGCTATTCCTGTTGGATGGGAAAGCTCATCCTGGCCAAAAGAAATTTTGAAGTTGCCGGTTTTATCAAATACCACAACCCTGTTGTTGCCTGTATCAGTTGCATAAACATTTCCATCTGTATCAATGGCAACATCAGAAGGTTCTAAAAATTGGCCTTCCCCATCACCTTTGGACCCCATTGAAAACAGAAATTCGCCCGAGCTTTCAAATATCTTGATTTGGCAGGCCACATGATCGAGCACAAAAAACCTTCCGTTTTTGTCAAAGGCCAATGATATTGGTTCAACGATACCTGTTACAGGATCATTCCCTACGGAGAAATCAGCAAGGTAAGCCCCTTTTCTGTCGAAAAGATGAATTGCTTTTGCTTCTGGATCGCAAACTAGCAGTCTTGAGCCTTTATCCTGGATCACTTTTGTTGGATTTTTCAATCTTTCTTTGCCAAAATCCATTATGAATGTGCCATCATCGTTTTTTAACAGCACTATTCTTTTGTTTCCAGTGTCCGCCACGAACATATTTTTTGATTCAGGATCAACAAACACTGATTTTGGATATTTGAAATGTGAACCATCATCTCTAATGCCTATTATTCCCACAGGAAACGATGAGGCAGAAATAATTGCAATAGCTGACAGGATTGAGAGAAATCTCATCTTATGGGAACAACCACCTTTTGTTCAAGAAGTCTTCCAATTAATTTTGCCGCCTGGCTTTGACTAAGATTGCATTCATCAAAAATTTGCTGGAGAGTTCTTCTGCCATCAACTAGTATTAAAAAGTTCCATTCTGATATATCTAGTGTTATCTTTTCGCCACTATCTCCACTCATCGAGCTGGTGTTGAGTCTTAATACGGTGGGCATTGGAGGAAGCCCTATCATGAATTCCGCAGTTTCCTGCGCTTCACCAAGTCCTTTTATTATAATATCAGTGTTTGAAAGGTTTATTGATCTTGGTGGGATGGCAGATGCTTCCGAAAATAATATTTTCCCTTTGTCCCAAGAGAAGAGTTCGATTATTGCATCTTCTCCCTGACACCTTGGGGTTGTCGCATGAACAACTTGCCCCTGTGTAAAGAAAATGGAGGCTCTTTCGTCGGTGTCGGTTTTTATTATCTGGAGCCTTCCCGAGGCGCTGTGAAGCTCGATCAGTTGGATAAGCTCCGCAAGTGTCGTTTCCCTGAGATTGGCTGGAAGTTCCACTGTCAGCTCCAGTCCGCTTGGGTCTTATTCAGGAAAGCTTCCATGCCTTTTTTGGCATTGCCTGATTTGAAACATTCGGCAAAAAGTGAAGCTTCTTCCTTTTCGTTGAAATTGGGGAGTCCCGATTTGAGAGCTTTTTTGTTGAGTGATACCGCCCCAGGACACTTAGTTGCAATTGTTTTTGCAAGGTTTGTTGCCTCTTCCATAAGTCCCTCTGGTGGCAGCACCTTGTCAACAAGCCCTATCTGAAGGGCCTGGTTGGCATCTATTACATTACCGGTAACAAGTAGTTCAAGTGCCTTTCCAGGTCCAACAAGCCTTGGTAATCTTTGTGTGCCTGCAAAACCTGGGATCACCCCAAGGTTGACCTCTGGCTGCCCCAGTTTTGCTTTTTCGCTTGCATACCTGATGTCGCATGCCATTGCGAGTTCGCAGCCTCCACCAAGCGCAAAACCGTTGATTGCGGCAATGACAATCTTTGAGAGGTTCTCAATTTTGCCAAAAACCTTTTGCCCAAAATTAGCAAAATCCAGTGCTTGTGCCTCGTCCATTCCAACCATGGTTGAAATATCGGCCCCAGCCACAAAAGCTTTCCCCTCGCCGGTCAGTATTATTGCCCTGACGGACGCATCTTTCTCTGCCTCATCAATTACCTGCTCAAGTTCCGCAAGAACGTCCTTATTCAGGGCGTTTAATTGTGCGGGTCTGTCAATGGCAATTGTGAGGACCCCCTCCTCAAGCTTCCTTTTTAGGTGGCAAATTTCCATTCAGGTGGCCTTTCTCCAAATTGTGGATAAGATAGGGCCTTCTCCGAGCCCTCCAGAATCCTTAACACACCACCAGCGAGTGCTCCAAGCTCGTCCTCGCCAGGATACCTCAATATCTTGCCGAGAAAACTTATTCTTTCCGAGAGGCTGTCAATAAAATAATCTGAGTAGGCAAGGCCGCCAGTGATGAGTATGGCATCATAATTGCCTTTTTGAACAGTGGCTTGTGAACCAATATCCTTTGCTATCTGGTAGACCATTGCTTGATAGACTTCAAGTGCTGCTGCGTCACCAGATTTTGCCATTTCTTCAACTTTGACGGCCGAATTTGTTCCAAGATAGGCGACAAAGCCCCCTTCGCCCATTATCATTTTTTTGATTTGCGACTGGGTATATTTGCCAGAGAAGCATAAATTGGTAAATGGTATAAGTGGCATGCTACCCGATCTTTCGGGTGTAAATGGTCCTTCGCAGGTTGCGTCGTTGTTGTCGATCATCTTGCCGCCAACGACGGAAGCCACTGTTATCCCGCCGCCGCAATGGACAACGATGAATCTTGATTTGTTATAAGGAATTCCAAGATCTTGGCTCGCTTTTCTGGCGATAGCGTGAATATTGAGGGCGTGTGCGATAGCATGCCTGGTAATGAGTGGATGACCGGAATAAAAAGAGAGTCTCTGAAATTCACATGTTGAAGTGGGGTCAACAATATATGCTTTGCAGCCATATTCTTTTGCAAGATCATGGGCCAGTACGCAGCCAAGATTTGAAGCGTGCTCTCCCTGGTAATTGTTTTTAGCATCTTGCATCATTTCTTCATTTACTTCGTAAGTACCAGAGATAATGGGCTTGATAAGACCGCCTCTCCCTACGATTGCATCAAGGTGATCAACTGTGTCCGGGTGTTTTTTGAATTCTTCGCTTATTGTTTTGTAACGGAATTCGTATTGGTCCCAGATCCCTTTGAAAGGTGCAAGTTCTTCTCTACTGTGTCTGATAGTGAGTTCAAACACTTTATCGCAGCCCTTGAAGAGGCCAATTTTGTTGGAAGTGCTGCCTGGATTAATCGCCAGAATGTAAAAAGAATTGCTCACTTGTACCTCCAGAATATATTGTAAATATTTGTTTTGTCATGTCAAAGATGCCACCCTGTCCTTGAAATGCAACCTTACCCAAGCTAACATGTGGTTGAAAGGAGTTGAAATGGCAACAGCTGTAAAGGGAAAAGTGGTTTTCATTGATGAAAGGTGCAAAGCATGCGGATTGTGCATCGAGGTTTGCCCGACACACATACTTGCGCTCTCCGACAACATTAACCAGAACGGCTACCATCCAGCCTACTGTGTTAACATGGACCAGTGCATTGCCTGCAAGTCCTGTGCAACCATTTGCCCGGACAACGTCATCACCGTATACAGGCTCTAAACTATAATCAGGTCTTTTGACAGATTAGCAAGCGGGACACCGCCCTCGTTGCTGATGAGGACGGTGTCTTCTATTCTGACGCCACCCCATCCTTCAATATAAATTCCAGGCTCATTAGTGCATATCATGCCAGCCTTGAATTCGTCTTCTGTCCTCATCGAAGCACCCGGCCTTTCGTGAATGTCCAGGCCAACTCCGTGCCCCAAAGAATGATTGAAATTATTTTCATATCCAGCATTTGAAATTATGTCTCTTGCGACTTTGTCGGCGTCGCAAGCTTTTGTTCCTGGCTTAAATTTCCCCATTGCCGCTTCCTGGGCGCGCCTTACAGTGTCGTAGATTTCTATATGTTTTGGCGTTGGTTCTCCAACTATGAGTGTTCTTGTAAAGTCCGAAGCATAGTTGTTTACAAAGCATCCCCAGTCGAAAACAACAAATTCGCCCGCTTTGAGCTTTTTGTCTGATGCGACGCCATGAGCCATTGCGGCTCTGAAACCAGAAGCGACAATTATATCGAAACTCGGTTTTTTTGCACCGCGTCTTTTCATCTGGTATTCAAGCTCTGCACAAATATCTCTTTCCGAGACCCCTTCCTTGACGACGCCAAGTGTTTCGGTGAAAGACTCACAGGCAACTTTGCATGAATTCCTTATGAATTCAATTTCATCCTGGCTCTTGATGATCCTCATTGCTTCACACATGCCGTCAGAAGATTTGAGAACTGTTTTGGGGAGCTTTTCTGACATGATTTTGTAAAAAGAGTGCGAAAGAATACTTTCTTCGAGGCCAAGAGACTGAATACAGCCGTCCTGTATCATTTTGACAAGAAAATCTGAAATCGGGTATTCAACGAGTGCGACGTCAACACCCTTCTTTGCTTCTTCGTGAGCTTGTTCTGGGTACCTCCCATCGACAAAGAGTTGTACACTGTCTCTGGTGACTAACAGATAACCATCCTCGCCAGTAAATCCTGAAAGGTAAAAAACGTTTTTGTTGATCCTTGTTTCTGTGCTGACAAACAATGCAGCGTCGATCCCGCGATCTTTCATTGCTTCCCTGAAATCATGAATCCTTGTGTCCATAGCAATCCTCACTTTCTGCAGCTCATGTATTTCCATGCACTCTGTGCGGCTATCGCACCATCTGAGACAGCCGTTATTACCTGTCTTACATCCTTGACCCTGATGTCTCCTGCCGCGAAGACACCCTTTTTTGATGTTGACATGTCTTCTCTGGTCTTTACATATCCGTAGTCATCAAGATCCGCATATCCGGAAAGGAATTCGGTATTTGGCTGGAGGCCAACAAAAATGAAGACTGCATCAGTTTTCATTTTTGACACTTCTCCGGTGACAACATTTTTTACAATTATCCCTTCCACAAAATCTTTTCCCTCGATGGACTGCACCGTGGAGTTCATGAGACATTTTATTTTTGGGTGCTTTTGCACCATCTCCCTGAGATCGGGGTATGCTCTGAATTCGTCCCTTCTGTGGATAATGGTCACTTCCCTGCCGAATTGTGTGAGGTGTTGGGCTTCTTGAAGGGCGCTATCTCCTCCACCAACCACAACGATGTTCTTGCCTACAAAGAATGGTCCATCGCAAGTGGCACAATATGATACACCCCTTCCCCTCAGTCTCTCCTCACCTTCAACACCAAGATTTTTATATCTCACACCCGTTGCCACTATTGAGGCATGAACCCTATACGAATCTGCAAAACCTTTGAGTATTTTCCATTCCCCATCATCGCTTATTGAGGTTATTTCGTCGTAGATGATTTCAGTCCCAAATCTTTGTGCATGTGCAAGAAGTGATTCGGAGAGTTTGTATGTTGGTGTATCCTCAAAAAATCCTGGATAGTTGGCTATTTTTTCGTATGAATTGAGCTGGCCGCCAGTGCCAAATTTGTCAAAAAGCACTGTTTTCAGCATTGCTCTTCCTGAATATATTGCAGCACCGAGACCGGCGGGCCCACCACCTATAATTGCCACATCAAATTCTTTCATTTTTTCCTCCATAGTTTGAGTGCCCTCTTGTTACCTGATATATCGGGCACGAAACAGAAAGAGCAATTTTCAAAAATTTTTTCAAGTTTTTCGGCAGTTTCGTTTTTTGGGCAATCCACTTCGATTATAACAAAACCTTCTTCTGATAGAATATCTGGAATAACAGGAGAGAGTCTTCTGTAGTATTGAAGACCATCTTCTCCACCATCGAGTGCACATATGGGTTCATAGGATATTTCTTTCTCAAGAAGAGGTATTTCCCTTGTGGGTATGTAGGGTGGGTTGCAGATTAGAATGTCGAACTTCCCATTGATATTATTTGTAAGGTCGGCTTGGAAAAAGTTTATATCAGCGTCGTTAAGTGCAGCGTTTTCCTTTGCAATCTTCAAACAATCTGGTGAGATATCTGTTGCAGTTACTTCACACTGTGGATTTCTTTTTTTCATGGCTATGGCAATACAGCCAGAACCTGTACAGATATCTATAATCTTGAGAGATCTCCCGCCGATTATTTTCTCGACTTCAAGCACCAATGTTTCTGTGTCTGGCCTTGGGATCAAAACGTCGGGTGTAACTTTTATGTCTATTCCAAGGAATGATGTCACACCAAGAGCATACTCAAGTGGGAAACCTGCTGAGACCTTAGTGGCAATTTCAATCATTTTATCGGAATCATTGTTTGAAATTAATATAGCACCAAGATTCAGAATGATTTCCTGTCTGCTGGTCCCAAGCGTACGCCTTGCAATCTCTATCGCGTCCCAGTTTGGATTGGGCCGTCTCTCTTCAAGAATCTTTTCGATTTCCTTGATTGTACTATTGAGCTTTTGAGAGTTGCTCAAGTTTTGCCCTCTCCTCGGCCTCTATCAGCTCACTGATGACAAGGTCGAGGTCGCCCATCATCACGTCGGGCAATCTATATATAGTTAATCCGATGCGGTGGTCCGTTACCCGGCATTGTGGAAAGTTGTATGTTCTGATCTTCTCTGCACGATCTCCAGAACCAATCTGGACCCTCCTGGCATTGACCTGTTCCTTTTCGCGCTTTTCCTGTTCCAGTTCAAAAAGCCTTGCCCTGAGGACCTTCATGGCCCTTTCCTTGTTTTGGGTTTGAGATCTTTCATCCTGGCAAGTCATCACGATGCCTGTTGGCAAGTGGGTTATCCTGACTGCAGAATCAGTTGTCTGGACGCATTGCCCTCCATGCCCCGATGACCTGTAGACATCTATTCTTAAATCCTCTGGTTTTATCTGGACATCTACATCTTCAGCTTCCTGCATAACGGCTACGGTGATTGTGCTGGTGTGTATTCTTCCAGAAGCTTCAGTTTCAGGAACCCTTTGCACTCTATGCACTCCGCTTTCATATTTCATGTAGCGGTATACATCCTTGCCCTCGATGGAGAAGGTTATTTCTTTGAAACCACCGATATCTGTGGCATGAGAATCTATTACTTCAAGTTTCCATCCCCTTCTCATTGCATACAGAGAATAAACTCTGAAGAGCTCAGAGGCGAAGAGAGCAGATTCCTCGCCGCCAGCTGCGGCCCTCATCTCCATGATTACAGATTTCTCATCCCTTGGGTCTTTGGGTATCAAGAGCCTGTTGAGTCTGTTTGAAGATGTTTCAAGCTGTGCTGTTAATGAGTCAATTTCAGCTTGTGCCAACTCTTTGAGTTCTTTGTCTTCACCAGAGAGCATGTTTCTTACCTGTTCGATTTCACCTTCAAGTTTTTCAACCAGCGTCGCGCATTCTACAATATCGGCAAGCTGGGACTGCTCTTTTGAGAACTCCTTAAACTTGTTCTGGTCTGAAAGAGTTGCTGGATCGGCCAACAATTTGATCAACTCATTGTATCGTTGTATTACACCTTGTGCCCTTTTGTTCATGCAAAAATCCAGTTTAGCCGAATGCAAAATAACGGTCAAGAATAAACCTTGACAAGTATTTAGCCACTTATAAAATTCTGTGGGTATGGGTCGTTAGCTCAGCCGGTAGAGCACCTGCCTTTTAAGCAGGGGGTCGCAAGTTCGAGTCTTGCACGACTCACATGAAATGGCCCCGTAGTCTAGCGGTTAGGACGACACTCTTTCAAGGTGTAGGTACGAGTTCGACTCTCGTCGGGGCTGCCAATCGTCTCAAAATTGTTCCCAAAAAAAACTAATGTGCAGATAATTCCCAGATGGTGTGTATTATTTTACCATAATCGTATTTTTTGCCAGAATCATGATTATGTTTGATTGTCTGTGCATATACTGAAATGCTTTTATATATGGTATTGACAGAGGGTACCTTCTCGTTATAATACCCTTCGTACGAGCAAATGGTTGAGGCGTGAATGCGTAACAGCCATTTTTATTGTGTTTTAAGCGTTCGGTTAATTGTGCCGCCGCTTGGAGCATTTTGGCTGAAATCCTTTGAGGTGTTGCCTCGCATGAAAGGAAGATTGTACATGAGAAAAATTAAGTTGCTTACTGCGTTGCTTGCCATTGTGATGGTTCTCCCGTCCTTGGTGGGTATCGGTACCAGGGCTTCCGCTGATGGGCCGGTCATGCAGCTTCTTGTCTATCTCAAGAACCCCACACAGAGAAGCACTTTTGAGAGCCTTCACCTTCCGAAGCTTTCAGAGTATGCGCAAGGCTCGATCCTTACCGAGGCTACGACCGATCAGGTCAAGTCCCTTGGCGACAACAATATTGATTTTGTCACCATTGGAAGGGCTGATGTATGTATCGTTGGAGGCATGCATCTCTCCCTTGACAAGGCTGGTTCAAAGCTTTTCCAGATCGAAGGATTGGAAAATAGTTATCTAAAGAATCTTGCCGCTTGGGACTACAAGGGCTCTGATTTTGCTTATTATGTAGTTCGTTTCGTTGGTCCAATGAAAAAGGTCTGGATTGACAAGATCAATTCAATGGGCGCCAAGATACTTGATGGATATCCTCTCTGGCCAGATACATATCTTGTTCGTATGAACAAAGCTGATGTACAGACTTTCGCCCAGCTTGATTTCGTCAGGGCTTATACTATCCACAATCCAGCACTCAAGGCTTCGATTTTCCCACAGAATAAAGAGAAAAACCAGCTTCAGGAATCAGTAGTTATAACAGTTGCCGGTGGTCTTAATGATGCTGAGATCGCAAATTTATCAAAGACTCTTCAGGGGCTTGGTTGCAAGAGTCTTGTTATGGCTCAAATCAACAGGTTCGACGAACAGAAACCACCAATCCAGCCAGAAGACATGAAAGATGAGGAATACAAACAACTTCTTGATTTCTGGAAGCAGGACAGAAAAGCCCTTGAAGACTACTATAACGGACCAGTCACAAAAAATTCCAAGATGACAGTTCGCCAGGCTGCTCAATTTATCACCTTTGGAACTTCGGGTTCAGTTAATGAACTAACACAGAATCCACTCAAAGGCGAATTTGAAGTTGCTTTTACAACTGTTATTGCTCCGGCTGCGTCTTTTGAAGATATTGCAAAAATCCCGTTCGTTCTTAATATTGATTCCTTCTCTGCCCCTGAAGCACAAAATGATATTGCAAACTATACAATAGGTTCACAGTGGGCATGGGCAGCCAATGAGCTATCCGGTGTGGTTCCAGATGGAACAACCCCGCTTCCACATGCAAGACTCGATCATTTTGGACTTCACGGTGAATCACTTCAAGGAACACAAAGCTACATTGGTGGTACACATTACCGTCAGATAGTCGCTGTTGTCGGAACTGGTCTTGACACCGGAGACGTTGCTGACACTGGTTATCTTGTATCTGATCAGTATGGAACAGGTACTGGAGATTTTGGCGGTCGTGTTGTTGATCACCTTGCTTATGTCCGTAAAACCTCCTCTTTTGGTAACTATAGTAACAGTGGCCAGACACCAAATTGGCGTTGGCCACCAACAAATGGCAGTGCAACACGTTCCCCAAGAGGTTATTGGGCCAATATAAACCGTTATGTTGATGTTTATACTGCTGGTGTTCAAGGAAGTCGCACTGAACCATGGATGGATTGGGATGGTCATGATACCCATGTTACTGGTTCAGGTTTTGGTGATGGCTACTGGTCAAGAGGTTCAACCCCGACAGATGATGCTCAGGGGAGAAACCCATATGGACAGCACCCACTTCAATACTGTCAGCACCATTTGGCAACACATCATCAAATGGTCCATGGGACTATCGTGGTGTTGCATACCGTGCAGGCATCATTGTCCAAAGAGTAACTGAAAATAATTTTAATGATGCTTATAATTATCCGCCTTATTACAGGCTTTATTGGACATATGTTGGTCGTCCACGTTATTTGGGTCTGTATTCTTCAAATATAGGCCTCCCAGAATCAGGTTACCTCAGGGCACCAGACTCTGTGTTTACAATTATCAATGATGCCTATCAACTTGGTGCTAGGATTCAGGTCAATGCTTGGGTTATGCCACATCGTGGAACAGCTCAAAGCAATACACCACCCTCACCAGTTGGTGATCGTGAAATTACGTATGATGGTAACATCTACAACTCTAATGAATACAATTATTGTGCAAACCAGATGGACCGTTATTGCTGGGAGCGCAAGGACATGCTTCTTGTAAATGCCGGAACTACAAATACAAGATTTGCTGCCCCATTTATTTATGATTTTGAGCCTTATGACTGGCAACAAATCTCTCTTCCAGCGGGCGCTCGTGGTTGGTATACAGGCAATGCGTACTACTCCTCGCCATGGTGCTTTACAACGCCGAATGCTGCACAATACTATAACCCACCGAATCTTGCATATCCAGTTTCTATACCAAATAAGGGTGTTTATTATCCACCAATTGGTGATACATCCCAAAACCTCCCGGTTGAGTTCAACTACTATTATCAAAATATTACCCAACCACCAACGACAGTTGCTGGATGGCCAGCAGCAAATGCTGATGGAAAAACAGACTTTGGTACATCATGCCTTTCACCAGCAACTGCAAAGAACCCGATCGTAGTCGGAGCTTCAGAATCCTATCGTGCAATTCAGCAGTGGGCACCATATAATCCAATCTCACCAACAACACCAAACAGACCATGGACCTACAATTCTATGTATGGTGGATGGTTCCCGCTTAATCCACTTGC
>Ga0208459_1000417_pt1 | contig 49210 bp, 45 predicted proteins | sample AD_UKC087_MetaG_FD_184433 | JGI IMG/M metagenome (GOLD analysis project Ga0208459, IMG submission 184433) | Active sludge microbial communities of municipal wastewater-treating anaerobic digesters from USA - AD_UKC087_MetaG (SPAdes) (version 2) | ecosystem: Engineered > Bioreactor > Anaerobic >... | reverse complement strand
GGAGGAAAAAAACCAAACGAAATCGGTATTTACGATATGTCGGGTAATGTCTGGGAGTGGTGCTGGGATTGGTATGGAGATTCAGTCGGGACAGGTAGTAACCCTAAAGGAGCAGGTGGCGGCTCTGATCGGGTTTTTCGGGGCGGTAGTTGTTACAACTTTGCCGAGTACTGCGAGTCAGCTTACCGGTACAGCTTCAGCCCGATCCTCAGGGACAGCGATTTGGGGTTTCGCGTGGTGAGGAAGGGGGAATAGGGGCATTTTTACTCCAAAAACATGGAATTGTAGTGTAGGCGGATGCCGGAGCGGAAATGGAAGGTTTTTGAGAGTAAAATAGGCGAGGACATGGATAATTTTGAAAGGGGTTGCAAGGGGAATTTCCCCTTGCTCGATAAAAATGCAATTTAAAAACTTTACAATTAATATTAATTACGATAAAGAAATAGATAATTTAAATTCATTTCTTAATAAAAATAAATAAGGATGGCGTATGGTTACTGCAAAAATCAAAGAAAAGATTAAGATAAACATTAATAAAATGCCGGAAGAATATTTAACAGATATAGATAATTATATAGAGTATATTTTATTTAAAAATAGTAAAAAAAATGAAAATTCCGAGAAATTTGAAGGAATATGGAAAGATATCGGATTTGAAAAAATAATTGATATCGATAATGAAATAAGAAATATAAGGAATAAATCTAACATCGATCTTATAAACAGGGTAAATGATTGGAATATTTAGCCGATACCGTCGCTATTATCAGATATTTTTCAAGTTCCGGTTATTTACCAAAAAAGATATAAAATATTGACGGTTTAGAATTACATGACCGGTTAATTGTATCTACGGCAAAGTATCTTGAAATACCTATTATAACAAGCGATGAAATAATTACCGACAGTAAAATTATAGAAGTAGTCTGGAAATAATAATAGGGTAGGGGAGTAAAATATATCGGTTATCTTTTATTTTGCCGGTCAGATAACAGTATCGCGACTATCAATCAGTCGCGTTACGATGGTCAATTAAGAGCTCTGCGACTCATTGATAGTCGGGGAGCGGTTAGGCGGTCGTCGCTATCAGAGTAAAACAAAATCTTGTAGTTTAACTCGAAGATAAAAGCAGTAAAGATAAAGTGGATAATTGGCTCTAAGAATATTGGCGACGCTTTATACCCAAAAATTATACATTTATCGTATTAATATAAATAAATAATATTTTCTTAAATTTGAATTAGCGATTTTTGAGAATATGCGCTATAATATAAATTATTTTAATAATCTTTCTAATAATTATCCGGAGGTTTATTATTAAAACTCAAAATAACTATTTTATAAAATTAATAATAGGAATATACCTGTTTCTTATAATTTTCCCAATAATATCTGAGGAATCAAGGGGCTTGCAAAATAAAATCAGGGAACTCGATCCTTACGCTACCGTTGGAAAGCAATATGCGGTCTTCATCGCAATTAATAAGTATGAATATTGGACTCCCTTGAAAAATCCCGTAAAAGACGCAAAAGAGATAAAACAAATATTAACTGAAAAATATTATATCGACGAAGTAATCGAACTGTACGACTCGGATGCAAATAGAACCGGCATATATAGATTATTTGAAAGATTAATAGCCGAAGTAAAACAGGAAGATTCGGTAATGATATTTTACGCTGGACACGGACATCTTGATACAAAACTTACCAACAAGGGTTTCTGGATACCCGCCGACGGCGGAACTAGCGAGATAGACCAAGACCGGTGGATACCAAACGATAACCTTAGAGGGATGATAGACAAAATTAACTCGAAACACATACTTCTAGTATCGGACAGTTGCTTTTCCGGAGACCTTCTTGACAATAAAAGGGGCATGGTTGATCCTAATAGTAACGAATATTTTAAGAAGGCGTATCAAAAAGTATCGAGACAGATTTTGACAAGCGGCGCTTCGGAGACGGTTTCTGACAATTCGGACTTTGCGAAGGCGTTAAAGACGTATCTTAAATTCAATAATAAACCGATAATCGACCCTCTGAATATTTTTGATAACATCAGAATAGAAGCGGCAAGAACTTCTTCGCCAATGTTTGGTTTTTTACCCGGGACAAGCCATCAAGAGGGAGGAAGTTTCCTGTTATTCTTAAAACCGCAGGAAAGGGACTTGGAAGCGGAGAAAAAAATAGCGGATAATAATCTGGTCCTAGAAATAAAAAAAATTGAAAACGATCTATCAACCGCAAATCAGTTTGATAAAATATTGGCGGAAATAGAAATACTAAATAAAAGAGCAGTATCGGAAGATCTTCAGAATTCAAAAAAACAGATAGAAATGTCAAAAAGAAACGTCGAACTTGCTAAGAGTAACTTTGAGAATCTCGTTATGGTAAGAATCGACGCTTATACGAAATCTACCTATACTATGGAAGAGGCAAGTTTTTATAAAGGGAAAATTACCGAAATAAGAAACGAAATTTCAGCGACAAAATCAAGTTTCTTGAACGTCGAGAAAAAGATCTCAGAGCTTGAGATAAAACTGGAGGCCGCCTCCGAGTTAAAGGACGTCGTCGAAGACGCGAATAAAATGAAAGAAGATGTTGAAAGGACCGCTTATACAAAAAAACTTACAAATACCAGAAACGGACTTATCGGCGGCGGTTCCGCGATAATAACTTTATCCGCGCTGACTTTGGGAACGGGAGTCGGTTGTTTTATCGGAATGAACGTATCGTATAAGAACTATGAAACATATTATAACAACTATCTTAACGCTACTAATCAGACAAATATGGATTTTTATTACGAAAAAGGGCGAGAATCTTACCAAACTTCGGAATATCTCAAAGCTTCCGGAATAGTAACTATGGCGGTAGGAGGAACGACTTTGGTAGTTTCAATAATACTGCTTGGAGTTTCGGGAAGGTATAACTATCTCATAAAAAACCCCGACGTTAGGGATAATTTGAGAAGATTTAACGGTAATATAGGTTATGCCGACGACAAGTTTAATATGTCGCTGGGGATTAAGTTTTAGAATAGAAAAGTTTATTATAAAGAGGATTTATCATGAAAAGTAAATCGGCTATATCTTACTTATTATTATTAACGATAACGCTTGCGCTGGTATTTATAGCATGTTCCGAGCAGTATGAAACGATAGCGCCAAGAATCAACCCTAAAGATGAAAAAGGGACGAACTACGCGGAATATACTACATCGTCGAGTTTGGTTTCAACTTCGACATCAACAACGATTCTTTCGACCACGACGACGTCGATAGCGACAACGACGCTCGGTACAAGCTCTACTTCGACGACCACATATGTGTCAACAACTACGACGCTTCAAACCATGCAAATAAAACAGAATGGCGTAGTAATAGATAATAATACGGGGGTCTTCGATTACGGTCTGCAAACAAACGGAGTAGCTAAAGAAGTAACTTTTACTATAGTTAATAACGGCGGAACGAGCATATCTTTGACCGGTTCTCCGAGAGTCGCTATAACCGGCGCGAATACATCGGAATTTGTAGTTTCGGCTCAACCGGTTTCGACTGTCGCAGACGGAAGCAGTAATATAGCTTTCAAGATAACTTTTACCCCTTCAAGTTTGGGGGTAAAAAGCGCGACGGTCTCAATAATAAACAGCTCGACCGACTACAATCCATATACATTTGGTTTGACTGGAACGGGAGCCGAGCAGGTTGCGACTCCGTCGTTCACTCCTAACGGAGGAACCGACCTTACGGCGACGCAGATGGTAACGATTATTTGCGCGACCTCTGGAGCGACCATAAGATATACGACGGACGGAAGCGCGCTCTCTCAAACGGTCGGAAATATTTATACAGACGAGATAAGCGTAGATAAAACAACGACTATTAAAGCTATAGCGTATAAAACCGGTATGGCAGATTCAGAAATCGGAATCGCCGCTTTTACCTTTCCAGCCGTTTTTGTTATGATCGACGTCCCGACGACCGGAATTACATTCAACTTTAACGATACCAAACTTGTCGAGTTGTTGCCGTTTAAGATGGCGAATACTGAAACCTCTTACGGGCTCTGGAGCGAAGTTTACGACTGGGCTGTGTTAAACGGATACAGTTTTGCAAACGCGGGTTATATGGGATCTGGCGGAAGTAATACGGCGAACGATCCTGTAACATGTGTGTCATGGCGCGACTGCATAGTATGGTGTAACGCCTATTCGGAAAAGACTGGCTTGACTCTCGTTTATTTTACGGATAGCGGTTTTACTACGCCTCTAAGAGCGTCGACAGGTAACGGTTTGGTAGATACTACGCCGGGAAGCGAGGATAATCCATATGTTAATTGGAGTTCTAACGGCTACAGAATGCCGACCGAAGCTGAATGGGAATACGCGGCGCGTTATATAGACGGGACAAACTGGACTTCATTGACTTATCTGTCTGGAGAGACTGCCGATTATAGCGACTCTACGGCGTCGCAGGAGGTCGCATGGTATAGCGAAAACAGCGGAAGTACAACTCATGAAGTAGGGACAAAGCGGGCGAATACGCTTGGGCTTTACGACATGTCGGGTAACGTTCTTGAGTGGAACTGGGACTGGTATGGTAGTTTGACAAGCGATCCTGAGATGGACCCTAAAGGTCCGGCGATCGGTAGTTATCGTTTGGCTCGGGGCGGTTCGTTCAACGGTTTCGTCAGCTACTGTTTTTCGGGTTTCCGCGACTTCAGCTACTATCCGTGGTACGACAACTACAATCTCGGATTCCGCATAGTTCGGAGATAGGAACTCAACCCCCCGTCCCCCTTCTCTTAGGCCTAAGAGAAGGGGGAGATTTAAGAATATAGCGATTGTGAATTTGATCCAACCGGGGGATGAGTTGCGGTTAATTCGGGGGAGATTAAAAAAAGATATTGTAAATCTGTCAATTATTTGTTATATTTAACTAGAGAGGAATAAATATGGAAAGAATATTAGTGTTTGAAGATAAATATATAGGAAAATATGTAACTTTAAAAAATGAAGAAAGCGATAAAGTGATAACCTTTGATGAAAGCGCTATAAAAGCGTACGACGATGCAATCAATATGGGGATAGAATCTCCAATATTAATGTATGTTCCCGATGGCGAAGTAGTATATATTTTATGAAAAAACATCCTTTAGTTAAGATTGATAATAATTTAAGCAGACCGTATTTATTTGTAACTCTTATTAATCCTGATAATAATAAAAATATAAAGATATCGGCATTAATAGATACCGGAGCAGACGAATGTTGTTTTCCAATTGAAATCGGATATTTACTAGGTCATAATTTCAAATTGGGGCGCTTAAAGAAAATTTCAACAGCTAATGGCGATATTGAAGTGTTTAGTCATACAAATAGAATTTTTATCGATGATTTTATGACAAAAGATTTATTGATAGATTTCTCTGATAAACTAAAAATCCCAATATTAGGCGTTAGAAATTTCTTATCTGATTTTATATTAACTATAAATTATCCTGAGAAATATTTTATCTTAAATAGAAAATAATCAACTTCCGTATTGTTCGTTAGAATCCGTATACAATAGACCTCGACTTGATTCGGGAGCTATTGGCTAGGGAGAAGGTAAGGACATAAATTCCCTAGACCTAATATTTACCAAATAACTTGAACTCCATATAAATCAAAAACAGAGTCTTTGGATATAATAGGGATATTATCTATAATTGATTGAGATATTATAATTCTGTCAATCAGATATTTCACTTATAGAAATCTCCGATTATTGAATCCGGAAGAGGAGTATCAAAATCATCGCTCATCCATATTTTACCATTTTCTTTGCCCAAAATTCTTTTGCTTTTTGATATTTTATAAGGCGTTAATTTTGCGATTGGATTATTTGAGTCTTTAATAACAATTTTTTCTCCGTTTTTGATTTTTGAAAGAAGAATGTTGATATCGTTTTGTATTTCATTAATAGTAACTTCAAGCATATAATCGCCCCTATAAGAAATATATATAAATTAAAGAGCCTCTTGCAAAAATAATTTCTTTGTAAGCTAATATTTATGCAATAAATTATTTTATCATATTTTTTCCTAAATTATCAATATTATTTCTCTTTTTTTTAATACAATGACATGTTTTTATTTAAAATCGTATATTAGAACAGACCTATCTCCTTAAATAATAATAAGATATACTACTAATACCCGTATTGCAATATTTTCATTGCAGTAAGGCAAATAACGCCATACATTAAATAATTCATCACCTTTTTATGACCTTTGACATATATCGCTTGTCCAAAAAGCCAATCTTTAAGATGTGAATTACATCTTTCAACAGTTGATCTTATTTTAAATCTAACTTTTTTTGCAGGATCAAAACCAATTTTTTCTTTTCTTCTTTTATTTTCATCAATAATTGGTATCTTACCGCTATTTCTTATAAAATTATGAATTATTTCCGCATCATATGCCGCATCCATCAAAGAATATAAATAAGTACATTTCGAAGAAGTCATTTTCTCCATTGGAATTGCAAGCTGGCTATCATGGACATTTGCGCCTGATAGGACAACAGAAATCGGTATCCCAACATCAGATACGTCAAGATGAAGTTTATAACCTTTCCATGCGCTAACTTTACCCTGACTATTCTTTTTACAACCCCAAGCCGCATCTTGATTTAGCGCTAATATTGCGCCTGTTATTGTTTGATTTACCTGCTTTTCAAGGTTACTCGGATTTTTATTATCAATAATTTCATCTTTTCTAGGACGACCTCTTTTCCTCTTAGATTTTTTGACGATATCCTTTTTTTTGTTAGTTGGAGTTTCTCTGCTTTCAATTGCCGTAGAATCTCGGCTTATATGACCAATTATTTCATCTTTTATGTGATTTTCAATCATTTTATTATGATATTTCTCGCCGATCTTACTATCTGAAAACTCGGCAAACGCTCTTGAAAATGTACTTTCATCCGGTATTTTATCTTCATAATCATAACCGCATATTCGTTTCAAATTCCTATCAACATTTAATCTGTCAATCAGTTTATTTACTGTCGATATTTGTAAAATTGATCGCGCTATAAAACAGTGGAATAATCTCATTCGATTATATAAAGGACGACCCTTTTTCCCCGTATAAATTTTAAAGTCCGCTCTATTTGTTTCAACAATTTTTAAAATATTTATTAAAAGAATATGTTCTTTTGTCAGATCGTCATAAAAATATTTTTCGTATTCTCTGAAAAATGAAAATACTGCTTGATAATCGCCCAACAAATCTGCTATACTCTTCATGGATAAGTCCTTTTTTTTGATTCTGTTTTTATTCGACAAATTAACTTTGTCAAAATTTAAAGGATTTATCCACTAAAATTACTTGAAAAATTTATTTTTGCAAGAGGCTCTAAAGGTAATCGTCAATTATATCTTTGTATTTTTATTATAATTTTCCCCTTGCATTGCGCCCCTTTTGATAGTATTACATTTTGAAAAAGGGAGGCGAAATGAAGAAACTATTCTTATTATTAATCATTTCTTTTATTTTATTCGGTTGCGCCCGCGAGGCGGCGGAAAAACTCAAAAACGCAAGCGACGATTATTATATTTCCTCAATATCGGCATTATCGCAGGTTGAAACAGTTTACTTAAAATTTTTGCCGGTCGATAAGGAGGGAAATATTGATAAGAGTTTGAAATATGATGTAACAAATCATTTTGATAAAATTGCGGCGGCTTATAAGTCGTATAAAGATATTTTTGATCGACTGGAAACGGGTTATTATTTAGCCGCCCCGACTGTTAAGAAATCAAAGGCGGTATTGGAAAAACTAATCAAGCAACAAGTATATTTTTATCGGTTATTGGATCAGTCGGATTCTACAAATATAATGAACTCCGATATTGAGGAGGGATTTCTCGACTATCCTTCGACTACGCTCAGGACGACGGCTCGCGCTATCGGGGACGAGCGTAATGAAGAAATATTGGAAGAAGATTTGAGCGCCGATACGCGCCGATTACTATATACTGCGCTTTTGAAAGGATCGCTTGTTTTGGAGCTGGTTGAAAATTATAATAAGTTTGACGCGTCTATTTTAAACAATATAATTTCTGATTACAAGATAAGGTTAAATAATCCGGATTTTAATGAAAATATAAATATTATCGTCGAGAAAATTGGAGGTAAATATGAATGACTTTTTATTGTTAAAGACGATAGGGGAGGGGATTACCGAACTGAAATCAAAATATCTCAGCGCCCCAGATTCGGAGAAAGAGAACTTATCGATTGAGATCGAGAAACTCTCTAACGAATATAAAAAAGTTTATCAATTATCTCTAGAAAAAAGTCTAATCGTAACCGACGACGACGTTACCGAAATGGAGAGATTAAAAAAAGAGATAGAAAACTGCGCTACCGGCGCCGAAATATTAGAAACCGTAAAGAGCGCGATCTTATGGCTCTTAAATATTCTAAAAAAGATAATCTAGCAGATCAAATATGAAGAAAAAAACATTTTTATTGACCAACGGATTTATAATCTTTCTAATGTCCGGAATCATTTATATCTGTATGGAGGTTGTTTTTACTTCGTTATTAACCGATGAAACGATAAAAAAATATGAGTTTAAAGAGACCTTGGGAACGTTGTCGGAAAAAGAGATAGAAAAAGCAAGTTTAATCGGATTTTCAAGCGGCTGGATGCTTATAATCGGCGGGATTTCCGGCTTATCATTATTCGGGATATATAAACTTATAAATAAGCGGTTCAATATCTTTTTTGCTACACTTCTGGGGACTATAATAATCAATATTATAGAGTTTACTTCGGGAGTTATTCTAAATCTCAACTTTAAACTGAATATCTGGGATTATTCCAATCAGTATTTTAATTTATTGGGGCAAATATGTCTCTCTCAATCAATGATATATCTCTTTTTCATCTGCCCCATATCGTTCTGGTTTTTTGGTTTTCTTGAAAGTCAATATAAGACTGATGAAAAGAAATCATTTACCTTACTGATAGTCTATAAGAATCTTGTTAATCCGAGAGCGCTTAATATAGAGAGGATGGGAAAGAATTACTCTTCGATAAAATAATCATTCTTAGGGTCGTAAATATACGCTTTCTTTTTCCCGTTTTGGTTAATTATTATTCTATTGTTGTAATAAGTTTTCTCAAGATATTTATCTATTCTGTTATTATAAACATTAATTGTAGGCGGAGGCGGTTGAGTATTTTGACTTTGGCTAACAACCACATCGGCGGTTGCCTTTACAATCCCAACGAAAAAAACAAAACCTAAAAATAATAAGAACGCTATCATAATAAACTCCTGTATATTTTAAAGCAATATCTATGCCTTAATTTTAACCTCTATATATGAAGGAACAAGCGCTCTTAATTCGTTTTATATTTTTTTTTATCTCGATCATAAGTAATAAACATAAAATATATTATATATACCATAAAATATTTTATTATATCTATAATTATGGCTTTTGGAAAGCGATTGAATGGAGTTTATAAATGGCGCGGCGTTTGCTAATAAAATATATCGGTTGCAAAAGGAGCGTAATTATTTTGAAAAAGGTTTGTTTTTTTTGTGGAAAAAGAATAATATCTGGTAGATATTGTGCGCTATGCGCCCAAAAATATATGATGGGTAATATAGCGATTGCCGAAAAAAATATTCTTGGTATGAAAACCGGTAAATTTATGCTGATTGAAACGCCAGATTTTCAAAAACTCTTCCCGCAAATTGATATTTACGAAAAAGATGTTTTTAGCGTTCCCAAAAAATATTTTAAAAAACTGGCAAGCGTTGTTATAGCCGATTAGCGAGGGTTGATAATGTTTGATTTTACAGAATATAATAAAAAACTTATTGAATATATCGATAAAAAAATCATTGAAGAGCCGAATAATGATAATTACTATTTCCTAAGAGGATTATTGGAGTTTTTTCCTGAATCAAAGATTTCTGAAGAGGGGCTAAAATGCTGGCTAAAAGCGGCGGAGATAAATCCAAAGGATATATATTTTGCGAATATTGCTAAAGCGTATTATATAAACAATGGTATTCCGCAGGATTTAGAGAAAGCGCTATTTTATATCGAAAAAGCTATTGAGGATAAATCCAATACCGACTCAAATATACGAATGGAATCTATTATTAATAAGATTGCTATTATTTCTTCAAAAGAGAAATCTGATGTAAATAATCAATTTAAATATTTTTCGGAATTGTTAGACAAAAATAATTCAGAAAATATTTATGAAAATATGATGGAATATGTATGGGAAAAGTTTGTTTTTACTTATGATTTACTAATTAATTATATTATTGATTACATAGAAGACTATAAGGATAAAGAAGTATTTTTTTATGTATATGCAAAATGTTTATTAGATATTAACGATTATATCAATTCTGTTAAAATTATCGATAAAGCAATAGAAATAAATCCTAAGGAAGAATATTTAAAATTTAGAAAAGAAACTTTACAAGAATTTCGGAATAAATACTATGATTATGGCATACCTGATAATGACGAAGGAAAGATTAATATATCAATAAGAGAATTTACCTACGCGATAGATTATGGTTTGGATTATCATATAGAGAGGGCGTTTGCATATGATCAATTGGGGGATTATGATAACTCACTAAAAGATTGGAACAATGCAATTAATAATGCAGAGGCAAAAGGTAAACTATTAGATTATTTGATATATTATCAAAGATTAACTTCTTATTTATGTAATAAAAACTACAAAGAAATAATAGAAAAACAAAAAGATTTTGAAAGGAAATATACAGAAGAAGATTATTTAGAATTTAAAGAGGGAGCATATGAAGTATGCGCAATTTCTTATTTTTATCTAAAAGATTTTGATAATTCTTTTAAATATTTTAAAAAAATTGAAAAAGACAGCGATATAGACGATAGATATAAATTAATATTTGCTATTGTTAGTTATAAAACAGGCAATTCTAATATTGATATCTTTAAAGAGATTACTATAAGTATAAAAGATTGGAATAATCCGGATAAAAGCGGGAATAATATAAATCTAATAAATGAGGATTTCTTCCCAACATTCATTGATATATTACTTGATATAGATTTGGGTGAAATGGTAGAAATTCTAAAAAATATTTTCAAAATAAAAGAAATAAAAATTAATTTAGAAGAGCTTAAAAATCTTATAGAAGAGAAAAAATTCAAGGAAATAAAAAAAGTCTTAACAAATAAAGATATATGGGAATCAACTATTGAAATCGACCATTTCTTGTACGATATTGAAAATATTGACAAAGTTTTATTACTATCAAGAATCAAACTTGTATTGATAATAAATATCTTATCTAATATAGATGTCGAAAATAAATATCTATTAAACTTCAGTTTTAAATGCCTAATCTCCACTCAAAACAAATACAACGATATTATCAAACAAAAAGAGCAAGAAAAAGCTCAGTTAATTATAGAAGAACGGGATAAGGTTATCGCCGACTTATCGCATAGTATAAAAAATCTTATCGCTACCGTTAAGGATCCGCTTGAGAATCTCAGGTCCGAAGCGAAGGATTATACCAAAACGATAGACGATGCGATAAGCGGGACTAAACTTATAAGGGATATAGTCAATGCGATGAATCTATCCTATGTCGGCTCGATTGAGGATTTTTACGAGGATGCAAAATCGGAGGATGAAAATAAAATAGCGCTGAAGGATATTATTATAAACGCCGTTATTTCGGCTGTCCCGAATATGTTTGATAAGAAATATTTTAACGATTTTCAGAAAAGATATTTTCCAACGAGAGAGATATTTATCGAGGCGACTGCGGAGTGGCAAAAAGTTTCTCAAAAAAAAGAGCCGAAAGAGATTATTGAATATCTCAATAAATATATGTTTGATATAAAACTCGATTTTGTTAATATTGACGGACTTGCGCTTTCCGATAAAAAAGGGTCGGTTGTAAAAATGATGATACTCTTGCAGGAGATGATTTTAAACGCTATCAAATACTCCTCTTTTGTCGATAGGGATAGGAGAATAGTTAATATAAGGTTGGAGAAATCTGATAAGATTAAGTTTGAGATTGAAAATAGATACAAAAAAGATATTGTTACTAAAAAAAGCGGTTTAGGGCATGTTATCATTAATAATTTTGCAAAACTTCTTAAGACTGAGCCCTTAATAATGAATAGCGACGATATTTTTAAAATAGAACTAAATATTCCCGATTTGTGGAGGTAAAAGATGAAAATACTCTATGTTGAGGATGAGTTATCGAAGAATATTCCCCGTATAATTAAGTTTTTTAATAAACATCTAGGCGAAACTATCGTAAAAAAGCTGAAATGTATACAGGAGGACGACTACGGCGCCGAATCTATAACGATCAAGGGGTTAATTGAGCAATCCGGAATTGTCGATGTCGCCTGTTCTTTTCCCGATGCGCTTTATAAAATTATGAATAATCACAGCGATTATTCTCTTTTTATTGTCGATAGAAATCTTATCGATTCTTCATATACATTAGCGGAGTTAAATAAGATTGACTCTACTTTTGACGAGCCGAAGATAAACGAGAATAAGACGAGGGAAGGGGATTACCTTTTTGAGAAACTTGCATTTCAGGAAGATATGATGGGTAAAATGTCGGAAGTCTTTTATTTTCTTTCGGCGTATAATCCGGACGGATTAGCTAAAAAATATATCGATAATAACAAGTTTAAATCTGAAAATTATATATCAAAATCGGACGACTCAAGATTGATTAATAAGATAGACGGACTCGAAGATATAAATTTGATAGTAGAAAACAAAGCGGTTGTAGATATTATTAAAAAGAGATTCTCTAATAAATATGTGAAAAGGTATCTGTCTATATTAAAAAATAAAGACTCTCTCGATACAATTGAGATTTCAAAAACTCTTGGAGAGATACGAAAATTTCTTGAGAAAATATTACGGACAATCTTTGAGAGCGATAATCTCCCAAAAAGTTATAGAGATAAAAACGGTAGAGAGCAACTATTTATAACCGACGATAAAATTTCGGCAAGACCTATGATATATTATCTTGATAATGATTGTAAAGTTTCCTCTGTAATATATTGTTCTTTGGAGTCGATTTATTCTATATCGAGCGATTTTGGTTCGCACGATTCAGATTATACAACTCCTGATAAATCCGGATTCTACCCAACGGTTAATACCGTCAAATCAGTTATTTTTGGATTAAATGATATAATCTTGTGGATGGATGGGTTTATTTAATCTTCTTTTTCTTAACATAATCAATATTTTGATAATTGTTATAACCGAGCATTTTTGCCGCTTTAGTTTTATTGCCTTCGGTTATTTCAAGCGCTTTTGCTATATATTTGATCTTTATCTCTTCAAGATATTTTTCAAGATTTATCGGATCGGTTAAATTTATAGAATTATATTTATTTTGAGAAATAACAGAATCTTTCACATCGTTATCGTCTATAATTGAGCTATTATTCCAAATACACGCCCTTTTTATTGTAAAATATAGCTCCCTGACATTACCGTTCCACGAACGATTTAGCAAATATTCTTTACAATCATTGCTGAAAGATTTAATTTGATAAGGGATATCCGATTTTATCGCTCCAAACTCTTCGTTTATTTCGGAGAGAAAATATTCTGATAACAAAATTATATCTTCTCTTCGCTCTCTTAACGGCGGAATATTTAGGACTCCCACAGATATTCGATAAAAGAGGTCTTCCCGAAAAGTTCCCTCTTCAACCATTTTAATTAAGTTCTTATTTGTAGCTCCGATAATCCGAACATTGACCTTACTCTCTTTCATATCGCCGACTCTCTGAATTTCTCCTTGTTGAATAGCTCTCAATAGTTTAACCTGAATATTTAACGATAGGTCGCCTATTTCGTCAAGAAAGATAGTCCCGTTATCACACTCCTCAAAAATCCCTTTTTTATCGGCAACAGCTCCGGTAAAAGCCCCTTTTGAATAGCCAAAAAGCGTTGCGTCGATAATTGATTCCGGCAACGCTCCGCAGTTTATCGTCTTCATAAGAGAATTATTCCTTTTTGAAGATTGATGTATAGCTTTAGCAAAAAGCTCTTTTCCCGTTCCGGTTTCGCCGAGAATTAGAATCGGAACATCCCTAATCGAAGCAAGATAGGTTTTATCAAGCAAATCTTTCATTATTTTACTCTTATGAATAATAGTATTAAATGCCGGAAGATTTTCCCAATTTTTAACTATCTCTTTGTCCTGTTTTACAAACAATTCCGGAATAAAATCGATATTAATATTAAACGGAATATCGGCTATTTTTACTCTGATTTCATTCGTCTTTTTATCAAGCCAAGATTGGTAAAAAATACCGGGATATTTTGTTTTACCGAGCAGAATCCAGATTGACGACATTTGAGGAGTTCCGGGGCTTGTATGATAATGCCAGCAAATCGGTTTACCTTTCGAGTTTGTTATCTCGGTAATTATTTTTGTTACAACCTCATATATACTTTTATAATCGGAAGGATCGGCTAATTCGGTTTTATGAAGCGTAATTTTCTCGGTAAGGTTAACGACATTTATATATTTCTCGTTTGTCTCTTTGTCGTAATTGCTTATCAGATGAATCTCGTCAAAATCTTTAGAATATTTTGAATTAACAAGAGAGATTACCGGTCCCATCGGAGCGTTGTTTTGAATAGAATCTAAATCGTGAGTTCCAATCCAAGATAATAATATATTTATCATAAAAATTATTATCATAATAATAAAATATTTTATGTTTGTCTATAAGAATTAATAATATTGAGCCGTTATATTTGTATTTGAGTTTGGCATACCAATTGCTAGTATAAAATCAAAGGAGCTTACAATGAAAAAAATTATAGTAATCATTAACATTTTTATAGTATTAAACCTGTATTCTTTAGAACCTTTAAATTTCTCTCAAATAATTAAAACATTCGGTATTCCAACAAAAATAGGAACATATACTAATGAAGGGGCAAAATATTCAATATACAAAGAAATTGATAAGTTTTATCAATCATATAACAATATATATTATTTGAATGGCGATGAACTTCTAGATATTGTTAATTATTCAATTGAAAAGTCGGCATTATCTTCTTATATAATTTTAAATTATGATAAAATTATTATTTTTTACAATCAGATTGAAGATTTGTCTTTATTAATAAATATTAATGAGAATAATGATATATTAAAAGAATTTGATATAAATTTCCAAATGAATTTTAATGATATCTTATTAAAATTGGGAAAACCTAAAGATTTTAAGGATGATGTTTTAAGTTACGAAATAAATAAAAGCATTATTAAAATTAAGATAAAAGACAATTCTATAGAAAATATATCAATTGGATTTAATAACGCTTTTTAATCTATAAGAGCTTATTTCCTCAAACTTACTACGGGGTTATTCCTTTTCTTGAAAGTCAATATCGGACTGATGAAAAAAAATCATTTACCTTGTTGATAGTCTATAAGAATCTTGTTAATCCGAGAGCGCTTAATATAGAGAGGATGGGGAAGGATTTTAGCAATTAATAAATATTACACTTATTATCAGTAATAAGAAAGCATTTGTTCTCGATATTTTCTTTAGAATAATTATCTAAAAACCATTTTAACTTATCGATAATATTATCAGCGTTTGGTTGTCTCAAAGCTATTACCACAATTCCGGAATGAGGTTTGTTTAATAGATGGATTGTATGAAAAAAATCCTTGTCGGTTGTGAGAAATATCGATTTACTGTGTTTTGCTATATAAAACAAATCAACATCGGATAATCCCTCTTTATCAGTTCCCCTAACGTCTATTATTTGATTTCCTCTGGCTTTTAGAAGATCGCTGGATTTCTTTGGAAAGTTTTCATCGAGAAAATAAATCATACAACCAAATCAAAATAAACTGTTTCAAATTGAGTTAATTCGCTACCAAAATCGAGGCAAGCGCCAATATCTTCTTTTGTTATATTCGGATAGTTTTCTATAATTTCATCATAGGAAGAACCGCTTGCTAAATCTGCAAGAATATTTGATACCAAGACTCTTGTATTCTTTATTACAGGTTTTCCGTGGCAAATGTTAGGATTAATAGATATTCTCGCATTCATTTTTCTACCTCAAAGCAATTATATAATATAATTATGGTTATGTCAAAATATTTAAGTTGTTTCTAGAAATTCCTCCGCCTTGATTTTTTCTCCGATATACGCTCGCCAACGACAGACTCCGACATCGTGTCTCCGTCTTTCGCATACCTTACTCTTGTCTGACATTTTATCATCCTTGATAAAGCAGACAAGAGGCGGTATACGACATTTGCGAGGCTCAGTCGGTTGGTATTATTGAGATTTTCTTTTTATATTCGGCGGAGGGCAATGTTTGTAAAACTCCCCGCTTTTTTATAAATAGATAATATAAACAGGATTACCATAAACTAACCATATAAAAAACCAAGCGCGAAAAGTCGGCATAATACCCCGTTATCGGAAAAGCGTACGACGCGCGTCCGCTTCTGCGGTTGACGATAACGGGTGTTATGTCGGTCGAGGTAAAGGATGACCGAGACGCAACTTTTCGCATTATTTAGAATAAATCCGAAAAGCGGGGAGAGGAGGGGAGAAAGAATTAATATTCTTGACTTGCCTAACAAGTTATATTATTATTATAGATGTTATGCAAGGTAATATATATGGGCGTAGTAATTGGCGTATTAAAAGAGGAGTTTGATAGATTATCAATTCTGAAACAAAAATATGAAGAAATAATATCTTCTTATCCAAAAGGTTCTATATCTAAAAAAAAGAGATGGAATAAATATTATATTTATCTCTCATTTAGGGATAACAATAAAGTTATTCATAAATATATAGGGATAGATAATGATCCAGAATCTATTGAAATTATAAATAAAATAAATGAAAGAAAAAATTATGAGTCAAAACTTAAAGAAATAAGAAAAGACTTAAAAGAGGTTGAAAAATTATTAAATGCCGGAAAGAGGGAAAAGTCAGTAAAAGAAAATTCTAAAATCCTATTTGAATTACTCCAATAACTTCTTTAACCCCTCGATCTTCTCAACCACCCTCAAACAGACATTTCTTTTTATCGCTTCTAGTATATTAAAAGATGTCCCTTTTGAAACTCCATCCCAGAAAGCAAAGACAAGTTCTGCCTCTTTAACAATATCAATATTTTGGACGATCCCAGCCCTTTTCCCGTATCGCTTCCAGTCGGGAGATAATATTTTTATCGGTATGTTATATTTATCCGCAAATATTTCGGCGAGACGGTCTGTTCCGACCGCTCCGCCTGATATAATCTCCGTAACATTTGATATGTCGATGTTATCAAGAATCTCTTTCTCAAAAGAGGGGTAGTCGTTAAACGACCTCGAGCCGACTATCGCCAATCTCATGCCGCCCCTCCTTTACTAAGAATATAATCAACCGCTTTTTGCGCTTGAGCCGAAGCAGATATAACAAAGGTCTTATCATTTTTAAGAACAGATAGCCAGCTTTGTATATAGGAGACGCTGTTATCAATAGTCTTTTGCTGAATACCGGTAAGCCCGCATAGAAAACTTGCTCCCATCTCTGCGACAAGCTCCTCTTTGGAGTAACGCTCCGACCCGAAAGCGCTCTTTTTTAACTCCCCTCGATTTAATCTTGACTCATGACCTGTCCAGTGAGTTGTCTCATGGTAAAGCGTTGAATAATAATCCTCCGATGATTTAAAAAAGGATATATCTTGAATAAATATCTTATCGCTTATCGGCTGATAACAGGGATAGTCCCCTCGTTCAATAACAGGTCTAACCGGTAGATTGTCAAAAACAGTATCGCAAGTAATAAGCTGTTTGTTATCGGTAGTTATTTTTTTTTCGGGGATTAGGTCTGTCTGCTCCCAGTTCCAGACACGATAATATTTAAGAAGCGGAATCTTAACATTATCGGTAATATTATCCCTACCGTCAGAAAAGGTAAAAGAGTTTTCATATTCCGTCATAGTAAAATAGACGATAACCGATGACTTTTTACCCTTCTTGACAGCTCCTCCGAGCGTTTGAATCTGTTTCCAAGTAAGCCAGTAAGGACTTTTAAAATCATTAAGTCCAAGTAGAAACAGATTGATACCGGAATAAGTTTTTTCTGTAATATAATTTGATGGTATTACATCGTTCCAGGGCTTACGCCATGGAACAACGCCTTTAGAGAGAGAATCGACGATCCTCTCTGTTATAATTGAGTAAGCGTTCATTTAAGAAAATCTCCTTATAAAATATCTTGTTAGGTAGTTAAAATATAACAATAATATGCTGAAAAGTCAAGATATAATTTAATATATTTCTTATAATATATAATTATGCCATTTTTCAGAATAATAACGACTAATTAACCAGAATATGATATAATATGACACATAATATATTTATCAAATAAAAAAGCCTTCTCTATGCAACGCATAAAGAAGGCAACCTAACAAGATTTAAGAGGCGGACACCCCTCGAATCGTGTATTTATAACATAATACATTCAGACAATTCAGTCAAGGTATTCGATAAATAATATCTGTCAAGGGCGATAGTCCCGAAAGGGATTGGAGCATAAGCGGAAACCCTTTACAGATATTATTTATTGAATTATACTTGAAACCGGTCGGCTACGGCATTAAGCGTTGCCGACCATAACCGGCAAGATAAAAAGCCTGTTGAAAACCGAAGCCCTCAACTCCCTGAGAATCGATCTTTTATCTTTTTATCGTATGAATATACAGAATAATTCATTCTACAGGAGTTGACAGAGTTAATTTTACTCCGGTAATTCGTTTGTTCATTGGGAGAGATTTATTTTGCATAATTATTTACTATAAAAGGATTTAAACTAATTTCTCGTGGCGGTTTTACCCTAAATGTTTAAAATATACCCTATTTTCTCAAATTTACAGTGAAATATTAATAAAAATATTAGGAAGAAAAAAATATTGTAACTTACTGACAAATAATGAATTAACATTTTTTCTATGGCGGTTTACTGCCCGATGTTTAATTTTATCCAAATATATCTTGTAATTAAATATGAATTATGTTTAAATTAACTGTCATTATATACAAATGAAAATAAAGAATTCTCCTTATTTAACTAAATATTTTTTTATAAATATTTCTTCATTCCCAGAATGAAGATGACTTGTCAAATGATACCCGTTATTATGAGGACATTTATAAATCCTCAAATTCTTATTCTGACTGATTCTGACTCGATCAGCTTCAGTCAAAGAATTATAACTGTTTTTTTGGCAAAAACTACACTTGTAAAAATGTGTTATTTCACAATCTTTGTAACAAAATTCTTTCTTCATAAAATAACCTACCTTTTGATTTAATTTTTTATTCCTTCATACGAAGAAATTTATAAAAATTAAACATTACGGTTAAAATTGCGATATGAGGGTCGCTTTGTAATATTTAATTGTTTTATCTATAAATAAAAAATGTTTTGTCTCCTCCTCTTACCTCGTAACTATTTGTTTTTTGCGCTTCTTTTTCGTCAAAAAAATCGCACTCTTTTTTATTTGTTAAATAATGAGCTTTCTTAAGATGCAAGAAAGCGTTAACAAGAAACCTTTTATTACTTCCTGAATCTACTCCGGTTCTGAGTTTACTTATTTTTTCCGCGCATTCTCTCGCCGTTTCTCTAACATTCTGTGATTTGTCCGACTCGGAGACTTTTCTTAGAATAATATGAAGATTTGTTTTATTGACGGGATTAACTAAGGGATTTACTCCAAGTACTGAAATAGCTTCGATATAAGCTATTCTCCATACCGGATGAGGTTCTTTTAATGTAGTATCCCAACAATCAAGTAACTTTTCAGGATAATTATCTGGCGGTTTCGGAGGTTCTAATCTAGGATCGTTTTTATCTCTCGGTTTTAATTTTTCTGCAAGATCTTTCGCAAACTCTCTTCTTAAAGTAATACCTTCTTCTTCGGCCGCATAATAATTTATACTCTGAAAAATATTTAATATTTTATCGGGTAAATTTATATAATTTCTAATGTCTTCAGGAATGTTCTGATTTTTTTGAGGATAGTCATAAGAACAAATTATTGATAAATTATTTTTTAAAACCTGTAAGTCCAACGATCTAAAAGCTATTAAAAGAGGTTTAATCCCCTTCCAAATACTTTCTCTAGCCATGATAAAGCCGGCTGATTCTCCCATTATATCAATATATTCTTTCTGCTTTTCAATAGTTTCTTCTTTTCTATTTCTTATTATTTTTCTTAATTCTAAAAGATTAGAATTTGATTTTTTTATTAATAAATTTTCTGTTCCCTTATCAATTTCTATAAATCTTGAAATATAAATTAATGTTCTAAATAAATAAGGACTATTTTTATATTGTTTAAAACATTTTAAACAATATGAAAACCATTGCTCATAATCTGATTTAATAGAATAATCGCTATTTATTATATTTTTATCATTTTCATAATCTAATTTTGTATCTAAAATCAGTTTTCCTATTCTAAAAGGTTGAGAATCATGAAAATCTTGGAAACCACAAAATAATTTCTTAAAATATTCCTCACTTAAATCTTCAGGAATAGAACCGTTAATAAATCTGTTATTAATCAAAGTACCTCCTATTAAAACTCTCAAAACTTAGGTCAGATAAGAAAAATAAATTCCTTACTAACAAAAAAGAATGCTTTTAATGAGGATTGTCATTAAAAGGGGCGATTAAATCGTATCCTTAAAAAAGGATTATCCCTAATAGTTTGTGAAAGATCTATTAACAATATTAATAATATTTATATATATTGTCAATAATTTTTATGAAAATTATAATAATTTTTTTTATTCCAATAACCCTTTCAATCCCTCGATCTTCGGCTGTCTTGTCGGGTAATAATCGATCATCGCCGATGAAGAATGCCCTGAAACGGATTGAATTTCCGCATTAGATTTACCGAGAAGTCTTAATTCTGTTATAACAAACTTTCTAAAACAGTGGGGAGAAATATTTTTACCAAAAAGTAATAGTCCCGCCCTCTGAATAACGGATAAAATAAACCTGTAACTTATCGGCTTTCTGTCGAGCCCATTAGCAAAAAGAAAATCTTCGTCCTTCAAAGTCGAGATTGTAATATATGCAAGAATATAGGATAAACAGGGATTATCGATAAAAACTTCCTGTCCTGATTTCTCCTGCTTGAAATGTAATACCGGCTTTTTTGCCTCTGAAACCGATATTTTTAAAACATCGCCGATTCTCTGTCCGGTATAAGCCAAGAGATTTACAATTATAAAATTTCTCAATGATGAAAATTTCTCATGACTGCTTTCAGCAGATTCATAAAGTTTACGAAAATGCTCGACAAATATTTTTACTTCCTCTTTTGACATATCCTCTTTTGTTGAATGTTTGGGTATTTGTTTGGATAGGTTTTTTCTGACCTCGCTATGAGGGAGCCGGATTTTTAACTCTTTTTCAACATAACTTCTAACCGCCGATATTTTTAATAATTTACTGTTCGGCTTGTAATCGGGAATGTTGTTGAAAAACTCGTCGATTTTATCCGACGCCTCCTCCGGCGGTAACTCGCGTAGATTGTCATAGTCCTGAAAATTATTCGATAAAAATGTCTCAATCGCCCTTGAATATGCGTCGTTAGTGTTGGGATTTGATAAATCAAGCATAAAATCGTCTCCGAAAAAGTTTATTTGTTATTAATAATATCGGAAATATCAAAAAGTAATTAAAAAATGGTTCACATAATTTTTTATTATTTATTTTAATTAATTTAATTGTATAATTCCCAATTTTATGATATATTTATATTGAGGTTAAATATTATGGCATTACAAATTAAATCAACACCTACATTACATGGCAAAGAAGCTATATTTTTCGAAAAAAATGCAAATGAAAACATAAACAAAAAAACTTCAAAAGATAAAATAATTAAAAACTTAGACATGTTTAAAAAAGTAATTTCTAATAGTAAAAATATCCTATAATCATGTTTACTAATCTTTCAGAATTCCAATTAACAATTTTAAATGATACTCTTTCAATTTCTATTGATTGTGAAAATGAAGATTTGAATGATTTTTTTCAGAATGAAGCAAAAAAATACCAAAAAGAATTGCTTGCAAAAACTTATTGCTGGATTAATACAGAAAATAAACTTGTTGCTATGGTTAGTCTTTCAAATGATAATATTGAACTTTCCGGAACAAAAAAGAGAAAATTATTTGAAAGAGAAAAGCATTTTAGATACTATCCTGCTGTAAAAATCGGACGACTTGGAGTAGATAAAGATTTTAAAAGAGCGGGTCTTGGCAGTCAAATATTATCTTTCCTAAAAATATTTTTTGTTATAAAAAATAAAACGGGATGCAGATTTCTGACTCTTGACGCTTATAATGATAAAAAAGTATTGGATTTTTATCTGAAAAATGATTTTCTTTTTCTTCATGATAAAGATAAAAATGAAAAAACAAGGATTATGTATTTTGACCTTATAACAATTTACAATACATTATTTGAAAATCTTGAAATAAATAAAGATTTTGAGTTTATTATTCGAGATATTTTACTCTAAAAAATATTATATAAAAAAGTGAATCAGATAATTACGGTTATCTGATTAGTTCACATAATTTTATTTTAATAGGAATGTTAATAAAATCCGTTTTTTTTAACGCTCTCAATAATCTATGATAAAATATTTAACTTTTTTTAACATAACGTTTTTTATATGTTAATATTGTTACCGATTCAGAAATAAATTATTATAGTTTCTTAAAATCTATTTCACAAGAATGGCACTTTTTTTTCGTTTGATTAAACTCGCTTATATCATAAAAATTCTCCGGTTTCTGATAAAAATCAAGACCTCTTCCTAATTTTATTTTCCAGCCGTTATCGCTTTCAATAAATCGGTCATGGATAGTTTTGTCAAACTCAAAAGATAAAATTATACCGTATCTTGTAAGATTTTCTTTAACTTGAGATAATTTTTTTTCTACTTCTTCTTCAAAATAAGGATTTTCCGATCGAGTTAATAGATGTATATATTTTTCATCTTCATCTGTTGAAAACATCTCACAGAATATCATTAAATTTCTTATTTGATGTTCTAATCTAATATAAGGGTCAACAATTTTAATTTTAGTTGCAGATTTTAAATATGGATAAAAAAGTGATTTATAAGAGAATCCGGTATCTCCTTCATTTATTATTATCGATTTTTCAATTAAATTATTATTTTCTTCTTCAGGGATATTCTCTTTTAGAATCTCTGATTTATCAGAATTACTCATTTTTTCTTTCAAAAATTTGGTTTCTTCAATTTCTTTAAATTGAGGTATTTGATGTTTTATTTGAAACGGATCAGGATATTTTGATTTTATTGATACCGGTTTATATTCTCTATCAAGTTTTGTCAATTCGTCTCTAATTCTTTGTCTTAGTTCGACCGCAGGATTAACACAATACTTGTAAAATTCTTCCTCGCTTGGTTCTTTATTTGGAAATATAATTTTTAATAATGCGCTGGCTCCGGATTCTATGGCTTTTGTATCTCGCATATCTTCACAACCTTTTAATTCCATATTTTGCTTAACATAATCTTTATAACTAATATCATTTCTTAAACTATGCAATATTTCAGCAAAAATATCTCCTTTAAATCCCAAATACTTTGACGGCGTTTCTTTTGTTGTTCTTGGCAGTTCCCAACCGGGTAACAATCCCAACATTCTATCAATAAATGCAGTCTCTCTTAAAAAGTTCGGGAAAACTCTTAATAATCCGGTTTCATCATACAACGGATGATTGTTATTATCTATTTCAATATTTGCAAGAATTACTATTCCAGATTCTGCGCTTACTGCATTGGCTGATCCTTTACCAAATTTCCCTGATTCAAGATATGATTTTAATAGAGCCGTTAATTCTCCGCTACTATCAGTTCTTAATTTTTGCGCTTCATCTATTACAACGCAATCATATCTTGTTATAAGTCCGGGAGTTTTTCGACTATCATTAAAAAATAAAACAGCCGGCGTAATACTGCCTGAACGAACTGCAATATAATTTGATGAATTATCATAAACAAATGATTTCCCTGTTCCTTTCGGAGCGAGTTCTATAAGATTAAATCTCGATTCAACTAATGGTATAATTCTTTCAATTAAATATATTTTCTGTTTTTCTGAATAAATATCCGGATTAAATCCCATTGATGAAACTATTAAATCAATCCATTCGTCAGTATTAAAATTCTTTCTGCAATCGCAATAAAATTCTATATCAATTTTCGGAGTCTGAAATGGTTTAAACTCTTTCATCCAAATTTGCCCTCTTGGATTATCATCTGACGGGGGTATATAAAATAAAGTACCTACCCCCCATAATCCGCTACTTAATAGCATAGTATTTTCTTCAACAATACTTGGCGTAATAAAAGAAGAATACTCATCCAAAAAAGGAATATTTAAATATCTGTCTCCTTTTGCAAGATTAATATAAACTGAAAAATTATCAAGAAATTTTACTTCCTGTTGATTAAGCAACCTGTTTTTAACAGACTCTTTTTCGCTTTTTTGCGGTATATATTTTAAAACAAATTCAGAAATCTTTTCTCTGCTATCATCAGATATTTCAAACTCATCCTGATTAAAATAAGATATAATCCATTCGCCAACATATTTAGGAATTGCTCGATTCCCAAAACCGGCTTTATTAATCAAATATTTATTTATTACTATTTCACCAAAATAGTCTTTCGCTTTTTGTTCAAAACTTTTCATAATATTATCTCCGTATTAAAAGTCAAAATTATTATCTTTATTAATCAATATTGATTTAATTGTAAATTCCAATTCCTTTGATATATTATATTTTATTCCGTTGATACAATATTCAATATCAAAATTAAATTTACTATAGTTTTTATCATTCAATCTTATTTCGGATTCCTTTTGTGTTTCAGAAATTCCTATAATTTCAATTATTACATCTTCTGTTAATAAATTATTATTATATATTTTTATGATAACATCGTTTATAGCGATATTATTTGGGTTCGATATTTTATAAATTATTGTTTCTTTTACTCTTAATCTATATTCATTTTTTAATAATGTTATAATAACCGGCTTATAACTATCAGTTGAAATATAAAAAAATCCCGATGGTATAATTACTTCTTCAGGTAATGCTCCCCCATGAACATAAAAATCTTCATTGATTTCTTTAAATCTATTATATGCTTTTGCAATAATAAAATTCTTTTTCTCGTTATTGTTAAATATTCCTGATAAAGTATATATTTCTTGTTCAATATTTTTATTATTTGACAGATTATTATATATTTCTTCATTAACTGATAAATATCTATGCGAAATATCTTCAATATCAATATTCTTATAATTCTTTGTTTCAATATTATTTAAGACTTTATCTTTACAAATTAATGTTGACCCATGATCTGAAATAAAAAACACCTTTGTTTTATTATCAATATTATTTCTTTTTATAAAATTAGTTATTAACTTAATTAATTCTTGTAATATAAAAGATATATTTGCTTTATGTTCAATAGCCGACCTTTTAAAAGATTCATGAAGCTCTTCATCAATTCTAAGATAATTTAATAAAATAAATTCTTTTTCATCAGGTTTATATGTTTCCAATTCTCCAAGTTTTGATATATATTTCATTTTGTGATTCGGAAAAAATTGTTGCCACTTACTCTGAAAAAGCTGCTGGTAATTATTATTTATTATATCTAAAGAACCTGAGACAATTGCGCTTTTACCAATTGAAGTATCTGAAGGCAAAAGACTTAAATATGCTTTTTCGTTATTACAAGAATATCCGTATTTCTCAAATTCACTTATTAATTTATCAATGTATTTATAATTAAAATTATCGAGAATTAATATAATTGGGATATCTGTCTCTGCAATTAATTCTTTATTATTAAAAATGTACCTATTTATTACATTTTCATAGTGGTATTTTATCTTATCATAATTTAATAAAAAATATTCTGAAAATGATTTACCGTAAGATAAAATCTCATTATCATAATTCCGTGTATTTTCCATCCAGAATTTGTATGGTAAATATTCTTTTACAGCCCAATTAATTATTTTAAAAATATCGTCTGACGCACTAAATTCAGAAGGTTTTACCGGTTTAATATATGTTATTAAATCATTTAATTTTTCAATGTCATGACCCAGAATCTTATTATATTTGTTTTGTAATTTAATGATTAATTCTTTATTTATCAATTCAGGATTTTCTTTTAATAATCTGATTATTGTATCAATTTCATCCCTAACTTCGCCAGATGAATAATCTATTATTTTATTTAATGCAATATCAGGGGCGTTATTATCAATTATTGATTTTATATAAATTTTTATCTGATCGCAAATCGTTTCATAATAATCAAAAGTTTTAAATTGACTGATATTTAAATCATCATACTTTAATTTTTCTAAATTTGTTATTTTTACCCATTTTATATTATCAAAAAATAATCTTTTAAAATCTATCGGATATTTTAAAACAATTTTATAAAGAGAAACAATTTTATAAAGTTCTATAAATCCCTCATCAAAATATTCTATAAAATTTATTAAATCAGAATTATTCCTTTTTAGTTCATGGATTTTATGTTTAAATATTTTTTTTACAATAAAAGGCATATTTGATTTATTCAATTGATATAAATATAAATCATTAATAAGTAATCCAATATTATTTTTATTAATTTTATTATCCACTAAATACTTACTAATAAATAATTCACAAATAAAAGTTGAAAAAGATTTATTGTTATATCCTTCAATATCATAAGATAATAAATTATCGGATTCAATTTCTCTGTCAGTAATATCAATATCATAGTGTATATTCCACTTTTTTGACAGAAATTCTTTATAAGTATTATCTGAACTTTTTACATTTATATTTGAATATTTATCCAAAAATCTAATCAACCAATCTTTTAAAGATTTAGAGCATACAATAATCTTTATATTGTTATCTGTTTTTATGTTATTATAAACAAATTCAAAAGCTTGAAAATAATCGCTGTCTTTTTCAAAGACTGTTCCATTTTGTATATTGTACTTACGGGTCATATCATATATAATTTCAACATCCATTTTCAAGATCCTTAATTATTTCTTTTAACTGATTTATTATTTCATCCTTCTTTATTTTATCATTGTTAATAAAATTCTTAATCAATCCATTTAATAATGTCTTAATTTCTTTTTCTGATGAAGGTTTCTCTACAGAATATCCATATATATTACTGACTACCCCTTTAATTTTTTCTTCAAGTATTATAATTCGTTCTTCACTGAAATTTCTTTCCTTATCTACCGAAACAACTCTAATTTTCTGAAGTATCTTATCAGGTATTATTAATTTCTCGCCAGAAGTAATAATCTCTTTTTGGGAATTTTCTATTGAAATAACATTTTCATCATAGGTTACCCATACTTCTTTAACTTTATCAGGAATAGAAATTTTAACTTCCAGACTATTTTTGTCCTGATATTCAATATTTATTTCTTTCCCGATTTCTCTTTTTTTTAATTCCCCTTTAATATTTATTATAGGCGGTAATACTTTTATTCTCATCAGATCTATCTTTTTTATTCCGTCTTTTATTTTATTTATATATATTTCAGTATTATCTGTGTTCCATTCTGAAATTTTTCCTAAATTATAATCGGAACAGGCTGGGATTGATTCCATTATAATCTGTTTAATATTATTTGTTTCTTTTAAATATTTAATCAGGGGTATACTATTTTTAGAATGTTCTGTTGAATTAATATTTTTCTGAATATTATCCAACTCATTATACCAGTTATTTATAGACTCCTCAAGATTCGTATATGTAGTCCCTTTAACTTCAAATAGTTCCAAATATTTCTGAAAAATATTATTTTCTATATTTTCCTGAGTTTTATACAATTGCTCTTTAATTGTTCTGATTCCTTCTATAATTTTATCTTTTATTTCATTTGTCAACCTATCTTCACTATCATAATCCCATAATGTTTGCAGTTTATGAAATATAAATAGATAACCCTGCGCGCCGTCAAGTAATTCGAACATTTTAATAAATTCTTTATATAACCGCTCTTTATAAAAATCAACGCTTTTTGATATTTTTGGAAGATTATTAAACCATTGCTGAGTTAATTCAATAACTGTTTTGATAGTCGGAATTTCATTCGCGCCTAAGGGAGTATTGCTGAATACCTGGTATAATTTTACAAGCAAATCTTTTTGAATATCATCCAATACTCTTTTTTCAAAAACTGCATCCGGTGAAGACGAACTTATTAATTCTTTTATCTGTTCGCTAGATGAAATTATTATTTCTCCAGGATTCAATGGATCTCTTTTATAAGCGAGCTCATCTCCAAAATATTTAATAATAAACGATAGATATAGTTGTAAAGATATATTTCCTAATCCATAAGGAGATAATTTGTATTTATTAATAAAGCCTTTTATATTAATTTTTTGATAACTTTCGATCTCTTTTATCATATCGCATAAAGCAGGAAAATGATTAATATATTTGCTATAATTTTTCTCAATAGTACAAATAATCTCGCTTCCTACCCCGTTCTCTTTTCTTAATAGTTGGTTATCAAAAAAAATCTTTTTTAAATACTTGATAAAACCTTTATCATTACCAAAACTTGTATCTATTTTAATAGTTTGTCCTGATTTCAACAAATGATCAACAGCTTCTTTTAGTATTATTTCTTTTTGACTGGTAAGTTTCTTGTGAATATAATTAAAATCTTCATAATTAAATCTATTTGCTTTGTTAAAAAGGTTATTAAAAAATTTATAGACAGGATCCTGTTCATTATGAGGTCTTGCTTCTATCAATTCGCCGTTGCTTCCAAACCAAAAACTTCCCTTTCCCTGTATATATTTAGTTCTATCATCAATAAAATTCTTTACATATCCTTTATTAATATCCCCGATAAAAGACTCATCAAGTCTGGACTGGTCGGCTATTGAAGATTTTTTATATTCGTCTGTATTTTTTATTAATAATGCGGCTTTTAAATCCAAAAAAGAATTTAAAATTGAAATAGGTTTTTCGGGAATAATAGAAATAATATACGACGATGTATTCTTTTGCGCAATTTCTTTTGCTGTTCTGATATCGTCATCATTTTCGGTTATAACATATATAGCAATCCCGTCATATTTTTCACTCCAATCATTGTTATTGAATAATTCGGACTCATAATACCGGAAATAATTAACCGAATCCCTGCCAATTTGTTTATCTTTGCCAAAGTTTATATAATTTTCAAATATTCTTAACAGACACCTATCTGTACTTGTTTGACCATTATATCTTATTGCTTGAATAACCGGAGTATGATCAGGATTTTGATAAATAGTTAAAAACTCCTTTCCTAAATCATATTGCCCATTATCGCGGATTCTCTGTTTTTCTGTCTTAATCAGGTTATCCCAATCAATATCTTCCCCTTTCTTGAATTCATAAATTTTTGTATTGTTATTATAAAAAATAACCCTTTGTTCTTTTAAAAATGTTAAATAGTCTTTTAATCCTTTTATGTCTCTAATCTGCCAGTTAAGACCAAATGCAATATTTGTTTCATTATTGATTATTCCTATTAACTCAAAAACAAGCATTAATTTCAGTATCTTAGCGTATATTACATTAACTTCTGTAAAAATAGTTCCATTTGATTTATTAACATTGTTCAATTCCCGTAAAGATGTATTATAACCATTTATTATTTTTTTTATAGTATCGCGAAGATCGCTATTATTGATATTAAGTTCTTTACTAAAATAATCAACCAGTAAATCAGGAGTAAATAAATTAAGAAGACCGCTTGTATCAAATATATCATTATTATTTATAAACCATTTATAAGAATATTGTTCTTCCTCTCCATTACCTTCTCCGCCAAGAAATGTAAATAAAGTTCTGTTATATGAGCCAATTACAGTAGATAGTTTTATTAAACATGCCATTGTTAATGGGTGAAGAGGATATACTGCGTCAATGATTTTTGTCTGTATTTCCTGCTCGCTTAACCAATCAAAAAGATTAAGTCTCTTAATATCAGGAATTTTCTGATAAACTTGCTGAATATTATTTTCTATACTACTTCGATACGATGGATTATTAATTTCTATGCTAACAATCGCCGATACAATTTCTTCAAGCCCCTCGCTCTTCATATCAATTGTTTTAAATCTCTGTTTTACAGTATTAAAATCCTCAACAGAATACTCTTTTTCAAATGCGCTTAATTCTTTATGTAAAGAGCCAATAAACATTACTTTTGTATTACTTTTACATAATTCTGCAAATTGCTGAACTATATCAATAGAAATCCTCCGATTACTTAATGTGTAATCAAATTCATCATATAATATTACTATACCTTCAAATCGTTTTGTAAAAATTTCCGTATTAAGAACATCTTTTAAAATTGTTACAATATTATTAGCATTATACTTGAAGTTTGTCCCAATCAGTTTTTTATATATCTCTTTAAAAGTAGATAGCGCTAACTGCTCATATTTTTTTAACCCATTCTTTAACAATATTATTGAATTATAAGAACCTCCTTCATTATTTAAAGTATTGGTAAAAGCTGAAAATTTATTAAGTGAGTCTTTTTTATTTTTTTCATCCTGTTCCCATTGTTCAAGTGTTCTTATCGCTTCTTTATAAATCGAATCAATCTCCTCTTTTATTTCTTCTCTTTCAAATGCTTCTTCAAGAGCAGTTAATAGATTTTCGCTGAAATCTTCCTGAGATTCATATCTGGGAATAACAACAAGATGCCTTCCTTTCTTAAAACTTTGTATTTGTTGACTTATATTCGGATCTATCTGATTGAATGTATTAAAGAAATCTTTGATTTCCGGAATCTCAAGAGTCTGTGAAAAATAATTAGCAAGCATTAAAAGTAAATGAGACTTTCCCGTGCCATAATGCCCGACCAATAGGTATACACGATTATTATTAGTGTCAGGAAAAACAGAACGGGCAATTTTATAAATAATTTCTCTATGAGATTTAATCGGTTTATACCCTCTCATCCTGTTACAATTTTTTTCTTTATCAGTAAATTCATTTAACAAATTTACAGTATTTGCCATTCCCGGATAAATCTTAATAAATTCTGCTATTTTTGACATACAAAACTCCTATATTGCAGCTAAATCTTTATGTTCGCCAAATTGTATTATATGTTTAACTTGGTTGTTACTTTGTTTTTTATATAAATCATAAAATATTTCTTCCGTCTGAATAATCCAGATTACAGGATTTGCCACTACTGATTTTTCAAGTTTAATAACATACTCAACAAATTCTTTTTTCTTTCTTTGATCCCATAAATTTATTATAAAATCAAAATTATCAATAAAAGTAACCATCGGATTATTTTTTATAATTGCCTTACATATACCTAAAAAATCATTTGAAGTAATAGTTAATATTTTCTCCTGAAGGTTATTTGTTTTAACATATTCTATAAAATCAACATACAAACAATTTATATCTTTATTAACTTCAATAAATTTTTTTACATATTTTGTTTTACCATTGTTTGCATCTCCTATGATCAATCCGCCAACATATCTATCGCGAGATAAATATCCAATAAACTCATTTAATGTTATCATAAACTAACCGCCCAATTTCTTTTTATAATATTCTTTAATCATATCTAAACTTGATAATGGTTTTAAAAACTTTATCTGATCAAGATTTGCAAATGATTCTATGTGAATATATCCTGCAATTCTTAACCGTTCAAGAGCTTCTCTTAATTTATTTTCACTGATATACAATAATTTCCCGGGAGAATTTTCAGATGTTGCCAATTTTTTAATCTCTATTGCGACTTCATTTCTGCAAAATCTTTCTTTAAACAGTAAAATTATTGATAATAAAACTTCATCGGCAACCGATATTGAAGAGGATTTAATAAATATCTCCTCGTCGTCAGATTTTCTATTAATTATATTCAATTTTTTAAACTCTGATAAAGTATATGCCTTAATACAAACAGTAAACTCTTTTCTTAATTGGTGTTTAAAAGAATAATCTGTATGTTCATCTCTAAACTTTTCAAAAACCGGCGTAGCATCAGAAAAAGAAAATAATTCTTTGTTAAATAATACATTAGTTATCCCATTCCATATAATAATATTCTTATTAGAACTGATTGAATAATGAAGATACCAGAGAGTACCGGTATCTTCAAAATACTCGTCAAATTGACAAATAATCTCGGAAAGCAAAGTAGGTTTTCGAGTCTTATCTTCAAGCAGTCCCATAAAATAAAGAAGTCTTGTAAATCCTCTTACTTTTTCATTCGCATACCCTAAGAGCTTTGCAATATTCTCTAAGCTATTATTTATCTTATTCCCCGTTATAATCTCTTTTAAAAGTTTCTGAATCTGAATAAAATCGATTTCAGCGCCTCTGGCAACCTGCCATGCCGTCTCTGTCTTTTTATCCCCCTCTTTCTCACTTTCTATTATTTCATCAGTATTATCAAACAGATTTTTATCTTTTGTTATATCATTATCTTTTTTATTATTAAAAAAAATAAAATCTTCAACTTCTTTTTTTATCAGCTGCCAATTACTATTAAGATTAATAAAATATTCCCCGCATATATCCCAATCAAGCTGATAATCATAAATATTTTCTAATTTATGCGTTAATTCAAGATATTTTAAAACAATATCATCTGTTTTATCAGAAAGAACCTTACCTCTTTTATCATTTTTTTTATTCATCAGTTTTATTAATTCTTTCTGTGATAAATCTTTTTTTTCATTATCATACTCTTTTATAATTGTTAAGAATATTCTTTCAAGCCCTTTAAAAAAAGAATATAATATTGAAACTATAGCTGCTTTTTCCGTTGAATCAGGAATTCTCTTTTTACTTAATTCAATAAAAGTTTTATGCGTTTCAAGATGATTTTCTATCTGTTTAATTTCCAAATTAACTTTTTCATATATCTCTGACATTTTGCTAATCCTTTAACATTTACTAATAATCTTAAAAAATATTATCTCGTCTATTTGTAATAATTACTTCATATAAGCGCTTATTATAAAACATTATATAAAACATTTCCCTTTTTTATTTTCTAATTATCTCTAATTAAATCTCTAATTATTTTTATTTATCAAATTTACAATTACTTTTATAATAGTATCTTTTTCATTGGATTTACTCTCTGCAATCATCAAAGTTAATGCAACTAAAGTATTATCGGCTATTCTTTTTATTCCATCCTGTCTATATAAAATCTTATTACAATTTAAAAAATAAATAAAAATTGCCGCCGCTATTCTTTTATTACCATCAATAAAAGAATGATCTTTAACTATAAAATATAATAAATTAGCCGCTTTTTCTTCAATGCTACAATATAAGTCTTTACCCTCAAAAGTTTGATATATATTTCCTATAATACCTTTAAAAGAGCGATCTTTCTCAACTCCAAATATATCTGAGGAAAAATCATCCCGCATACTATCAATAATTTTTAAAGATTCTTCATATGTTAATCTATAACATTCATTTTCAGTAGTATCATTAATATCTAAAGATTCATGATCATATTTATCAAGAATTGTTAAAGCGTAGTTAAAATCGGTTATTACCTTAAACAAACCTTTTGCTTCTTCTATCTGAATATTTTGATTTTTTATTGTTTTTTCAAGAATTTTAATAGTATTTTGCAAATCATTAAATTTTTCTATAGTGTTTATAAGTCGTTTCTCATTTACTGTATAACCTTTTATAAGATGATCTTTTAAAATTTTAGTTGACCAGATACGGAATTGAGTCCCTCTTTTTGAATTAACACGATAACCAACTGATATTATCACATCAAGATTATAAAATTTTATATTCCTTTTGACATTTCGATTCCCCTCTTTTTGAACTACCGAGAAAAACTCGGTAGTTGAATTTTCATTTAGCTCGTCTGTTTCAAAAATATTCTTTATATGTAATCCTATTGTGTCGGTATCTTTATCAAATAATTCTGACATTTGTTTTTGAGACAACCAAACAGTCTCTTTTCTCAGATTTACTTCGAATAATATTTTCCCGTCTTCTGTTGTATAAATTATTACTTCGTTTTCATTCATATAACTTCTCTAACATTTGTCAATCCTTTAGTATTTTCTAACAATCTAAAAAAATATTATCTTTTTTATTTGTAATATTTAATTCACATATTTTTATTATAAAAATTATATAAAATAACTATTTAATCTTTTCTAATTTTCCACTTATTATTTTTGGATTGTTTTCACCTTTAATTTCATATTCTAAAGTATCAACTTTCTCATTAAAAAATAATGTTGTTGGGAAATGCATACTTTCATTATGTTTTAAATATTTGATATTAAATTTAATAATATCTTTATCATCTTTAGAATAGTACTCATAAATAAAAAATTCTTTAAGATGATTGTTATATTTTTTTTGTTCTTCAGCTATGATTTCATCAGAACTCTTTTCACGATGATTACCAATTAAGTAACTGTAATTATTAATTGTAGAATAAAAATTATAGTTATCATATTTTTTTATTAAATGAGTTTCTTCCAAAGTAAATAAAATTTCAAAAAAATCAGAACCTATATTATTTATCTCTTCAATACATGGATAATCTGGCGCTGGAAAATTATCGAAAGAAATCAATTTGTTTTTGGGAAGATATAATATTATATCTATGTTTTTATCCGGGATTTCTCCATTATTAATTATTATTAAATCTAAACAAGAATATTTATCTATTATCTCAAAATATTTTATAAATTCATTTAATGCCAAAATATTTCTATATAAATTTTCAATCATTTTATATTTTTTTATTTCTGAATCTGAGCCTTTAATTCTTTCATTTCCAACCAAAGATAATTGAGGTTTTTTTAAATTACCGACATCAAAAAAATTATTATTTATTTCAATTTTATTAATTTTTGCATACTCAGTTATGGTATTTTCAATATCAATATCTATTTTAATATAAGACATCTTTTGATACTCAGTTATCAAACCTAAATTAAAAGTCTTTGATGGAAGTATATTTATTTCTTCTGATTTATTTAATTCACATTTATTTATAGTAGTAAAATAATCAACAATTTTATTTCTCAACTGTTTAATATTATCAGTATTTAGTAAATCCATATTGTAAAAAACGAGGTTGTCACTTACTTTATCATTATTTAAACACTTTATCTCAAAAGTACTGTGTTTTTTTATTATAAGACTCGATGAAAAATAATTAGTTAAATGATCATATAATAATTCTGAAAATTTATTTAAATTATCATAAGTAAAATATAAGCTATCATTTTTATGCTTTTTCATAAATTTCTTTACATTGTTATATTGAGTCATATCAACATTTTTTAAATCAGCCTTGCAGTCTGAAAAATATAGAAATACCTGTTTACCTGCGTCCTTTAATCTAATTATTTCTTCTTCTGTTCCTGAACCATAATTTTTAGTTGGAGAGCCAAATCTTGTCCAAAATATTGCTATAATAGCATCAGAATCATCAACTATCTGCTTATTTAATAAATTTTGAGGAGTATCACCCATTTCTGGAAAAGCATCGTCGCCCCAATATTTTGTTATTAAATTAATATTATTTTTTGCTCCAACTATTCTATTAAATCTATCTATCGTTTCTTTAACAATTTTAATTTCTTCCTGTATATCAGAAGGAGCAGATATTAAAATTGAAAATTGTTCAACCCTTTTGCTCATATATTATTTCCTAAACTTTACAAAACATTCAATTTTTAAATACAATAAACTTTTATTTAAATCGTTTATATAATCAATCATAATAAAATTTAACTCAAATATTTTTCCCAATTTTCTGGAATTTTATCTGATGTTTTAATTCTTGACAACTCAATGTATTTATTGTATTTTTTATCATCCCAATTAAATTTAATAATCTTTGATTCATTACCATTTTTAAATATTATTTTATTAATTCTGTATATCCCCCATTCTTCTTGATTATCAGGTTCCCCTAGAACAAAATTAAAAATAAAATTATTTATCCAGAATTCAACAGATTTTAATTCATTATTTGCTGTTTTCGGCAAAAAAGAATATCCATTAAATTTATGAATTGTTTTATTTTCCGGTATTTTAAAATATAATCCCCAATTATTAGGAAATATTTTATTATCAAAAAGAATATCTAAATATATATCTTTATTTATTATTTCCTGTCTTTGATGATTATTACTAATCTGTTTTGATGCAATCATTCCTACACATGCTTTTAACATCCACTTCTCTATCTTATCTCCATCAATGATAACTTCATTAATATTTAGATTGATTGACCCATTAAAATGTTTATCAATTTCATCAAATGCTTTAAATAATTTTAAAATTTCACTATCATAATCAGATAAATCAGAATTGTGTTTTGAACATAAAATATTTGATGTAAGTGAATTAATTCCAATCTTTTTAATTTTTTTTGGTTCTATCCAAGGCAAACCATAAATTTCAGCAGTATTATTGTTAGATAAAAATTCAAGTATCGCTCTAGATATATAATGTTCCCCAGAAATTGGTCCTTCACAATTATTAAATTTTGACGCTATACATTTATTGTTCTTCTTCAATTTTATTCCTCTTCCCCTGCATCGTCTGTTCGGTATTTTATGTCGTTTTATTCATCTTCATTACTAATTCTATATTTTCCTTGGAAATTTATAATATAATTTAATTCTTCATTATTGAATCCATAATATTTTGCAAGAATTCTATCAATATCATCTATAATATTTTTTGATTTTCTGATAAAATAATACTTAATATTATTCTTTATTTGTGAATAATTTTCAATATCTTGCATTAATTCATTAGTTTTCAATAACAATTGATTTTTAATATTGTTATCGACTCTAGCTAAATCAAATGGGAAACTTAATATTTCATCTTTATAGAAGTCCCTTGTATTAGAAATTAAAATATAAAACCAAAAGAATAGTGATGAATTTAATACAGAAGTTAAAATATCACTGTTTTCTTTATTTATTAACGAAATTGATGTCTCTTTGCTTGATCCTGTAGGATAGTTTGTTATTACATTAAAATATCTTCCCCCAGTTGTTCTAAAATAAATACTATAATTACCTATAAAAATATTTTGTTTCTTCAATATTTTAAATTGAAAAATTTTTTCTATAATATCTTTTTCTATTTTTAATCCAATTTTAGGAATTATATTATTAATTTTTATATTTATATGACTTTGTTCATATTTTAAAATTGATCTAAACAAATTCTTTCTTTCAAAGCTTTGCCATTGTGTATATGATGAAGTAATAATATTACTAATTTTTATTTTTTTCATTAATAATATTGTTATTTTTTGTTCAGCATCTCTAAATATTTTACTCGGTCTTTCTGCAAAATTTAAAAATGCTGTTTTATATTTTAAAAAAATATTTTGAATTGATAACATTCTTGAAGAACAAACAATAGACATTGGAACGATAAAAGAGAAATAATTATTTTTATCTAAAAATAAGATACCTTTCTCCCCAATATATGAATACAGATTTCTGCTATCAAGACATTCCAACCCCACTCCACAATAATCCTCCGCTTTCACATCCACATACGGTGGATTCCCCACCACTGCTTCAAACCCATCCCCTATTATCTCCGGAAATTCCATTTCCCAGTGAAAAACCTTGTTCTCTTTCTGATACTGTTTAACTAAATTATATAACTTTTCGCCGAGATAAGATTTCCAATCAGGAAGATTGTCTATTACTCCAATTTTTTTAATTATTTCATAATATCTTGACTCATCGGGAATTATTGAGGCGCCGGCAAACAGATCCTTCTTTGCATGAATATAAAAACTTGCCATAAGCCAGATTGTCGCAACATCTTTTAATTGATTAAGATATACATTGCGCTGTATCTCGTCATATTTATCTTTTTTTGAATCAACCTGATTTATAACATCCGAGTCGTCTGCAAGCATACGGATAAACTGTTCTTTAATCACTTTTATTGCCGTTTCATTTGCAATATCGGTAAAATCTTTTTCTGTTTTTTCTTTTGCCGTCTTTGGATATTCCTGTATATCGCTTATCCTTACCCCCATTATCGAATCCCCGCATTTTAAGTGATGGTTCAAAAAAGTAAGCGGTTTTCCTTCAGATGCAGTCGCTATCCATATCGAAAGTTTGGCAAGTTCTACCGCAAGAAAATTTATATCTATACCAAAAATACACTTTTCGCTGACTTTTCTACGCCAATAAACCGGATCGCAATAGATGCTCTCGTTTATATGAGCAAATAGATTCCAGTCAATATCAACCGGTAAAATTTCATGCTTTATGGGACCGCTACTGATAATTACTCTATTCTGTAAAACTTCTATAATAAAATGAGTAACAGTATTTAACGAATTGACTAGAAAATGCCCCGAACCCATTGCGGGGTCTATTATCTTGAAAGTCAATATTTTTTCTTCAATAAAATTTAACAATTCTCTGTCAAATTTCTTTAATAATCCGTTTTTTATATCATCATTGATAGCTGTAATTAATTCCTTTTCATATTTTTTTACAGTATCGTGAAATTGTATCCATCTTTCCTCGAGTCCCAACCTGACAGAGTTTGAAACCATATAATTAACAACATCTTCAGGGGTGTAATATGCGCCTGTATCATGTCTTTCAAAAGCGTCTTGAGAGAAGTATACATTCCCTTTATCTATTACCCTGTCGCTCTTTTTTATTGCTCCGGCTTCTCTTGCCGGTTTTATAACAGTTTTGTTGTCTGATTTTCTTATAACCATTTCTTCGTCGGCTATAAACAATTTATATTCAAGGATACCCTCATAAAGACTTCCCAGACTCCTGACAGAAAGGTCTTTATAATCAATATAAATCTCATTTTTTGATTTAATCATAAATCCGAGATTATAGAGTATTTTATAGAAATAGCCGTCTTTAAGTTTATTATTCTTATCGGAAAGAAAACTATGCTCTCGTGAATCAAAAAGACCGCCGTCATATTCCGGAATTCCAAGTCTCTCATTTCCACCGTCAATATCTATACATAAATCTCTGAATCTATCCCAGAGCTCTGTCTTATCCGGCTCAGTTATTCCGTTATGGGTATAATCTTTTGCTTTAACGATAAGATTATTAAGACTCTTTTTTTGGTATTCCGGAGCGCTCATCGGTAATAACGCTCTTGACTCGGCATAAAGGACAAATAAAAGTCTGAAAAGTAAATAAACAGCATTATCAAAATATTTCTGCTTTTCTTCATCATCCAGAGGAATATTTTCTTTTCCCGAGTATGTAAGAAATCCCCAGCATATATTTTCAAGTATTATATCAATATTATTTTTAATATGATCCTCAATAACTTTTGCTTCTTTTTCTGATTCTTCAATAAACTTTTCAAGTGGAGTAACGCTATTTTCATCAGGCAAAAATAAAGTTAAAGAAAATAATTGCCAGAATAGTTTTATATCCTCTTCTTCATAGTTATTAAAATCAATTTCAATATAGTTTTCATACGGTTGCGCTGTTAATACGCTGTATAATCTCCATTTCTTACCCGTTGTCAAAATTCCCCATTCAAGATTTTCCTTTTTCATTAAATAAATCAAAGAAAAAACAGGATAACTCCCTTTACTATTTTTATCTATCAGTAAGTCATCATTAATAAAATAAAGACAACTGACTTTTTTCTTCAAAGGAAAACCGTCATAAAGATAACAAAAATGAGCGCTTTTATTAGATGCATCCCGTTCCATTGATGAACAGGCAAACTGCAACTGGGAAAGAATATTTATAATGTCTGAATTTTCAATTTGTTTTTTTGTTTCGATAAGACTTTTGATACTCTTTGAGAATCCTTCATAAGTATCAACAGCCGATACTTTTTGTTTTTTCAAATAACTTATAAATTGCGATGAAAATAAGTATTTATTAGTTATCATAAAGAAGTTTCCCTTTTTAAAAGTTTTTCATATTCTGTTACAGGTAAAATAACCGCCTCAATTTCATTATTTCTTATAACTGCGATTTTGTTTAAATCCCTGTTTTTAAGTTTATTTAATACCTCTCCAAAATTTCTCATTATTTTTGTAGAAGAAATAATTTCATCTTTTAAGTATTTTGTCATATTAAGCATCCTTAACGATCTAAATTAACCCGTTGTATTATACGAAATATTTTTCGTATTTAAAAGCGTTATTAAATATTTTTATTTTATTATTTTTCTTGCCAAACTAATAAAATCCTCTTTTGTCATTTTAGACGCTTTATATAAATCAATCATACCTTTTATTATTCTCTCTTTCACGCCGCTATTTTTTCTACTCTCTTTTTTTGAGTAATAAAATCGTCAAAAGAAATCAAATTAACGCATTTATTTCGGATATACTCTGTTTTCTTCGTAAGAATCAGATTATTATATATTTTATCATTATTCTCAATGTTTTTATAAAATTCCGACTGCATTGTCTTTTTAATCTCCTCGTCTATTTTTTTATTTTCCTCGATAGAAAGATTGTTTAAATAATTATCACACTCGTTTTCGACATATTTGTCGTATTCCTGCTTATAAATATCTATTTCTTCGTTATATTTGATATTTATCGCCTTATTATACTCGTTTTCTTTTTCTTTTGCATTCTTATATGAAAAATTATAATAATCGTCGTCTATCCAGTTTTGTATAATAGATAAATAAAGATACCTCCCCTTACCTTTTACTTTTTGAGGATTATGTTTCATGAGATATTCAAACTGAGTTAACTTCTCCTGTAAATAATCAGGATCGTGTTTAGTAAATATATTATTTAGTTGTATTTGAGATATACCGTTTTGTTTTAGCTTACTAATTATTTCAAAATTAGAAGAAGAAGTGTCGTTGTTAATAATATCAGCTTGTTTTTTATTATCATCGTTGTTTACCTCTTTTCTTTCTTCTTCTTCTTTTTTTATTAATATTTCTTTTGTGTCTGCAAATTTTGCGGTATTAGGCGGGTTTAATACCGCAAAATTTGAGGTATTAACAGTATTTATACCCTCATTATTTATAGTATTAGTTTCTTTTTGGTTGTCTATTACCTCAAATTTTGAGGGTATATTTCCCTCTGTTTTTGTTTCAATTATTGTATTTTTGTTTTTTACTTCATAAGAAATTCTAGTCCCCTTCCCTATTCCGAATTTTTGCGTTTCAATTAATTTTTTTTCAATTAGTTCTTTTATCCCTTTTAATATTGAATTTTCCGAAAGGTTTGACATTTTCTGAATTTGACTGTAACTGATAAAATCTTTATCTTTCTGCCATCCGATAGTTTTTCTTAAAATGGTTAAATAAACTTTTAGCGCCGATTCTGATAATTGATAGATACATTCTTCGAAGAAAAAATTAGGAACTCTTGTAAAATTAACGACATTGTCGTCTAATAATTGTTTTAAACTCTGCATAATTCATCCCTCCCAGGATTATTTATAAATATATGTTGCTATTAGGACATAATTCTCCTGTAATTGCTGAAAATATCTTTTAACAAAAGAATAAATTTCACCAATAATAAAAATTTTAATGAAAATTGTTGACAAAAATTTGATTATGAATTATTATTTGGATATAAGTGATTAAATTATAAACAAATAATAATTTAAATAAAAAGATTTCTTTCGCCAAAAAGGAATCTTTTTTAGTTTATAGATAGTCATGTCATATTTAATCCCTCCAGTTGAATATAATTTTACAGATAATGTTATAAATTTATTTTTAAAAATAATCAAGAAAATAATAAAAAAAACAGACAAATTAATTTTGTATTGACTTTTTTGACTAAAAAAATTATAAATAAATATATGGAACTATTAACTGTTGTTCAGGCAAATAAAATTACTAACATTCATGAATCTACCTTGAAAGAGTGGCTTTCTTCCGGTATTCTCACAAGATATGAAAGCGATACAAGAAAAAATCTTATAGATAAGCTGGAATTATTAAAAAAAATACCGACTGTTATATGTTTATTTAACCTTAAAGGCGGTGTTGGAAAGACAACAACAAGCAGAGAATTAATTAATTATTTTGCAACGGTTAAAGATATGAAAGTCCTTGCAATAGATATTGATCCGCAAGCGAATTTAACTAACAGTTTTATTGATATGATAAAAGTTGAGGATAACAATCAACCGACATTATATAATTATTTAGAATACCATACATCTTTAAATAAAGTTGTAATTACTATTTCTGAAAACATAGATATTTTGCCTTCCGATTTAAGACTTGATACTAAAATTGGATTAGGTATAGAAACAGTTGAATCTATGCGTGATGATTTTAATAGTTTGTTTAAAAAGTATAATATTATTATTATTGATTGTCCCCCAAGTTTTAACGGATTAAGTAAAATAGGGCTTATGTTCGCAAATTATATTTTTATTCCGGTTCTTGCCGAGCAATTTAGTTATAATGGCGTTTATCTTGCATTTTCTAAGATGAGAGAAGTTATATATTTTAATAAGAGCTTTATTGATTTTAAAGTTTATATTTCAAAACAGGAATGGAACAAAACATCGGTAAGACAATTCTTTCAGGAAAAATATAAAAAAGAGATTGGAGATAATTTTCTTGAAAGCAGTATACCGAATTTTATCGGATTGGTTGAAGCTCAAAAAACAAGAGCAAATATTTTTGAAGAATACAAAAACACAGATTCGGTTAAAAAAATAATTGATTTCTGTCAGGAAATAGAAAGATTTATTTATGAGGAACGGGGTAAATAATGGGGAAGAAAGTTTTTGTTGACGATGATCAGAATGTTAAAACCGCAATTGATAAATTTAAAATGGAACAAAAAACCAGAGACTCTATCATAAAAATTGAAACCACCCCAACAATATATAATTTGCAGGTTGTAAAGGATGATATTGATTCAGATAAACAACTTACAAAATCAGAAAAGAGTTATATACTTGATTTTCTTGAAAATAAGTATTTTTCTGTCTTTTTTCAGGAATGCCCGACAGATTATGAAAATCTGAAAAAAGAAGCATTGTTTTTTAAAGATTTAACCGAAAAATCATTTTATCTTATGGCTCAAAGATTAAAAATAATCAGGGATAATCAGTTATATAAAATTGATAATTATGATGATTTCAAGTCTTTTATTGATAATGAAATAAAAATTAATCAAAGCACAGTTTACAGATATATTGATATTATAGAAAAGTTTGGACTTGCAACGTTGCAAGTCGATATGATAGAATATACAAAATTATTGCCGGCATTACCTCTCTTGAAATTAAATATTCCGGAAGACACTAAAGAAGAAATAAAAAAAATCTTTTTAGAAGAGAGCAAGGTTAATTCTGCGAGAGATATGCAGAAAAAAGCAGTGGAAATAAAAAAACAACTTTCAATTGATAACCCGATAATAATTAAAAATCAACAAAGTTTTTGGAATAAGATTTATCAAAATATATTAAAAGAAATATCATTACCAATTACAGAACCGGATAAAAAAATTGTAGAAGATATAATTGATACATTAAAAAAATATATTTCTAATTAAAGAATAATTCAGAAAACTACCTCAATTATTTTAACGACACTATTTTTATTAATATTTTTCCTTTTTCCGTCATAAACATCAAAAATTAACACTTCATTATTTACCGGATTAAAGTTTAAAATATTAACAAAATGAGATAGATTTTTATTGATAACTATTTTTCCGATATAATATTTATTCTGTTTATTTTCAGGATTTGATTTGTATTCAGTATTTATTTTGCAATTCAAAATATTTCCGACTACTTTATGAAGAATAAAGCTCGTTTCTGCCTTTTTACAATTTGGTTGAGCCAATACAAGATACCCTTTATTGAGAATTAATAAATAATTCAATAATGCCGGAGTAATCGGAGTTTTTAAAGAACTTACTGTTATATTTGAATAACAGGCAACAAGACAACCGTAATCATTAAGTTTATCTTCCGATGTTGCCATTGGGGCGTTTTTCCATCTCGGATCTGTTTGCGTAAATAAATCAATATTCATAGTATTCTCCATTTTTAAACATATTTAGAATGTTTGTTTTCAACAAGGAAATCATTTATATTTTCTTCGTTAATAAATATTTCAGCAAGCCATCTACCGTATTTTTCTTTTGATAGAATTGCTTTTTTAGTTTTGATAGTTATTTCTTTATTTTCAATCATTGATTTAAGGAATTCTTTTGATTCGATTCCTTCGGGAGTAGAAATTTCAGAAGAGTTTATTCTAGATAATCTGACTTTTTGATCTTTAAGAGCGATATAAAAACCTAAATCAATATCGCATATTAAAGTATCTCCGTCTATAACGCGAGTACAAAGCGCTTTGTAATTATAAATCCCTTGATTAACTCGGGACGACTCATTGTTATTCATTTAATCCCCCAAGCATTTAATTACAAATTTACTCCACATTGTTATATTGTGCTGTAAGAAAATAGATACGGATAAATTCCTTTGGGTTCTGATAAAATTTAATCTATCTTCCATATTGATTTTAGAGTCTATACAGATATTAATCGCGTTATTAAACATTCTTTTTGCCGGTCCCCGAAAATCTTCATCACAAATACAATTGTCGAAGTCCCAGCCGCCTGCTATTTGAACCCAATCAAGAAAAGAAAATAAGTTGATATGCCGTATCCTGTTTTTCAATTTATACTCCGGACGAACGGGAGTATTGAGAGTTATAATTTGCTTAACTTTAAAGCCCGAACTTATCAGTTTATCCGCAACCATTATCATAATATTTCCGCCGTGGCTATGACCCGATAAAGTAATCGGGATTTGTTCGGGCGCGATATTCTCAGTTTTCGAGATTTCATAAAGATTTCCAAGAATATTTAAAAACAGTTTTTCGGCCGCTTTCTTCCTGCAATTATGATTGTTGTTGCCAAGCCATTTCAGATAAAATCCGTATTTGCAATTTAAGAAGCGCGCTATATCGTTCGCGTAATTATTACCGCAAAATTTGAGCTTATAATCCCAAAAATATTTATCCTTCGGATTTTTATAATCAAAAATTGTTCCATGCGTTGTAAAAAAAGCCGATATCTTCTCTTTATGTTTTATATCTATTTTTTCTGTTTTGTCGGGGATAATACCTTGATAAACCGGTTTAAAGATACGGTTCTTTTTATCCGTTAAAGGATTGATATTTGAAAGATTTTTTAAATGCAGTAGCTCCTTTATTTCATTATCGTAATGATATTTAATTTTTCCGTTGATACTGTTTAAGATTTTATCAGATATAGTAAAATCGGAATTTGTCAATTCCCGTAACTTAATTAGAATTTCATCGTTTGTTATCATTAATTTTTCTCCAGATATATCAATTCAATCGAGGGATTAACCCCTCGATTGAATTGATATTGATAATTTAAGACATTCCATTTTTTCATTTAATTCTTGAATCTTTTTATTTTCCTCGATAGTTATTTCTCTGAATCGCTCAAGCAGTTTGTAAAGTTCGTCTTCGCAAAGATCGTCCATTATTTTGCCGTTGGCTCTAATAAAGTAATTTAGCGGAACTAGGCAGATGTCGTCGGAATACATTATATTTCTGATATTCAGCGCGTTAGTTAAGAATAATTGAAGTTTGGATTTCTTGTATTTCTTGAAATCAACGTCCGATAATTTATCTATGTTATTCTGTTCAATTGTTTCTTCGAGTAGTTTCTGATTTTCGCTTGATATTTCATCAAGAATTTCCCTGAAATAAATTACCGGTTCTGTTCTTTCAAGATTGGGATTAATTGAAATCGTCCGTTCCTTGCAATATTGGGTAAGGGTATCGCAAAAGAGATTTAATATTTTTCTATTGAGCGGTAAGATAATATTTTTAGCGGAATTAGTCTGTTTTGCTTTTATATCGATGTAATGGATTTTATCAATTTTTTCTTTGACGTCAAGTATCTCTTTTATAACCGGAGAAAAATCTTTTTGTTTTGAAAACTTAATAATCGAAAATACGACGATTGCGATAATCGATATTATAGTAATAGAATAGAGAAAAATAGTTAAGCCCTGATTGTGATTTTGAATAGTAAGGTTCATTGTTGCAAAAAAGCCTGAAACAAATGCGGTAAGCGCCCCCGCGAATATACCTATCTTATCTTTAATTTCTTCCAAAATACGCTCCTTTGAATATTTGTAGACCTGTCAGGTTTTGAAAACCTGACAGGTCTAATAAAACTACACTACCGTCAGATTATAATTATTTCTGCTTACTCTCAATACCTGCGTTCCCATTTTCGAGGCGATTTCAAAATAGCCCTCTGTAAATGCAACATCCGGCATAAGAAAAACAATCTCTTTATCCGTTAATTTCTGAAATTGAGTTAGTTGAACCATTTCAGCAGGATTTGATTTATTGACAAATCTCAAATATTCATCCTCTACGCCTGTATTAAACTTTAAGAATTCTCCTCTTAAAGTAATGATGTTGTTTTTTGTTACTTTTGTATTCGACTCATTTGAAGCAAGGTCAAAAACTCCGATAATAAGAGGTTTCTTATCAATAGATGTTATTTTTTCCATTGAAGAAGCCTGTTCAAATTCTGCGTTAAAAGTCGATGAGATTTGAGCGGTAACATAAACCTCATGACGAACCGGATCAAATCCGTCAAGTTCGGATGTGAATTTTCCTGAAAGGGCAGGGGTAAACTGCATAAAATTATCCATTGTAATTTTATTTCCTTCAAGACAGATATTTTTTACCGTCTTTTCAAAATTTGTTATGACAGCGACAATATCGGCTTTTGTTATAGTAGAACCCATATCCAACATTCTTTGAATTAACATATCTCTATCGTAAGAACCTTTGAGATCGATTCTCCCGATATAAATATCGTCGCCCCTGAAGTTGTTTTTTTGAATCCTATACCTGATTGACATAAATAAAACCTCCTTTTTGTTATACTGTCATCTCGAGCAAAGCCGAGAGATCTTTCTTCAATATGATTAAAAGATTGCCACGACTAAAGCCTCGCAATGACTGAAAGTAAAAATGTATTATATATCATACATAATGTATCAAGGTATATACATTGAAAGAATTTGCAATGCAAGAAGTTTTTTTTAAAAGTGTTGATAAAAATTAGTATTGTTGTATAATTAATATGGAGGTGAGTAATGTCAAATATTGAGTTACTTCAAAAGATTAATAATCCTAACGATGAATTAAAAATGGAAGCTGTTGATTATATAGATTTTCTGATTCAAAAAAAGGGTAAGGAAACCAAAAAAAAAACATCCGAAAGCCGGATTTCTTAAAAATACATTTGTTATAAAAGACGGGTTTGATGATATTCCTGAATGTTTCGAGGATTATATCAAATGTGTGTAGAGAATATGGTTATTGTATCAAGCGATGAAATTTTTGATAAATATGGTATTAAAAGGATCTGGTAATAGAGAATTTTAAAACAACGCTTATGTTTAATACCGATGACCAATCAAGTGCATCGCGACTCATTGGTCATCGTATTGCAATGACCAGACCATCGGGAAGCGATGACCATATAAGAGGGATACGATCAAGGTCTGTCAAAAACAGACCGTATTAACCTAAAATAGCGATTTTAAAAAACCTTATTGACATATTTTTCTATAAAATATATCATTATCATTATTCAATTTTAAAAATAAAGAGAGGAAAAACACATGAAGAAATTTACAGCGTTATTCTTAATGATTTTATTTTCGGTAAATATTGTTGTAGCCCAGTCTAAGGATATGAAAGCGGCTATCGACGAGGCGAACAAACTGACAAAGAGTATTGATGATTTGAAAACGGTTATTGAGAAGAATAAGGCGGAGTATATCAAGAAGCAGGTAAAGGATGAGTTCGAGTCCACCGCTGAGTTTGGAGAGAGGATGGAAAGGGAAGTTCGCGCAAAGTATAAAAAAGATTTTGACACAATTGATAATTATAATATCGACCTTGCAGTATTGTTGGAGAGTAGTTTTATATTTTCGAAGGAGTCGTATAAGGTTGAGCTTGTGAAATATGATGCCGATAGCAGGAAATATGAGATAAGTTTTGAGTGCTATATGGTAAAAAATCCGAGTAAAAAGGACGAGTGGTTATCGAGGAAATTGATATTGGAAGTTGACGGTAAAACTGCTAAAGATATAAAGACAAACTGGGGTAAATATCCGGTTGAACTCTACGGTGAACTACTGAATACGGGTAAAAACTATACTGTAGGTAAAATGACGCTGAAATTCCTTGATGGTAAGAAGAATAATCTTGCGAGCTCTGAGATTGATAACAGTCCGGCAGAAGGTATGATCTTCGTTGAAGGCGGAACATTCAAATCTACGAAATCGAACTATTACGATAAAGGCGTAACGGTCAACAGTTTCTATATTGGTAAATACGAAGTAACCCAAAAAGAGTGGGTTGATGTTATGGGAGATAATCCGAGTAATTTTAAAGGGGATAACCTGCCGGTAGAAACGGTTAGTTGGTATGATGTGGTAGAGTATTGCAACAAACGAAGTATTAAAGAAGGGTTGACTCCGGTATATACGATTGATAAAACAAAGAAAGACTCTAATAACAATAGCGAATATGACGATATCAAATGGGCTGTAACTGTTAACTGGAGTGCTAACGGATATAGGTTACCAACCGAAGCCGAATGGGAAAATGCGGCGTCAGGAGGACAAAAATCAAAGAGTTACACATACAGCGGTGGGGAAATTGTCGGGGATATTGCAGAATATGAAGGTAATAATGGTGAATCTACAAAATCGGTAGGAGGAAAAAAACCAAACGAAATCGGTATTTACGATATGTCGGGTAATGTCTGGGAGTGGTGCTGGGATTGGTATGGAGATTCAGTCGGGACAGGTAGTAACCCTAAAGGAGCAGGTGGCGGCTCTAATCGGGTTAATCGGG
>Ga0208459_1000410_pt1 | contig 49823 bp, 35 predicted proteins | sample AD_UKC087_MetaG_FD_184433 | JGI IMG/M metagenome (GOLD analysis project Ga0208459, IMG submission 184433) | Active sludge microbial communities of municipal wastewater-treating anaerobic digesters from USA - AD_UKC087_MetaG (SPAdes) (version 2) | ecosystem: Engineered > Bioreactor > Anaerobic >... | reverse complement strand
CGGCGTCAGTTCCCTGATCGGCATCTATATGGTTACCAGCGGATGTCCTGTGATGGAAATATTAAAGCCCATGGTGCGTTTTCACCTGCCTTTTGCCACGATAGAAGAAACCAAATATCGCGCCATTTCAATGTATCTGATGGCTCAGTATTTTCTGTATCAGCGAGGATGTCAGCCCGATTGGGATTTGAAGAAACTGGCGGAAGCGTATGAAAATGTGAGGACCGTTAACGAAAACTTCTGTAAGAGGCTCAGAATGATCGAAGGGCAGGATGCCAGCCTTAATGCCGTTGTCGTACTGGATATTTTTGCCGACAGCGTCAACTTCTCGATGGACGGACGGATGGCGGATGATCTGAGTTATCTGTTCAAAGGATACTTCCAATCGACGGAATGACCAGATCATTTCTTTTTTGAGTAATCGTAAAATCCTTTGCCGGTTTTCATTCCCAGTTCGCCACGGTCCACGTATTTCTTCAGCAGGTCGGCGCTTAATTTCGCCTGGTGATCATTGCGTTTTTTCGCCCAGAAATCGGTGATTCGCCATACGGTTTCCAGACCGACGTAATCCATCATCTCAAAGGGACCCAGCGGCGAAGCGGTGATTTCCTTCCAGGAACGGTCCACATCTTCGGGAGACGCGATGTCCCGCGACGCCAGATTCAGCGCCGCCAGAAACCAGGGATTGAGAAGCGAGTTGAACACGTACCCGGCCTTTTCCTGCTTGAGCACGATCGGCGAATGCCCGATCAACTCGCTGAAACGCCGGACGGTTTCAACCACTTCCGCGGATGTGCCCGGATGTCCCATGACATCTACCAGCTTGAAGCCGGGATGAAAATGAAAGGCCAGAAAACGGTCGGGCCGGCCTGTTTTCCCGGCAAACATCGACGGCACCAGAGACGATGTGTTGGTGGTAAAGATGGTCCGTTCGGGGCAGACCTTATTGAGTTTTGCAAAAAAATCCCCCTTGATGTCAGGATCTTCAAGGATCGATTCGCTGACCACATCAGCATCGGCCCCGGCGGCGGCAAGATCGGTTGTCATCGCGATGTTGTTCTTAAACGATTCGGCCTTTTCCTTCGGTATCGCGCCGGACGCCGCCATTTTATCGATCTTCTTTGTCATGTTTTCCCGGGCCTTTGCCAGGATGTCATCGTTGATATCGTACAGGACGATGGCATAACCGCTTGTGACGCAGGAAAAACCGATGCTCTGGCCCATGGTGCCCGCTCCGGCAATCAGTATTTTTTTAATATCCCCGGCTTCCATGCTTTGTTTACCTCGTAAAAATGTTCGGTTTTGATTTTATAAGTCCATTGCTGTTGAGCAAAGTCAGCCGGTTTTTGTCTTGGCGTCAGTCGTGATTTTAGAAAAGACACTCAAATCAATACCGTTGACAGGTGCGTTGGCAGGACAGGACGATTCATCGTTTTTTTCTCTTCAAATCAATGTTCTCTTTTTTTACTTCGTCGATCTTCTGCATGACGAGATCATTTATATTCAGGTTAATGGAATAATGTTTGGATTCTTTCCTGATACTGTTAAGAATCGTGTCGACAATCGCATCCGTGTACTGTGGCAGATTTTTGGGTTCGCCGAGCAGCAGTTTTCTGATGCACAGATGTTCAATCGTGCCCAGGATCATGGAACGGATAAGAAACGCGTCGGTGTCTTCTTTGAAGGTTCCGTTTTCTATCCCCTCCTGAATGACTTCCAGAAGTCCTCCGGCAACTTTCCTGACCATGCCGTAGGCCTTGGTTTTCAGAAATTTCCTGTTTGTTTTCAACTCCAGCATGACCAGTGAGGCATACAGAGGATTGTTATCATAGACGGTTAGATAACCCTGGACGAGTCCTCTGATTTTTTCCTCAGTGCCCCGGAGATAGGGAGCAACATATTCCAGAATACGTATCGGCTCGTCCATGAACTTTTCAGGAATAGAAAAAAGCAAATCCTCTTTGGTTTTGAAATATTCGTAGAGGGCGGGAGTGGAGACGCCGGCCTTTTGCGCGATATCGGTCATCGTGGCATCTGAATAGCCCTTTTCGGCAAATACCTTTAATGCGGAATCGATGATGTTATCTTTTCTTGCTGCCATGATGTCGTTTCGAGCCATAGAGCCTCCTTGATAGATGAATTCTCGTTTATCTAAATCAGATGACTTCAAAAAACAAGCATATTCGTTCGGCCTTATTCCGAAAGCCATTACTATATTCAATGGTTATTATTTACGTCACTAATTATAATTTATATATAAACAACTGTCAATAAATAAAACTTGACAAAATACAAATGTTAATTAATATTTATCATAAATTATTAAATTGTATTAATATTAAGTCGTGAATTTTTAGATATCGAAAAAAGGAGAATCACATGAGAACAAAAGAGCAGTATATTGACGGACTCAAAAAGATGCGTCGCAATTTATATTTTAACGGCGCCATGATTGATCGGACTGACGCGGTACAGGAGAAGGTATTAAATGTCATGGGCGTGACCTTTGATGCAGTCAATGATCCCGAGTTGAAGGACCTCTGCACGGCGACCTCGCATCTGACCGGGGAAACCATCAACCGGTTCTGCCACGTGCATCAGTCACCACAGGATCTGCATAAAAAACAAGACATGACCAGAGCCCTGTGCCGCAAGGTCGGTATGTGCATTCAGCGATGTATGGGCGTTGATTCGCTCAATGCGGTGAATGCCGTTTCTTTTGAAGCGGACAAGCAGAACAACGGCGCTACCGAATATCACAAGAATTTTCTAAAATGGCTCGAGTATTTTCAAAAAAACGATCTGGTGGGTTCGTGCGCGCAGACCGATGTTAAGGGACACCGTCTGAAAAGGCCCATCGAACAGGCTGATCCTGACTCATATCTGCATGTTGTGGAAAAGAATAAAGACGGAATTGTGGTAAGAGGATGCAAAGTCCATATTTCCGAGGCATCGATCGCGGACGAGATCATGGTGGTTCCTACACGAGCCATCGGTGACGACGAAAAGGAATATGCCGTCGCTTTTGCTGTTCCCGCTGATCACGAAGGAGTAAAACAGGTCGTACATTTGCATGTGCCACGGGAACGGGAAGTTTATCCAAGAGGGTTTGATCCGGGTTATTCGGACTCTTATGTGATATTTGAAGATGCCTTGATTCCCTGGGAGCGCGTTTTCCTTTGCGGGGAAAACTTACACGCCGGCGCCTGTGCGCTTTTATTTGCCTTGTTTCATCGCCACAGTTATTCCGGCTGTAAACCCGCTATCGGTGATATTCTTCTGGGACTGGCCGCCCAAGCCGCCGAGATAAACGGCATCAAAAATACCCCGCATGTGAGAGAAATGCTCTCCGAGGTCATCAAGGTAACCGAACTGGGATATGCGGCAGGGTATACGGCGTCCGCCCTGGGCAAACCGGAAATTTACGTTCCGGGACTGGGACCCTATCCTTACGGTCCGGGCAGTTTCATTCCGAATTCGATCTACGCCAACGTGGGAAGATGTCTGACTGGAGAGGCCGTTTTCCATGAGCAGGAAATCCTCTGCACCATCGCCGGAGGCATGCCCGCGACCTTCCCCTATGAAAGAGACCTTGCCAATCCGGAGATCAAGGCGGTTCTTGAGAAGTATCTGACCCGCAATCCGAAGATCCCCGTGGAAGAACAGATCAAATTCTGGTTGTTTTATATAGACTGCACCTGTTCTTCAGCCACCGGCGCCATGAACTACGGTAGCTTTCACGGCGGAGGATCGCCCATCATGGAGCAGATTGTACTGACCATGCAGTATGACGTAAAACACCGGCAGCATCTTGCCCGGTACCTCTCCGGTATAGAGGAACTCAAAGCGGGTGATTTGACGAAAAAATAGAGGAACGGGAACATTTGTTGTGAAGCCATGGCGGAGCGTCCATGGGCTGCAAAAACATACAAACGGTATCACTTACAGAGGATGGGAATATGAACATTGAAGAAAGACAAATTGATGATGGTGGGAAAAAAGTTGCTGTAGAAACAATTTCTCTCGATGAAATCGCCGGACTCAGCGGGATGAAACGCGAATTTGAAAGTCTGGCGGATATGGTTTTGTCAAGGGCGCAGGAGGTTCCGGACAAACCCTATATTCTTTTCTATGATCAGGTGATCACCTTCCGGCAGGTTAACGAGCGCGCCAACCGGGTTGCCAATTTCCTGAAAAGCAGAGGTGTTCGAAAAGGCGATGTGGTCTCTTTCCTGGTGCTCAATTCACCGGAATGTTTCTACATCATGTTTGGGATCCAGAAGATTGGCGCCATTGCCGGCGCAGTTAACTACATGCTCCAGGGGCCGGAGATAACGTATCTTCTCGAAGATTCGAAACCCAAAATGATCTTTGTCGGAAGCGAATTCATGGCGCCTTTTGCTGCGGGGTACAGCCGGTCAAATCATAAACCGGTGGTGGTGGAGGTTGTAACCGGCACGGAACATGCCTTTCCGGACATTGCAATCAGCTTTGCGGACATCCTCCGGACATATCCCGACGACGAGGCTCTGGTCGTCCAGAAACCGGAAGATCCCTTTTTGCTCATTTATTCGTCCGGCACGACCGGACAGCCAAAGGGGATCCTGCTTCAAAACGCGGGAGAGCTTACATTGTGCAAGGCCATGGCCAGCACAAACGCCGCCCGGGAGGGTGACGTATTCCTCATGGTGCTGCCCTATTTCCACGTAAATCCGATCTGTGTATGGACGTATCCTCTCCTTTATGGAGCGCTGACGATCTGCCTGCGGAAAAGTCCCTCACCCAATGATTTCTGGGGACCTATCCTGGATTATGGCGTTACGATTGTCATGGGCATACCGGCATTGTACGCCTTTGTGCTCGCGTGCGTGGATCCGAACACCATTGACCGTTCAAAACTGAAACTGCGGTATGCCTTCAGCGGCGCCGCTCCCATGCCGGTCGACCTCATCAACACTTTCAAGGACAAATTCAATGTGGAAATCATCGAAGGATACGGCCTCTCCGAAGCCTGCGGGTTATCGACAATCAATCCGCCACTCGGCAAGAAGAAATATGGATCTATCGGCGTGGGCATGCCGGGAAGTGAAGTAAAAATCCTGGATGAAAACAACAACGAAATGCCTTGCGGCGAAAACGGAGAGATCTGTGTCCGGGGTAATCAGGTCATGATTGGTTATTTCAACAAAGCCAAAGCCACAAAAGAATCCATTCGGGACGGTTGGCTGCATACTGGCGACATGGGCTATGAGGACCGGGAGGGTTATATCTTCATCGTTGACCGGAAAAATGACATGATCAACCGTGGCGGGGAAAATATCTATCCCCGGGAGGTGGAGATCGCCATGGAAACCCACCCCGGCGTGATGGAGGTTGCTGTCATCGGTGTGCCGGATCCGGCGCTTACCGAGCAGGTGAAGGCTTACGTCATCCTCCGAGAGAAAGGATCTCTGACGGATGAGGAACTCAAATCCTACCTGATGGACAAGATTGCCCGCTACAAAATTCCCACCCAGATTGAGTTTGTGGACAATCTTCCGAGGAATCTCACTGGCAAGATCATGAAAAAGGAACTCAAACGTCTTGAAAAGGAAAAGGCGGGCAAGACATGATTATCGATTGCCATTATCATCTGGAAGAAAGGGTTTTTCCGGTTGACCGTCTGATTGCCGAAATGCAAAAAGCAAGAATCGACAAGGTGGCTCTCATGGGCAGCATCATAGGACCATTTACAGAGCCTCCCCGGCTTCTGATAGGCATGCTTCAGATCCTTCTGGAGCATGCCCCCTCCAGAGGGCTGGGAAAGCTTTTTATCAATAATTTTACCGATCGTGGCGATATCAAGATCATGGGCAAATCATGTCCTCTGGAAACCGATCCGGACAACGAGAAGGTATTCAATACGGTGAATAAATATCCGGATAAGTTTCTCGGTTGGATCTTCGTGAATCCCCGCGGCAGGAAAAATCAGGTTGATGAGTTTGAAAAATACAAGGACGCAAAAGGATTCATCGGTGTCAAGGCGCATCCGTTCTGGCATCGCTACCCGCCGGTTGAACTTGCCCCTGTCGCCGAAAGGCTGGCTAAAACAGGCAAGCCTCTTCTGATTCATGCCGGATTTGGTGAAGAGGGCGATTTTGAAGCTCTGCTTAGAAAAGTGCCCGATCTGAAACTTATCCTGGCCCATGCCGCATTTCCCTGTTACTCGGCCACGTGGAAAAAGATTCAGGATCTGAAAAATGTGTACATGGATCTTTCCCAAACGACCTATACCAGCCGGAAAGCAACCCGCCAGGCGGTGGATATGTTCGGCGCGGAAAGGCTTTTCTTCGGCACGGACGGTCCGTTCGGCTTTCACGGGTCCGATCATCAATACGATTACGGATTTATCAAGCGCAGAATTGAAAGCATATTTTCAGATATCACGATAAGGGAAAAACTTCTTGGAAGAAACTTCGCAGATGTCGTCGGACTGGGATAAAAATGCTGAAGAGAGCAATATATAAAAAATCAGCATACCACGGAATATGCCGGAACAACAATCGGATGCGATGGTCAATGCGGCCTTTTGGCCGGAACTGATGAACATTTTAAGACGGGACAGGCGCTTTCTGCGGACGGCGGCAATACGGCATCGCCCAATAGGGAGGGCATAACGATCTCATCTTGCGGCGATGACAGGAGAGACGCTCTTCCATCTTTTGACGCATACGCCGATGCAACGCAGTTGCATTACATTCGAAACATACGTCGCCTGAAATATTCTTCTAAATCCTTGATGGAATTTGTGACTGCAATCGTTGCAAAGAACGTGAAAACTATACTGCTGATCAATGCAAATTCATTCGGATATGCGCTGATGCTTTTTATTGAAAAAACTCGTATTTTTGATCATAGTGGCCAAAAAATGGGTGAACTATCAATCGGCATATGATACAGAAAATCGAACCAGGCCGATATGTTTAATAAAATAAATATCAGTCCATCCGGACGCAATATTATTTTCTATATCGTTTTGTCGGTTGTAATGCTTGCCGTTTACGCGCAGGTGTATCACTTCGATTTCGTCAATATTGACGATAATGTTTATGTTACCGAAAACAATTATGTCCGTGCCGGTCTGACGCTTGATGGAATTCGCTGGGCCTTGACCACCATGTATGCCGAATTCTGGCATCCCCTGACGTGGCTTTCGCTGATGCTCGATTATGAATTATACGGCTTAAATGCCGGCGGGTATCATCTTACGAATTTATTGCTTCACATGATCAGCGCATTGCTGCTGTTTGGAATGTTTCAACGGACGACAGGGGCTTTCTGGCCGAGCGCCTTTGTTGCCGCTTTTTTCGCTCTGCATCCGCTGCGGGTGGAGTCTGTTGCCTGGATAGCCGAGCGCAAAGATGTATTAAGCGTATTTTTCTGGATACTGACGTTGTGTTTTTATATCCATTACACCGAGAAACCGGCCGCCGGAAGATATGCGCTGGCACTCTTCTGTTTCATGTGCGGTCTGATGAGCAAGCCGCTGACGGTGAGCCTGCCGGTTATCATGATCCTCCTGGATTACTGGCCGCTGAAACGTTTTGCATTACACAGGCAAAATGTGTTTTTGTGGCAGTTGAAAGAAAAGCTGCCTTTCTTCTTCCTCTCGGCGGTTTTCTCCGTCATCACCATTTACGCGCAGCCGAAGTTTCCCATAGACGGATGGCCGTTTTCACTGGAATCGAGAATCATCAACGCGATGATTTCGTTTGTTGTCTATCTGAAGAAAGTCTTCTGGCCGTATGATCTGGCTGTGTGCTATCCGTTTTACGGTCAGGCTCCGGCATGGCAAATCGTTGCGATAGTTTCGCTTGTTTTAGCCGTCAGCCTGGCGTGTATTCTCCTCAGGAAGCGTCATCCTTATTTTTTTGTCGGATGGTTTTGGTGTCTGGTAACGATAACGCCGGTCATCGGCATTATTCCCGCGGGCAATAACGCGATGGCTGATCGTTATCTTTACCTGCCCTCCATCGGAATCGCCATCCTCGTTGCCTGGGGCGTTCGTTTGTGGGTCGACCGTGAAAAGATCGGAAAAATTTTCATCCTGCCTGCGGGAATGACTTTTGTTGTGCTGCTGGCGGTTTTAACCTGGCATCAATGCGGTTTCTGGCAGAACAGCATCAACCTTTTCGGTCATGCTTCACGCGTCAATCAGGAAAATGCTCTGGCTCAGATAAATTACGGTGTTGCCCTGGCCAATGATGGGAAAATTGAAGAGGCCGTTCATTATTATCATAAGGCGATGAATATGATTCCGGAAACAACCGGTCCGGTTATGGCCTATAATAAAATGGGCGTTGCGGAAAATAAACTCCGTCAGCTGATTTACGTGCATCTCGGTGTTGCGTATGCAAAACAGGAAAAATTTCAGGAAGCCATCAATTATTACGATAAAGCGATCGGCATGGTTTCCGTCACGCCTGATCATGTGCGGGCTTACAATTACCGGGGTCTTGTCCACGATAAACGGGGACAGTATGAAAAAGCGATTGAAGATTTTAATCAGGCCATCAGGCTGGATCGTCATGACATCAGAGCTTACAAAAACAGGGGTTTGACCTACGAGAAAATGGGCCTGCATCAGCTTGCGCTGGAGAACTTTCATGTAGCCGCCCGTATGAATCCGTTTGATGCGGATGTTTACAAAAACAGAGGGATCAGTTATGCCGGTCTCGGGCAGTATCAAAATGCGCTTGACGACTTTCAACGAGCCTTAACGCTTGTCCCGGATGATTTCCGTGTTTATTACAACCGGGGCGTGGCCTATACCGAGTTGCGCCGTTACCGCGAAGCTTTTGAGGAGTTTAATACGGCGATCCGACTGAAACCTGACTATGCCGAAGCCTACAGCTATCGGGGTGCGATTTACTTGATGCACGGTTATCCGGAACCCGGCTGTATCGATGTTCGCAAAGCCTGTGAACAGGGACGTTGCGAGATCCTGGAACAAGCGCAAAGCAAGGGATATTGTCATTGATGGCCGAATATTGTTTTTTATAGAAGGGATTCTCTTGGAAATATTCCTTAACGCGCTTTTTTTCATTAGAAATCAAGTCAGTCTTTAACGTTTTTCAACGACCTTGTGATCAGGATTTCAAGAACAACCGCCATCCTGCATAAAGCGATCCCGGCAGAAAATCCAGCGCGCCCGATGCTTCGGCCACCGGTGTGAATCCGCAAGTCCGGCAATTGATTGTACCGCGGCTTTTGACATAACACCCCCGGGTAACGGTTCCGTCCGGATTCACATTGATCAGTATATCGTCATGACAGGACCAGTGATTGTCAATCATTGCTTTAAGCCTGCCCGCCGAATTCAGAATCGGCAGTCCCGATTTTTTCAGCTGAAGCAATTTTTCGACGGCGGCGCGGCGTTCGTCCGGAGACAGCGAGAGATCGTCTTCTCCCTGATGATAAGGGTAGAAGAACTGAACAGTCATTCCTCTCAATCCGGGATTTGCTTTGACGAATTTGGCCAGGGAATCCAGATCACGCCAGTTGCGGCGGTTCAGGGTGCAATGGATAAAAACACGCGGATGACGGCTGGTTTTGATATTGAAACAAACCCGGTCGAAAGAATCGCTTCGCAGATGGTCGTGAGTCTCTTTCGAGCCGTCCAGGCTTACCCAGATGGTGTGGGAGGGAACATCCAGAGGAAGTGTGCCGTTGGTTGTCACCGCCACGCGGAGAAATTTTTTTCTGGCATGAAGCACGAGGTCGTGAAGACGGTATGATCCGTCCTTCCACATCATCGGTTCTCCTCCTTCAAAAACGATCAGACGGGTGCCGAGCCTGTGTAACGATTCCAGCGATGCGATGGCCGTATCCCGGGACATGTGGATGTTATTCCCGCCGGCGTGCCGATGAAAAGGACATGCCCGGCAAGCCAGGTTGCACCGATACGTCAGCTTAAAACTCGCCAAAAGTGGTATTTGACGCCCCCCGACTTTTCGTTGAATATAAAACCATGCCAGATCAAGAGGCCAGCTTAATTTTTCAGTCACCGATTATTTTCACTCAAAATGGATACAGTTTTTTACTGTGAGAACTATAGGAATAAAATCAATACATGTCAACATCCTTGCACGCCGAGGTTGCACTGCGAAACGGTCACGGAGCGGCTTCCCTGTGAAACCAATGAATTAAAATGTCTATATTATTATCCATTTCGTTGTTCTGCGGATTTATCTTGGTTCAAAGTGGAAATTACCGGTAATTTAGTATAAGTATTGATTGACATCATCGGATTAGAACTTATATTATTCTCAATGCAAATCAACGAAGAGGAAAAATCATGAGAGACATTTATTCGGCTGTAAAAGTGACAGATCATGTTTACTGGGTTGGTGCCATCGATTGGACCATTCGGGACTTTCACGGTTACACAACACCGCACGGCAGCACCTACAACGCTTATCTGGTGATGGCGGATGATATCACCCTGATCGATACGATAAAGAAACCTTTTATGGGTGAAATGCTCTCACGGATCAAATCCGTCGTCGATCCCTCTAAGATCAAATATATTATTTCCAATCATTCCGAATTGGATCATTCGGGATGCTTGCCTGAAATGATCGATTTAATAAAACCCCAGACCGTTTTTGCCTCGTCCGTCGGAGCAAAGACTTTAAAAGATCTCTTCCACGACGAGCATGAAGTGATCGCTGTCGAAAACGGTGAGACGTTGAATCTGGGCAATATGAAATTGACGTTTATGGAAACGCGCATGATTCATTGGCCGGACAGCATGTTTACATATCTGGACGCCGATGAGCTTCTGTTTTCGCAGGACGCTTTCGGCATGCATCTGGCGACGCTGGAGCGCTTTGCCGATGAAATTCCCGCTTCGACTCTCGAATATGAAGGAGCGACATATTATGCCAATATCGTGCTGCCTTATTCTCCCGTTGTTTTGAAGGCGTTGGACAAAGTCGTCGCGTCAGGATTAAAAATCAAAGTGATCGCTCCCGACCACGGGCCGATCTGGCGCAAAGATATCGGTTGGATCATCGATTTATATAAGAAATGGGCGTTGCAGAAACCGACTGCCAAAGCGGTGGTGGTTTATGCGACCATGTGGCACTCTACTGAAAAAATGGCGGGAGCCATCAGCGAAGCGCTGGCTCAGGCTGGTGTCAAGGTAAAACTTATTTCCATGAACGAAACGCACCGCAGTGAGGTGATGTATGAAGTCCTGGATGCCGGCGCGCTCATTGTCGGCTCGCCGACGCTCAACAACAACATGCTTCCGCAGATGGCGGACGTCATGACTTATCTGAAGGGTTTGAAACCGGCCAATAAGATCGGCGCGGTTTTCGGATCTTTCGGTTGGAGCGGAGAATCCGTGAAACATCTGGAGGCCATGCTCAAAGACATGAAGGTTGATATTGTTGCTGAATCCCTTGCCGTGAAACACGCTCCCGGCGCCGATGTTCTGGATCAATGTCATGATCTGGGCAAAACGGTAGCGGCGAAACTGCTCGAAAAAGTGAATAACCAGTAAAATATCGAAATATAAAGGAGGACATCAAAATGAAAAAGTACGTTTGCGGTGTATGCGGTTATATTTACGATCCTGCCGAAGGTGATTCGGAAGGCAATGTTCCTGCCGGTACTCCTTTTGAAAAATTGCCGGAGGACTGGGTCTGTCCGGTGTGCGGCGCGGCGAAGAGTGAATTTTCTCCCGAGTAATTGTAATGACCTCGTAAGAAGATCGGATGCTGCGTTGTGCTGCATCTCTCGTCGCTGCAACGTACGCTATAAAGTACGTCTCACTTCCTGAGACTTGCATGCCTTGCCTGCGGCTTTTAAAAAGCCATCTCTTGGATGGTCACCATAATGGTCGTTAATTTGAGATTGGAAAGAAAAGGGTAACAATCATGGACAAAATCAAGGAAGCGTTGAGTCAGGCTTATACCGGTGAAGCCAAAGCTGCTTTGCGGCTCAAAGTATATGCGCAAAAAGCCGAAGATGAAGGGTACAAACAAATGGCAAAACTCTTTCGAGTCATTGCTTTTTCGGAAGAGATTCACGGCGCCAGAGCGTTGAAAGTGCTCAAAGAAATAAAGAGCACGGAGGAAAATCTGGCCGCCAGCTTCGAATCGGAAACACAGGTTGCCGATGTCGCCTACGATCAGTTTGTGAAGCTGGCTGAAGCTGAAGGCAACAAAGAGGCCGTCCTGCATTTCAGCCAAAGCAAAGATGTGGAAGAAACGCACGCCAAACTCTACAAACAGGCCATGAGCCATTTTATGGAAGAACGGGAAACCGATTATTTTGTCTGTAAAATTTGCGGATATGTCGCTGACGGTGTTTTACCGGAGGAATGTCCGGTCTGCGGCGCCAAGGCGAAAATGTTTGTGCCGTTTCAGGGATGAAAATATTTTTTGAGGGAGATTGCGGCATTGAACAGCCGCCCGGAACATTGGCCGGGCAGCATCTTATGGATAAGGTAAATACGTGCGTATTCGTAATACCATCACAGTTCTATTGTTGATTTTCGGTTTTTTATTGCCCGAAAGAGCTGTTTGTGAAGAAAAACCGCTGTGGGAAATAGGCGTGGGGATGGCCCTGATTCAGATGCCTGATTACCGCGGTTCGGATGAAGACCGGATGTATCTTCTGCCGTATCCTTATGCCGTTTATCGCGGCGATATTTTAAAAATAGACGAGAACCGGATTACCGGACAAATTTTTAAAACAGACAGGGTCTTGCTGGATTTCAGTATTTTCGGTTCTGTGCCGGTAAACAGTGACGACAACTCCGCCCGCGAGGGGATGGATGATCTGGATCCGACGTTTGAATTGGGGCCGGCCTTGAAGATTAAACTGTGGGAACAAAAACAATACAAAGCCAGCATGGATCTCACGCTGCCCGCCCGCGCTTTCTTTTCGACGGATTTTTCTTCCGTGCGTCACGAGGGATGGGTTTTCAGTCCACGGATCAATGTCGTGAAGGATGACCTGATTCCCCGCACCGGTTTAAATCTGGGCGTTTCCGCCGGACCGATGTTTGCCGACAGCGGTTATCACGAGTATTTTTATGAAGTGGAACCCCGTGATGCCAGAGTGACTCGTCCCGCGTATCGCGCTGACGGCGGATACAGCGGAACAACAGTTACGGTCGGCTTGAGCAAGTCCTATAAACAATTTATCTTTCATGCTTTTGTCAGTGCTGATTTTCTTCAGGGAGCTTCTTTTGAAGACAGTCCGCTGGTGAAGCGGGAAATTTCCATCATGAGCGGTTTTAACGTTTCCTGGATTTTTCTCAAATCGGAAAAGATGGTGAATGCGGAGCAATAGACGCTCCGTGAAAAAGGATGGAACACGTTGCCTGATTTCAGAGATCGATGGTTCATGATATGCTTATGGTTATAACACGATGGCTGATCATCACAGTAGCGATTCTGCTGGCTTCGCAGTTTGTGCCGGGGATCGAAGTCGATAAACTTTCCACCGCCGTCATTGCCGCCTGCGTCCTGGGCCTGATCAACGTTTTTATCAGACCGGTTGTGGTGATCCTGACGCTGCCGTTGAGCATTCTGACGCTGGGAGTGTTTTATTTTTTCATCAACGCTTTTTTGCTGGAACTGGTCGCTTATTTTGTGTCGGGATTTGAGATTAAAAGCTTTTTTTCCGCGTTTTTCGGTTCGTTGATTATCAGCATTGTCAGCTGGCTGGCCACTTCATTCATCACCTCGCATAAAATTGTAAAGACGGACGATCCCAACTACATTGATCTGCGGAAAGGGGACGACGGTAAATGGCGGTAGACGCGACGCTTGATTTGACTCCGGCGATGAAACAGTATGTCAAAATCAAAGAACAGCATCCCGATTGTATTTTGCTCTACCGGATGGGTGATTTTTACGAGATGTTCTTTGAAGACGCGGTGACGGCCGCACCCGTTCTGGAAATTACGCTCACGTCGCGCAATAAAGGAAAAGAGGACAGCGTGCCGCTTTGCGGCTTTCCATATCATGCCGCATCCGCCTACATCACCAAGCTTGTGGAAAAGGGATTTAAGGTGGCGATATGCGAGCAGGTCGAAGATCCCAAACAGGCCAAGGGGATCGTCAAACGGGAGGTTATCCGGATCATTACTCCGGGACTGATTGTGGATGAAGAAAATCTGGCGCCGGGTGAAAATAATTATCTGGCCTGCCTCTGCGCTGAAAAGCACACTCTGGGGCTGGCCTTTCTGGATATTTCAACCGGTGAATTCCAGGTCAGTGACTTCACCGACCGCGATTATTTTTTTACGGCGATTTCCGGCCTGGACTTTAAGGAATTGATCCTGCCGCGAAATTTCCCCGACAAAATTTTGCTCAACAGCATTGAAGCACAGATGCCTCAATTGCGCATCAACGCTTTGGACGAAGATTATTTTCTCACCGGTCAGGCCGGGGATGCTCTGCAGCGGATTTTTTCAACGGAGGATCTGGAGGCGTGCGGCATTAGAGAACGTCCGGCGGCGATGAAGGCATCCGGCGCAATATTAAAGTACGTTAACGAAACGCAAAAGATTAATCCGCAGCACATCAGCGAAATCAAGTGGTATTCCACGGAAAAATTTCTCCTGCTGGATGATACCGCCCGCCGCAATTTGGAAATCTTCACGTCGATTCAAAACAATACCACGGCCGGATCGCTTTTTTCGCTTTTCAGTGAAACACAAACGCCGATGGGGACGCGCCGTCTGCGCTGGTGGATGAGCTATCCGCTGGTGGATGCGGAAAAAATTAAAACCAGGCTGGCCGCGGTGGGTGAACTGAAAGATGATCACATCCGGCGAACGAATCTGCGCAAGACCTTGTCGTGTATTTATGATCTGGAAAGGCTGGCCGGAAGAGTGTCGCTCCGGGTAGCCAATCCCCGTGATCTGGTGGCGTTGAAAAATTCTCTTCTTGCCGTTCCGGAGCTTAAATCTTTGCTCAACGATTGCACGGCGCCAGCCATTTGCGCCATATGTTCGCAAATCACGGAGATGTCCGGCGTTGTGGATGTGATTTCCCGCGCGATCATGGACAATCCGCCGCCCAAAATACAGGACGGCGGATTCATCGCCCCGGGATATGATGAGGAACTGGATAAGCTGCGATTGATCAGCCGCGACGGCAAACAATGGATTGCATCTCTGGAAGCGGAAGAGCGCAAAAAGACAGGCATCAATTCTCTGAAAGTGGGCTTTAACAATGTGTTCGGTTATTACATCGAAGTCACCAAAGCCAACGCCGCTCTGGTTCCCGACTCTTATATCAGAAAACAGACCCTGGTCAACGCGGAGCGATACATTAATCAGGCATTGAAAGAATTCGAACAGACGGTTCTGAACGCGGAGGAAAGAATCAAAAAGAGAGAACAGGATCTTTTTATCGCCCTGCGTGACGGACTTGACCGGCATATCGCGGAGATTCAAAAGAATTCACATCTGATTGCTGATCTCGACGCGCTGGCCGCGCTGTCGGAAGTGGCCGAAAAATATCATTACATCTGCCCGGAAATCGATGACGAAGACACCATCGACATTAAGGATGGACGCCATCCCGTTGTAGAGTCGGCTTTGAAAAACGAAGGATTTGTGCCGAACGACTGTCTGATGGATTTGTATCATAATAAACTGCTCGTCATTACCGGACCGAATATGGCGGGCAAGTCCACGTATATCAGACAAGTGGCCTTGATTGTCCTGCTTGCCCAGATGGGAAGTTTCGTGCCGGCGGCGAAAGCGAAGATCGGCATCGTTGATAAGCTGTTTACCCGCATTGGCGCTTCCGACAATCTGGCCAAAGGCCAGAGTACCTTTATGGTAGAAATGACGGAGACGGCGGAAATTTTAAAAAAAGCGACATCCCGCTCTCTGGTTATCATCGATGAAGTCGGGCGCGGAACTTCCACCTTCGACGGATTGAGCATTGCCTGGGCGGTTGCCGAATATATTCATGATCTTCAGGGACGCGGCGTCCGCTCTCTCTTTGCCACGCATTATCATCAACTGACGGATCTCGTGGTAACGAAACCCGGGGTGAAAAATTACAACATCGCCGTGAAGGAATGGGGCGAAAAAATAATTTTTCTGCGTAAGATCATGGAGGGCGGGACCAGCCGCAGTTATGGCATTGAAGTGGCGCGCATTGCCGGCGTGCCCGGAGAAGTCATCGCACGCGCGAAGGAAATATTGCGGAACCTGGAAAAAGGGGAATTTGACGAAATCGGGATGCCCCGCATTGTCCGGGGAACCCGTGAAGGCAAGAACGCTAATCCGCAATTGAGTCTCTTTACCCGCAAGGGGAGCGCGGTTGCTCTGACGAGGAAGGAACAGGACGTGATAGAAGAGCTGAAGAATACCGATATTCGTGTCCTGACCCCGCTGGAAGCGCTCAATAAATTGAATGAGCTAAAAAATAAGGTTTCTGATTAAGCGAAAGAGTTTTAACAGCGAAATGGTTCGGCAGTTCAGCCGTCCTTTGATTAGTAAAGTCCGTCAACCACTCTGGGTATTTATCTTAAAAAACTTTGTTTTCAAAAGTCTGTTCATCGTTTATCAGGGAAAACAAAAGCGGGAGGCCGTCAGGCCTCCCGCTTTTTTCAAGAGTTGAAACCTAGGAGAAGATTTTGAAAGGGTTTCTCACTTTGCGTCATCCATAATATAAAGCAATTGGCGTGCCATTAATTATTGTTTTTATAAAATATTGAAATTACAGGTATTATAATAATATATGTAAAAATATATTGCGTTTAATAAAACACTGTGGATAATATGTATCCAATTTACGTACCCACTTTAGTATCCACGTGGATACTATTTACCCGGATAGTTTTGTTCCTTAAAAGATAGGTAATGGATATCTCTTTATCTTTCATAATTGATGAATAACCAAAACACCAGGGGCAATAATCATGATCACTGAAAAAGCTGTGCTGGTTGTTGATGATGATTCCGTTCATCGAATGATGCTCAAAAAACATTTGAGTGACTGGGGTTATCGAGTCAATGAAGCTGATGACGGTCATGTTGCGGTCGAAGCAGTCCGGCAGATGCCTTTCGATTTGATTATTATGGACATCTGTATGCTGAATGTTTCCGGGATTGAAGCCCTGGAGCAGATTAAAATAGTCAACCCTGAAACTCCGGTGATTATTATGACGGCATATGCTTCCGTGGAAACGGCGGTCAGTGCACTGAAAAAAGGGGCTTATGATTATCTGACCAAACCGCTGGATTTTGATGAGCTGAAAATATCCATTGAACGGGCGACGGAACATAACCGGCTGAAGAAGGAGAATGAATATTTAAGAGACCGTCTGGATGAGAAGTTTAACCGTCAGAATCTGATCGGTCAGAGCGCGGCCATGGTTAAGCTTCTGGAAACCATAGCGCTGGTTGCGCAGACGGAAGCGACGGTTTTAATTACCGGCGAATCGGGCACCGGCAAGGAATTGATTGCCAACGCGATACATTATAACAGCCGGCGCAACGATGCGTCGTTTATCAAAATCAACTGTTCAGCGCTGACGGAGACGCTTTTAGAGTCGGAGCTGTTCGGGCACGAGAAGGGGGCCTTTACCGGAGCGGAGCGCCGCCGGGAGGGGAAATTCGTTCAGGCTCATGGCGGCAGCTTATTTCTGGATGAAGTCAGCGAGATGTCCAAAGCGATGCAGGTAAAGCTTTTGCGTGTTTTGCAGGAACGGGAGATAACACGGGTGGGCGGTTCCGAAGAGATAAAAGTAGACGTTCGGGTCATTGCCGCTTCCAACAAAGATTTGCAGGCAGAAATTCGGAGCGGGAACTTTCGCGAGGATTTATTTTATCGTTTAAACGTTGTTTCCCTGCATGTACCGCCTCTGCGGGCAAGAAAAGAGGATATTCCGATTCTGGCGCAGCATTTTCTTCAGGTGTTTGCCGATCGCAATAAAAAGGTCATCAACGCGTTCACCCCGGGGGCGATGGAAAAGCTTTTAGCCTATCACTGGCCGGGAAACATACGGGAACTGATGAACGCCGTGGAACGATCGGTCGTCCTTGCGCGCACGGATGTGTTGGATGCCGGAGATATGGCGCTGATCATGGAGAAAAATAATCCGGGCGCCGGTGTTTCAGAACAGGGAGAAGCAACGCGGAGTTTGTCCCTCGAAAGCATGGAGAAAAAAAATATTCTGGCTGCGCTGGCTGATTGTGGAGGCAATAAAAGTGAAACGGCGCGCCGCCTGGGAATCACCAGAAAAACCCTACGCGCGAAATTAAGGAAATATGAGACAAGCCGGTGATGCTTCCCGCCGCGTGGATGCATGATTATTTTGAAAATTTATCAGAAAATAATTTACGCTAAGAGCCGTTTGTTGTTTTTGCAGGAAGGTAGATGGAAAACGTTGTTCCGGAATTCACCACAGATTCGACAGTGATCAATCCGTTATGATATTTGATAATGGAGTCGCAGATGGCCAGTCCCAGACCGATTCCGCCATGTTCTTTGGTCTTTTTTGTTGTAAAATAAGGATCAAAAATCCGGGGAAGATTTTCCCGGGGTATCCCCATGCCGTTATCTCTGATAATAATTCTGACGTAATTGCCCTGTCCCAGCGATCTTATGTTGGTTCCGGTGGTTGTATTTTCCGTAGTAATCTGGACACTGCCGCCGTTGGGCATTGCCTCCCGGGCGTTGATCAGAACATTTTCGATGACCTGTTTAATCTGCGTTCCATCAATCTCGCAGGGCCAGAGATCTTCCGCAATGGAAATATTACAGTTGATGTTTGAATATTTAAAAACATTTCCAGCCGATTCCCGCAAGATAGGGTCCAGTGTTTCCAGTTTACGAACCGGATAACCGCCCTGAGCAAAGGTAATGAGGCGATGAGCCAGTTCCTTGGCTTTCAGGCCGGCGCGTTCGGCTACCGCAAGGCCGTTTTCGAGCATCTTATCTTCGTCGCTGGCGGATATTTTGGCCAGAAAAACATTGCGCAGGATCGCGGTCAACAGGCTGTCAAAATCCTTGGCGACGCCGTCGGCAAACGTTCCCAGCGATTCCAGCTTGGTCCGCTGGAGCAGTTCATCCTGCGCGAGTTTCTGCTCGGTGATATCCTCCAGTGTCTCCATAACGCCGAATAAATTTCCTCTGGAGTCTTTCAGGCCTGCTGACGTTATGCGAAACCATTTTCCCTTTTCACCCATATCAGGATAAAACTGCGTCACCTCATAAGCGTTTTCCAGCAGTTTGGATCGGCTCCATCGGTCGGGATACAGTTCGGCAATCATGGCGGTTTTCCCATCCAGAATCAGATCCGCCAGGCAGGGACGCGGCGACGTGTAAAAAGCGCGCCAGTGCTGATCCGTGCCGAGAACTTCGCTGGGCTTGATGTTGCTGGCCGCCTGCAGAGCCCTGTTCCAGTAAGTGACTTTGTGATTTTTGGATATAACGAAAGTAGGAATAGGGGAGCCGTGAATAATACTGAGCAACTTCTGCTCGTCCCGGTTCATGCGCCACATGGTGTAGATGAAACTGATGATTACCGCGACGGAAAGAACAAAGACAAAGATGAAAATGTAAATATTATTCATAAGCGTGATTCAGTATGTTCATGCGTATTCATTACAGATCTAATACGATACACCTCAAGCATTTGAAGCATTTTGATAGCAATGTTAAGGTAAAATTGCAAGGGCTGAAAAATTTTTTTAAGGAAACCACAATCGTTTCGTGGATTCAAAAAACGGGCTCAATAAAATACGGAGCCGACGGAATCGCAGGGCAGAGCATTCCGGATGACGATGATCATGACATCATTATTTTTAACCGCGGGAACCGGCAGTGATCCGCCGGCATACGACTGAGGGGCTTGAATTCAGGGAGAACAAACAAGTAGAAAAAACGCTTGGTCGGTTTATTGATTGCACGCTTAAACCAACGACCCTGCGGCGGTGGAACGGCGTCGCGTTGTTGCCTTTGCCGGATTACACGTTGGCCGCCAGCCAGTCGCCGATTCCGCTGGTGGACAGGCCCATCTTGCCGGCATCGAGGCTCTTGAGTTTTCCGCTTTCCAGCAGTTTAACCACCGCAGCTTCCATTCTGTCGGCTGCCTTGTCCTCGCCCAGGGTTTCCAGCATCATTCCTCCCGCGCAGATCGCTGCCAGGGGGTTGATAATATTTTTCCCGGTATATTTTGGCGCGGAACCGCCGATGGGCTCAAACATGGAGACACCCTCGGGATTGATGTTGCCTCCCGCCGCGATGCCCATGCCGCCCTGAACCATGGCGCCCAGGTCGGTAATGATGTCTCCGAACATGTTATCGGTTACAATGACGTCAAACCATTCAGGATTTTTTACCATCCACATGCAGGTCGCGTCCACATTGACGTAATCGGTTTTTATTTGGGGATAGTTTTTCGACAGCTCATTGAAGGCTCTTTCCCAGAGATCAAAGGCATACGTCAGAACGTTCGTCTTGCCGCACAGGGTTAATTTGTTCGCCTTGTTTCTTTTGGCGGTGTATTGAAAGGCATAGCGCAGACAGCGTTCCACGCCTTTCCGGGTGTTGATCGATTCCTGGATGGCCACTTCATCAGCGGTGCCTTTCTTAAGAAATCCCCCGCCGCCCGTGTAAAGGCCTTCCGTATTTTCCCGGACGACGACGAAATCGATGTCCTGCGGGCCCTTGTCTTTCAGGGGACAGGGAACGTTAGGATAAAGTTTGACAGGCCGCAGATTGATGTACTGGTCGAGCTCGAAACGCATCCGCAGGAGAATTCCTTTTTCCAGAATGCCCGGCTTGATATCCGGATGGCCGATGGCGCCCAGATAAATGGCGTCAAACTTTTTAAATTCCTCCAGAACGGAATCGGGCAGAATTTCACCTGTCTTTTTATAACGTTCGCCGCCCAGATTGTAATGGACGAGCTCATATTTTATCGATTCGGATGCAGCCACGGCCTGAAGGACTTTCAACCCTTCGGCAACAACTTCCGGACCTGTGCCGTCACCGGGAACGACGGCGATTTTATACGATTTTGATGAAATCACAGAAACCTCCTGGATCATGTTCGATCATGAAAAATAAAGAGGGCGCAGTCATAACGCAAGGAAAGGTCAAAGTCAATATTTAAGCTGACGCGCGACAAAAAACGTTCTCCCGGTTCATAAATTTTAAAAACGTACCGGTAAGGATAAAATGACGCATCTTTTGAAATTATTGAAATATATCAAGTGATTATTACTGTGATGGGTGAAATTTATTTAATGATTATACCTTAAATATTTGCAAGTAAACTCAAAGAATGTTAATCAATAAAGCCAGTAATTCATACTGGCAAAACGTGCCCGCGCAGTCAGGCTTTTTAACTAATGTGGAGGTGATTATGGGAGAAGGAATTGGCGATTACACAAAAAACATAGTTGATTTGAGAAGGCATATGTGGATAGCCGGTGTGGAGGTGGAATTAAGACGTCTCATCTGGCAGATTGCCGTTGTCGGAAAATATATATCCGCGAAAATTCATGAATCCAACCGAAAGCTTGCCGGATTGAAAAATATTTACGGCGAGGAACAGATGGCCCTGGACCGTGCGTCCGATGAGATACTGAAAAATCAGCTGGAATTTTCCGGTTTCGTGCGCGAGTATGCTTCGGAAGAACTGGAGGACATCGTAAAAATAGGTTCCGGTCAGGAAAAATACATTGTGACGGCTGATCCGCTCGACGGCTCATCCCTGGTGGACACCAATCTGGCGATCGGAACCATTATCGGCATTCACAAGGAATCGGTACTGGATTGCGGGCGAAATACCATGGTGGCTGCTCTGTACATTACTTACGGTCCTTTGATTACGATGATTTATTCGGCAGGCAAGGGCGCGCATGAATTCGTCCTTAATCGCGAGGGAGAGTATGTCCTGTCTCAGGAAAATATCAAACTGAAGGAAAAAGGTTCGATATTTTCACCGGGCGGCCTGCGCCGGGACTGGAATCCGGCGCATCTTCAGTTTATTGATAAACTGGAAAACGACGGCTACAAACTCCGTTACAGCGGCGGTTTCGTTCCGGACATCAATCAGGTTCTGATTAAAAAAGGAGGATTATTCACGTATCCGGCCTTGAAAAAATCGCCGAAAGGCAAGCTGCGGTTACTGTTTGAATTGCAACCGATGGCCTTCATCATGGAACAGGCCGGAGGCCTCGCCATCGACGGCGATCAGGATATCCTTTCGGTGAAGGTGGAAACGATCAATCAGCTGTCGCCGATCTATATCGGAAGCGCTTACGAAGTGCAACTGGCGAAACACATGTTATCAACCCGGATAGAATAACCTTTGGGTTATTCTATCCTCCGTTTTGCGGGATAATTTCCAATAGCCAAAGGCTCTTGGATCATTCGACTAACAAACTTTAATGCGCCCACAGCGACTTTGGGGCTGTTTGCGTTTAACGTTTGAGTCTCATTAAAAAATTGTAAGGAGTGCTTATGATTTACAAAGATAAAGATGAATTGCAGCGGAAATATTCAAAGATTATCGACATAGACGGCAATGATGTCCGTGTTTTAAATGAAGCTCTGCTCCGGGATGAACTTATCGACGATCTGATTTATACGGCTGTCTTCAGTGCCGATAAGGCAACGCAGGAGGCCGCCCGCTGGCTGATCCGGCGCGCCGGCGCCGCTTTGGGCATTCTATCCGCCTCCATACAATCTCTTTATGAAGCGATGGGACGCGAAGAAGCGAAAGGATTCACCGTTCCGGCAATCAATCTCCGGGGAATCACTTATGAAGCGGCTCAGGCCGTTTTCCGCGCGATGATGAAAGGAAAGGTCGGCCCGGTTATTTTTGAAATTGCCCGTTCGGAAATTGATTATACCGCGCAAAGACCCGCCGAATACATCTCCGCCGTGACAGCCGCCGCGATTAAAACGGGATATCGCGGACCTGTTTTCCTGCAGGGGGATCATTTTCAAGTCAATGCCAAGAAATTTGCCGCCGACGCCGCCAAGGAAACCCAGACAGTCAAAAATTTAATCTGGGAGGCGATCGAAGCGGGATTCTATAACATTGACATAGATACGTCTACGCTGGTGGATCTTTCCCAACCGACAGTCAGCGCGCAGCAACGCACCAACTACACCCTTGCGGCGGAACTGACGACCATGATACGCGACCTGGAGCCGGAAGGCATTACCATATCCGTCGGCGGCGAAATCGGCGAAGTCGGCGGGAAAAACAGCACGGTCGAAGAGCTTGAGGCTTATATGGACGGGTATCTGGAGGAACTCAAAAAGCGCGGCGAAGCGCTCAAGGGCATCAGCAAAATCAGCGTGCAGACGGGGACGACGCACGGCGGCGTTCCGCTGGCGGACGGCAGTGTGGCCAAGGTTAAAATTGATTTTGCCGTTTTGGAAAAATTATCGGCAGTGGCGCGCTCCAAATACGGTCTGGCTGGCGCTGTTCAGCATGGCGCTTCCACGCTTCCCGACGAAGCATTTGACCGGTTTCCCGCAATGGGCACGGCCGAGATTCACCTGGCCACGGGTTTCCAGAACATTATCTACGACAGTCCGTTCTTCCCTGCAAGCTTGAAGGCGACCATATACGAGCATATGAAAACGGAATTTAAATCCGAGTGGAAAGAAAAGGATACGGAGGAACAGTTCATTTATAAGACCCGCAAAAAAGGGTTCGGACCTTTCAAACAGGATATGTGGCATTTGCCGGCGGATGTGCTCACGAAGATCAGCGCCGCGCTGGAAAAACAATTTTCGTTTTTGTTTGAAAAGCTGGAAATGAACCACACACAGAATCTGGTTGAAAAATACGTTCAGTCGGCGGATGTGCAACTGGAAGTTCCTGCTTCCTTAAAATGAAAGCGGCAATTTTAGAAAAGATAACCAGTTTAAAGGAAAACAGAGACCCGCTGAAAATAACCGATGTGCCGGACCCTGCAGCGGGTGAGGGACAGATTTTGGTCCGGGTGGCGGCTTGTGGCGTTTGCCACACGGAACTGGACGAGATCGAAGGCAGGACGCCTCCTCCCGAGCTTCCCGTCATTTTGGGCCATCAGGTGGTCGGCTTTGTGGCCGAACGGGGTAAACACGCGCAGAAATTTGCCGTCGGCGACAGAGTCGGTATCGGCTGGATCAATCTCGCTTGCGGTCACTGCCCCGCCTGTATTTCCGGGAATGAAAATCTGTGCGCCGGTTTTAAGGCTACCGGCAGAGACGTTCATGGGGGGTATGCCCAGTATTTGTCGGTATCCGAAAATTTTGTTTTTCCCATTCCGGAAATTTTTTCCAGCGCGCAGGCCGCGCCTCTTCTCTGCGCGGGAGCGATCGGTTTACGCTCCCTGCGTTTGACCAATCTGGTGAATGGACAGCGGCTGGGGCTTACCGGATTCGGCGCTTCCGCTCATCTTGTTTTAAAGATGGTTCGTTATCAATATCCTGACACAAAAATATTTGTTTTCGCCCGCAGCCGTGAAGAACGAAAGTTCGCTCTGGATTTGGGAGCGGTGTGGACGGGGGACACCGGGGGGGAACCCCCGGAAAAAATGCATGCAATCATCGATACAACGCCCGCCTGGAAACCGGTCGTGGAAGCGTTAAAAAACCTGGAACCGTCCGGAAGGCTGGTAATCAATGCAATTCGTAAGGAAGCGGCAGACCAGGATTATCTTTTACAACTGGATTACGGACTTCATCTTTGGCAGGAAAAAGAAATAAAAAGTGTGGCCAATGTTGCGCGTCATGATATTGAAGATTTTCTGAAACTGGCCGCCGACATGCGAATTGCTCCGGAAGTGCAGGAATATCCGCTGGAAGAGGCCAATCGGGCTCTTTGTGAATTAAAAGACGGCAAAATCCGCGGCGCCAAAGTCTTAAGAATAAGTTGATTTTTCAACTATAATCTGCATAAATACTTAACATAAATTATTATTTGTTGTTTTTTTACCATTACCGGAAACCGTCACACATTTTAATAACGGCCGATTTTATGTTTTAAGGTTATGGGGTAATTTTTTCGATGTTTGTGGAACAACGATTATGAAAATTGCCAGTGTCGGAGAAATGCGCTTAATGGATCGCTTTGCCATCGAGAAGTTGTCCATTGCAGAAGAGATCCTGATGGAGAATGCCGGCTTGGCCGCCTTTAACGTACTTCGCAATCGAACGGGAGTCCGGGGAAAAAGAATTGTTATATTCTGCGGTTCCGGAAACAACGGCGGCGACGGTCTGGTGATGGCCCGTTTGCTTCATTCAGGCGGCGCGCGCGTTAAAATATTTTTGCTGAGCAGCAGTGAAAAATTCAGAGGGGCGGCAAAAACAAATTTCGGCATCGTTACCCGTTTACCGGTGGAGATAACGGAGCTGACGAACGCGGCAATGGCCGGAAAAGATTTAGCCCATAGCGATGTCGTGATCGACGCCCTTTTAGGAACCGGCTTGGATCGCCCTGTTTCCGGATTGGCTGCGGATGTCATTGCGCTGATGAATAAAAGCAAAAAGAAAATTTTATCTCTCGACATTCCCTCCGGTGTGAACGGCGATACGGGCGATGTCATGGGCGTTGCCGTCAAAGCGGACTATACCGTTGCTTTCGGCTTGCCCAAGATCGGCAACATGCTTTACCCCGGTTACGAATTAGGCGGAGAATTATTTGTCAGTCACATTTCTTTCCCTCCGGCTTTATATGATGATCAAGAGCTGTTCGTGCGCACCAATGACGCCATTGCTCTGCCCCCCAGGCCGGCCGAAGCCTACAAGGGCGCCATGGGTGACGTTCTTTTCATTGCGGGAGCCGCCAATTACTACGGAGCTCCTTATCTGGCGGCCGGATCCTTTATGAAATCCGGCGGCGGATATGCAAGGCTTGCCGCTCCGCAATCGGTTGTTCCGGTTGTGGCCAGGCGTGGACGGGAAATTGTGTACCTGCCGCAGGAGGAAACCGCGGCGGGCAGTATCGCGCTGAACAATAAAAAAGCGTTGCTCGACTATTCCGCCAGAGTGGATATGGTGGTCATTGGACCGGGCCTTTCCTTACAGGAGGAAACCGTACGACTCGTCAAAGAAATGGCGGCGACGGTTAAAAAGCCGATGCTCATTGACGGCGATGGTCTGACCGCCGTGGCGGAAAATCCCGAAATACTGCGTAAAAGAAAAGCGAAAACCATTCTTACCCCGCATCTGGGCGAGATGGCGAGACTGACCGGCAAGTCGGCAAAGGAAATCAGTTCCGACAAAATCACGGTTCTGCGGGAGACGGCGCAAAAACTTAAATCCACCATTATTCTCAAGGGAGCCCATTCGCTGGTCGGCACCGACGACGGCAGGATTTATGTCAATTTAAGTGGCAATGCGGGAATGGCGACCGCCGGTTCGGGGGATGTTCTCGCGGGATGTATTGCGGCCATGTACGGCATGGGACTGAATTCGGATCAGGCGGCGCGCAAGGGCGTGTTCCTTCACGGCTATGCGGGGGATCTGGCGGCGACGAAAAAAGGGGTTGACGGGCTAACGGCACAGGATATTATGAATTCTCTGCCGCAGGCATTGAAGGAAGACAGGAGAGGCATTATTCATGAGCGATATTATAATCCTCAGGGCGCTTAACCTGTTCGGAATCAAGGAAGGCACTTTTTAACAATGATGATCAATCAAATGAAAATACATCCGGTCACTCTGAAGTTTTCCGGAGAATTGTCACATCTTGAAGAGCCTTTTTTGAAAAATTATTACAGGGCGTCACTTTCCCAAATCCGCACCATGATGATTCTCGGAGGAATTCTTTACGCGGCTTTCGGCGCGCTGGATGCTTTACTGATGCCTCAGCAGATGTTCGCGATCTGGTTCTTCCGGTTCATTGTTATTGGCCCGGTGCTCATCGGTGTGCTGATTGCTTCTTTCTCTCCGATGTTTGAAAAATATATGCAGTTCGTTCTTGCGTCAGCTTATACGCTGGCGGGGGTCGGCATTATCGGGATGATCGTTGTCGCACCGCCGCCGGTAAGCTATTCATACTACGCTGGTCTGATGCTTGTTTTCATGTGGGGTTACACGCTCATCCGTCTCTTTTTTGTCTGGGCTGCCGTCGCCGGATGGTTGCAGGTTATATGTTACGAAATAGCGTCCATCTGGATTAACCCGACACCATTCGATGTTTTTCTGGGCAATAACTTCTTCTTCATCAGCGCAAACCTGATTGGCATGATGGCCTGTTATGCGATTGAATTTTACGCCCGACGTGATTTCCTGATGAAACAGCAACTGGAAGATGAGAGAAGAAATGTCGATCTGATCAATGCGGAATTGGAAGACCGGGTCAGAAAGCGCACCGAAGATTATACGAAGCTTAATCAAGAACTTTTGCAGGAAGTGGCCGGTCATGAGAAGGCGAAGGCAAATCTGCAACAGGCTCTCGACAGCCTTAAAAAGTCCATGGGGACAACCATTCAGGTTATGGTTGCCGCTGTCGAAGCCCGGGATCCTTACACCGCCGGCCATCAGATCCGATCATCCAATCTGGCCTGCGCCATCGCTGAAGAGATGGGCTTGCCTCAGGAAAAGATCGACGGCATTCAAATGGCCAGCTCCATTCATGACATTGGAAAACTGGCTATTCCTGCGGAGATATTGACAAAGCCGACGAAATTAACAACGCTTGAATTTTCCCTGATTAAGGAGCATTCGAGTTGCGGACATGAAATGTTGAAAAATGTGGAATCGCAGTGGCCCCTGGCCGAAATTATTTTTCAGCACCATGAACGAATGAACGGTTCGGGATATCCCCGAAAGCTTCAAGGAGATGAAATTCTCATTGAGGCCCGCATCCTTGCGGTTTCCGATGTCGTGGAATCGATGGCGTCTCATCGTCCCTACCGTCCGTCGCTGGGCATTGAAGCCGCCCTGGAAGAAATAGAGAACAACAGAGGGGTCCTTTATGACAGCGCCGTTGTAGATGCCTGTCTTACACTGTTTAGAAAGAAAAATTTCCATCTTACATGAAATATTTTTACGGTTTGCGGTTATTAAATAAAACTTTTACAGGATATGATTATCATGACAAAATCGTTTGCTGAACATCATTGCGCCAATAAGGATTTCCATCACTATTATATCATGTACGATCCCACAACGGTGGATCTGATGAATAAGATCGGAGTCAACGATTTTACGGTCGCCGATGTTGTCGAATATTTAACGGGCAAAAAACTGGAGATGTGCAATGAGGATAATTATACGGCCTTTTTGACTTTCAATACCAACCTGCTCAGAAAAGGCATGCTGGAACAGATGGCCATCGAGCCTTATAAAGCCTACTACATTGCCAATCAGATCTGTCGCGCGGATCAGGACGCGCGGGTAATTTTAGCCGACGACACCCGTAAAAGCATCGGACAGATCATTGCGGAAGAAGGCAAAAAACCGGTGGCTGTCTTTATGTCCCTGATCAGTTCAACTTTCCCGACGGCCTGCGCCACCACACTTATTCTGAACAAGGTCAATATCCCGGTGGTCATGGGCGGCATCCATGTTTCGACAAGCTCTCACGACATTGATCTTTATTTGAAAAACTTACTGTCGCATCCCGAAATCGTTACGCAGGTGATCGGCGCCGGTGATTTAGAGACCATCAAAAACATTCTGTCTGATATTGCCCATTCAAGTTTGAAAAAAGAATATCACGGAAATATTCCTATTGAAGACGGCGTATGGGGATCTGAACGCGTGATCGAACTGCCCAAAATCACACCGCACTTCATCGATAAATTTCCGGTTATCGGTCCGATTCTCTCCCGCATCATTGAAACCAACGTGACGACTCCCTTTCTGGGCTGTCCATTTTCGTGCAGCTTTTGTTCGATTTCCTCCTTTCCTGAAGAAAGAAGAAAATTCACTTCCCGTTCGGCGGACGATTTCACCCGGGAGCTTCTGGAAAAACAAAAAAACGGAGCAACGTTTAAAAACCGTTTTTATTTTATCTCGCCGGATAATCTTTTGTTCGGCGGAAAGAGACTGCATGATGTTCTGGATAAGATGATTGCCAGTCCTCTGAGAATAAATTACGCGGCGCAAATCAGCATTGAAGTCGCCGACAGCGACAAACTCCTGGAAAAACTCAGGCTCTCCGGCGCTTCGCATTTTTTCATCGGACTGGAATCGCTGGATATCAGAAATCTGGAATTTGTGGGGAAAAATATTGTCGCCAAGATTAAAAAAGAGAAAATAACCGTAGAAGAATACTACGCATCCAGGATTAAAAAGATTCAGGATCACGGCATTTCCGTGCATGGAGCATTTATGTTCGGCATGCCGTACGATTATTTTAATTCGCTCGAGGATCATTCCGGTAAAAAAATTATCGAATTCTGCAAGAAAAATAAAATCGGCATTCAGCCGACATGTTTGAGCAACCTGCCCGGCTCGCTCGATTTTATCAGGGGATTGAAAAGCGACGAGCTGATTTACGGCAATCCCGGTTCCATGGATTATTTCTGCTCCTTGACCATTGCCGATTTAACCGAAAGCAATCGCCGAATTCCGGATTCCTTATTCAACAGCCCGCTGGTCACGTTTTACATGCTGTACGATACCATGGAAAAAATCGGATCATATATCAGCGCGCTGCATATTGCTTTCGGTATGGCGCGCAAAGCGTGGAATGTTCACTCCTCCAAAGGCGCTACCAGCCTTAAAGACCGTGTCGTGGATACGTTTGCGGGCATCGGTTTCCAACTGGGCGCGAGCGCTTATTTTGAACTGTACAAGGAACTTGCCTATTCCACCGAGTGGCTGCCGGGAACCTTTGAACGGTTGTATGAACGTGAGAAAAATCCCACCGTGAAGAAGATTTTCCAAAAATACGTGAAGAACTTCGTCTAGAGCAAAGACGGCATTGTCCAAAACACCACGAAGCGGAAAGCAATAGAGACTGCAAAAAAGGAATACTCAAAAAGGCGCTGGTGCTTCTGAAATTAATTTCATGCAACCGGGATATTTATGAGAAACAAAATCGAAAATACATCACGTCAAAACCCGATAGCAGATTATTGGGGGCTGGCAGTAAGCGCGTCAAAGGTCGGGATCGGCAAGCTGTTTCGCAAGCGTCAATTGCTGCTGGAAGGTTTTCTGCAATTCATTGCCGGGAGATTCAACACCTCCGAAGCTCTGCGCCATGAGCTTCAGGGCACACAGGGCTGGATCAACCTTTGTCTGGGGATGAGATCAGAGGACAACCACATAGAAGCGGCGATCGTATTTCAGGATGGCGTTGTCAGCGTTCTGAAGAAAATTCCCGAAAATGTGGAAACGGTTATCGTCTTTAAAACATCCGACCATATTCTGGAGATGACCGATGCGACCCCCGATGAAATGTATAAAATGATGCTTGTCGGCATTATCAGAACGGAAGGCAACATCATGATGGCCAGCCTGTTCAATTATCTGATGGCTCTTGTTTTTGACAAGGATCAGCAAAAATCGGTGGACAGGCAGATTGAAGAACATAAGAAAATGAACAAGGCGGTCGGCAAAGATGTCGCCGACGTTGATCAATGCCGGCGGGATCGTCCGCAAAGAAAAATCAGCCGCATAGCCGGAAGAAACATTGACCCGGGCGTCAAGTATCTGGAAGATCCTCATCTGGCCCAATACGGCCTGGAGGATTTCCCGAGGCTGGAACACTTTCGCGCCGAATATTTCGGCAAAACAAAGGAAGCCGTCGTCTGTCATGAATACGGGAAACTTCTGACGGATTTCCACCTGACTCAGGGATATGACGTTGATCGGAACGGCAAGCCCTGGGACCCCAATCTCCGCAAGGCGCAAAGCCTGAAGTACATACTGGAGAATAGAAAACCAATCATCAGGGAAAATGACCTGCTGGCCGGAACATACACCACCTCTCCCGTTTCCACCTGTGTCGGTCATCCCTTCTCGATCGGGTGTTACAGTTGGGGCGAGTTGAGATCCTTTTCGAAACGGGAACTCATGCCCTATGAGATCAGCGAGGAATCCATTCAGATCCTGCATAAACATGTCTTTCCCTACTGGGCGAAAAGAAACATTCACGAATTGTGGAGAAGTGAAACAAACAGCGGTTTGCCCGTTCAGATCCATGACCGGTTCTTTTCCGTCTATTACTGGAAAACGATATCCATGTCAGAGGTGCCGCCGGGACATGAAATGCTGGTCGCGCTCGGCACCACGGGGATGATCCGAAAGATCGAAGAAGAGCTTACAAAAGATGCTCACGCGGATGAGGAAAAAAAGAATACCTTAAAGGCGATGATGATCAGTCTGGAGGCCGTCAACGCCTATGCGCGGAATCTCGCCCGTCAGGCACTTGAAGAATCCAGAGCGGAAAATGATCGGCGAAGAAAAGCCGAACTCGAAACCATGCATCAGATTCTTTTGAACGTTCCTGAAAACCCCGCCGCGACACTGGATGAAGCCGTTCAGAATATCATCCTCCTGCACATTTGTCTGGGCATGGAAAGCACCGATGACGGTCCCATGTACGGAAGGCTGGATCAGATACTCCAGCCCTATTTCGAATCCGATATCAATAAACTGGCCACGCCGGAGCAAAAGGAAGCGTACATAAAACATGTCATCGACATCCTCGGATGCCTGTATTTTATCGAATCCAGTCATCAGATTCTGGCGCCGGATATCGGCAACTGGCAGAACGGCGACTCGCCGCCTAACGGCACGATCACGCTGGGAGGCGTGACTCCCCGGGGCGAAGACGCGGTCAACGACATGACATATATCTTTCTGAAAGTGACGGAATTGCTGGCATTGAATAATCCCAACGTGCATGCCCGTTACAAACCGGATAAGAACAGTCTCGCGTACTTAAAACGGGTCTGCGACGTCAATTACATCACCGGTGCCACCCCGTGCATCCATGGCGATGATGCGGTCATCACGGCGCTGGCGGCTAACGGCTGGAATATGGAAGATATCCGGGACTGGGTTGTCAACGGCTGCGTGGAACCCGGTATTCCCGGCAAACATTGCAGCGCCACGTCAAGCATTGAATTCAATCTGGTCGCTCCTCTGGAAATGGCTTTGAATAACGGGAAACATCCGCTGATGAACTGGAAACTTGGTCCGGAAACGGGGATTATCGAGAATGACGATTTCCGGACGTTCGATGATTTCTGGAACGCTTTTAAAGGACAGAGTGAATTCCTGTTCGAGCAATCCGTCATCGGTAATAATCAACTGGGAATCGTCTATCAACAACATCAGCCCGCGCCGCTTCTTTCCAGTATGATCGAAGGCTGTATCAAAAGCGGCCGGGGCGTCACACGCGGCGGGGCGCAATATAATTCTTCCGGCGTTTCCGTTATCGGAATGGCGGATGTGGTGGATTCGCTGATGGCGATTAAAAAAATCGTCTTTGATGAAAAAATATGCTCCTTTGCGGAAATGAAAGAAGCGATTGATGAAAACTTTGCCAGGCATCCCAAACTTCACGCGATTGTCAAAACAAAAGCGCCGCGTTTCGGTTCCGGCAATGATGAAGCGGTGGCGATGGCCAACAGCGTTACCGCCCTGGTGCACGATTATTTTGCCGGTCACAAGAATTATCGGGGCGGACATCACGCCACCGGCTGGTGGTCCATGGCGAACCACGCCGTTTACGGACGGGTGACCGGCGCGCTGCCTTCCGGCCGGCTGGCCGGTGAGCCCTTCACGCCGGGGCTGACGCCGCACCCCGGCGCGTCACCCAACCTGCTGGATAATCTTCGAGACGTGGCGAAATTAGATCCCGTAACACTGGACAACAATATCGCGTTTAACGTCAAAATTGTGCCCGCCTCATCGGACAGCCATGAACGGATCATTGAAATAATGGCCCATTATGCCGATACGTATTTCAGGATGGGCGGGATGCAGACGCAGTTCAATGTCGTTTCCACCGATATGCTCAAGGATGCGATGGCCAATCCCGAGCACTACGGCGACCTCATGGTCAGGATATCCGGCTACGTGGCTTATTTTACAAAATTGCAGAGAGATTTGCAGATGGAAGTCATTCGCCGTGCGGAATATAAGATATAAACCTTCTGTTAAATGTTTCTGGTCAGGATGTAATCGGCGACCGTAATCAACTGATTTTTTTCAGGACAGTCGTCAAAAACACTCAGCTGCGATATGGCCTCGTTGATGTATCCGGTCGCGATGCTCAGCGAGGATTCAATCGCGTCGTATTTTTTGATCAAGCCGGTAATTTCCCGAGCCGCTTTCTGAGAGCCTCGTTTGCGCCGGATGATTTCCCGGATGATGTCTTTTTCTTCCCCATTGCTTTGCTTCAACGCAAAAATCAGCGGTAGCGTAATTTTACCTTCCTCCAGATCCTTGCCGATCGACTTGCCGAAATCTTTCCCTCGTGCCGTATAATCCAGAACATCATCCGTTATCTGAAACGCCATGCCCGCGTTTTTACCGAATCGGGATAAAGCGTCGATCTTGTCCGGCGCGGCAGATCCCAGAATCGCTCCGGAGGCGCAGGACGCGGAGATCAATACAGCGGTTTTCTTTTCAATGATGCTCAGATATTCTTCCTGTGTCATGTTGACATCGCCGCATTTGGTGAGCTGGAAAACCTCGCCCTCCGACATAATATTTCCCATTTCGGAAACAAGCCCGAAAATATCATTGTTGCCGATTGCGCTCATCAGCATGAACGCCTTGAAACACAGGAAATCGCCGACAAGAATACTGACGGAATTTCCGAATATTTTATTGGCGGAGTCTTTGCCGCGACGGATGGCCGCCTGATCGATGACATCGTCATGCAGCAGCGTGGCCGTATGAATATATTCCATCACCGTGGCCATTGGGAAACGGCTTTCTCCCCGATAACCGCACAGGCGCGAACAGATTAAGAGAAGCAGCGGGCGGAACCTTTTACCGCCGCTGTCAATCAAATGATGCGCTATCTCCGGAATCAGCCGGATTTCGGAGTTCACATGATCGTTGATACACGTCTCGACGCGCTGAAGATCGTCTTTATATGTGGAAAAAACATCCTGAATAACCATGGTTAAAACCGCCTTTTTACCAGGGATCGACAAAAGCGTGACACGTTGCTTCGAATGCACTTGCCGGCACGGACTGTATGCCCCGCATAATCCACCGGCGGGTATCGGCCGGGTCAATGACCGAATCTATTTCCAGGTAAGACGCGATGTTCACGGCTTTCCCTCTGTGGTACAACTGGGCAACCAGGTCATGATAGAGCTTCTCACGTTCTCCGGAATCTTCAATGGCAGCAAGTTCTTTTTTGAAACCGGCTTTGATCGCTCCTTCAATGCCCATGGCGCCGAATTCTCCCGTCGGCCAGGAAGCGGTGAAAAATGATTCGTGGAAACCTCCTCTGGCCATGGCCATGGCCCCCAAACCGTAGCCGCGGCGCAGGACAACCGTGAAGTAGGGCACGGTCAGATGAGAGCCCGCGACGAACATCCGGCAGACGTGACGCACCTGCGCGCGTTTCTCAATATCCGGACCCACCATGAATCCGGGCGTATCACACAAAGAAATAACCGGCAGACCGTGAGCCTGGCAAAGCTGCATCAGGCGCGCGGCTTTGTCCGCTCCTTCCGCTTCGATGGCTCCCGCCATGTGCAGGCAGTTGTTGGCAATCAGTCCGAAAGGCCGGCCTTCAATGCGAATGAATCCGGTAATCATGCTCGACCCGAATTTCGGTCGCAGCTCTAAAAAAGAATCCGTGTCGGCCAGCGTCTTAATCACGGTTCTTACATTGTAAGCGCGCTTGTTGTTTTGCGGAATCAGATCGCGCAACCGAAGCGGATCGGCGGCGTCCCATTTTGAAGTCGTTCCCTGAAAATAAGAAATATATTTTCTCGTAGCCGCGACGGCCTCCGTGTCGTCGGCCACTTCGATATCAACGACACCGTTGGCGCTCTGCACGTCGATCGGGCCGATGTCCTCCGGCTTGAAGATTCCCAGTCCGCCGCCTTCGATCATCACCGGACCGCCCATGCCGATATTGGAATTTTTCGTTGCAATGATGACATCGCAGCAACCGAGCAGGGCCGCGTTCCCGGCGAAACAAGGTCCCGATACGATGCCGACCATCGGCACTCTGCCGCTCAATTTTGCAAATTCACCGAACGTCGACAAATCCAGACCGGCCGTCATGATACCGATGGCGTCAACGTCTCCCGGTCTTCCGCCGCCTCCTTCCGCAAATAAAACCAGCGGCAGGCGCTGTTCGAAAGCCAGCTTAAGCATCCGGTCCATTTTTTTGTGATTGAAAAATCCCTGCGTGCCGGCCAGCACTGTGTAATCGTAGGCCATTACCATGCAGCGGGATTTCTCTTTTTGGACGAAGGATCCGTTGACCGAACCGATGCCCGCAATCAGTCCGTCGGCGGGCGTTTTTCTGATGAGATCTTCCTCGGAGCGTCGCCCCCGCTGAGCGGCGACGGCCAGGGCGCCATATTCGATGAAACTTCCGGCGTCGCATACATCCTCGACATTGGCGCGCGCCGTATTTAGATTTTTCTGCTTGCGCTTTGCCACGGCCTCCGGCCTGTTTTCGTCAAGACCGAAAGCGTGTCTTTTAATCATTTCGGCCAGCTCCGGCCGTATCGCTTCAGGATCGGTTTCTTCTTTCATTTTACCGCAGACTCCCTTGATTCACCGGAATACGTCACATCGAATTCATACAACAATTGCAGGTGTATTTCAAAGAATAAATTCCATACGTCTTTCTTCCCGCCCCTGAGGGACGCGGCGCACTTACAGTAACCCCACGCTACCCTTCAGGGTGTTTAGGTTATTTAGGGTAGAGCGATTGGGAGAGCGTGATTCTTTCTTTCGTCCGTCCCCGACTCAAAGCCTGAAAACGCCGGTTGACCGGTAAATCCAGTATCACGCTATCATTGCGATGGACTGATCCAGATAACTCAGCGTATCGAGGTTGACACCTGCGACTTCAAAGAGTATAAAGTAGCGACTCAATTGACAAAAAAATATCTATCATCAACGCTTCAAGTATCTGCGGGGAATTAAATCTGTATCGGAGGCGGCATGTCATCGGTCATCATTTACGAGCGGTTTTTATGGTTTGATCATCGGATCAGGGTCGGCAAATATCCCAATGCGGGAAAACTTGCCGAACATTTCGGAATTTCCACAAAAACGGCACAGCGCAACATCGAATTTATGAGTGAAAGGCTTAAGGCGCCTTTGATTTATCTGCATAAAGAACGCGGCTACGCTTATGAAGACAATACTTACCAATTGCCGGGATTCTGGCTTGATGAAGACGCGCTTGTTTCGCTCGTTCTTTCCTATCGTCTGGCCTCGGCGGTGCCGGACGTGGCTATCAAAACATCCTTGCGCGCTTTTCTGGAACAACTACTCACAAAAATGTCTTATCATAAGACAATATCCATCAAAGAATTGAACAACAAAGTATCCGTGCGCAACATCGAATACTCTAAAACCTCCGAAAAAATATATCATGCGATGCTGGAAGCTCTGCTTTCCTCAAAGCCCGTGCGGATTGAATACCATTCGCCGCATAATTCTGAAACCACCACACGCGATATCCTGCCGCTCCATCTTTTGCACTACATGGGTACATGGCACATCATCGCCCACTGCACACTGAAAAACGAATTGCGGGATTTTGTTTTATCGCGCGTTAAAACCATCACGCCCTGTGTCAGGCAAATCACATCCCGTTTCACAGCCGAACAGGTTCGGGAATATATCAGGAAAACATTTGGCATCTTCCACGGCAAAGCAACAAATGAAGTCTGCCTGTGTTTTTCCAAAGACGTTTCCACCTGGATTGCAGAACAGGCCTGGCATTCGGCGCAGAAGACCTTCATCAAAAAAGACGGCAGACTCTGCCTCACCATTCCCGTGTCCGATTTCCGTGAGATCAAGAGAGAAATACTCAAATACGGCTCGCAGGTGGAAGTGCTTTTGCCCAAAGAACTTCGGAAAGAGATAAAAAGTGAAATCGGAAAAATGAAAAAAAATTACTCCTAGGACATAAGATGGGGGTGGAGGGGTGGTAAGATAAAGCAAAAGATAAAAATTTAATTAACTTTAAGATATACATGCAAGCGCGAGGTGTATTGATGCAGAATTTTGAAGAGATGTTTAAACAGATTACCGGTAACAAACCATTTCCCTGGCAACATTCACTTTATAATGATTTTCTTGAAAAAAGATTTCCAACACCAGGAAACATACCAACTGGACTGGGCAAAACCTCGATTATGGTTATCTGGCTTTTAGCTCTTGCTCATCATGCTGCCGCTGGCACGATACTCAATTATCCCCGAAGACTTGTTTATGTAGTAAACCGAAGAACGGTTGTTGATCAGGCAACAAGAGAGGCAGAACAGATTCGCGAAGCAATAAGATGCAACCCCAATCTCCAAGACATATTTAAGCTTTTATGCACGCTTGCTTCAACATCTAATGAAATACCTCTAGCAATCAGTACTTTGCGGGGACAGTTCGCAGATAATGCGGAATGGCGAGAAGACCCTGCCCGTGCAGCGATCGTTATAGGAACGGTCGACATGATTGGCAGCCGTTTATTGTTCTCAGGTTATGGTTGCGGTTTTAAATCCCGACCACTTCATGCCGGTTTTCTCGCGCAGGACACGCTGCTGGTTCACGATGAAGCCCATCTCGAACCGGCTTTTCAACAACTTGTGGATTCAATTAAAAATGAACAAATACGGGCTAATGACTTCAATTGTTTTCATGTTATCGAATTGACTGCAACGTCACGAACTGGTGATACGGGCTTTAATCTTACTGATGCAGATCTTCTTGACGATGAAATTAATAAGCGGGTTAAAGCAAATAAAAGATTAACCTTTGTTCCAATGTCTACTACGGAAAAGCTGTCGGATAAAATTGTCAAGCATGCATTAGAAAAATATAAAGAAAGCAACCAAGCTGTCCTTATTTATGTGCGGAAAGTCGATGATGCCTTAAAGATTGCCGAGCAACTGGAAAAAGAAAAACAAAACATCCAAACACTAACCGGTGCAATGCGTGGTTTCGAACGCGACGCTCTAGTAAAACATCCGATCTTTGTGCGTTTTATAAGAAATTCGGAACTGACACATCAAACAGGGACAGTATTTCTCATTTGTACCTCAGCGGGCGAGGTAGGTGTAAATATTTCTGCAAATCACATGATATGTGACCGCACAGCATTTGATAGCATGGCTCAGCGTCTAGGCCGGGTCAACCGTTTTGGAGAAGATGATGCGAATGTGGATGTTTTCTTTTATGCCGGTAATCCAGATGACGTTGATATAAACGAGACTGAAGCGCAGCCACCAAACTTAACGATTAATAATGAAGCATTGAACTATGCCGAAAATAAACAGAATAGTCTGAAAGCAAATGACAGTGAAAAACTAAAATTAAAAAAGGCTAAGGACCAATCACGCTATGACATCGCTTGCGAAAAAACACATGCGCTGTTGAAAACGTTACCGGCAAATCCAGATGATTCATACGATGCATCGCCTTATGCGCTTTGGAATTTGGACCCATCCAAACGATTCGGGGCATTCGCCCCCGCGCCTGTTATCCTGCCCGCAACGGACATTCTTTTTGATGCTTGGGCTCTCACATCAATCCGACAGAAGCTGCCGGGAAGGCCGGCAGTGGCTGAATGGCTGCACGGAATATCCGATTGGGAACCACCAGAAACCTGTATTGCATGGCGTGAGGAAGTTGGATTACTTGATAATGAGCTTCATGCACAATATAATCCTCAAGACCTTCTTGAAGACTATCCTCTCAAACCGCATGAGCTGCTGCGTGATAATACAAAACGTATTTACGAGAATTTGAAAAAGCTGAATGCGATAAAAAGGAATTTTCCTGTATGGCTCGTATCTGATGACGGGCATGTGCAAATCCAAAATATATCAACACTTATCGATCTTGGAGAAGATAGATTAAAATACAAAACTGTCTTGTTGCCGCCGATAGCCGGCGGTCTTCAACAAAATGGCATGTTCAATGGCAATGTGTCTTCTGATGCTTCAGATGTGGCAGACGAGTGGCGCGATGATAAAGAGCGCCAAAAAAGGCGCCGCATATGGGACGATGAACCCGGACCTCCCGACATGCGATTAGTGCGTGTTATCGATATGCGACTTGAGCCCGAAGAATTTGATGAAGATGATGAAACCGTTTCAAAACGTCTCTGGCGTTGGTATGTACGCCCCAGAGACGCCGATGATGATGGATCAAAAACAGCGTTATCCGAACAACGGCTTGAGCAGCATCATGCATTAACCTTGCAGTATGCCCGGTCTTTTGCATCAGCATTGAAATTAAATAATACGGAGGCTGCGGCCTTGGTATTCGCAGCTAAGTGGCATGATCGGGGTAAAGCCCGTAAAATATGGCAATACGCAATCGGTAATTATAACTATCCGGGTAAAGTTTTGGCAAAATCCAGCAATAAAATGTCGGCGCATGAACTGAGTGATTATCGTCATGAATTTGGCTCCCTGATTGATATTAAAAAAGATTCAGAATTCAGAAAATTGTCCGCTGAGGCGCAAGAGCTGGCCCTGCACCTGATTGCTGCACATCACGGCCGGGCGCGGCCACACTTCGATAAGGACGAAGCAGTCGACGCAGAAAGCAAAGATGACGCCATTACTGATATTTCCAGGGAAACACCACGGCGATATGCCCGGTTACAGCGTAAATACGGCCGCTGGGGGTTAGCATATCTTGAATCTCTTTTGCGTGCCGCCGATATTATGGCGTCGCAGACGAATGATCCAAACACTGATCCAGTTGTTTGCAACACAAAATATCTTACGGAGGTGAAGTGATGGATCAAAACACTGATACTGCAATTAGAATTAAAGTCGATCCGGCTAATCCGGGACAATTCTTCGCGTGTTGTGGTTTGTTGGAGCTTGCCGATAGGCTTTGGGGATTTGCAGAAGGCTGGTTTGGAGATGAACTGTTTTATCTTAATGCCGATGGTTCGTTAGCTGAGTTACTGCAATGTTTAATAAAAAGCCCTCCCGTGGAGATTGCGCGGCTTGACAATGGACTGAGCGTGAAACCATTGATTGCACCTATTAAACTAATGATTTCTGATGCTCCCCCCAAGTATATCATTCTTGATTCTTGGATGTGCATCATGATCGACAAAGGCAAGATTATAACCGCAGCCAATCCACCGTGGAATTTTTGGTCTGGACAACAAACATCTATTGGCATTTGGAAAAAACTCCGCGATGCGCTTCTTAAGCAAATGAAACAGTATGAAAATTATAGCAAAGACGATTTGTTTAATTTACGCATACCTCTCACAGGACGTTTTGGTTTTGACCCGGCAGCAGCATGGCATGCTTTAGATATAGGTTTTTCACCTAATGAACAAAGTATTCCAGTTGCATCATCACCATTAGTGGAAATGCTAGCAGCTATCGGCTTGCAACGCTTTCGTCCTTTAGTATTTAATCATAGAAAATCTTTTATTTATTCAACTTGGGGGCAACCACTGTCCGTTTCTGTAGCAAGTGCAGCAGCTACAGAAAGTATCTTTGTTTCGCCCGCTGTAAAATACCATGGACATGTTATTGATCGTGGCAGCTATGCTGCGCTTGACTACTCTAACCCACTTTAGGAGGATACAATGAACGAACTATTAGAAAAATTTGATTATTGGTTAAAAGACGGTAGTGAAATAGCCGCAATAACAATGCGTCGCAGATTGGAATCTGTGGAGGGTAAAGATGGCATCATCTTTCCACCGACATATCCTATAGAAAACAATAAGGCAGGTTACAACATAGACGAACTGAACGAAAAATCAAATATATGCCAGATAGACAGTGTTGGATCACAAGCAAATCGGATGGAACCAATATTCATGCACGCACCATACTCTAATCTTGTACCTAATGTCTCGATAAAAGCAATGGTTGATGGTAAAGAACGAAGTGTTAATATTTTGGAAGCAGGACATAGAGCCGCTGACGCAATTATTCGTTTTTCGACACTTGGACCCAAAATACATGAAGCCTTCCAAACCATCAAGAATATTGGCGATGCTTCACTTTTAGCAAAGATTGCCCCAACATCTCTAGTCTTCGGTGTTTGGGATTCGCAATCAACACAAATTAAATTACCCAGAATTCTGAGATCTGTGATTCGGGCATACAATGTTTGCGAGCTGAAACGTTCAGCACAATATACAACAATTGCTGGTGAGATTTTAGAAGGCCCTGATGTTGAAATTACAACAAAAGGAACAAAGGCAGAATTGGGCCTTGCCCATGTACCGGCAGTCAGAACCCATGGTGGCGTGCTGGTACAAGGCGAAATTCGTCAAGAAGCATCATTGAATCTTGTTGCTGTCCGTACACTGGCAGCCGCGCCTGATCGTGATGATGATACATTGAAATTACGGCGGTATATTTTAGGTTTAGCTTTAGTCTGTCTCACAGCACCGCAAGAAATGTCTTTACGCGAAGGCTGTCAACTAATACCGGATGAAACGTTTGTAGCCGAATGGAAACTTGTCAAACATAATGGAAAACGTGAAACCATTTCCTTACTCCATAAGGATGTTCTCGATTATGCAACTTTAGCAGCAAATACTTATGGCGTAGAAAAAAATATCTTGGGAGAATTCGATTCAAAATTAGCAAATCAGGTACGAAACCTTCAAGAAAAAGATCGTAAAGCACTGCTAAGGCAAGGCCCAGTTACAAACGAAACGATAAAGAAGTTTAAAAAGTCTTAATGAGAGTTTGCTGTGTGTGATTTTTATGGAGGAACTTATGAATCATCTATGCGTCTCAATTACATTTCTTGATCCTCAATTTCACGGGCATGCTGATAATGATAAGCCAGAATGGCCACCTTCACCACTGCGTGTCTTTCAGGCGCTTCTTTCAGCGGCCAAAACGGGTTGTAATTGCAATAAATGGTCGGATGCACATGCCAAGACATTTTACTGGCTCGAAAAATCTGAACCACCACAAATTATTGCACCGGAGGTTCATGCAACGGTTCCATATACCTGTTATGTCCCAAATAATGATAGCGATAAAGCCTTTGATCGACAAGATCGATTGACAGGCAAAGTATTCTTCCCTCTTCGGTTTAACTGTGAAGATCAAACTACCGTTCATTACTTATGGACAATCAAACATCTAGATTCTAGTAATGACTATGACCCTCTGTTTGTCGTAAAGCAATTGGCTCGGCAAGTTACGACACTCGGCTGGGGTGTTGATTCGGTTGTCGGTGATAGTGTTATCATGACAACAGAACAAATCGAAACTTTATTTGGCGAAAGATGGTTAGCTACAAAGCGTACAACAAGCAAGGGGTTACGTATTCCTATAGCGGGAACCCTTAATAATCTTCAACACAGATACGATTTATTTTCACAAAGATTGATGTCAGATGGTTCATTTTCAGAACCACCACTTTTAACACGATACAAAAAAGTATTGTATGTTTCGCCAATCCAAGGGCCTACTTTTGCCACATCAGCCTTTTATCTCCGTAACTGTGATGGCAGTGGTTTTAGTGCCTTTGATACGCCGCGCCGCGCATTGACTGTTGCCGGAATGATGCGCCACGCGGTGAAAGAAGCGGCAGAAAACGCAGGTTGGGCAAATGATGAAATAAACTCTTTTATTCTTGGGCATGGTGAACGACGGAACAGCAAAAGTCACATTGCTGTCGGACCGAAACGGTTTGCGTATTTACCACTCCCAAGCATAGAAGGAAGGGGCACAGGAAAAAGTCAGGTTGTGGGCAGTGTAAGACGGATACTGGTAACTAGTTTTAGTGAAAATGGCGAAGATCGCGTAGCATGGGCAGGAAAGACCCTGGCTGGTTATGCTTTAATACCGGAAGGCAAAAAACAACCTGATGCATTTCTTTCCAAAATCAAGGAAAGTGACAGGGAAAACGACAAGGTCTTGCCATTCTATACACGGGCATCTGCGATTTGGACCACTGTAACACCGATCGTATTACCCGGTTATGACGACCCAGCCCATTTGCGCCGTCGCCTGCAAAAAATAACTGACGCCGAAGAGCAAAGACACTTGCTCCAGCGTCTCAGTGGAAGGATCGATGGCTTAATACGTAAAGCAATCATACAGGTTGGCTTTAGTGATGTTTTGGCTAAACATGCGGAAATCGACTGGCGTAAAATTGGTTTTTTACCGGGAACTGATCATGCTGATCGCTACGGTGTACCTGACCATCTGAAACGATTTTCACGCTATCATGTCAGAATTATCTGGCGAGATTCTATTGGTAATCCAGTAAAAATATCGGGACCAATCTGTCTTGGTGGTGGTCGTTACTATGGAGTTGGGTTGTTTGCGGCTATTCAACCTCAGAAAAAGGACCAATCAGATGATAATCATGGCAATCAGGTAATAAATTAGGTAACACTTATTGAACACAGACACATTTTTGCATCAAATTTCGTTTAAAGAACAAGACAGGTGATAATCATGACAGATTTCCATATCGGCCAAAACGTTACCCATCCTGATCATGGCGATTGCATGATTACCTTCGTGGGCAAAGATTATGTGGGTGTCGAATTCAATGACGGCGGCAATGCACTTATCAAGAAAGACGCCTTCCGGAAAGCACCCGACGTATGTGAACAAAAAACCATTCAATCGCCCGTCCAAGCGTTGTCATGGCCGGAATCCACTTTTATAAATGAAAACGCCGATGCACAGCATTTTCTCGGGTCACACTGGGTCGCTTTTTTTGAAGATTCGAAAATAATCCTTGAAAGGCTGCCTGATATTATCCAAAAGGTTGATCCATGGATAGGCGGGGTTAATCGTAATGCGCCACGAATGAAGCCGGAGGACTGGCCATTAAGCCACATACTTGCTTGGCCGAATCATCGTCAAGGTTTGATGATTGTATTTAAATTCGGTGATCAGCAAAATGAAGTGGTTAGTCTCTACCCTTTTGTGACGGATGGCAGTCAACACAATCTGACCATCCGACGGATCAATGTGTGGCACGGCGGTGTTGAAGCGCAAATCGAGGTTGACATGGGTGTAACGACCATCACCTTCTTTGATATTGCCTTTGCAAAACACAGTTTGTGGTATGAAGCTGGAAAGAGTTATGAATTCATACTGGCGGGTATCGCGTATGGCGCAAAGCCGTCTAAAATCATGGAAATGCCGGTAAGCCACCATCCCGACGATATTGCATGGCAACAGGCACTTGCAAAAAAGCGCGGCGAACCAATACCGCAAACACCATCAATGTTACACCTTCGCGGTATGGCCATGTTTATGCAGGTGGACGGTTGGGATGCCGACGATTACAGTTTCAGAGGAACTGTTAAATCGGTCAAAGATGTTCAGGGCGAAATTCTCGGTCAAGGAGGTTGGTTTGTCCGCGTAACCGTTCTGCGTTCTGGCGACAACGATTTTGATTTGGACATTCTAATCACAAAACGTGTCTGGCAATGCGAAACCCCGCCCGTTGCCGGGCAGGATATTGAAGGCCGTCTATGGCTCCAGGGCTACCTCTGGGATATCTAATGTGAACTCTCTCAAACCGAAATCTGGAATTGAAACGAATGGAAACTCTGGAAAATGATACCCCCGACCTTGTTCCCGCCCGGATGGTGAATGAATACGTCTATTGTCCTCGTCTGGCCTATATTGAATGGGTCCAGGCGGATTTTGCGGAAAACTACGATGTGGCGGAAGGCCGGTTTCGTCATCGCCGGGTGGATGAAGAAAAAGGTACACTACCCGACGCAATTGCTGACGAAGATACAATTCATGCCCGTTCAGTTATGTTGTCCTCGCCAGGGGAAAATCTCATATCTAAAATCGATGTGATCGAAGGGGATGCAAAGGCTGTCCTGCCGGTGGATTACAAACGAGGGGCCGTTCCGGACATTCCCACAAAGGCGTGGGATGCTGATCGGGTGCAGGTGTGCGCACAGGGGCTTGTGCTTCGCGACAACGGCTATACCTGCAATGGCGGGGCGATATACTATGTCGAATCGAAGACAAAAGTTCCCGTCGAATTCAACGATGCTTTAATTGCGCAAACCCGTCAGGCCATTGCCGGTGTCCGGGAAATGGCGAATAAAGGTGTCATTCCCCCGCCTTTGGAAGACAGCCCCAAATGTTTCCGCTGTTCTCTGGCAGGTATCTGTCTGCCGGACGAAACAAACATGTTGGCCGGAAGAGTGAAGCCGGATACCGATGAGTTGCGCCGGATTCTGCCCGCCCGCGATGATGCGCTGCCTTTATACGTCCAAATGCAAGGCGCGCGGATTGGTAAATCCGGCGAAGTATTTGAAGTGCGCGCCAAAAACGAGAAAGTCGGCGAGGCCCGCATTTTTGAAACGTCGCATGTTGCGATATTCGGAAATGTGCAGGTATCCACGCAGGCCATACAGGAAATGTGCAGCCGCGGCATTCCGCTGACGCTGTTTACAACAGGCGGCTGGTATTACGGTTCGGCAACTGGTATGGCTCATAAAAACGTGGAGCTTCGGATTGCTCAGTACGAGGCAACCGCGGATCAAAATAAAAGTCTGACGCTCGCGCGCGAGATGATCGCGGCAAAAATCGACAATTGCAGAACGTTGTTGATGCGTAATCATCAGGATTTGCCGGACAAAGTATCAGGTGACCTGAAACGGTATTCAGAATCGGCCAGAAAAACGGACGAGGCCAGTTCGCTGTTAGGCATTGAGGGGATGGCGGCCCGAACGTATTTTTCAGCCTTCAACGGCATGCTGAAAAACAATGCCGGCGAATCATGGGCTTTTGATTTTAACGGAAGAAATCGAAGGCCGCCGCTTGATCCGGTGAATGCTATTCTTTCTTATGCCTATGCACTGCTGGTCAAAGATATAACGGTCACATTGTTTGCAGTAGGGTTTGATCCCTATCTGGGATTCTACCATACATTGCGATACGGAAGGCCGTCCCTGGCTCTGGATTTAATGGAAGAATTCCGTCCGATTGTTGCGGATTCCGTTGTCATTTGGGCCATCAACAACAGAGTTTTAGCCGATGACGATTTTATCAAACGCGGCAGAGCGGTCGCATTAAAGACGGAAGCTCGAAAAAAATTCATAGCGGCGTATGAGCGGCGTCTGGATGCGTTGATTACGCATCCTGTTTTCGGGTATCGGATAAGTTACCGCCGCGTTTTGGAAGTTCAGGCCAGGCTCTTGGGGAGATTTCTGACCGGTGAAATAGACGAATATCCGTCATTCAGGACGCGATAATTCACGGATAAGTGTTGGATTTATGCGGCTCATATATATTGTCACATATGACATTTGCAACGATAAAAGATTGCGGGCGGTGTTTCGTATCATGAATGGTTACGGGGATCATATGCAGTATTCGGTTTTCCGATGCGATCTGTCCGATCAGGAAAAAGTCCATCTTACGGAAAAGCTGCACAAGGTTTTAAAGCATGATGAAGATCAAATATTGTTTTTCCCTCTGGGGCCGTCAGGGGGCGAAAGAGAAAATAATATTTATGCGATTGGCCGGGCATATGTGCCTATTGAAAGAGGATCTGTAATCGTGTAGATGTTCTTTGAAAATTAAATAATGTATTTGTGCAGCATGGCGTTGCGAGCGGCGACATGCTGTCAAAAGGTCTTGAACTGCTCGCATTAAGTAAATATTGCATTTGTAGGTAGCTAGAGATGATAAAGCATAATATTGATAACAATTGTACGGAACATCTCGCAATTAATGCTGATTGTTCTTTAAAAACAAATTATTCGAAGTAGTGCAGTTTCCACGTCTGAAAAGACGTGGCCCCATTGAAGCGAATCTTTTGGCCTTGGAAAGACCATTCAGGAACTGGTTTCCACGTCTGAAAAGACGTGGCCCCATTGAAGCTATTTTCTGCGCGTCCCGAAGGACACGCGGAAATGCGGTTTCCACGTCTGAAAAGACGTGGCCCCATTGAAGCATCAAGCATAAAACCGTGATGTTGTCGGACGATAAAGTAGTTTCCACGTCTGAAAAGACGTGGCCCCATTGAAGCTTTTCCGCCATATCCAGAGCTAGCTCCCCGACAAAAGTTTCCACGTCTGAAAAGACGTGGCCCCATTGAAGCGGTTAAGTGTTTTACTTTCATGGATACTTAATACTTCGTTTCCACGTCTGAAAAGACGTGGCCCCATTGAAGCGGCAGGTTCGCGGTAGCAAAGGAGACGCAATGATCGTTTCCACGTCTGAAAAGACGTGGCCCCATTGAAGCACGACCCGGTAGAGTGTGACCAGGTCAGCATTGATATCGTTTCCACGTCTGAAAAGACGTGGCCCCATTGAAGCTTCGTGATGTCGCCTGCACGATAGTTCTTTGTTGCCGTTTCCACGTCTGAAAAGACGTGGCCCCATTGAAGCACCATTCACCGGTCTTATGCCCATTCTTCGCATCCTTGTTTCCACGTCTGAAAAGACGTGGCCCCATTGAAGCACCTGAACTGCACCGATATCGCCGAGCGATGCGGCTGTTTCCACGTCTGAAAAGACGTGGCCCCATTGAAGCAAGATTTAAGTAATTAAGTTTTAAGTTGTCATTCCCGTTTCCACGTCTGAAAAGACGTGGCCCCATTGAAGCGGTAGAGCCACGATAAAATATAACGGCAATGTACTCCTGTTTCCACGTCTGAAAAGACGTGGCCCCATTGAAGCTGTCCGGGCATTGTCAAATCCCCCCTAAATGTTATTGTTTCCACGTCTGAAAAGACGTGGCCCCATTGAAGCTTATAATCATCGATCAGCTTTTTCAGTCTTGCTCTCGTTTCCACGTCTGAAAAGACGTGGCCCCATTGAAGCTCAACGTCCCGGGCACGATTTTAAAGAACAGCATTTCTCCCGTTTCCACGTCTGAAAAGACGTGGCCCCATTGAAGCGACGAAATGAACCGTCACATCTCCGTGGGCCTCAAAGGGTTTCCACGTCTGAAAAGACGTGGCCCCATTGAAGCCTCAACAATGTCGTGAATTACGAATACTCCATCGCGGTTTCCACGTCTGAAAAGACGTGGCCCCATTGAAGCCAACCTGCCGAATAAATGGGCCGGGACCAACGATATGTTTCCACGTCTGAAAAGACGTGGCCCCATTGAAGCTATTTAAGGCCGCGCACGCCAATACCGGCGCGTCAAGTTTCCACGTCTGAAAAGACGTGGCCCCATTGAAGCATGACGAGCTTGCTAATGCCAAGCACGCGCACAGAGTTTCCACGTCTGAAAAGACGTGGCCCCATTGAAGCACTATTCGACAACCCGATGCCTCCATATCATTTCCCCGTTTCCACGTCTGAAAAGACGTGGCCCCATTGAAGCCGAAAAGAAATATCCCGATGATGCACGACCTCGGAAGGTTTCCACGTCTGAAAAGACGTGGCCCCATTGAAGCTCATCCGACGATAAGGCCATCCGTGCGGCTATTTATCGTTTCCACGTCTGAAAAGACGTGGCCCCATTGAAGCGGGTTGATTTTAGGTAGGCCCCTAGACTCTATTTCAGTTTCCACGTCTGAAAAGACGTGGCCCCATTGAAGCAGCCCGGAGCCGACTTTTCACACAAATAACAACGAGGTTTCCACGTCTGAAAAGACGTGGCCCCATTGAAGCTTCCCGTTGTCGCGTTCTTCTTCGTGCCAGCCGAAGTTTCCACGTCTGAAAAGACGTGGCCCCATTGAAGCCTCGCATTGAAGGACATGGAAGAACCTGTTTTCCCTAGTTTCCACGTCTGAAAAGACGTGGCCCCATTGAAGCCAATCTGTCACGAACAATGCCGGATGTCGCACTTAGTTTCCACGTCTGAAAAGACGTGGCCCCATTGAAGCCTGCGGTTAAATCTTCCGGCGACAAAACAATATCGGCGTTTCCACGTCTGAAAAGACGTGGCCCCATTGAAGCGCTTTATAGGCGTCGTAATACCGGGCGAGCAGTTGAGTTTCCACGTCTGAAAAGACGTGGCCCCATTGAAGCGATTAGATTTCGGCTGCTTCTGATTTATTATCGTCCGTTTCCACGTCTGAAAAGACGTGGCCCCATTGAAGCAAAAGATCATGAATACCAAAGAGACATACTTGACCAGGTTTCCACGTCTGAAAAGACGTGGCCCCATTGAAGCTGTATGTTTGTTAGTTTCCTGTTCCGGCGGGGGTGGAGTTTCCACGTCTGAAAAGACGTGGCCCCATTGAAGCCAAAGAAAAGGCCGCGCTTTGTCCGCCGTGGCAAATGTTTCCACGTCTGAAAAGACGTGGCCCCATTGAAGCTCCGGAGGCCTGGAGGCTGCCACCCATCCCAGCACATGTTTCCACGTCTGAAAAGACGTGGCCCCATTGAAGCTTCTGGGCAATTGTCGGGTATTAGGAGAGGCAGACGGTTTCCACGTCTGAAAAGACGTGGCCCCATTGAAGCTTCTCCGCCCGCTCTTCCAGCTTCGCCGCAACTTTCTGTTTCCACGTCTGAAAAGACGTGGCCCCATTGAAGCAATCCGGAAGGCCGCGTTGTGTTGATGTTGAATGCCTGGCGTTTCCACGTCTGAAAAGACGTGGCCCCATTGAAGCGCAAATGTTTCTAAGGCTATTTCTGCTGTTTTGCCATATGTTTCCACGTCTGAAAAGACGTGGCCCCATTGAAGCCTCGCATTGAAGGACATGGAAGAACCTGTTTTCCCTAGTTTCCACGTCTGAAAAGACGTGGCCCCATTGAA